>Ga0265314_10003429_pt1 | contig 15321 bp, 16 predicted proteins | sample 4126metaG_FD_203106 | JGI IMG/M metagenome (GOLD analysis project Ga0265314, IMG submission 203106) | Rhizosphere microbial communities from Carex aquatilis grown in University of Washington, Seatle, WA, United States - 4-1-26 metaG | ecosystem: Host-associated > Plants > Roots > Rhizosphere >... | reverse complement strand
CACGGGATTGGCGCCGTTCCGCGGCTTCCTGCAGGAGCGCGCCGCCCTGAAGGCCGCTCGAAGCAAGCTCGGCCCAGCGATGCTCTTCTTTGGCTGCCGCCATCCCGAGCAGGATTATCTCTACGCTGACGAGTTGAAGGCGTTCGCCGCCGAGGGGATCGCCGAGCTGCACACCGCGTTCTCGCGCGGCGATGGCCCCAAAACCTATGTGCAGCATCTGGTCGCGGCACAGAAGCATCGCGTCTGGAGCCTGATCGAGCAGGGCGCGATCGTCTATGTCTGCGGCGACGGCGGCAAGATGGAGCCCGACGTCAAGGCAGCATTGGTCTCGATCTATCGCGAGCGCACGGGCGCGGACGAGAATGCCGGCACGCGCTGGATTGAGGATCTCGGCAGCAAAAACCGCTACGTGCTCGACGTCTGGGCGGGCGGGTGAATTCGCGGGGATGATCTGTAGGGTGGGCAAAGCGAAGCGTGCCCACCATCTTTTAGCATATATGAGATATTGCGGTGGGCACGGCGCAAGCGCGCCTTTGCCCACCCTACAACCTACCGCGGCGGCAGCCTTTCGAAACTCGGCATGCCCTCGGGGATGTGGTGGTATTCCGGCTTGTCGACAGTGTAGATCGCCATTTTGGGGCCGCCGAACAGGCTGGGATCGTCGAGCGTGCCGACCTTCACGACCACCGCGGGCAGCCCGCGCGGCCGGGTCACCAAATGGGTGCCGCATTCGGCGCAGAACTCGCGGGTCACCGGGTGCTCGAGATCGCTGCGCGAGAACTTTTTCGGCGTGCCCTTGGTGTAGCTGAAGCCGGCGACCGGCATTAGTGTGAACAGGTTCGGCGCGCCGCCGCTGATATACTGGCATTCGCGGCAATGGCACTGCGCCTTCAGCATCGGTTCGCCCTCGGCCTGGTAACGCACCTGGCCGCAATAACATCCGCCTTCCAGTTTCATGCCGTCCTCCCGGTGTTGAAGTTGCGCTTGGTCTAGTGCTTTAACTTTGCTGCGGCCGCGTGAGCATGCTGGTCGATCGCATCGATAATCTGCGGCCACATCGGAATCGGCAGCGCGTGCCCCATGCCCTCGATCATCAAAAGTTTGGCGCCAGGGATCGAGGCCGCGGTGTCCTGGCCGCCTTCGGGCCGCACCAGCGGATCGACGGTGCCGTGGATCACCAAGGTCGGCGCCTTGACCGAACGCAGTCGTTCCTTGCGGCTGCCGGAGGCGAGGATCGCGCGTAGCTGACGTCCGACGCCCGCAGGATTGAGGCCGCGCTCAAACGTGCGTTCGGCGCGCGAGCGATCCTTTGCCTCGTCTTCCGGAAAGGAGCCGACGCGCAGGACTTTCCAGGTCTGGGCGAAGCGCTCGATATACGCGTCTCTTGCCGCGACCGGGGGCGCCATCAGCACCGCGGTGGCCTCGCGCGTCGGCGGCGGGATTTTTGGATTGCCCGTGGTCGACATGATCGAGGTCAGCGAACGAACCCGCTCCGGGAACGTGATGGCGATTTCCTGCGCGATCATGCCGCCCATCGACGCGCCGACCAGATGCGCCGTCCTGATTTTCAGCGCATCCATCAGCGCGACCGTATCCTGCGCCATGTCGGATAATTTGTAGGGCGCGGCGACCGGGATCTTCAGGAAGCGCAGTTTCAACAATTCGAGCGGCGTCAGCTTCTTGCCGCCTGAAAGCTGGCTGGATTTACCGATGTCGCGGTTGTCGAAGCGGATGACGCGGAATCCGCGGCCGGCGAGCTGGCGGCAAAAATCGTCGTCCCAATGGATCATCTGAGCGCCGAGCCCCATGATCAGCAGCATCGGCTCGGCATCGGCGTCGCCGAAGATCTCGTAGCAGAGGTCGATGCCGTTGGCGTGGACGGTCTGCGGCGGCTGGTGGGCGAGCGAACTCACGTGCGGCGTCCTCTGAGGTAATCGGAGGGAGAACTCTATGACACGGTTTGCCGCGGCGCAGAAGGCTTTCGATGCGGGCGATCCGCCTCCTGCCTCGACATCGCCCGCCGGTTGCGCGGTTGACCCGCCCGCCACAACGGTGTGGTATGAGCGCAAGCGGCGGGGGCGAAAAGTCCTCGCCATGAAGGCGGGAGGACGCCGATGGCCGACAAGGCAAACGATCCGGTCGCGATCTGGCAGACCATGATCGGCGAGATGGAGAAGGGTTTTAATTCCTTCGCCAATCAGGCGATGGGCTCGCCCGAATTCAGCAAGGTCGTCAACCAGGTCGGCGGCGCCACGGCGGGTGCGCAAAAGCAGCTCGGCGAGCTGATGGAGAAATACCTTGTCAGCATGAACCTGCCGAGCCGGGTCCAGATGGTCGGCATGGCCGAGCGGCTGCAATCGATCGAGGGCCAGCTCAACGAGATCAAGGCGGTGCTGCACCAGATGCAGCGCGCTTCCGGCAAGGCGGCCGGCGATTCCAGCGGCGCGCCGCGGCCGCCGCGCACAAGGCGTCCGCCATCGCCGGACGGAGAGCCAAAATGAACGCGCCGTCGGGCCTCGATCTGGCGTCGATCCCGGAGCGGATCCAGTCCGAGGTGCAGCGCGCGATCCAGCGCAGCATCAAGGGCGTCGAATACATCGCCTCGTCCGGCCCCTCGCTCGGCTCGACGCCGAAGGATGTGTTGCACGCGCGCGGCACCATGAATCTCTATCACTACCGGCCGATCGCCGACGAAATCTACCGGGTGCCGATCCTGATCGTGATGGCGACCACCAACCGCGGCTACATCCTCGACATGGTGCCCGGCCAGAGTTTTATCGAGTTTCTGCTCAAGCGCGGCTACGACGTCTACATGCTGGACTGGTCGGCACCCAAGCCGGAAGAGAAATCGTTGCGGATGGAGGACTACGTTCTCGGCTTCATTCCGGATTGCATCCGCCGCGTGCAACAGGATTCCGGTGAGACCGACGTCACCGTGATCGGCTATTGTTTCGGCGGCGTGCTGTCGCTGCTCTATGGCTCGATCTTCCCCGACGGGCCGATGAAGAACCTGATCTGCTTTACCACGCCGATCGATTTCCGCGAGATGAAGCTGTTCCAGAACTTTTCCGACCGCCGCTATTTCGATGTCGACGGACTGGTCGACAGCGTCGGCAACGTGCCGCCGGAAATGATCCTGTCGTCATTCGAGATGCTGCGGCCGGCCTCGCGCGCGGCAAGCCAGGTGCAGTTGTGGGAAAACATCTGGAACGACGAATACGTCAAATCGTATCGCATGTTCGATCGCTGGGCGACCGACACGCTGCCGCTGGCGGGAGAATATTTCCGCGCCATCACCAAGGACCTGATGTGGGACAACAAGCTGTTCAACGGCACCATGTCGGTCGGCGGGCGGCCTGCGGATATTTCAAAGATAAAGGTGCCGATCCTGCACGCGGTGGCCGAGCACGACCACATCGTGCCCTATGACGCGGCCAAACACCTGATCATGAAGGTCGGCTCGTCGGACAAGGAGGAGGTGATGCTGAAAGGCGGTCACGTCAGCCTCGTCGCCGGCGCCAACGCGATCAAGCGGCTGTGGCCGAAACTGGATTCCTGGCTAGGTGGAAGATCGATATGAGCGAAACACGTTCCTACCCGCGGCACGTCAAGACCGACGCCGGCGACATCGAATTCCGCCTGATGGCGCGGTCGGACGAAGGCGCCGTGCTCGAATTCGCGCAAAAACTACCTACCCATGATCTGCTGTTCCTGCCGCGCAACATCAGCCAACCCAAGGTGCTCAGCGCCTGGATCAACGAGATCGAGCGCGGCGCCATCACCAGCCTGCTCGCAGTCAAGGCCGGCAAGGTGGTCGGCTGCGGCACGCTGGTACGCGATCCGCATTCATGGTCGCCGCATGTCGGCGAAATCCGCATGGTGGTCTCGCCCGACGTACGCGGGAAGGGGGTTGGGCGCGCGCTGTCGCAGGAAACATTTGCCATCGCGCTCGGCGCGGGACTCGGGAAACTGTCGGTGCAGATGACGGTCGACCAGCAGGCCGCGATCGCGCTGTTCGAGAGCCTCGGCTTCAAGGCCGAAGCGCTGCTGCGCGACCATGTCCGCGATATCGACGGCAAGACCCACGACATCGTCGTGCTCGGCCACAATGTTTCGCAGGTCCGCGCCCAGATGGAGGCCTATGGTCTGCCGGGCGCCGTCCAGCACTGACCATCTATTTTCGGCAAGACCAACACCGGTCGAAAATTCCGGGGGAGACACGCGAATGGACGGATCAATCAACGACGGCAAGGTGGCGCGGCCGATGCTGTTCGAGCCCATGACGATACGCGGGCTGACGCTGAAGAATCGTCTCGTCGTGCCGCCGATGGTGCATTACCGCTGCGACCCGGGGCACACCTGCGGCACGTTCCATGTCGTCCATCTCGGCCGCTTTGCGCTCGGCGGTTTTGGTCTGGTGTTTGTCGAGGTGACCGCGGTCGAGGAGATCGGCCTGATCAACGAAAACGATATGGGCATCTGGAACGATGCGCAGGCCGAAAGTTTCAAGCCGCTGATCGCCTTCATGAAGCGGCAGGGATGCGCGATCGGCATCCAGATCGGCCATGGCGGCCGCAAGGCGTCGTCGCAGAGCGCGATGCAGGGCATGGGGCCGCTGACGGAAGAGAACATCAAGGCCGGCGCCAAGGTCTGGCAGCCGGTGGGACCGACATCAGAGCCGGTTGCCGATGGCTGGCTGAAACCGCGGGCGCTGACCACGGCCGAATGCAGGGCGATGCCCGCCACATGGGCGGGTGCCGCGAGGCGGGCGGTCTCCGCGGGCTTCGACACCATCGAGGTCCACACCGCGCACGGCTATCTGCTGGCCTCGTTCCTGTCGCCGGTCTCCAACACCCGCAACGACGAGTATGGCGGCGATCGCAATGGACGTATGCGGCTGCCGCTCGAGATCGTCGAGGCGGTGCGCAAGGAGATGCCTGATACGATGCCGCTGTTTGTGCGTGTCTCCTCCGTCGACGGCACTGTCGAGGGCTGGAACATGGACGACACCGTCGTATTCGCCCGCGAGCTGAAAGCGCGCGGGGTCGACGTGATCGACTGTTCCTCCGGCGGCATCGCCGGCGCGGCCACCGCGGCGCAGGTGACGCGCAGCCTCGGATTTCAGGTTCCGTTCGCAGAAAGGGTCCGCAAGGAAGCCGACATCCCGACCATGGCCGTCGGCATCATCCTGGAGGCGGAGCAGGCCGAGGCCATCCTGCAAAACGGGCAAGCCGATCTGATCGCGGTCGGGCGGCAGTCGCAGTTCAATCCCAACATTGCCCAGCACTGGGCGCATGATCTCGGCCTCAACACCCGCTTCGAGGACTGGTCGCCCGAGTTCGGCTGGTGGCTGGAGAAGCGGATCAGGACCCTGCAGGGCTTTGCCACGCCGACGGGGATCGTCACCCATCGCGACTGATGCGACCCGGCAGCCTGCGGGGTCAGTCCGTCGCCGGTTTCCCGCGCAGATAGCCGCCCAATCGAGGCGATCACGAATTCGTGATATCGCGCTGCACCATTTCTATTGCGATGCACCATTAACTATGGCACAACGATCTCGCCCCGGGCCAAACCGGACGGGGTGAGCCCATAGCTCAAACCTGAGGATGGAGAGACCCACATGACCACCGAAACCAATCCGATGCTGGACAGCGTCAAGAACGCGTTCGCTCCCGTCACCGACGCACTCAAGAACCTCGAAGTGCCGGAAGCAGCCCGGGAATTCGTCAAGAAGACCGCCAACACCGCCAAGGACCGCGCCGCCGATCTGCATGCCGGTTCGGAGAAGGTGACTGCCGCGATCGAGACCGCCGTTGCCGGTTCGGTCACCGAGGCCGCCAAGATCAGCCGCAATATCCAGCAGGCGATCTACCAGGACGCCGAAGCCTTCTTCGCCGGCATCGACAAGCTCGCTTCTGCCAAGTCGTTCAGCGAAGCGATCCAGATCCAGTCGGACATGGTTCGTTCGCGCGGCGAAGTGTTCATGTCGCGGGCGAAATCGACCGCCGACTATCTCGGCAAGCTCGCGGCTGAAGGCGCCAAGACCGCCCAGGACAATTTTTCCAAGGTCACCGCCAAGACCGCCTGATCGGACTTAGCTGAAGAACATCCGCATTCGAAGGCCCGCTTAGGCGGGCCTTCTTTTTGCGGGTAACCTGTTTTAGGCACGACCTACCTCCCGTCATTGCGAGGAGCGATAGCGACGAAGCAATCCAGGGCTCCATGTGGGGCCCTGGATTGCTTCGCTTCGCTCGCAATGACGGATGCTGCTACTCTGCGGCCAATGGAAACCCTCGTTCAACAGCCATGACCTTGTCCGGCACCTTCTCCTCATCTCCCGGCGACGCGGCGCGCGCGGCGGAGCTGCGGCGCGTCAAGGCGCTGGCGACGCTGGTGCTGTGCACGACGCTGGCGCTGTTCGTGCTCGCCAAATGGCTGCTGCCGGTGCATCCGGTGTTCGGCTTCGTCGCGGCGTTCGCCGAAGCCGCCACCATCGGCGGGCTGGCCGACTGGTACGCCGTGGTGGCGCTGTTCCGCAGGCCGCTGGGCCTGCCTATACCCCATACCGCGATCATCCAGTCCAATCAGCATCGCATCGCGGAAAAACTCGGCGAATTCATCGAGCAGCATTTTCTCGACGCCGCGCCGGTCGAGGCCAAACTACGTCAGGTCGATTTTGCCAGCTTCATCTCCGACTGGCTGCGCGACCGCAAACGCAGCGCCGATCTCGCGCGTTTTGTCTTGCGCCTGCTGCCCGAGGCGGTGACCGCAACGGAGAATTCGGGCCTGATGCAGTTCGTTACCCGGCGCGTCACCACGCAGCTGCAATCGATTGATCTGGCGCCGCTTGCCGCCGGCACGCTGCGCGCTTTCGTCGAGGAGGGACGGCATCAGGGCTTGCTCGACGACATCCTGCGCGTGGTCGATCAATCGCTGAAGCAGCCGGAAACCATGGCGATGGTGCGCGAAAAAATCCGCGGCGAATTGCCGACGCTGTTAAAACTTTATCGCACCGACAAATTCCTGGTGAACAAGATCGTGGCATCCGCGACCTCGTTCTTCGACGAGGTGCGCAACAATCCCGCCCATCCGTTCCGCGGCGAGTTCGATCGCATGGTGCTGACGTTCGTGGACAGGCTCGGCAGCGACCCGGCCTATGCCGGCCGCATCGATGGCCTGAAGCGCGATCTGCTGGCGCGTCCCGAGTTGGCCGATCTCGCGCGCAACATCTGGTCGAACGTACGATCTTTCATCGAGCGCAGTGCGTCCGGCGAGAGCCAGGTGCTGCAGCAGCATCTCGCCCGGATGTTCATGGCAGCGGGCGAGGCACTCGCGGGCGATAGTGAACTGCGCGGCGAAATCAACCAGGGTTTTGTCGCCGTGCTCCGGAGTTTCATTGCCGACCAGAAGAGCGGCGTCTCCGGTTTCATCTCCGATCAGGTCAAGGCCTGGGACATGGGGCAACTGATTTCGCTGATCGAAATTAACATCGGCAGGGATCTGCAATACATCCGCTTCAACGGCGCGTTGATCGGCGGGCTGGCGGGGCTGGCGCTTTATACCGGCGAATTCGTGTTGCGATGGCTGTGACCTCAAAAGCACGGCGGAGGGTTTTGCGCATTGGTACCTATTGTCCGGGTTCGGCACTGCCGCTTGAATGCGGGAATCGGTGACCTGGCTCGATTCACAAGCATGTTGCATTGCGGAACGATTCGGTGAGGTTTGCGTCTACTTATTAGTCCCGGAGTCAAATTGATCCCACAGCCCGGCTGCCGCAAATTGAAGGGGCCGCGCCAGAACAGGAGATAAAATGTCCGTCGCTGCGCAGACCCTTCGCCCGCCGTCCAAAACCCTGATGTTTCTGGAGGGGCGCGCTATTTCCGAGCTTGGCGCCTTTCTTGGCGCGTTGCCGTTGCTCAGCCTCGCGCCGCGCGGCGATGGTCATCCGGTGCTTGTGCTGCCCGGGCTGGTCGCGTCCGACACATCGACCCGTCCGCTGCGCGCCTTCCTGAAAAGCCGCGGTTATGCCGTCAGCGGCTGGCGTCAGGGCCGCAACCTCGGTTTGCGCGAGGGCGTGCAGCACGCGATGGTCGATCTGGTTGAAGAGCTCAGCGACAACCATGGCCGCAAGATCAGCCTGGTCGGCTGGAGCCTCGGCGGCCTCTATGCGCGCCAGCTTGCCAAGATGATGCCGGATCGCGTGCGCTCGGTGATCACGCTCGGCAGTCCGTTCGCGGGCAGCCCGAAGGCGACCAACGCCTGGCGCGTCTATGAAATGGCCAGCGGCCGCCGCGCCGACGAGGAAGATCGAAGGTTCGGGGGATCGCTGTCGGAAACCCCGCCGGTGCCGACCACCGCGATCTTCAGCCGCACCGACGGCATCTGCGCCTGGCAGGGCTGCATGGAAACGCCGTCGGCGCGATCGGAAAACATCGAGGTCGAAAGCAGCCATTGCGGCATGGGCCATCACCCCGCCGTGGTCTATGCGGTGGCCGACCGTCTCGCGCAACCGGAAGGCAAGTGGGCGCCGTTCGATCGCTCGGGTTGGCGCAGCATGGTTTATCCGGATCCGACGAGGTAAGGGCTGTTATGTGGCTCATGGTTCGAGACGGCGCTTCGCGCCTCCTCACCATGACGTCGTGAACTGGAGTCGACCCGAAGAACCAAGGGTAACGTCATCCCGAGGAGGCGCGAAAGCGCCAGTCTCGAAGGATGGCCACATTTAACAACCCACATTGTTCTGAATCGCCAAAACGCGCTATGCGTTGTTGATGCCGCAGCCGCTTGCCCGCATTGTCGAACAGCTCAAGCGTGAACCCTCGCGCACCGGCTCCATCATCATCACTGTGTTCGGCGATGCGATCGTGCCGCGCGGCGGCTCGGTCTGGCTCGGCACCTTGCTGGAGTTCTTTCGGGCAATCGACATCGACAGCGGCGTGGTGCGCACGGCGATGTCGCGGCTGGCCACTGATGGTTGGCTCGAGCGCAGCAAGGTTGGCCGCAACAGTTTTTACCGGCTGGTCAAGAAGGGACGGCAAACCTTCGATGTCGCCACTGCGCATATCTACGATCCGCCGCCATCGGACTGGACCGGGCGCTTTGAACTGTTGTTGATCCCGGCCAGCGAAGATCGCGACGCTGCCCGCGAAGAACTAAAAAATGCCGGCTTCGGTAGTCCGCTGCCGGGCGTCTGGGTCGCGCCATCGGGCGTGCCGGTTCCCGAGGAAGCGGCAAGCGCGATCCGCCTCGAGGTATCCGCCGAAGACGATAGCGGACGACGTCTGCTCAGCCAGAGCTGGCCGCTCGATCGCACCGCGGACGCCTACACAAAATTCATGAAGACGTTCGAGCCGCTGCGGGCGTGGATCGAACGCGGCGAGGCGCTGTCGGATGCCGACGCCTTCACCGCGCGAATCCTGCTGATCCACCATTATCGTCGCGTCGTGCTGCGCGACCCGCTGCTGCCGACGGCGCTGCTGCCGGCGGATTGGCCGGGCAGGGCGGCCAGAGCCCTCTGCGGCGAGATTTATCGCGGGCTGCTTGCCGCGTCGGAACAATGGCTTGACGGCAACGCCAGCAACGAAAGCGGCCCTTTGCCGAAGGCCGGAGCGGAGCTGGCGCGCCGGTTTCGCGAGGCCTAGATATGTTACAAAAATAACTTTACTTTCTTATTTTGTGTTATATGTTGGCTCCCAACAAGATCCAGGGGAGGCCGGCCATGTATACGCAGGCGCTCAATTCGTCCGATCCCGAAGACCGCAATGTCGAGGATGCCGGCCGCGCCGCGCAGTTCCAGGCGCGCATTGATGCCGACGATCGCATTGAGCCTAACGACTGGATGCCCGCAGCCTACCGCAAGACACTGACCCGGCAGATTTCCCAGCACGCCCATTCCGAAATCGTCGGCATGCTGCCGGAAGGCAACTGGATCACGCGCGCGCCTTCGCTGCGCCGCAAGGCAGCCCTGCTGGCAAAAGTGCAGGACGAATGCGGCCACGGGCTTTATCTCTACGCCGCCGCCGAGACGCTCGGCGCCTCGCGCGAAGAGCTGGTCGACCTGATGTTGGCGGGGAAGGCGAAATATTCCTCGATCTTCAATTATCCGACGTTGAGCTGGGCGGACATTGGCGCGATCGGCTGGCTGGTTGATGGCGCCGCGATCATGAACCAGATTCCGCTGTGCCGCTGTTCCTACGGCCCCTATGCGCGCGCCATGATCCGCGTCTGCAAGGAAGAATCCTTTCATCAGCGCCAGGGTTTTGAAATCATGGTGACGCTTTCGCGCGGTACCGAAGAGCAAAAGGCGATGGCGCAAGACGCGCTCGATCGCTGGTGGTGGCCGGTGCTGATGATGTTCGGGCCGCCCGACAAAGCAAGCCAGCATAGCGACACCTCGACCAAGTGGAAGATCAAGCGTTTTTCCAATGACGAGCTGCGCCAGAAATTCGTCGATGCCACGGTGCCGCAGGCGCAATTTTTGGGCCTGACCATTCCCGATCCCGGGATGACGCAGAATGCCGATGGCAACTGGCAATACAGCGCGATCGACTGGACCGAGTTCAACCAGGTGCTCGCCGGCAACGGCCCGTGCAATCGCGAACGGCTGGCGGCGCGGCGCAAGGCGCATGACGAGGGCGCCTGGGTGCGCGAGGCCGCGGCTGCTTACGCCGAGAAGCGCCGGCGGCGCTCCGTGCTGCAGGCGGCCGAGTAGGGGATCATCGTGGCCACGCCGAACATGCCGCTCTGGGAAGTCTTCATTCGCAGCCGCAACGGGCTCGCGCACAAGCATGTCGGGTCGCTGCATGCGACCGACGCCACGCTGGCGCTGCAGGCCGCGCGCGACATCTACACCCGCCGCGGCGAGGGCCTGTCGATCTGGGTGGTGCCGTCGAACGCGATCACCGCCTCCGATCCCGCCGACAAAGGCATGATGTTCGAGCCGGCGGAATCCAAGATCTACCGGCACCCGACGTTTTACGATGTGCCGGACGAAGTTGGGCATATGTGATTTAGCTTCCCCGTCATCCTGAGGAGCGCGCCCTTGCGCGCGTCTCGAAGGATGGCCAGGGGCACTGCTTGTTGCCATCCTTCGAGACGCGCTTCGCGCTCCTCAGGATGACGCTGAAAAAAGAGCGAGCGAGAACAGATGTCCGTCGCGTCGATAAAAGTCTCCGAAACGCCGCTGGTGCTGTACACGTTGCGCCGCGCCGACGATGCGCTGATCCTCGGGCATCGGCTGTCGGAATGGTGCGGTCACGCGCCGATGCTTGAAGAGGACATGGCGCTGGCCAATATGGGGCTCGACCTGCTCGGGCAGGCGCGCGAACTTTATGACTGCGCGGCAAAGGTAGAAGGCAAGGGCAACGACCAGGACAAGTTCGCTTATCTGCGCGACGTCAGGCAGTACCGCAATCTGCTGCTGGTCGAACAGCCGAACGGCGATTTCGCGCGCACCATGGTGCGGCAGTTCTTTTATGCGGCCTTCGCCGATCTGTATTGGCGCGCGATGATGCGATCGAGCGATACCACGCTGGCGGCGATCGCAGCCAAGTCTGAAAAGGAAAGCGCCTATCATATCAGGCATTCCTCGGAATGGATGGTCCGGCTCGGCGACGGCACCGAGGAAAGCCATCGCCGCGCGCAGGCCGCAATCGACGATCTTTGGGCCTTTACCGGCGAGATGTTTACCGTCGATGCCAGTGAGCGGGGCCTGATCGAGCGCGGCATCGCGATCGATCCTGCAAGCCTGCATGCGTCGTGGCTCAAGACCATTACCGCTGTTATCAACGAAGCCACGCTGTCGCTGCCCAAGGGCGACTGGATGCAGCAGGGCGGCCGCGACGGCCGGCACAGCGAGCATCTCGGCCATCTGCTCAGCGAACTGCAATCGATGCAGCGCTCTTTCCCGGGGGCGACATGGTAGCAACCGTCCTCAGCGACCATGATTTGCGTCAGCGCGCCTGGAACGCGGCGGCCGCCGTGGTCGATCCGGAGATCCCGGTCCTGACCATCGCCGATCTCGGCGTGCTGCGCGAGGTCGCGGTCCGCGACGGCCATGTCGAGGTCGCGATCACGCCGACCTATTCCGGCTGTCCCGCGATGAACATGATCGCGCTCGAGATCGAACTGGCGCTGGAACGCGCCGGGTTTGCGCGGCCGAAGATCCGCACCGTGCTGTCGCCGGCCTGGACCACCGACTGGATGAGCGAGGACGGCCGCCGCAAGCTCCGGGAATACGGCATCGCGCCGCCTCAGGCCTCGAGCTCCCGCCGCGCGCTGTTCGGCGAACAGCAGGTGACGTGCCCGCAATGCGGCTCGCCCGATACCGAAGTGTTGTCCGAATTTGGCTCGACCTCCTGCAAGGCGCTGTGGCGCTGCAAGAGCTGCCGCGAACCCTTTGATTATTTCAAGTGTCATTGAGAACAGACTCTATGTCGTCATTGCGAGGAGCGAAGCGACGAAGCAATCCAGAGCCACATGTGCGGCCCTGGATTGCTTCGCTTCGCTCGCAATGACGCGGGAAGAACCTATGTCCCAAACGCCTCGCTTTCACCGTCTGGCCGTCAGCGACCTGCGCCGCGAATCCGCCGACGCGGTGTCGCTGACGTTTGCGATTCCGCACGAACTTGCCGGGGACTACAGCTTTGCGCCTGGTCAGTACCTTACCTTGCGCACCAACATGGACGGCGAGGAGGTGCGGCGTTCCTATTCGATCTGCTCCGGCCCGGATGACGGCGAATTGCGCATCGCGGTGAAGAAGGTCGACGGCGGTGCGTTCTCGAGCTGGGCCGCCGATGAGTTAAAGGCCGGCGACGAACTGGACGTGATGACGCCGACCGGCCGTTTCGGTATCACGCATGCGCCGGACCAGGCGCGAGTCTATGTCGGCTTTGCCGCAGGCTCCGGCATCACGCCGATCCTGTCGGTCGTCAAGGGCGTGCTGGCGCGCGAGCCGCACAGCCGGTTCTTCCTGTTCTACGGCAATCGCTCGACCGGCGGCATGCTGTTCCGCGAGGCGCTCGAGGAACTGAAGGACCGCTTCATGCAGCGGCTATCGATCTTCCACGTCATCTCCGGCGAGGAGCAGGACATCCCGATCCTGCACGGCCGGCTGGATGGCGAGAAGGTCCGCGTGCTGCTGCGCTCGCTGGTGCCGGCCTCGAGCGTCGATCACGTCTTCATCTGCGGCCCGACCGGCATGAGCGAGGACATCGAGGCGACCTGCCGGGACATCGGCATCGCCGAGGACCGCATTCACGTCGAGCGTTTTGTCTCGGGCCTCGGCGGCAAGCCGCGCCCCAAAACCGTAGTTGCAGCGTCCGCGCCGGCGAAAGCGATGGCCTCGCTGGTGATCGACGGCAAGCGCCGCGAGGTGCCGGTCGCCGAGGGTGAGTCCATTCTCGACGCCGCCTTGCGCGCCGGCATGGATCTGCCGTTCGCCTGCAAGGGCGGTATGTGCTCGACCTGCCGCGCCAAGCTGGTCGAGGGCGAGGCGCACATGGAAGTGAACTATTCGCTGGAGCCGTGGGAGCTGAAGGCCGGGTTCATCCTGACCTGCCAGGCGCGGCCGGTATCGCAAAAGGTCGTGGTCGACTACGACCACGTGTAAGATACAATCCGAATGCAAGAGGCCTGCTTCAACGGGCCCGGCAACAGGGAGACCGCATTGAACGCACCAGCCACACTTTCGCCCGACGAGATCGCGCGCGCCTGCGCCGATGCGATGTGGGCGGAGGATGATGCCAGCTCCGGCCTCGGCATGGAAATCGTCGACGTCAGGGCAGGGCAGGCGACGCTGACCATGATGGTGCAGCCGCACATGGTGAACGGCCAGCGCATCGCCCATGGCGGGTTCATCTTTTTGCTTGCCGACTCCACGTTTGCCTTTGCGTGCAACTCGCATAACGAACGGGCCGTGGCGGCTCAATGCCAAATCACCTTCATCAAGCCGGGGAAGCTTGGCGATAGACTGGTGGCGACCGCGCGCGAGATCTCGCGCAGCGGCCGTTCCGGGATTTACGATATCCGTGTCACCGCCAATGATATCGTGATCGCCGAGTTCCGCGGTCATTCCCGCACCATTCCAGGCACGTGGCTGCCGACGAACAACGACACCAAACAAAAATAAATTCGATCAGGGGGAAACGCGATGGCTTCGGCAAAATCGCAGGTCAAGAGCGGCTATCGCGCCGAAATGGACGAGACCGAGCGTGCGTCGCGTGATGCGATCATGGCGCTGCAGACCAAACGACTGGCTTGGTCGCTCAAGCATGCCTACGACAATGTCGCGCATTACAAAAAGGCGTTCGACAAGGCCGGCGTGCATCCCTCCGATTTCAGGCAGCTCGCCGACCTTTCGAAATTTCCGTTCACGGTCAAGACCGACCTGCGCGACAACTATCCCTTCAATATGTTCGCTGTCGCCCGCGAAAAGCTGGTGCGGGTTCACGCCTCGTCCGGCACCACCGGCAAGCCGATCGTGGTGGGCTACACCCAGGCCGATATCGACATGTGGTCGGATGTGATGGCGCGCTCGATCCGGGCTGCCGGCGGCCGCACCGGCATGCTCATGCACAACGCCTATGGCTATGGCCTGTTCACCGGCGGCTTAGGGGCGCATTACGGCGCCGAACGCCTCGGCTGTACCGTGGTGCCGGTGTCCGGCGGCATGACCGAGCGGCAGGTGCAGCTGATCAACGATTTCAAGCCCGACATCATCATGGTGACGCCGAGCTACATGCTGGCGATCCTCGATGAGTTCAAGAAGCAGAAGCTCGATCCACGCAAATCGTCCTTGAAATTCGGCATCTTCGGCGCCGAACCCTGGACCAATGCGATGCGCGCCGAGATCGAAGCCGCGTTCGGGATGGACGCCACCGACATCTATGGCCTGTCGGAGGTGATCGGTCCCGGTGTCGCCCAGGAATGCGTGGAGACCAAGGACGGCCTGCATATCTGGGAGGATCATTTCTATCCCGAGGTGATCGACCCCGAGACCGGCAAGGTTTTGCCGGACGGTGAAAAGGGCGAACTGGTGTTCACTTCGCTGACCAAGGAAGCGTTTCCGGTGGTTCGCTATCGCACCCGCGACCTGACGCGGCTGCTGCCGGGCACCGCGCGGCCGGGGATGCGGCGCATGGAAAAGGTCACCGGGCGCTCCGACGACATGATCATCCTGCGCGGCGTCAACGTGTTCCCGACCCAGATCGAGGAAGTGCTGCTCGCCACCGACTGGTGCGGCGGCCATTTCATCATCGAACTGACGCGAGAGGGCCGGATGGACGTGATGACGGTGCTGGCCGAAGCGCGCTCCGGTAGCTG
>Ga0265314_10003428_pt1 | contig 15321 bp, 16 predicted proteins | sample 4126metaG_FD_203106 | JGI IMG/M metagenome (GOLD analysis project Ga0265314, IMG submission 203106) | Rhizosphere microbial communities from Carex aquatilis grown in University of Washington, Seatle, WA, United States - 4-1-26 metaG | ecosystem: Host-associated > Plants > Roots > Rhizosphere >... | reverse complement strand
GGAGCAGTCGGAGCGCTGGACCGATGACGGCTGGTTCAAGACCGGCGACGTCGTCGCGATGCACCCGCTCGGCTTCATCATGATCAAGGACCGCTCGAAGGACGTGATCAAGTCCGGCGGCGAGTGGATCTCGTCGGTCGAGCTGGAGAACGCGCTGATGGCGCATCCCGCGATCGCGGAGGCCGCGGTGATCGCCGTGCCCGACGCGAAGTGGGACGAGCGCCCGCTCGCCGCGGTCGTGCTGCGTGAGGGCAAGACCGCGACCGCCGACGAGCTGCGCGAGTTCCTTGCGCCGAACTTCGCGAAGTGGTGGCTGCCCGAACGCTTCGAGTTCGTCGCCGAGATCCCGAAGACGAGCGTCGGCAAGTTCCGCAAGACTGAGCTGCGCGAGATGTTCGCCGGAGAGATCGCACCTTCAACGACAGTGGCGACGACATGATCGAGACCGTCTGGCTCGACAACCCGCCGGTCAACGCCGTCAACGCGGGCATCATCGACACGCTCTGGACCGCGTTCGAGCAGCTCGGCCCCGACGTGCACGCGGTCGTGCTGCGGGGCAAGGGCGAGCGCGCGTTCTCGGCCGGCGCCGACATCAGCGGCTTCGTCGGCGGCGCCGCGGACGGCGAGCGCCCCGCCGGCATCCAGCCGGTCGCCGACCTGATCGAGCAGGCTCCGGTGCCGGTCGTCGCGGCGATCCACGGCTACTGCCTCGGCGGCGGGCTGGAGATCGCGCTCGCGTGCGACTTTCGCATCGCGCAGCGCGAGTCGCAGCTCGGCTTCCCGGAGGTCAACCTCGGCCTGCTCCCGGGCGGCGGTGGCACGCAACGCGCCCCGCGGCTGATCTCGCCGGGGCGCGCCCGCTGGCTCGTCATGTCGGGCGAGCGGATCCCGGCCGAGACCGCCGAGGCGTGGGGGCTCGTCGAGTTCGTCGTCGACGACCTCGAGGACGGCATTGCCCGCTACGTCGAGCCGCTCGCCAAGCAGAGCCCGCACGCGATCCGCCAGATCAAGGAGCTGCTGCGCGACACGCGCGACGAGCGCAGCGACGAGCGCGAGGTGCAGGCGTTCGCCGCCTGCCTCAACTCGGAAGACGGGCAGGAGGGTGTGGCCGCGTTCCTCGAGAAGCGCGCGGCCAACTGGACCGGCCGGTGAACGCCGTCGTGCTGCGCGAGGTCGGTGGCGACCTCGCGCTCGAGGAGTGGCCCGAGCCGACCGGCAGCGTCGTCGACGTGCGCGCCGCCGGCGTGAACTTCGCCGACATCCTCATCCGGCGCGGGCTCTACCCGCAGGCGCCGGAGCTGCCGTACGTGCTCGGCAACGAGGTCGCGGGCGAGCTCGACGGCCAGCGCGTCCTCGCGCTGCCACGCTCCGCGGGCGGCTACGCGGAGCGCGTCGAAGTCGATCCGCAGTGGACGTTCAGGCTGCCGGACAACGCGTCGTACGCCGCCGGCGCCTCGTTCCTCACGACGTACCTGACGGCGTACATCCCGCTCCACCACCAGGTGCACGTCACGCCGGCGTCGACGGTGCTGGTGCACGCGGGCTCCGGCGGCGTGGGCTGCGCGGCGATCCAGCTCGCGAAGCACCTCGGCGCGAAGGTGATCGCGACCGCGAGCTCGGACGAGAAGCGCGCCTTCGCGGTCGGTGTCGGCGCCGACGAGGCCTACGGCTACGACGAGATCGCCGACCTGCGCGTCGATGTCGTCGTTGACCCGGTCGGGGGCGACGTCTTCACGCGCTCGCTGCCGCTGCTGAATCCGCTCGGCGCGATTGTCGCGATCGGGTTCGCCGGCGGGCTCTGGACCGACCCGAGCGTGCAGTGGCTCGTCGGCCGCAACGCGGCGGTCGTCGGCGTGTACCTCGGCCGCCTGATGAAGCTCGAGCCACAGCTCGTGCACGAGTGCGCGATCGAGCTGCTGGCGCTCTGGGCGCAAGAGGAGATCGACCCCATCGTCGGCGCGACGTTCCCGCTCGGCGACGCGGACGCGGCGCACGCGCTGATCGAGTCGCGGCAGCACGTCGGGAAGGTCGTGCTCGAGCCGTGAAGGCGCTCGTCACCGGCGGTGACGGCGGCCTCGGGCGCGCGATGCGCGCGCGCCTCGAGCGGGAGGGCTACGAGGTCGAGTCGCTCGATCTGACGAACGGCTTCGACGTCACCGACCCCGCCGCGTGGGAGCGCGTCGAAACGGTCGACCTCGCGTGCCTCAACGCCGGCATCCTGACGGCCGACACCGACCTGACGAAGCTGTCGTACGACGACTACCGGCAGGCGGTCTCGGTCAACGTGGACGGGGTCGTGCTCGGCGTGCGCCGCCTTGCGCAGGTGATGGACGGCGGCACGATCATCGCGACGGCGTCGCTTGCGGGTCTCGTCGGGATGCCACTCGACGCGATCTACTCGCTGACCAAGCACGCTGTCGTCGGTTTCGTGCGGAGCATCGCGCCGCAGATAGCGCCGATCAAGATCAACGCCATCTGTCCCGGGATCGCCGACACGCCGATGCTCGACAAGCACGACCAGCGGGCGATGTTCGCCGCCGCCGGGTTCCCGCTGCTGCGGCCGGACGACGTGGCGGACGCGATGTGGCTCGCCGCGACGAGCGACGGAACGGGGGAGTGCTGGTTCGTCCAGCCGGGCCGGACGCCGGCGCCGTTCCGGTTCCCGAACGTGCCCGGGCCGCGCCACGACGGCGGGACGGTCGGGCTGCCGCCAATCGCAGACCGTTGAGCCTCTGGGGCCGCCTCTTCGCGGCGGGCTACGACCGCGCGACTGCGGGCACGGAACGGGGCGCGCTCGGCGACGCGCGCCGGGAGCTCGTCGGGTCAGCCAGGGGCCGAGTCCTCGAGATCGGCGCCGGCACCGGAGCTAACCTGCCGCACTATCCCGCTCAGGTCGAGGTCGTGCTCACCGAGCCGGACGCCCACATGGCGAAGCGGTTGCGCGCGAAGGCCGGTGGGCTGCCGGCGCTCGAGGCGTCGGCCGACGCGCTGCCGTTCCCGGACGATTCGTTCGACACCGTCGTCGCCACCCTCGTCTTCTGCAGCGTTCCCGACGTCACGTCGGCGCTGCGTGAGGTGCGGCGCGTGCTCGCTCCCGGCGGCAGCCTGCTCTTCCTGGAGCACGTGCGCGCGCAGCCCGGGTCGGCGCGCGAACGCTGGCAGGACCGGCTCAATCCGCCGTGGCGTGCATTTGCCTGCGGCTGCAACTGCAACCGCGACTTCCTCGGCTACCTGCGGGCTGCCGGATTCACCGTCGGCGAGGTGCGCGAGGAGGAGTGGGGCTTCATGCCTGCGATCCTCCGGCCGGTCGTCGTCGGCCGGGCTAGTTGAGCCTAGGGTCGAAGGGCATGTCGGCCATCAGCTCGAACGGGCCGCCCTTGCGGTGGAGCACGGAGCGCCACAGCTCGTCGGGGTCGTCGACGAACGCGTCGCCGGTTTCCGCGTCGACGACGATCCACGAGACCTCCTCCAGCTCGGCCTCGAGCTGGCCGGCGCCCCAGCCGGAGTAGCCCGCGAACAGCCGCATGCGGCGGATCGAGAGGTCCTCCGGCTCGGCCTCGGCGGGCATGAAACCGAGCCGGTCCATGATCGGCGCCGCCGCGTCGTCCACGTCGTCGAAGTCGGCGAGGACCATGAACGCCTCCTGCTGCACCGGTCCGCCGACGAACACGGGGTCCGCGGCGCCCGGCAGGCCGGCGAGAGCCGGCACGGCGACCGCGGCCGTCACCTCGGACGGCCGGCTGAGCACGAGCCCCATCGCGCCCTCCTCGTCGTGGTGGGCGATCAGGACGACGGTCTTGCGGAAGTTCGGGTCGTGCAGGGCCGGCGACGAGACGAGCAGCTTCCCTTGAAGAGATTCCACTTACTGAAAATGCCACCCGTCGCCGTCGGCAAACGCGCGCAGGATCCGTTTGGCGACCACCTGGCGGTGCACCTCGTCGGGGCCGTCGTAGATCCGTCCGCCGCGGGCCATCATCGCCATGTGCGCGAGCGGCGTCTCGTCGGTCAGGCCCTTCGCGCCGTGCACCTGGATCGCCCGGTCGATCACGTCGTTCAGGACCTTCGCCGCGAAGAACTTGATCGCGGATACCTCCACGCGAGCCTCGTCGCCTGCGTCGATCTTGTGCGCGGCGTCGAGCGTCATCAGCCGGCACGCCTGGATCTCGACGTAGCTGTCGGCGATCCAGTTCTGCACCGTCTGCTTCTTGGCGAGCGGCTCGCCGAACGTCTCGCGCTCGAGCGAGTAGCGGCACATCAGATCGAAGGCGCGCTGCATCTGGGCGAGCCAGCGCATGACGTGGTGGATACGGCCGGGCCCGAGCCGCTTCTGCGCGATCAGAAAGCCCGCGCCTTCCCCGCCGAGCGTGTTCGTCACCGGAACGCGCACCTCGGTGTAGCGCACCTCGCAGTGTGTAGACCAGCCGCGCCCGGCGTGCCCCATCACGGGCACCGGCCTGACGACGTCGACGCCCGGCGTGTCGACGGGGACGATGATCTGCGTCGCGCGTGCGTGTGGCGCGGCGTCGGGATCGGTGACGGCCATCACGATCCCGAACGCGGCGCCCTCCGCGCCGGACGAGAACCACTTGTGGCCGTCGATCACCCATTCGTCGCCGTCGCGTACCGCGCGTGTGCGCAGCGTCGTCGGATCGGAGCCCGGCACCTCGGGCTCCGTCATCGAGAAGAACGAGCGGATCTGGCCGCCGACCAGCGGGAAGAGCCAGCGCTCCTTCTGCTCGTCGGTGCCGAACATGTGGAGGATTTCGGCGTTGCCCGCGTCCGGCGCCTGGCAGCCGAAGATCAGCTGGCCCCACACGGTGAGGCCGATCTGCTCGTTCAGGTACGCGTAGTCGAGGAAGCCCGTGCCGGTACCACCCGCCTCCGGCGGGACGTGTGGCGCCCAGAGGCCGAGCTCGCGGACTTCGTCGCGGAGCTTCGCGACCAGTGCGTCCGACTCGTCGTTCTCCTGGTCGAGGATGTGCTCGCTCGGCAGGACGCGCTCGTGCATGAAGGCGCGGACCTGGGCGAGGCGCTCCGCAGGTGGGGCAAAGCTGTACGTCGTCATTGCCGTAGCATCGCACCGATGCGGCTCGGCTTCTACATGGGCTATGCGCAGCCCGGGACGAACCCGCTCGAGCTCCTCGAGCTGGCCCGCGAGGCTGAGACGCTCGGCTACGACTCGGCCTGGGCTGCGGAGGCGTGGGGCGTCGATGCGATCACGCCGCTCGCGTGGCTCGGCGCGCAGACGACGACGCTGAAGCTCGGCACGGCGATCATGCAGCTGCCGGGCCGCTCGCCGGCGAACGCGGCGATGACTGCTGTGACGCTCGACCTGCTTTCGGGCGGGCGGTTCCTGATGGGGCTCGGCACGTCCGGCCCGCAGGTGGTCGAGGGCTGGCACGGCCAGGAGTGGGGGAAGCCGCTCGGGAAGACACGCGAGTACGTCGAGATCGTCCGCGCAGTCGTACGCCGCGAACGGCTCGAGCATCACGGCGAGCACTACGACATCCCGGTGCAGGGCGGCACCGGGCTCGGCAAGCCGCTGAAGCTGATGGCGCGCCCGCTGCGCGCGGAGATCCCGATCTACCTCGCGGCGATCGCGCCGAAGGCGGTGGAGCAGACGTTCGAGATCGCGGACGGCTGGCTGCCGATCTTCTGGTCGCCGGAGCAGGCACGCAACGTGTTCCCGCTCGACCGTGCCCGTGACGGCTTCGATATCGCGCCGTCGGTGCCCGCGATCGTCACGGACGACGTCGAGTCCGGCCGCGCGATGCTCAAGGAGTACTACTCGTTCTACATCGGCGGGATGGGCGCGCGCGGGAAGAACTTCTACAACGATCTCTTCACGCGGTACGGCTATGAAGCCGAGGCGCGGGAGATCCAGGATCTGTTCCTCGGCGGCAACCAGCGCGAGGCCGCGACGAAGGTGCCCGACGCGTTCGTCGACGAGGTCGCGCTGGTCGGCCCGGTCGAGCGCATTCGCGACCGGCTTGCCGCCTGGCGCGAGAGCGGCGCGACGACGCTGCTCATCTCGACGCGGGATGTGGCGACGCTACGCGGCGTCGTCGAAGCCGCTAGCTGATCACTCCGAGCGCGGTCTCGGCGAGCAGCGGCACCGCGTGCTCGAAGATCGCCGCGCGCGTGTCCTCGCTGCCAAGCTCGTCGCGGATGAAGCGGCCGTAGATCGCCTCGCAGAAGACGGCCGCCTTCCAGAGCGCGAGCGCCTCGAACCACGCGAGCGGCTGCACCTCGCGTCCGCTCTGCCGCTCGTAGTGCGCGACGATCTGCGCGCGCGAGGGGAAGCCGGGCTCGCCCGTCACCGGCGATGACCCGAGGGCGCTGACGCGCCCGTTCGGCTCTGTGTAGGTCGAAAGCAGGTAGCCGACGTCGGCGCGCGGGTCGCCGATCGCGCCCATCTCCCAGTCGAGCACCGCGACGATCCGGGTCGGCTGCGCGGGCGCGACCATCATGTTCCCGAGGCGGTAGTCGCCGTGGACGACGGTGGCCGGCAGCGGTTCCGGCAGATGGGCCGCGAGCCAGGCGCCGACCTGCTCGACCTGGGGCAGCTCGCGCGTCTTGTTGATCTCCCACAGTTGCGTGAAGCGGCGCACCTGGCGTTCCAGGTAGCTGCCCGGCCGCTCAAACGCTGCGAGCTCGTCGCGTGAGACGTCGGCGGAATGGATCTCGACGAGCGTGTCGACGAGGTCGAGGCCGAGCGCCTTGCGGGCCGCTTCCGTCTCGAGCCCTCGTGGCAGCTCGCTGGTGAGCACGTGGCCGTCGATGTAGCGCATGACGTAGAACGGGACGCCGAGCACGGCTTCGTCCTCGCAGACCGCGACGATGTCGGCCAGCCGTGCGAAGCCGGCGGCGCGGATCGCGTTCTGCAGGCCCGCCTCGCGCACCATGTCGTGCGCGGTCGGCGGCAGCGGCGGGCGCGGGGGGCGGCGGAGCACGAACCTGTCGCTGCCGCGCTCGATCAGGAACGTGAAGTTCGAGCCGCCGCCGTCGCCGATCCTCGTTGCGACGACGGGGCCGCTGCCGAGGCCGCGCGCGTCCAGGAACGCCTCGACGTTCTCCTCGACGATCAGTGGGGGCTTGTCGGCCATGGCTGCGATGCTACGCACCGTGCGCCGGAGGCTCTACCTGATGCGGCATGCCGAGGTCTCCTACGTCGGCGAGCGCGACCCCGAGGTCGTACGTCTGACCGAGCGTGGGCTCGAGCAGGCGGCGGCCGCCCACCGGGCGCTCGACGACGTGGAATTCGATCTCGTGGTCACGAGCGGCCTGCCGCGCACGCTCGAGACCGCAGCGATCGTCGTCCCGGACAGCGCGCCGGAACGGTGGCCGGCGTTCGCCGAGTGGCGCGGCGGTCGCCTGGACGACGTGCCGCGTGAGGAGCTCGAGCAGCTGTTCCTCGGCTCGCTCCAGGTGCGCGACGAGGCGGCGCGGTTCCTGGGCGGCGAGTCCCTCGGGGCGGCGCTCGATCGTGTGCTGCCGGCGTTCGACGAGCTCGTCGCGCGGGACTGGCAAACAGCGCTCGCGGTGTTTCACGGCGGCGTGAACCGGATCCTGCTCTCGCATGCGCTGGCCGGCGGGCGCACGTACTTCGGGACGTTCGAGCAGGCGCCGGCGCGCATCAACGTGCTCGACCTGGGCGGGGACGGCACGTGGATCGTGCGCACGGTCAACTACATCCCGTACGACCCGCTCCATCCCGCGCGCACGACGACGATGGAGCACCTCTGGTCGGAGCTGCAGCCGTGGCTCGACGAACGCGCCTAGTCCCTTCGGACAAGGCGTGCTGAGCCCAGTCTTGTGGTCAGACCAGGGTTACCGAACTGCCACGAACGCTCCGCAGTTCGCGGAATCCGGGGCTGCGCCGCGAATCGCGGCTGGCCTCCCGAGACATGTCTGGTGGTCAGACCAGGGTTACGGAAGTGTCACGAACGTTCCACAGGTGCTGGCCGCGATGCTGCGGATCAGCGCCCGGAGGGGACGATCCCGAGATAGCCGTGCTCGACCATGCGCTCCGCCATCTGGGCGTAGACGGCCGGATCGGTCGGCGTCCACGTTGCCAGGCCGTCGACGTAGCGGTTGAACATGCAGAACGCAGCGGCGATGAGGACGGTGTCGTGGATCTCGACGTCCGTGGCGCCGTGCTCGCGTGCGCGGGCGACATCGTCCTCCGTGACGCTCTTGCCGCCGTCCTGCACCTTGCCCGCGATCACGAGCAGCGCGCGCAGCTTCTCGCTGATCGGGGCGCTCGCGAGGTCGCGCTTCACGTGCTCGACGAGCTCGGCGCCGCCGTCGAGCTGTGCGGCAGCGTACGCACCGTGTGACGTCTGGCAGTACCGGCAGTCGTTGAGGTTCGAGACGTAGGCGGCGATCAGCTCGCGCTCGCCGCGGCTCAGCGTGTTCTCGTCGCGGAGGAGTGTCTCCGCGAGCAGGCAGAGCGGTTCGGCAGTCTCCGGGCGGAAGGTCATCGCGCTGCGGATGCCGGGGATCCCTTCAGGAAGGTCGATGTGAGGCATCTGCCGATCCTAGCCACCGGCGATCGCCACGACGCCCGCCAGGGCGACCGCGACGCCTGCCTGCTGCGTCCGCGTCAGGCGCTCGCCGAGCAGGACGTGCGCGAGCAGCACCGTGACCACGGGATAGAGCGAGCCGAGCACCGAGACGAGTGCGAGCAGCGCATGACCGCTCGCGAACGCGAAGAGGACGTTCGCCGTCACGTCCGCGAGACCGACCGCGACGACTGCGGCGAGCGCGGCGCGGGGCACGCGCAACGGCGCGCGCCGTGCGGAGGCGAGCAGCACGAGCAGCCCGAGCGACCCGACGCGGGCGCCGAGCAGCGTCGAGAGCGCGTCGCCCTGCCGGCTGCCGAGGCCGAGGAAGTAGACGAAGAGCCCGAGCGCGACCGCCGCGACCACCGCGAGCGCGATCGCGCGGGCGCGCTCGGGCGACGTCGAGCGCCGCTCTTCGACCGACGCCAGCACGGCGCCGCCGAGCGCGGCGCAGGCGCCCGCGAGTGCCAGTCCCGAGGGACGCTCGCCGGTCGCGATCGAGACGCCGAACGGCACGACCGCGCCGCACGCGACGACGGGTGAGACGACGCTCATCGTCCCGAGCGACAGCGCGCGGTAGAACGCCGCGAGGCCCGCGCCGCCGCCGACGCCCGCGAGCAGGCCCAGTGCGAACGACCGGCCGCCGACGTCACCGCGCACGGCGACCGCGACGACCAGCGCGACGAACCCCGCCGCCTGGGAGACGATGGTCACGCCAAACGTCGGCAGCTGCCGCGTCAGCGAGCCGCCGGAGAAGTCAGCGACGCCCCAGACGATCGAGGAGCCGAGCGCGAGGACGAGCGCGAGCGCGCTCAGGGCTAGCTCAGCCGCTCCACGAGCATGGCCATTCCCTGGCCGCCACCCACGCACATCGTCTCGAGGCCGATCGTCCGATCCATCGTCTCGAGATCGTTGAGCAGCGTCCCCATGATGCGCGCGCCCGTCATGCCGTACGGATGCCCGACGGCGATCGCGCCGCCATGCGGGTTCAGCTTGTCGCTCCACGGATCGACGCCGAGCTCGCGGCAGACCGGCAGGACCTGCGCCGCGAACGCCTCGTTCAGCTCCATCACGTCGACGTCGTCGATCGTCATGCCGGCGAACGCGAGCACCTTGCGCACTGCCTCGATCGGGCCGACGCCCATGATCTCCGGCTCGACCCCCGACACGCTCGACGCGAGGATCCGCGCGCGCGGCTTGATTCCGAGCTCGGCAGCGCGCGAGGCGGACATGACCACGACCGCGGCCGCGCCGTCGTTGAGCGGGCACGCGTTGCCGGCGGTCACCTTGCCGCCCGGCTTGAACGCCGGGTCGAGCGCGGCGAGCTTCTCGTAGGTCGACGACCGCCTTGGCCCGTCATCCGTGTCGACGCCGTCGTACGCCGTGATCTCGCGCGCGAAGAAGCCTGAGTCCTGTGCGGCGACCGCGCGCTCCTGCGACTGCTGCGCGAACCGGTCCATGTCCTCGCGCGAGACGTCCCAGCGCTCGGCGACGTTCTCCGCGGTCAGCCCCATCGGGATGTAGACGTTGGCGATCGGCGCGTCGTCGCCGAACAGCGCGGGGTGGAGCTCCTCTTCCGACTTCGGATAGCCGGCCACCTGCGACGTCGACTCGACCCCGCCGGCGACGAACGCCTCGCCCTCGCCGGCCTTGATCGCGTGGAACGCCATGCGGATCGTCTGCAGGCTCGACGCGCAGAAGCGGTTGACCGTCGTGCCCGGCACCATCTCGGGCAGCCCGGCGAGCAGCGCGACGCGCCGGCCGAGATTCATCCCTTGCCGCTCCTGCGGGAAACCACACCCGATCATCACGTCGACGATCTCCTCCGGCGGGAGCTCCGGCACCAGGTCGACGGCGGTCTTGACCGCGAAGGCGGCCAGGTCGTCGGGCCGCGCGTCGACGAGCGAGCCCTTGGCGGCGCGGCCGATCGGCGTGCGGGCGGTTGACACGATTACGGCTTCGGTCATGGGGCCAATATTGACTGATGAGTCAAATGACTGTTGACTGACCGACCGTATGGGGTCGCTGCTCGAGCTTCGTGGGGTCGACGCGCGCTACGGCCAGGTGCAGGTGCTGCGCGGCGTCAGCCTCACGGTCGGCGAAGGAGAGATCGTTGCCATCCTCGGCGCGAACGGCGCCGGGAAGACGACGACGCTGCGCGCGATCTCCGGCACCGTGCGGCGGTCCGGGACGCTCGAGCTCGACGGCAAGTCGCTCGGCCGCCGCGGCCCCGAGTCGACCGCACGCCTTGGCGTCGCCCACGTGCCCGAAGGGCGCGGCACGTTCGTGGAGCTGACCGTCTGGGAGAACCTGCGGCTCGGTGCGCACGTCCGGCGCGGCTCGCTGCGGGACGATTTCAAGCGCGTGCTCGAGTACTTCCCGTGGCTCGAGCAGCGCCGCGCACAGCAGGCGGGAACGCTCTCCGGCGGCGAGCAGCAGATGCTGGCGCTCGCCCGCGCGGTGATGCAGCGCCCACGGCTGCTCCTGCTCGACGAGCCGTCGCTCGGCCTCGCCCCGCTGGTCACCGCTGAGATCTTCCGCATCGTGCGCGAGCTGAACGAGCGTGAGGGCACCGCCGTGCTGATCGTGGAGCAGAACGCGCGAACCTCGCTGGCGACCGCCGCGCGCGCGTACGTGCTCGAGGTCGGCCAGGTCGCGTTCGAAGGAACGAGCGACGAGCTCTCGTCCCGTGACACGATCCGCCGGAGCTACCTGGGGTACTGATGGCGACCGCCTCTCTCACACAACGAGGCACGGCGTTCCGCCCGACGACGAGCTGGATCGTTCCGGCCCTGATCGCGGTGGGGTGCGTGTTCCTCGTGATCGGCTCGCTCCGCAGCTCGCTCTTCGCGCAGCAGACGATCTCGGGGCTCGCGAACGGCGGCATCTACGCGAGCCTGGCCGTTGCGCTCGTCCTGATCTACCGCGCGACCGAGGTGATCAACTTCGCGCAGGGAGCGCTGGCCACGTTCACGACGTACGTCGCGTGGCAGCTGATCGACTGGGGGCTCACGTACTGGCTCGCCTTCGTCTGCACGCTCGGGATCGCGTTCGTCGGCGGCTTCCTCGTTCAGCTCGTCGCGATCAGGCCGGTCGAGCGGCGCGGCAACCAGCTGACGGTGGTGATCGCCTCGATCGGGCTGCTGATCCTCGTCGAGGGCCTGGTCGGCTGGATCTGGGGGAACGAGATCAAGTTCATGCCCGCGCCGTTCCCGTCGCACATCTACCGGGTCGGCGGCGTCTCGTTCTCGCGCCAGGACATCGCGACGATCGCGATCTCGATCGCGTCGGTCGTGCTGCTGCGGCTCCTGTTCCAGTTCACGAAGCTCGGGCTCGCGATGCGCGCGTCCGCGGTGCGGCCCGACGCGGCCCGGCTGGTCGGGATCCGAGTCAGCTGGATGCTCTCGCTCGGCTGGGGGCTCGCTGCGGTGCTCGGCGCCGTCGCCGGGATGATGGCCGCAGCCAGCCCGAGCGTGCTGCTGCAGCCGTCGATGATGGACGGCATCCTCATCTACGCGTTCGCGGCCGCGGTGCTCGGCGGGCTTGAGAGCGCAGCCGGCGCCGTGATCGGCGCGCTCGCGATCGGCGTCACGCTCAACCTGCTCGGCGCCTATGTCAGCTGGGTGACGCCCCAGCTTCTGCTGCCCGCGGCGTTCGTGCTGATGCTGGTCGTCCTGCTCGTCAAACCGTCCGGGCTCTTCGGGCGTACGAGGGTGCGAAGAGTATGAAGCTGACCAAACCGTCGCTCTTCGGCGTCGCCGTCGCAGTGGTCGTTGCGGTGGCGATCGCGCTGCTGCCGCTGACGATGTCCGACTACCACGACTCGACGGGCGCGGACGTCGCCGTGTTCTTCATCGCAATCCTCGCGCTGAACATCGTCACGGGATACACGGGCCAGATCTCGATCGGCCACGGCGCGTTCATGGCGGTCGGCGGCTACACGACCGCGATCCTGACCCACAACCACGGGTGGAACGACCTGGCGACGCTGCCCCTCGCGGCGCTTGTCGGCTTCGCTTTTGGCGTTCTGGTCGGGCTGCCGGCCCTGCGGTTCCACGGCGTCTATCTCGCGCTGACGACGTTCGCCGTCGCGTTGGCCGTGCCGCAGGTCGCGAAGAACTATCCGAAGTTCACGGGCGGGACCGAGGGGCTCGCGCTGCCGACGCATTCCGGCGTCTGGCTCTACCGCACGACGTGGATCGTCGCCGGCATCGTGTTCGTGCTGGCCTGGCTGCTCCTGCGCGGGCGGACGGGACGCGCGTTCCGCTCGGTCCGCGACAGCGAGATCGCGGCCTCGTCCTCGGGCGTGACGCTCTCCCTCTACAAGACGCTCGCGTTCGGCGTCTCGGCCGCGTTCGCCGGGGTCGCGGGGTCGCTCTACGTCCTCGTCAACAACTTCGTGAATCCCGACGTCTTCGGGCTCACGCTGTCGCTGTACATCCTGATCGGAGCCGTGGTGGGTGGCCTCGGCTCGCTCTGGGGAGTGCTGGTGGGCGCCGCGTTCGTCCAACTCCTCCCGATCGGACTAACCACCACCCACATCAGCTCGTCGCAGTCGGTACCAGTGATCTTCGGTGCCGTTGTCATTGCCGTGATGGCCTTGCTTCCCCTGGGCGCGGCCAATCTGCTCGGCACGTTCTTGCATTTCGGATCCCAGATGGGTCAGAGTTCAGACGTTCCCCTAGGCACGGAGGGCAGATGACTAGAAGGTTGAACGGAGCGCTCGCGCTCGCAGTACTGGTGCTGGCCGCGGTCGTCGTCTCGGCGGCGTTCGCCGCGAGCTCCGCAACCCCGGGCGTCACCAGCAAGACGATCACGATCGGCGGGACGTTCCCGCTGACCGGCCCGGCCGCGCTGTACGGCGTGATCCCCAAGGCCGAGGCGGCGTACTTCGCCTACGTGAATGCGAGCGGTGGCGTCAACCACCGCCAGATCGTCTTCAAGTACTACGACGACGGGTACAACCCCGCGAACACCGTCCCGCTCACCAAGAAGCTCGTCGAGCAGGATCACGTCTTCGCGGTCTACGGCAGCCTCGGCACCGCGCCGACGCTCGCGACGCGCGACTACCTCAACAAGGCCGGCGTGCCGCAGGTGCTGGTTGCCACGGGCGACTCGTACTGGGGAGCTCAATACAAGAAGTACCCGTGGACGATCGGCTTCCAGCCCGACTATCCCGGTGAGTCCCGGATCTACGGGCAGTTCATCCACAACAAGGTTCCCCAGGCCAAGATCGGCGTCCTGATGCAGGACGACGCCTACGGCCAGAACTACTACAACGGCCTCGTCGCCGGCCTCGGCGCCGACAAGTCGAAGATCGTCGACGTCGAGAAGTACGACGCGACCGCGACCGACGTCACGCAGCAGGTCGTCAAGCTGAAGGCCGCCGGCGCGAACGTGTTCGCGCTCTTCGCGCTGCCGACGCAGACGATCACGGCGCTCGTGGTCGCCACGAAGATCGGCTGGCAGCCGACGACGTTCATCAACAACGTCTCCTCGTCGCCGCTCTTCATGGGACTCGCGCAGAAGAGCGGTGCCAACGTGCAGGGCGATATCTCCGCGACGTACGTCAACGACGTGTGGAACAACCCCAACACGGCGACGGCGAAGCTCTACAAGTCGATCATCGCGAAGTACGACAGCGGTGCCGACCCGCTCGACGCGAACGTCCTCTACGGCGTCGCGAGTGCGTGGACGGCGGTTCAGGCGCTCAAGGCGGCCGGGGCGAACCCGACCCGCCAGAGCTTCATGACCGCGCTCACGAACATGAACGAGGTCAACCCGTTCCTCTATCCGGGCATCAAGATGGTCACGACGCCCACGGAGCGGTTCCCGATCGACCAGCAGATCCTCGAGCAGTACAAGGGGACAGCCTGGCAGCCCTTCGGGCACATCTTCTCGAAGGCACGCTGACGAACGTGACGGCCGGTGGCGGTGCGGAAACGCACCGCCACCGGCACGTCATCTACCGTCCTGGCATGGTCGACGAGCTCGAAACCGGCATTCACCGCGTCACGTTCGAGCTTCCGTTCGGCATCGACCACGTGCACTGCTATTTCCTGCGCTCGTCGAACGGCGGCTGGATTCTCGTCGATACCGGCCTCGGCTCCCGCGACCCGCAGGCCCGCTGGGGCCCGGTGCTCGCAGAGCTCGACGCGCCGGTCGAGCGGATCGTCGTCACGCACATGCATCCCGATCACGTCGGCGGCGCAAACGACGTCGCCGGCCTCACGGGCGCGCCGGTGCTACAGGGTCGCGAGGACCACGCGCAGTGCGTGACGGCGTGGGGCGCGCGCGACCCTGAGCGGTTTGCGGCCTACTGGTCCGAGCACGGGATGCCGGCGAGCCACGTGCAGGGGCTCGCGCAGGAGTCCGACCGGCTGATCGCGGCGGTGCACTGGCCGCGCGAGCCGGAGCTGCTCGAGCCCGGCGACGAGGTCGACGGCTGGCGCGTCGAGGTGCTGCGCGGCCATGCCGACGGGCACATCGTGCTGCTTCGTGACGGCGTGATGATCGCCGGCGACGTGATCCTCGGCGGCATCACGCCCGCGATCGGCCTCTACCCGAACTCGCGACCCGATCCGCTCGGCGACTACTTCGAGACGCTCGACCGGATCGAGGAGCTCGCACCGCGGGTCGCGTACTCGGGGCACAAGGATCCCGTCACCGACCCGGCGGGCCGCGCCCGGGAGATCCGCGCGCACCACGTCGAGCGGCTCGACCGGGCAGTGGCCGCGCTCGACGGGCGGCCGCTTTC
>Ga0265314_10003426_pt1 | contig 15331 bp, 16 predicted proteins | sample 4126metaG_FD_203106 | JGI IMG/M metagenome (GOLD analysis project Ga0265314, IMG submission 203106) | Rhizosphere microbial communities from Carex aquatilis grown in University of Washington, Seatle, WA, United States - 4-1-26 metaG | ecosystem: Host-associated > Plants > Roots > Rhizosphere >... | reverse complement strand
CGGGCTCGCCTTACGCGATTCAGGCGAAGCGGCTGCTCCACGCCCTTGCCCCCACTGGGACCAAGCAGGGAAAATGATGAGCCGAACGGCCCATGGCGTCACGTCCGATTCGCATGGCACAGTGCGGCATCCAAAAAAAGCACTAACGTTGGACCAGGCAGGACTCAGGTAGGGGGAAACCAGTTTGAGTGCAGCAGGGGTTGAAGGTCGGGTCCCACGCGAGGTGACCGAGATCCTCGAGACCGACGAGGCGCGGAACCTGATCGACGCAGCGCAGGCGGCCGGCGGCTCACTGAGCACCGACGAGATCGCACTCGGTCTCGACGAGCTCGATCTCGACGCAGCGCAGATCGACGAGTTCTACCGCGCGCTCGAGGAGCTGCAGATCGAGGTTGTCGGCGTCAGCGCCGACGAGCCGGAGAAGGAGATCGTCGCGGAGCCGCGCGAGATCTCGACCGACTCGCTCCAGCTCTTTCTCAAGGACATCGGCAAGGTCGATCTGCTCACCGCGGCCCAGGAGGTCGAGCTCGCGAAGCGCATCGAGCGCGGCGACCACGCCGCCAAGCAGGAGATGGTCGAGGCGAACCTGCGCCTCGTCGTGTCGATCGCCAAGCGGTACCGCAACCAGGGGCTGCCGTTCCTCGACCTGATTCAGGAGGGGACGATCGGCCTCGTGCGCGCCGCCGAGAAGTTCGACCATCGCAAGGGGTTCAAGTTCTCGACGTACGCGACGTGGTGGATCCGCCAGGCGGTTGCGCGTGCGCTCGCCGACAAGGCGCGCACGATCCGGATGCCGGTGCACGTCGTCGAGAAGCTGAACAAGATCGTGCGCAGCGAGCGCAAGCTCCGCGCCGAGCTCTGCCGTGAGCCGCTCGCCTGGGAGGTCGCGCAGGATCTCGACCTGCCGGTGGACGAGGTCGAGCAGATCATGCGCAGCGCGCAGACGCCCGTGTCGCTCGAGAAGCCGGTCGGCGACGAGGAGGAGTCGGAGTTCGGACATTTCCTCACCGACGAGAACGTGCCGCTGCCCGACGAAGCGGCCGATGTCTCGATGCGCAAGGAGACGCTCGTCAAGATCCTCGGCACGCTCTCGCACCGCGAGCGTCGTGTCCTCGAGTTGCGTTACGGCCTCGACGGCGAGCATCCACGGACACTCGACGAGGTGGGGCGCACGTTCAACGTCACGCGCGAGCGCATCCGCCAGATCGAGAACCAGAGCCTGAAGAAGCTGCGGGCGCTGGCCGATTCGCACAGCCTGCGCGACGTCGCGTAGGCGCTCTTCGCTCGAGGGGTAAGGCACACGGCGCGCAGCGTCGCCGGCTCGTGCGCCGCCACGGTGCGCATCATGCGCAGTGTCCGCGCGGGCCACGTCCGGTGCCTGGCACGGGACGTGTGCCTGCTGGACATGCGCGTTCGTCCCGAAGCTGATGGGTTCCCGCCCCTACGGCAGCGCGTCCCGGTCGGATATGTCCGCTGCTCCCACGGCTGGTGCCAGGCACCGGGCGTGTGCCTGCTGGACATGTACGCGCGGCCGGACAGTGCGGTACTCCCGGCGGGGAGCCGACGTGCCCGACTAAGGTTCGCCGCCATGGACGAGACCTGGCGAACGGAGCTGCAGGAGTTCCTCGCGATCCCGAGCGTGAGCGCGGATCCGGCGCACCGTGAGGACGTCAAGCGGGCCGGCGAATGGGTCTGCGCCTTCATCCGGCGCGCGGGTGGCACGGCCGAGCTGACGCCGTTCGGCGAGAAGGAGCTCGCGCTCGGCGACTTCCGCGCGTCGAAGGATCCGGACGACGCGCCGACAGTGCTCGTCTACGGCCATTTCGACGTGCAGCCGCCGGCGCCGCTTCACCTCTGGGAGTCGGAGCCGTACGAGCTGACGATCAAGGACGAGTGGGCATACGCGCGGGGCGTCACCGACGACAAGGGTCAGGTGTTCATCCTGCTCAAGGCCGCACAGCGCCTCGTCGAGCAGAACGCGCTGCCGGTGAACCTCCGCTTCGCGTGCGACGGCGAGGAGGAGATCGGCGGCATGACGATCGTCGACTGGATCGCAAAGGACGAGGTCGGGGCCGACGCGGCGATCATCTTCGACGGCGGCATGCTCCGCGTCGACGTGCCCGTGTTCGACCTCGCGACGCGCGGGCTCATCGGGTTCGACCTGAAGGTCACGACGGGCGAGCGCGATCTCCACTCGGGCATGTACGGGGGCGCCGCCCTGAATGCGATCCACGTTCTGATGCGCGTCTTCGAGGCGGTGCTCGCCGGGCCTGACGGAAGGCTGCCCGAGCCGCTGCGCGAGGGGATCGCCGCGCCGACGGCCGAGGAGCTCGAAGCCTGGGCGGCGCTGCCGCCCGGCTCGGACGAGCTGCGCGACCAGGGTGCCCAGCCGCTCGACGCGAACGCTGCGGCCGAGTTCTATGTGCGCACCTGGGCCGAGCCGTCCGCCGACATCAACGGCATCCTCGGCGGCAAGCCCGGACTGCGAAACACGACGCTGTCCGTGCACGCGGCAGGCGAGTGCACGATCCGGCTCGCGCCCGGACAGGACATCGACACGATCGGGGCCGCAGCCGAGGCGCTCATGCGCGCCGCCGTGCCCGCAGGAGCCGAGGTGGAGATCGAGTGGAGCGGCGCGCAACCATCGCTCTTCCGGCCCGACGCACCCGCGATCCAGCTCGGCCTCGATGCGTTCGAGCAGGTGCTCGGCGTGCGGCCGCTGCTCGTCCGCTCCGGCGGAACGCTGCCGATCATGCGTGCGCTCCAGGACAAGGGGACGGCGACGATCCTCACCGGCTTCGGCTTGCCGGAGTCGAACGTGCACTCGCCGAACGAGCGCTTCCTCGTGCGCTACTTCGAGCAGGGCGTCGACACGGCCGCCGCGCTCTACACGAAGCTCGCCGAGCTGCCGAAGAGCTAGCGACGCGCCGGCTAGTGGTGCGAGTGGTCGTGCTCGCAGTTCAGGTGCGTGTGGCCGAACTCGCGCATCGCGTCGATGATCGGCAGCAACGCCTCGCCCTTCTCCGTCAACTCGTACTCGACGCGTGGGGGCGACTCTGGATAGCTGTGCCGCTCGACGATGCCCTCGCCCTCGAGCGCCCGTAGCCGCTCGGCGAGCGTGCGCGGGCTGATGCCGCAGCAGGAGCGCTCGAGCTGCGAGAACCGCCGCGGCCCCTCCGAGAGATCGTGGACGAGGAGGGCGGTCCACTTGGCCCCGATGATCTCCGCCGAGGCCGCCACACCGCAGGCGGTCGACTCGTGGACGGCATGCATCGTGCGGTTCATGTTCCGATTGTACGTGCCACCACCAGACGTGGCGATCGGCGCATCCCTCGACTGAGGCGAATCGAGGCTTCTCATGCCTGGGGGAGCGGTGTATAACGCAACCGGCATGAGCTACAGCATCGTCAACGTGGACGAGCTCGAGCCTGCGGGGCCCGGCGGCGCCGTGCGCTTCGTGCGCCGCGAGCTCGGGGTGCTGGCCTTCGGCGTCAACTGGTTCGAGCTGCCGCCCGGGGCGGAAGGCAAGGAGCACGACGAGAGCGAGTCGGGCCAGGAGGAGATCTCGATCGTCGTCGCCGGCGACGGGCACTGGCGCGTCGAGGGCGAGGACGTCGCCGCGCGGCGCGGAACCGTGATCCGCTTCGACCCCGAGACGACGCGGCAGGTGGTCGCAGGGCCCGACGGGCTCACGTTCGTCTCGGTCGGCGCGCGTCGCGGCAGCTACGAGCCGCGCGGCCCCTTCTAGCTCGAGACCCCGAACGCGTCCTGGACGACGGCGCGCCTCAGGCGAGCCGTGCGATCTCCTCGGGCGACAGCTGCAGCGCAGCCGCGGCGACGTTCTCCTCGAGATGAGCCACCGACGAGGTACCCGGGATCGGCAACATCATCGGGGAGCGTGCGAGGAGCCACGCGATCGCCACTTGTCCCGTCGTCGCGTCGTGTGCTACCGCGACGGCCTCCAGCTGCCGGGCCCGCGTCAGGTCGCCGCCGTCGAGCGGGGCCCACGGCAGAAACGCAATGCCGTCCGCCTCGCAGATCGCGAGCACGTCGTCGCTCGAGCGGTCGCCGAAGCTCGCGCGGTTCTGAACCGAGACGATCTCCGTGACGGCCTGCGCACGCCGCAGCTCGTCTGCGGTGACGTTCGAGACGCCGATCAGGCGCACCTTGCCCTCCTCGCGGAGCTCGACGATCGTCCCGAGCGAGTCCTCGAGCGGCACGCCCGGATCGGGCCGGTGCAGCTGGTAGAGGTCGATCGTGTCGACGCGGAGCAGCTTCAGGCTCAGCTCGCACTCGCGCCGGATCGTCTCCGGCTTGCCGTCGGGATGCCAGGCGTTCGGGCCGCTGCGCTGCAGCCCTGTCTTCGTCGCGACGATCAGGTCGTCCGGGTAGGGATGGAGCGCCTCGGCGATCAGCCGCTCGCTCACCTCGGGGCCATACGCGGCCGCGGTGTCGATGAAGTTGACGCCCAGGTCGACCGCACGGCGCAGAACCCTGAGCGCCTCATCCGGGTCGGCGGGCTCGCCCCAGATGCCGGACCCCGTAATGCGCATCGCGCCGAAGCCGAGGCGGTTGACGGTCGTCTCACCGCCGAGCTCGATCACGCCGCTTTGCGCGGCCGGCACGTCGGTTTGCTCAGACATGCGCTTCCTCCCGTGGTTGCTGTCCCTCTGGGCGTTCACGCTAGCGCCGGTTTCTAATCCCACGGAGGAGGGTTGTGCACCCAGCGCCCGGCGACCATCGTTGCGACGACCTTCACCTCGGGCAGCTCGGATGTCTCGCAGGCGAACGGGTCGCGGTCGAGCACGACGAGGTCGGCGAGACGGCCGGGGAGGAGCGTGCCGCGCACGCGTTCGTCGTGCGAGAGCCAGGACGGCGCGACGCACGTCGCATGCAGCGCCTGCTCGAGCGTCAGCGCCTGCTCGGCTCGCCAGGCGGACCGGTCGTCGAGTGTGCGGAGCACGCCCGCGACGACGCCTCTCCAGGGATCGAGCTCCTCCACCGGCGCGTCCGAGCCGTTCGCGACGACGGCGCCCGAGTCGACGAGCGAGCGGAATGCATACGTGCCGTCGAGCTTGTCGCCCCAGAAGCGCTCGGCGAGGTCGCGGTCGGAGGGCGCGTGGCTGAACTGCACGGAGGCGGCCACGCCGAGCTGCGCAAACCGCGGCACGTCTTCCGGTGCGAGACACTGCGCGTGCTCGATCCGCTGGCGCAGTCCGCGTGGCTGCCACGCGTCGCGCGTCTGCTCGAACGCGTCGAGCGCCTCGCGATTGGCACGGTCGCCGATCGCGTGGACGCCGACGGGCCAGCCGGCCTCCGCGGCGGCGCGGACGATCTCGGCCAGTTCCTCGCCGCTGGTGATCTGCACGCCGCTGCCGTCGAGCATCCAGGCGGTCTGCGAGCCGAGCGTGCCGTCCATGAACACCTTGAGGTAGCCGACGCGCAGCATGTTCGAGCCGATGCCGCTGCGCAGTGACAGCGCACGCAGCGACGGCAGCGTCTCGTGTGGGACCGACTGCCAGACGCGCAACGTCAGGCCGCCGTGCTCGTCGAGGCGCTGCCAGAGGCCGGGCGCGCCGAGCCAGCCGTCCTTGTCGTGGACGCAGGTCACACCGCGCGCGTGCGCGAGCTTCATGCCCGCGCGCATCGCGTCGAGGTACTCGTCGTCGGGAATCCGGAGGTGGCGGTCCTTGAACCGCCAGGCCGCTTCCTCGCGCAGGACGCCCGTGGGCTCGCCGTGCGCGTCGCGCTCGACCACGCCGCCGTCGACCTCGAGGTCGCCGTGCGCAATGGCGAGCGCCGCAGAGTTCAGCCAGAGCGAGTGGTAGTCCTTGGAGATCAGCGCGGCGGGTCGCGCGCCGGTGAAGGCGTCGAGGTCTTCCTTCGTCGGACGGCGATCGCCGGTCCAGTCGGCGTCACGCCAACCGGTGCCGCGCAGCCAATCCCCTCGCGGCTCCGCGCCGCGAATCCGGCCGAGCGCTTCGTCGAGCGAGGTGCAGCCGTCGAGGCGAATCTCGTGCTGGGCCACCGCCCACGTCGGGAAGTGCACGTGCGAATCGGTGAACCCGGGCACGACGCAGCGCCCGCCGAGGTCGATCGTCTCCGGGCTCACGAGCGCCGTCTCGTGCACGCCGACGCCGCCGGCGATGCGGTCTCCCGCGACGGCCAGCGCACGCGACAGAGGCAGCGACGGGTCGAGCGTGCGAACGATGCCGTTCTGGAGGATCATGGTGTCGAGACTAACGAGAGGAGCTGGAGATGTTCGACCATGTCGGTCTGAACGTGAAGGACTTTCCGGCGAGCCGTGCGTTCTACGAGCAGGCGCTCGAGCCACTCGGCTGGCATGTCGTGATGGAGTTCGACGAGTGGAAGGCGGCCGGCTTCGGCACCGCCGACAAGCCGGAGTTCTGGTTCTCGCAGCGAGAGCCGTACGGCACCGGGACGCACATCGCGTTCATGGCGAAGGACCGCGCGACCGTCGATGCGTTCCACGCAGCCGCGCTGGCCGCCGGCGGCCATGACAACGGAGCGCCGGGTGTCCGCGAGCACTACCACCCGACCTACTACGGCGCGTTCGTGATCGATCCCGACGGCAACAACGTCGAGGCGGTCTGCCACACGCCCGTCTGAGAGATGAAGGAACCTCCGCCGGCCGTCAGGGACGGCGGAGGCCCCAACCTGTGAGAGCTAAGCGACGCCACCGATCCTGCTTGCACGGGCTGGGACGCGAATCGGGTCAAACCCCGTTCTCGCGTCAGTAGCTTTCCCGGACCGCGTCTACAATCGAGGGCGTGGCCTGGGATCAGCTGACCGACGAGCAGCGCGAGCTGCGTGAGCTCGTGCGGACGATCGCGCGCGAGAGGATCGCACCGCGGGCGGCGGAGATCGACGAGTCGCACGAGTTTCCGTGGGATGTCGTCGAGTTGTTTCGCGAGAACGACATCTTCGCGCTGTTCTTCGACGAGGAGGTTGGCGGTCTCGGCACCGGCACGCTGCTGGCGCTGATCGCGATCGAGGAGGTGTCGAAGGTTTGCGCTACGAGCGGCCTGATTCTCGCGGTGCAGGAGCTCGGCTCGCTCGGGCTGAAGCTCGCGGGTACCGAGGAGCAAAGGCAGCGGTACCTGCCGAGGCTCGCGAGTGGCGAATGGCTCTGTGCGTACGCGCTGACGGAGGCGGGCTCGGGCTCCGACTCGGCTGCGATGCGCACGACGGCCCGTCGTGACGGCGACGAGTACGTTCTCAACGGGTCGAAGCGCTTCATCACGAATGCGGGCGTCGCGAACCTCTACACCGTGTTTGCGAAGACCGATCCCGACGGTGGACATGCGGGCATCTCCGCGTTTCTCGTCGAGGGCGACGCGCCGGGCTTCGAGGTGACGCGCCTGGAGCCGAAGATGGGCATCAGCGGCTCGACCACGGGTGAGCTCGCGTTCGACGACGTGCGGATTCCGGCCGCGAACCTGCTCGGCGCGGAAGGGGAAGGGTTCAAGATCGCGATGCGCATCCTCGACCGCTCGCGGCCCGGCGTTGCGGCGCAGGCGCTCGGCATCGCGCAGGGCGCGACCGACTATGCGCTCGAGTACGCGAAGACGCGCGAGACGATGGGCAAGCCGATCGCGCAGCACCAGTTGATCCAGGCGAAGCTCGCCGACATGGAGACCGAGACGGAGGCCGCGCGCGGGCTGCTCTACCGCTTCGGGCACATGGTCGACGAAGGCGCCGACAACGCCGAGCTGACGAAGGCTTCCGCGATGGCAAAGCTGAAGTGCGGCGACGTCGCGATGTACGTGACGACCGAAGCGGTGCAAATCCTCGGCGGCTACGGGTACATCAAGGAATACCCGGCCGAACGCTTCATGCGCGACGCGAAGATCACGCAGATCTACGAAGGCACGCAAGAAGTGCAGCGCCTCGTGATCGCGCGCGAGATGCTGAAGGAATCGCGCGCTTTCCTGCTCGCCGGCGCCTCCTAGATCCGCGCGTCGGCTTGCGGAGCGCGACAGGGGCATGCAGGCTAGGCCGGTGACTGCCGCAACCGTGATCTACGACGGCGAGTGCGGCTTCTGCACGGCGTGCGTCGAGGCTGCCTCGCGTCGCCTGCGCACACGCGTGTCGATCGTGCCGTGGCAGCGCGCCGACCTCGCCGCACTCGGAGTTCCGGAGCGCGACGCGCAACGCGCTCTCCAATGGCTCGGCGCCGACGGCGTGCGGCTGCAGGGCCACCGGGCCGTCGCTGCCTGGCTGCGCGACGCCGGCGGCCTCTGGCGTGTGTGCGGCGTGCTGCTCACCGTGCCGGGCCTGAGCGCGATCGCCGCCGGCGTGTACCGACTCGTCGCGGCGAATCGCGGTCGTATCCCGAGTCGCCGGGAGGGCAGCTGCGCGGTTCCGCCGCCCCCGGAGGACAGGTGACCGCCGACAGCGACGCGGACGCGCGGGCGCTGGAGCGCGTGCTGGCGAGTGAGGCCCCGCCGCGCGAATGGTTCGAGCCGGAGTTCCTGCAGAAGTATCCGCTGCGAATCGTGCAAGGAGCCGTCCGCCTGTTCCTCGACCGGCACGGCGCGCTCGTGCGCGTCGAGCGTGACGGCGAGCTCTGGTGCGCGTACTACGAGCGTGGTGAGGAGCCGGTGATCGCCCGCTTCGGCGCCGACGGGCGGATCGCCGGCCTCGGCATCGGGCCGGCGGCCACTGCGGCCGAGGCGGACGTTCCCTATCGGGAATGGCCGCGCTCGGTGGTGCGGCGGCGGTTCGCTGCGGCCGCGTTCCTGCCGTGCATCGCGCCGCCGGTCTTCGCCACGACACTCTGGACGGAGGGCAGCGTGCTCGGCTGGGCCTTGATCGCGGCTGTGGGGGCTCTCTTCTGCGCCGGCAGCTGGTCGACCACGCCCTGGTACATCGTCTCGCGTTGGCTCCGCGTACCGCTCGTCGGCGGCTCGGTGCTCGCGGCTCTGGCATCGGCGGTGCGGCTGCCCGGCCTGCCGACCGGAGGCGTTCCGTGGTGGCCCGTGCTCATCCTCGGCCTGCTGGTCGTTCTCGCCGGCTTCCGGCTGCGCGACGCCCGAGGCATGGCGCAGCCGGCTGCACCGCCGCTCGAGCTTGCGTTCCCACTCGGGCCGGGCAGGTATGTCGTCGCGCAGGGCGGCCCGCCGCTGCTCAACCGGCACGCCGCGAACCCCGCCCAGAGTGCCGCGCTCGATCTCCTTGCGCTCGGTCCGCTCGGCTCGCGCTGCTCGCCGCCCGCTGTCTATCCGGGTCGGCTCGAGCGGTACGCCGTCTTCGACCGGCCCGTGGTCGCGCCATGCGCCGGCAGAGTCGTCGAGGCCGTCGACGGCGTCACCGATCTCGAGGCCCCTCTACGCACGCCTGACCGGCCACCGGGCAACTGCGTCGCGATCGACGCGGATGGGACGTTCGTCCTGCTCGCGCATCTGCGCCGCGACTCGGTGCTCGTGTCGGAGGGCGACCATGTCGCCGTCGGGCAGCCGCTCGGTCGCGTCGGCAACTCGGGGAACAGCTCCGAGCCGCATCTCCACATTCATGCCGAGCGCGACGGCGTCGCTGTGCCGCTCGTGTTTCCCGCGAAGCGGCGACGGCCGCTCCGGCGGAACGACGTCGTCTTGGTCGAGGGCTAACCCTCCTCGTCGGCGACCTCGTCGACCTTCTCTTCCGCCCGCCTTGCTGTTAGTATTTGAGCACGCAAGTATCTCTCCCAGGAGGAACGATGAAGCTCGAAGGCATCCACCACGTCACCGCGATCACGGGGGACGCGCCGCGCAACGTGGACTTCTACACGGGCATGCTCGGGCTGCGGCTCGTGAAGAAGACCGTCAACCAGGACGATCCGACCGTCTACCACCTCTTCTACGCGGACGAGAAGGGGAGCGCGGGGTCGGACATCACCTTCTTCGAGTATCCGGGCGCTGCCCTCGGGCGCGCAGGCTCCGGGATGGTGCACACCGTCGTCTGGCGGGTCGGCTCGACCGACGCGCTCGACTTCTGGGCCGCGCGGCTCGGCGTCGAGCGCGACGGCGACATCGTCCGCTTCGCCGACCCCGAAGGGCTCCGCCACGAGCTCGTCGTCGCGGCCGTGCCGGACGAGCCGCTGATCGCTGACCATCCCGAGATTCCCGCGGCGCTCGCCCTGCAGGGCTTCGAGGGCGTGCGCGCGTACGCGCGCGACCCGGAGCGCCACAGCGGGCCGTTCCTCGACGCGCTCGGCTTCGAACGCAAGGACGGCACGGCGTGGGAGACGCGCGGTGCAGCGCGTGGAGGCTGGATCGAGTACGAGCCGTCACCCGCCGAGCCCGGCATGCCCGGCGCCGGGACGGTGCACCACGTCGCCTGGGCCTCGACGATGGAAGAGCACGAAGCGTGGCAGCGCCGCGTCGCCGAGGCAGGCGGCCGGCCGACGCCCGTGATCGACCGCTTCTGGTTCCGCTCGATCTACTTCCGCGAGCCGAGCGGCGTGCTGTTCGAGATCGCCACGCTCGGCCCGGGCTTCGCGACCGACGAGGATCCCGCGCACCTGGGCGAGGCGTTGATCCTGCCGCCTGACTTCGAGCATCTGCGCAGCGAGGTCGAGCCGCTGCTGACGAAGCTGCCGAATCCGCGCGAGAGCTGGACGCGCGCATGAGCCTGCGTGCGCTCGAGCGGCCGGCGGCAGGCGAGCCGGAGGGTGCGCTCGTCCTCTTCCACGGTCGCGGCGCCGACGAGCACGATCTCTTCCCGTTGCTCGACGCGCTCGATCCCGAGCGGCGACTGCAGGGGTTCACGCCGCGCGCGCCGCTCGCGCTCTCGCCGGGTGGCGCGCACTGGTACGCAGTGCCGAGGGTGGGCTATCCCGATCCCGAGTCGTTCCGGGTCGGCTACTCGGCGGCGGTGGAGTGGCTCGACGCACTGCCGTTCCCACCGGAGCGCATCGTGCTCGGCGGGTTCTCGCAGGGCGCCGTCATGGCGTACGCGCTCGGGCTCGGCAAGGGTCGCGCGCGACCGGCGGCGCTGCTCGCGCTGAGCGGCTTCATCCCGACGGTCGACGGCTGGGAGCCCGACCTCGAGCCGCCGTTCCCGCCGATTGCGATCGTGCACGGCGAGTACGACCCGGTGATCCCCGTCGAGTTCGCGCGGCGTGCGCGCACCACGCTCGAGGACGCCGGTGCGGAGTTCCTCTACCGCGAGTTGCCCGTCGACCACACGATCGACCCGGCGGTTCTGCCCGAGCTTCGTCAGGTGGTCGCGGCAGCAATCATCTAGGCGCCTGGATGCGGTAGCGACGACGTGTCCACGACCTCGAAGTCCGATCCCTTGATGCCGCCGAGCGAGTGCAGCGCGTCGTTCGACCAGTGCGGGTCGGGCACGCCGCTGATGTACCAGTTCGATCCGTTGTCGGCGAGGATCATTCCGTAGGTCTTCAGCGCCTGGAGCACGATGCGTGCCTGCCGGGGGTAGCCCGAGATGTCCACGCTCGCCTTGAGACGCACGCGTGCGCCCATCGGCGGCAGCGCCGGGTCGTTGGAGCTCGACGCGTCGTGACGCGCGGGATAGACGTACGCGCTTCGCGTCCGCGAGACGGTGAACCGGAGCGCGTGGTCGATCGTCCCTCGCGCCACCTCGTCGTAGCGGGCGAGGCCGGGGAAGATCGGCAGCCCGGCGGCGTCGGCCGACGTCCAGCCTGCGGGCCGCACCGCGTTCGTGCGCAGGTTCCAGATAGCACCCGATCCCGCCTTCCAGCCGCCCCCGGTCTTCGGGTACAGGGCGTAGAGCTCGTAGAGCCGGCACGCGTCGCGGTCGAGCAGTAGTGCATGACGATCGCCGTCGGACGTACGCCCACCCTCGATGTGCACCGTCTTCGGGATCGGATAAGGCCCCTTGTCCGACTCGTCCGCATAGTCGAACGTGACCCGCGAGCGCGGGGTCGACTTCGACACGACGTCGAACGGGATCCCGATCGGAGCGCCGTCGTAGAGACCCGAGCCGAAGTCCGGATGCAGCCCGGTCGTGGCGCCCATCGACCCGATCAGCTGCGCGGAGTCGGCAGCGACCGGCAGCGTGTCCACCCGCTGGTTCCACGCGTTCGCTGCCGGGAAGATCGGGCAGGCGGGCGCCGACGGGACGCGCAACGCATTCGCGCTCGAGCGTCCGAGCAGCAAGGCGAGAACGAGCAACGGCGCACTTGCTCCGACGACGACGAGGAAACGCTTCATTCAGTCCTCCTCATGAGGCACCGCGGGCAGCGTGACCGTGACGGTCGTGCCCACGCCTTCCTCGCTCTGCACGGTGATCGTCCCCCCGTGCTGCTGGACAAGCGCTCGCGAGATCGCGAGACCAAGCCCCGTTCCGGAGATTGCACGCTCCGTCGCCGTGCGCGAACGGAAGAAGCGCGAGAAGACCTGCCCTTGCTCATCCGCCGGAATGCCGATGCCGGTGTCCTCGACGGTGAGCCGCACCTGCTTCTCGTCTCCGGTGACGCTGACGATGATCGAGCCACCGTCCGGCGTGAACTTCACGGCGTTCGAGACGAGGTTGTCGACGACCTGCGCGAGCCGTCGCGGATCGCCGACGACCGGCGGCGGGTGGTGGGTCACCAGCTCGATCGAGACGCCGCTCTCCACGGCGACCGGACGCAACGCGTCGACGCACTCGGATGCGAGCTCCGCAAGATCGAGCGAGCTGGGATCGAGCTCGATGCGACTCGCCTCGATCTGCGCGATCAGCAGCAGCTCCTCGACGAGCTTGTGTAGCCGGTCGGTGCTGCGCCGGATCACCTCGAGATACGCACGGCCGCTGTCGCCGAGTCCGTGCTCCTCGTCCTGGAGCATCTCGAGGAAGCCCGAGATCGACGTGAGCGGCGTGCGAAGCTCGTGCGACACGGTTGCGACGAACGAGTCGCGCATCCGGTCGAGCTCGCGGTCGGCCGTCACTTCGCGCAGCGTCCAGACGCGTCCGACGATGAAGCCGTTGCCGTCGTGGACGGGCGAGGTGTAGCCGCGGAACGAGCGACCGGTTCCGGCGACCTCGAACTCGTCGCTCGTCTCGGCGTCGACGGACTTCGCAAGCTCGTGCATCCGCGTTCGATACCGGTCGGGGTCGACCAGACGGACGGAGACTGCGAGCAGCCGCTCCGGAACGGTTCCGGTCGTCGGCATACCGAGCTCGGCGCTCAGGCGCCGCAGCGGTGCGTTGGAGATGAGGAGATTTCCCGCTGCGTCGGTGAGGCAGATCCCGTCGAGCGTCGCGTCGATGAGTGCGGACTGCAGAGCCGCCACGTTGTGCTGCGATCCTTCGCTCTCACGCAGCCGCCCTCCGACAAGCCCTGCGCCGATGCCAAGGAGGGCGAATGCGGAGACGCGGACGATGATCTGGCCGGCTCCGATCGAGCCGATCTGGTGCTCGGCGGCAATCACCCACAGTCCCGTCGCGACAGCCGTTGCCAGCGCGCCGCCGGCGATGCCGGTGTCGAGGCCGATCAGCCCGACCCATGGTGTGAAGGCGACCGCGCCGAGCGTCGCGAACGCGTCGAAGGCGATCATGGCGCCGAACGTCAGCGCAAGCCCCACAGCAGCGAGCGCGCTGACGATGGTCGGCCGATGGGCAAGGGCGGGCAGCGTCACGGCGCGCTCGCATCGTAGTGGCGGCTCAGGAGAGCGGCGGAGCGGGCTCCGGGTCCTGCTCCTGCTCCTTCTCCTTCTCCTTCTTGCCGCCGGTCAGGAGAAAGACGAACACAAATGATGCGGCAAGCAGTCCGAGGAGCAGCGGCGAGCGCAAGAACTGGAGCACGACGACGGCCTGCGGGATCTGCAGCGTCGCCGAGCCGACGATGTCGCTCACCTTCGGCCGCCACACGTCGGGCGCGGTGCGGTTGTCGCCCTGCACGACGAAGCCCTTCGACCCGTTGCCGCCGACGATCCGGTGGATGACCTGCGCGCCGGCCATCGCATCGCCCTTCGGGACGCGGTAGGCGATGATGTCGCCGACCTTGTAGGTGTCGTGGTGCCGGACGAGGATCATGTCGCCGGTGTGGTAGAGCGGGTTCATGCTGTGGCCGGAGACCAGGATGTAGCCCGCCGGCCCGCCGAGCGACTGCGGCCGCAGGAACATCGCCCAGAAGACGCAGGCGGCGATCACTAGCAGGATCGACACGACCTCCCAGGTGCGCTTGAGCGCCGACCGGAATGCCGGAACGGTGATCGCGGAGGCGGGCGGGACGAGTGAGAGCTCGCGCGTCCAGGCGTTCTCGGGCTCCTCGAGGAGCTCGGCGAGGCTCACGACGACGGCGCTATTTCTCATAGTTGATCACCAGCTGAGGGCGGAGGCCCGCGGTGGTCGCCTCGACCGTGTTGAAGATCGTGGTGTTGGCCGTCCCGGTTGACCCCTCGTCCGAGATCCGCCAGCCGTAGCTCGATGTCGAGCTCTTGATCAGCGAGTCGATGTCGATTGTGACGGGGACGCTCAACGTTGCGCCGTTCGTCGTTCCCGTTGGGAAGGTCGTCGTCGCGCTGCTGCCGAACGGCAGCCCAAACGCCTGAACCGCTGTGAGTGTGGCGCCGACCCAGGTGGCGAGCACGGGAGTCAGGGTCAATGTCCTGCCGCCCGCGGCGACCGTCTTCACGACGAGCTTCAGGGTTGCACTGTCTGCGCCGGCGGTCGTCGGCAGCGCGCAGGTGGAGAGATCGAAGCGTACGAGCGTCCAGTTGCGATTTCCCAGATCGGCTCTGACGAGTGCGGTCGCGGAACCGCCGAAGCTCGAGTTGGGAGAGGCTTCGCTGACGTATGTGTCGACCGTGCTGGCGGAGCCCGTCACCGTGCAACTGCTTTTGGTGAGTGTTTGCGATCCAGTCCAGAGATGCCACGAGCCGACGCCGAGCGTCGCCGCGTACGCGGAAGCCGAGCCGATGCCGACGGTCGCGGCGACGAGGACCAAGAGGATGCGCAACTTCATGATCCGACCACCGCGAAGCTGAACTTCAGGATGTTCGTCGCCGAGACCGCGACACCGAAGTTCGTGACCGACGCCGTGATCGATGCCGAGCACGTCGTTCCGCAGCTTCCGATGACGCCGGTGCCGCTCCCGAGCGAGAGGCTCGACGCACCGACGAGCGTGACCGTCAGGGTCTCACCGGAGCAGGCGAGCGGGATGGCGCCGACGTCGACCCGGGTCACTAGTCCCCCGTTGTTGACGTTGCGCGTCGCGCTGAGCGACGAGACGCCGCAGGAGGTGACGCCCGCGTTGCCGGCCGAGAGGCTCTTCGAGCCGATCACGAGCGTCGCGGCTGCCGCGGTGCCGGCAAACGCGGCGGCGACCAGCAGACAGAGGACGAGCGTCTTGGAGATGCGCTTC
>Ga0265314_10003425_pt1 | contig 15342 bp, 12 predicted proteins | sample 4126metaG_FD_203106 | JGI IMG/M metagenome (GOLD analysis project Ga0265314, IMG submission 203106) | Rhizosphere microbial communities from Carex aquatilis grown in University of Washington, Seatle, WA, United States - 4-1-26 metaG | ecosystem: Host-associated > Plants > Roots > Rhizosphere >... | reverse complement strand
CACGGAGCAATTCAAATACCTGGCCGGCGTGAGCATTACGCACGTGCCCTACAAATCGGCGGGCGCCGCGGTGATGGCCATCGTCGGCGGTGAAATTGCGGTGATGGTCGCGACGATTCCGTCGGCCGTCGAACATTTCAAATCGGGGCGGCTGATCGCGCTGGGCGTCAGTACTTTGAAACGCGACCCGACGCTGCCCGAAGTGCCGACCATCGCCGAGGCGGGCGTGCCCGGTTACGAAGTATATGAATGGCAGGGCGTCGTCGTGCCCACGGGAACGCCGGCCGCGATCATCGGCCGGCTGCAGCAGGAAATTGTCAAGAGCCTGGCGTCGCCGGAAGTGAAAGAGCGCATTGCGAGTGTGGGCGCGCGCGACGTCGGCAGCACGCCGGAAGAACTCGCCGCGCATATCAAAAAAGAATTCGCGGTGTGGGCGAAGGTGGTCAAAGCCGCCGGCATCCGCGTCGACTGAACGGGGGCCGTCGATTGCGCAAATCGCCGCCGGCATATAGATTCGGCCACGCCGCATGAAAACGCACACTTCAGTGCGGGACATCGAATCGCCGTACGCATGGGCCCGTTTGTTCGTCTCCCTGATTTTGATGACGATCGGCGGCTCCGGCATGTACACGGTGGCCGTAGTCCTGCCGCGCATCCAGGCCGAATTCGCGGTCGCGCGCGGCGACGCGTCGCTGCCGTACACGCTCGCGATGATCGGGTTTGGTCTCGGCGGCGTGATGATGGGCAGACTCGCCGACCGGTTTGGCGTCATCGTGCCGGTCATCATCGGTGCGATATTTCTCGGCGCCGGATTCATCGTCGCCGGCGCGTCGGGCAGTCTGTGGCAGTTCAGCCTCGCGCAGGGCGTGCTGATGGGATTTCTCGGTTGCTCGGCAACATTCGCGCCGCTGGTGGCCGACACGTCCCAATGGTTCTCGCGCCGGCGCGGCATCGCGATCGCGATCTGCATGAGCGGCAACTACCTGGCGGGCGCGGTGTGGTCGCCCATCGTCCAGCATTTCGTCGACAGCGCGGGCTGGCGCCAGACTTATACGGGCATGGGCGTGTTTTGCCTGGTCACGATGTTGCCGCTCGCCTGGCTCGTATTACGCCGGCGTCCGCCGCTGCATGTGCCGCACGCCGCCGCGCCCGAAGCATTGTCCGCGCAGACGATAGAGCACGCGGTGCATGCCGAGTCGGCGCGGCCGCTGGGATTCTCACCGGCCGCGTTGCAAATATTGCTGTGCGTCGCGGGTGTTGCGTGCTGTGTGGCGATGTCGATGCCGCAGGTGCATATCGTCGCGTACTGCGGCGATCTCGGCTTCGGCGCGGCGCGCGGCGCGCAGATGCTGTCGCTGATGTTGATGGCGGGGATCGTCAGCCGGCTGATCTCGGGCTGGATTTCCGATCACATCGGCGGACTGCGTACGCTGCTGCTGGGTTCGGTGCTGCAGGGCGTTGCGCTGCTCGCTTTCCTCTTCACCAACGGCGTCACGTCGCTGTACCTCGTGTCCGCGATGTTCGGTTTGTTTCAGGGCGGCATCGTGCCGAGCTATGCGTTGATCGTGCGCGAATATTTCACGCCGAAAGAAGCCGGCGCGCGCGTCGGCACAATACTCATGGCAACGCTCTTCGGCATGGCGCTCGGCGGCTGGTTGTCGGGCGCGATTTTCGATTTGACCGGCTCCTATCGCGCCGCGTTTCTCAACGGCACCGCGTGGAACCTGCTCAACGTCAGCATCGTCTTGATGTTGCTATACCGCGCGCGACGCGGGCGCAGGCTCGGCGGGGCCGTACCCGCTTAGTACGCGATCGCGTAGCAGTCGCGCCGCCGCTCCGCGCCGGCGATGCGGCTGCCGGTGGCGGGGTCGATCATCACCGCGGTCGCGCAGCCGTTCATGCTGTAAGGGCGGATTTTCTGCGCGTTGTGGCCGCGCGCTTTCAGCTCGTCGATGACCGCATCGGGAATCGCCGACTCGACATTCAACACATTCAATCCGGCGTTGTGCGGCCAGAACGACCCGTGAAAATGCAGCGTCTGCACGCGCGGCCATTCGAACGCCGTGTGCAGGTTCGGATACCAGTCGGGCCAGAATTCGACGATGTCGAGAAATGCCTGCAGCACGGTCTGTTCCTGGTTGTCGCCGCCCGGACTGCCTAACGCCATGAACGGCTCGCCGTTGCGCAGCACCAGGCCAGGCGTCAGCGTGTAGCGCGGGCGCGAGCGCGGGCGCAATTGGGCCGCGCGCGTTTTGTCGAGCCAGAACTGCTCGCCGCGTATGCTCATGCCGATGCCGGTCTTGCCGAGGATCACCGCGCCCGGTATCCAGCCGCCGCTCGGCGTGCTGTCGAATATGTTGCCGGCTTTGTCGATGATCGCGATGTGCGTCGTGTCCTTGATCGCGTTGGCGACCGGTTCCGCATCGGGCAGCGGTGCGTCGGGCTTGCGCTCTTCGCGAATATTCGCGACCCAGTACTTCCACTCCTTCACGCTGGAATCGAACGGCAGCGGATCGCCCGCGACGAACGTGCGATTCGCGCGCTTCGGATCGATGAGCTTCGCGCGCTCTCTGGCGTAGGCTTTCGACAGCAAGCCTTCCCCCGGCACTTTGACGAAATCGGGATCGGCGTAGTAAGTGTCGCGATCGGCGTAAGCGAGCTTCAGCGCTTCGACCACCGTGTGCAGGTAATCGGCACTGTTCAGCTTCATCGACTTCAAGTCGAAATTTTCGAGGATGTTGAGCGTCTGCAGCAGCGCCGGTCCCTGGCTGCCGAACGCGTGCTTGTAAACCTCGAAGCCGCGGTAGGTCGTCATGGCCGGCGCTTCGACCCTGGCGTAGAAATCGGCGAAGTCGGCGAGCTCGAACGGCGCGTCATGCTGCTTGAGAAACGCGACCATCTCGCGCGCGATGTCGCCTTTGTAAAACCGGTCGCGCGCGGCAACGATGCCGGCATTGCGGCCCTGGCCCTTGTTCGCGCGCTCGGCTTCGACCATGCGCTTCAACGTGTTCGCGAGCGTCGGAAATTTGAGCGTGTCGCCGGGCGCGTACAGCGAGCCGTCGGCCTTCAGCCAGTAGGCGCGATTGTCCGGCCATTGCTCGATGAAACTCAGTTGATCCTTGATGCGCAGCGCCGTGCGCGGTCGCAGCGGGAAGCCGCGCTCGGCGTATTCGATCGCGCGCGCCGACACCTCTTCGAAGCTCATGGTGCCCCAGCGCTCGAGCACGGTGAGCGCCGCATGCAGCGCGCCCGGAATCACCGCCGGATCGAGTCCTTTGCCGTTGAGATTCTTGTTGCGCGCCGTATACCAGTCGATCGTCGCGCCGGCGGGCGCCCAGCCCTGGCCGACGACGGAGACGACTTTGCCGCTCGCCCGCGGATACACGAGCACCAGCGCTTCGCCGCCCAGGCTGAACAGATCCTGTTCGACCACGCCGCCGACGAGCAGCGCTGCGACGCCGGCATCGAATGCGTTGCCGCCGCGCACGAGTATCTCGAACGCCGCCGCAGTCGTCAGCGGATGGCCTGCGGATACCCCGGCGTTGGGACCCATCACGAGCGGGCGCTCGGCGGCCGTCGCGGACGTCCCGCACATTCCCGCGCCAGTCAGGACGAGCAGCGCGACTGCGCGCATCACGGAACATTTCCAGTTGTGCATGGCGTGGGCCCCCTTTTGTTTGTGCCTATAGTAACCAAAAATTAACGGTGCGACGTGCAGGCGACAAAACGATATTTTCAGGGTTACAATCATCTTCCAAAAAAATCCAGCGCCCCGATATGGCCGGCGCGGGCAAATTCGAAATTTACCCATTCATAACCGCGGGAGGGCACGGGAAATGGCTAGCCTTAATATCAACGGCAAAATCCAGGAAGTCGATGTCGATCCTTCAACCCCGTTGTTGTGGGCGTTGCGCGAGCAGGTCGGCCTTACGGGCACTAAATACGGCTGCGGCATCGCGCAGTGCGGCTCCTGTACCGTTCACGTCAACGGCGCCGCCGTGCGTTCCTGTGTGACGCCGGTCTCCACCGTGCAAGGAAAGAAAATCATCACGATCGAAGGCCTCGCGGTCAACGGCGTGTTGACGAAAGTGCAGAAGGCGTGGCTCGAGCACGAAGTGCCGCAATGCGGCTATTGCCAGTCCGGCATGATCATGGCGGCGACGGCGTTGTTGAAGAAAAAGCCGCAGCCGACCGACGCTGACATCGACGCAGCGATGACCAACATCTGCCGCTGCGGCACCTTCCAACAAGTGCGCGCCGCGATCCACGCCGCCGCCAAAGCCTAAAAGGACCGCCGCCATGATTACCAACGTACCGAATCTGAGCCGCCGTTCCTTCATCATCGGCTCCGCCGCCGTCGGCAGCGGACTCGCACTGGGTCTGAATATTCCGTTTGGCTCCCCGCTTGCCCGCGCCGCGGAAAGCGTGCCCGAAGTCAACGCGTGGGTCGTTATCCGGCCCGACGATACCGTCGTCATCCGCATCGCGCGTTCCGAGATGGGCCAGGGCACTTTGACCGGGCTCGCGCAGATGGTGGCCGAGGAACTCGAATGCGACTGGTCGAAAGTGACGACCGAATATCCGACGCCCGGCCAGAGCGTCGCGCGCAAGCGCGCGTGGGGCGACTTTTCCACCGGCGGCAGCCGCGGCATCCGCGAGTCGAACGAGTACGTGCGGCGCGGCGGTGCCACGGCGCGCGTGATGCTGGTCCAGGCCGCAGCCGACGAATGGAAAGTGCCGGCGTCGGAATGCAGTGCGGCCAACAGCGTGGTCACGCATAAACCTTCCGGCCGCACCACCACATACGGCAAAGTGGCCGAAGCCGCCGCGAAAATCACACCGCCCAAAGACGTGCCGCTGAAAGATCCGAAAGACTGGAAGATCATCGGCAAAGGCGTCAAGCGTCTCGACACTGTAGAGAAACTGACCGGCAAGGCGGTGTACGGTGTCGACTTTAAATTGCCTGGCATGCTCAACGCGACCATCAAGGAATGTCCGGTGTTCGGCGGCAAAGTGAAGAGCTTCGATGCCGCTAAAGTCGCAGGCATGAAAGGCGTGAAAAACGTTTTGCCGGTCGGCGATACCGCGGTGGCGGTGGTGGCCGATACGTGGTGGCAGGCGAAGGTCGCGCTCGATGCGTTGCCGATCGTGTGGGACGAAGGCGAAAACGCGAAAGTGTCGAGCGCATCGATCGCCGAGGTACTGAAAGAGGGCCTCGATGCCGAGCAGGCGTTCGTCGGCAACAAGAACGGCGACGCGAAGAGCGCGTTGGCCGGCGCCGCCAAAAAAGTCGAAGCCGTCTATGCGTATCCGTACCTGAACCACGCGCCGATGGAACCGATGAATGCGACGGCGCGCTACACGCCTGACAAATGCGAAGTCTGGTGCGGCACGCAGAACGGCGAAGCGGCGTTTGCCGCGGTGCTCGCGGCATCGGGCCTGCCGGCGGACAAGTGCGACGTTTACAAATTCCTGCTCGGCGGCGCGTTCGGCCGGCGCGGCGCGTTCCACGATTTCGTGCGCCAGGCCGTGTTGATCGCCAAGCAGATGCCGGGCACCCCGGTCAAGCTCCTGTGGACGCGCGAAGAGGACATGACGCAGGGCCGTTACCATCCGGTCACGCAATGCAAACTCGTCGGCGGTTTCGATGCGAACAACAATCTGACCGGCCTGCACATGCGCATCTCGGGCCAGTCGATTCTCACCGCGGTGCGTCCCGAAGCGTTGCAGAACGGCGCGGATCCGGCCACCTTCCAGGGCGTTTCGCCGAGCGGCGAGTTCGAGTACGGCTACAGCGCGATCCCGAACCTGTTGATCGACCACGCGATGCGCAACCCGCACGTGCCGCCCGGCTTCTGGCGCGGCGTCAACATCAACCAGAACGCGATCTACGTCGAATGCTTCATGGACGAGCTCGCGCATGCGGCCGGTCAGGACCCGCTCGAGTTCCGGCGCAAGCTGATGAGCAAGAACCCGAAGCACTTGGCCGTGCTGAACGCCGTCGCCGAGCGCGCGGGGTGGGGCAAGCCCGCGGCCAAGGGCGTGTTTCGCGGACTCGCGCAAATGAAAGCGTTCAACAGCTATGTCGCGGCGTGCGCCGAAATTTCGGTGACCGGCGGCAACAAGGTCAGGGTGCATCGCATCGTCTGCGCGACCGATCCCGGCTATGCCGTGAATCCCGCACAGATCGAGCGCCAGATCGCGGGCTCGTTCGTGTACGGGCTCTCCGCCGTGTTCAACCAGGAGTGCACGGTCAAGAACGGCCGTATCGAGCAGACCAACTTCAACATGTACGATTCGATGCGCATCGCGCAAATGCCCAAGGTCGAATCCATTATCATGCCCTCGGGCGGATTCTGGGGCGGCGTGGGCGAGCCGACGATCTGCGTCGCGGCGCCCGCGGTGCTCAATGCATTCTTCGCGGCGACCGGCAAGCGCATCCGCACGTTCCCGCTGAAGAACCACGGCATCACGATGGTGTAACAAGCTCGCGCGGGCAACGGTTGTCGCAACACGCAGCGGCTGCCCGCCGGCGCGCCGTCCACCTTCAATGAAACGCAAATCGCGACGGCAATTTCTGGCGGCCGCGGGCGGGCTCGCGTTGGCGGCGGCCGTGCCGTCGACCGTCACCGCCCAGTTGAATCGCACCCCGCCGAACAACATGCCGCAAGTCATCGCGCGGCTGGTCGGCTCTGCGAAGGTGAATCAGGGCAGGGTCAAATTAGGCTTGCCGCCGCTCGTCGAAAACGGCCACCTCGTGCCGCTGACGGTCAGCGTCGAGAGTCCGATGACCGAAGCCGATTACGTCAAGGCGATCCACGTCTTCACCGACAAGAACCCGCTGCCCGAAGTAATCAGTTTTTATCTCGGCCCGCGCAGTGGCGGGGCGACCTTCAGCACGCGCGTGCGCCTCGCCGATTCCGAAGACGTCGTCGCGATCGCGCAGATGAGCGATGGTTCGTTCTGGTCGGAGCGCGTGCATGTCATCGTGACGACCGCCGCCTGTCTCGAGGAGCTCTAGCATGGCGGTCGCGCGCATCAACGTACCCAAGACCGCGCAGCGCGGCGAGATCGTCGAGATCCGCACGCTGATCAGCCACGTGATGGAGACCGGCTATCGCCGCGATTATCTCGGCAAGCCGCTGCCGCGCGACATCATCACGGGATTTACGTGCACGTACAATGGTGCCGAAATCTGCCGCGCGGTGTTTCATCCCGCGATTTCCGCGAATCCGTATCTCGCGTTTCCGCTGCGTGTCACCGACAGCGGCACCGTGCAGTTCACATGGACGGGCGACAACGGATTCTCCCAAACGGAGTCGGCTGCCATTACGGTCGTTTAAGCCGCGCCCCGCGCCTGCTATTCGCAGCGCCGATCACCCACAAGATTTCACCGAGGAGTCATTGCCGTTGAATCATAGCGCCCCCCCAAAATCCATGGCGAGCGCAACGCTTGAACTTGCGAAGTTTTCGTCGGCGCTGCGCTTCGAGGACCTGCCGGCTGAAGTCGTCGCCAAGGCCCGCATTTGCACGCTCGATACGCTGGGCTGCTGCCTGTTCGGCGCGAGCCTGGCGTCGGTGCGCAAGCTGGCGGAGATGGTCGCCACGGAAAATTGCGGCAGTCAGGCGGCAGCCATCGGGTTTCCAATGCGCACCTCGGCCGCGCACGCGGCGCTCATCAATGCGACGTCCGCGCACGCGTTTCAGCTCGATGAAATTCACATCGAGGCAACTCTGCATCCGGGTTCGCTCGCGGTGCCGGTTGCGCTCGCCCTCGCGGAGGCGAACGGCGGCGCAACAGGGCGCGATCTTATCACGGCGATGGTTGCGGGCTATGAAGTCGGCCTGCGTGTCGGCCTCACCGCTAAAGGCGGCATGTTCGCGCGCGGCTTTCACAACCAGGGCACGACCGGTGCGTTCGTCGCGGCGGCAACGGCGGCACGCTTGTTGCGCCTCGATGCGACGCAGACGCAGCATGCGCTGGGCCTTGCTGGTTCGCAGGCAGCGGGTTTGATGGCCGTGCAGGAAGGTGCAATGGCCAAGGGATTTCATTCGGGCCGCGCCGCGCAAAGCGGCGTCTATGCGGCCAAGCTCGCGCGGCTCGGTTATACCGGCATTCCGGATGTGCTCGAAGCGGGCTACGGCGGCTTTTTAAGTTCGCTCGTCGGCGAGTGTCCGCGGGACGCGCTGACCGCAGACCTCGGCAAGCGCTGGGAAATTCTCAAGGTCGGATTCAAGCCGGCGCCGGCGTCGAACGGCAGCATCGTGGCGATGGCCACGCTGGACGAGATCGTGCGCAAACACAATCTCAAGGCGGACGACATCGAAAGCGTGACAGCGCACGTGAGCACGAACACTTTGCATCACTGCGGCTGGGACTACGATCCCGCGAAAATCCAGGGCGTGCTCGCCGCGCAAATGAACCTGCGCTACGGCATGGCGGTGATGGCGCTCGAGCGGCAGGCGACCGTCGCGCAGTTTACGGAAGACAAAATGCGCGATCCGGTGATTCTGGATTTCGTGCGGCGCGTGAACGTGGAGCTCGAGCCGAAGTACGACGGCAGCGGCGGCAAATATCGGGTCGCGTGCCGCGCGGTGGTCGCCTGCAAAAATGGCGCGAAGCACGAAGCGGAAATTTTGTACCGCAAAGGCAGTCACGAAGACCCGATGACGGCCGCCGAGATCGACGACAAATTCATGGACCTTGCAGGCAAAACCATTGCGCCACAGTCGGCAAGGCAAATCGCGGACATGGTGGCAAAACTCGAGCGGCTCGACAACTCGAACGACCTTACGCAATTGCTGGGTACGTCGGGAAAGCAGTAAACCGTGAGACCGGCATTCACGCATTGCGTCCTCACTGTTGCGCTTACCGGCGCCGTCGTATGCGATCGGGCCGCCGCGGCCGATGCTTATCCCGTCAAACCCGTCCGGCTCGTGATCGGGTTCGCACCGGGCGGTTACGTCGATCTCGCATCGCGGCTCATCGCGGTGCCGCTCGGCAACGCACTCGGCCAGCAGGTCATCGTGGATAATCGCAGCGGCGCCGGCGGCGTCGTTGCGGCGGAGATTGCGGCCCACGCGCCGCCCGACGGCTACACGCTGACGATCGGCAGCATCGGCACGCACGCGATCAACCAGACGCTGTATAAAAAACTGCCGTACAACGTCGTGCGTGATTTTCAGCCGGTCGCGCGGCTCTCCGATGCGCCGAACATCCTCGCCGTTCATCCGTCCTTTCCAGCGAAGTCGGTAAAGGAACTGATCGCGATCGCGAAAGCGCGGCCCGGGCAGATCATGTACGCCTCCGCGGGTGCCGGCACTTCGACGCATATCGCCGCAGTCCTCTTCGAATACCTCGGCAATATCAAGCTCGTGCACGTGCCGTACAAAGGTGGCGGACCGGCAATGATCGACGTCGTCGCGGGCCAGGTGCCGGTCACGTTCGCCACCGCCGCGTCGGTTTCTCCGCATACGAAGAGCGGCCGGTTGCGCGGACTCGGCATCACCGGCAGCCGGCGTTCGACGCTGCTGCCCGATCTGCCGACGATCGCCGAGGGAGGCTTGCCCGGCTATGAGATGATCAACTGGCTGGGTCTCTTCGCGCCGGCCGGCACGCCGCGGACTACCGTAGATCGGCTGGCGGCCGAGTCGCTGCGCATCGTGCAGACGCCCGAAGTGCGCGAGCGCTTGAACGCGCAGGGGGCGGAGCCGTCGCCGCTCAACACGGATGAATACACCGCGTTCGTCAAAAAAGAGGTCGACAAGTGGGCGAAAGTCGTCACCGCGACCGGCATGACGACCGACTGATCGATTTGCGCCGCCGTAACTGAGCAGCGGAAACGGGCGTCGGCTTTGACCTAACGCAATATCGCGGACGAGCGCGAATGCTAGCGTTGTCCCGATGAAGACGACTGCAGCGGGGAGACGCGGGTGCATCCTGCGTCCGGGTTAAAGCGTGCTTACCCATTCGCAAGTGGCGAGCGCCGTTGCGTTTACGCGTGGCGCCGCGCATGACAAGCGCAAGCGCGCCCATACCGTATGGCTCCTCGTGCTGTGCATGGTCGCGCACGGGCTCACCTTTACCGCGATTCCCTTGTTGCTGCCGCTGATCCGGCCGGACCTCGGCATCAGCTTTACAGATGCGGGCATACTCACCGCGGCGGCAACCCTGAGTTACGCGCTCGGGCAGATCCCGGCGGGATTGCTTGCCGACCGCTTCGGCCCGCGGCGGCCATTCTTCGCCGGGCTCATCGGCTGGTCGTCTTTGACTGTGGGCTTCGCTTTTATTCACGTGCTGTGGCTCGCGATCGCATGTCAGTTCGTCGCCGGCGCGTTTCGCGCGATGATGTTTGCGCCGGGGCTGTCGCTGCTCGCGTCGTGGTTTCCGCCGCAGCGCCGCGCGACTGCGATGAGCCTCTACATGGTCGGCGGATTCGGCGGCCAAATCGCGCTCGCGCTCGCCGGGCCGCTGCTCGCCGGTCTTTACGGCTGGCGCGTCGCGCTGATTGCGCTGGCGGTGCCCGGCATCGCCGGCGCTTTCGCGTTCCGCTCGCTCGCCGCGGACGCGCCGCGCCGCCACGCCGCACCGCAGCTTGCATGGTCCGACGTCGTGCGGGTCGCGCGTTCTTCGGTCATGTGGCTTTGCTGCGCGCTGCAGTTCGCGCGCTTCACCGTCGTCATCGCGTTCATCGTGTGGCTGCCGTCGCTGCTGGTGGCCGATCACGGCTTTTCCGTGCAATCCGCGGGACTCATCGTCGCTGCGGGCGCCGCGCTGACCGCGGCATCGAACCTGGCGGGCGGCTATGTCTCGGACCGCCTGCGCAATCCGCCGCTCGTTATCGGGGCCACCTTCGCGACGCTTGCCTGCGCGTCGTGGTTGATCGGGACGGTCGAGTCGGTGCCGCTGCTCCTGGCCGCGATCGCAATGGGCGCGATTTTCCTGCAGTTTTATTTCGGCCCGATTTTTCTCGTGCCGGTTGAAGTGCTGGGGCCGCGCCTCGCCGGCACCGCGACCGGCGTCGGCAACCTGTTCGCGAACATCGGCGGCTTCCTGACTGCTTACGCGTTCGGCGCGATCAAGGACCACGCGGGAAGTTTCGCGTGGGGCTATCGCGGGGTCAGCGTGCTGTGCGTCGCCGGCGTTGCACTGTCGGTCGTGCTGGCGCGCGTGCGCAGGCGCGCGCTGGCAGCTGACGCGCGCGCTGCTCCTTAGCTGGAGCCATGGTAGATTCGCAGTCTGTGACTTCCTGCGGACTGCTGATGACTGCAACGATACGCAAGACCGAGGCGCGCGACGAGGCGCGCTGGCGCGAATTGTGGGATGGCTACTGCCGGTTTTACGAACGCGAACCGGCGCCCAGGGTCAACGACTACACGTGGCGGCGCATCATGGACGCTGCTTCGCCGGTGCACGGCATCGTCGCCGAGCGCGCGGGCGGGGGCGTGATCGGCATCGCCAATTACATCATTCACGAAAACACGTCGACGCTTACGCCGGTCTGCTACCTGCAGGATTTGTTCGTCGATCCGAAATTGCGCGCGGGCGGGGTTGGCAAACAACTCATAGACTGGCTGGTTGCAGAGATGAAAACGCAGGGCTGGTCGCGTTTGTATTGGAACACGAAGGAAAACAACTACCGCGCGCGCGGGTTGTACGACAAGTACACGCCGCACAGCGGCTTTCTGCGCTACGTTGTGAACAATCCGGCGGTCTGAACACGACCTGAATTTGGTGCTGCTACGGACGCCATTCGCGGCATGGCGCAGGCGGCTGCGGTAGTGGCGGACCTGTCAGGGCGAGACACAAAGGCCGGAATTCGCCGCGAACCCCCCCTCAGGACAGGCCGCGCGTCAAGGCATACGGGCTCCCAGGATGGGAAGGGCCCGAAATTACCCCGTTAATTAACACATGCTAAAAAGGCCAACTCGGTCTAAAATGCCGCGCCGCAATACATTTTTCATACCCTGCAGTCACAAACCCAGGCAGGCTTATCTTTACAGGCGACAAAATGGCCAGGCAAAAGGAACTGAAGCTTTATCGCAACATCGGGATCATCGCGCACATCGACGCGGGCAAGACGACCACGACCGAGCGCGTGCTCTACTACACGGGCAAAAAGCACCAGATTATCGACGTCCATGACACCAAGGACGGCAAGTCCAGCACCACGACCGACTATCTCGAGCAGGAGAAAAAGCGCGGCATCACGATTCAATCCGCCGCCGTCTCGACCGAGTGGAAGGGACATCAGGTCAACATCATCGACACCCCGGGCCACGTCGACTTCACCATCGAGGTGAACCGCAGCCTGCGCGTGCTCGACGGCGCCGTGGTGGTGTTCGACGGCGTTGCCGGCGTGGAGCCGCAGACTGAAACGAACTGGCGGCTGGCTAACCAGTACAACGTGCCGCGCATGTGCTACATCAACAAGATGGACCGCATGGGCGCCAATTTCGAGAAGGCCATCACCGGCATCAAGGAGCGCCTCGGCGCCAACATCGTGCTGTGCCAGATTCCGATCGGCAGCCACGACGAATTCAAAGGCATGGTCGACCTCATCCAGGGCTGCGGCTACGTGTGGGCTTCCGAAGACAAGGACGCCACGTGGGAAACCATACCCATCGAGGAAATGAAAGGCCGTTACAACAAGTTTTCCAGCACGCGCGACAACCAGTGGATGAGCGATCTGCTGGACCTGCGCCGCGAAGCAATCGAAACCGCGCTCGCGCTGGATGACGACGCGTTCATGGAATTTGTGGAAAACGGCAAGTTCGACATCCAGAAGGTCAAAGATTGCATCCGCAAAGGCACCGTGCAGGGCAAGCTGGTGCCGATATTCTGCGGCTCGTCATTCAAGAACAAGGGCGTGCAGCAGCTGCTGGACGGCGTAGTGGACTACATGCCGTACCCCGGCGAGAACGGCGGCATTTCGCTGGTCGATCCGGACGGCAAGGTGATCGGCGAGCAGGAAGTGAAAGACGACGCACCGGCGCGCGCGCTGGCATTCAAGGTCATCAACGACCAGTTCGGCACGCTGACTTTCGTGCGCGTCTATTCGGGCGTCATCAAGAAGGGCGACACCCTGTACAACGTGACGCGCGACAAGAAAGAGCGCATCGGCCGCATCGTCGAAGTGCAGGCCGACGAAACCAAGGACATCACGGAAGCCCGCGCCGGCGACATCTGCGCGTTCGTGTCGATGAAAGACACGGAAACCGGCGATTCGCTTTCCGACCCCGATCATCAGGCGCTGCTCGAGCGCATGCGCTTTCCCGACCCCGTCATCAGCGTCTCGGTCGAGCCCAAGACGCGCGCCGACATCGAAAAAATGTCGACCGCGCTTTACAAAATGGCGAAAGCGGATCCGTCGCTGCGTCTGGCGGTGGACCAGGAAACCGGCCAGACCGTGTTGCGCGGCATGGGCGAACTGCATCTGGAAGTGACCATCGACCGCATGCGCACCGAACTGGGCGTCGAAGCCGTGATGGGCAAGCCCAAGGTCAGTTTCCGCGAAGCTTTCGGAAAAGTCATCGAACACGTCTACACGCACAAGAAGCAATCCGGCGGTTCAGGCCAGTTCGCCGAGGTGAAAATGGTGTTCGAGCCGTTGCCGGCAGGCACGGGCGTGGAATTCGTCGACGAGGTCTCCGGCGGCCGTATTCCGCGCGAGTTCATCCCGTCGGTCGAACACGCCATCCGCACCGAGTGCAAGAAAGGGCAGGTCGCCGGCTACGAAGTGGTCGACTTCAGGGCCCGCTTGCTCGACGGCAAGTTCCATGACGTCGACAGCTCGGCGCTGGCGTTTGAAATTGCGGGCCGCGCATGCTTCCGCGAGTCGCACAAGGCGAGCAAACCGAAATTGCTGGAGCCGGTGATGAAAATCGAAGCCGTTACCGAAGCGGAGTATCTCGGGGACGTCATCGGCGACATCAACCGCCGTCGCGGCCAGGTGACCGACCAGGGACAAAAAGGGCCGAGCGCTTTCGTTCAGGGCTTCGTGCCGCTGGCGGAAATGTTCGGCTACATCAACTTCCTGCGTTCGGCGACCAGCGGTCGCGGCACCTTTACCATGGAATTCGACCACTATGCCGAGGTGCCGGCCGGCCTGGTCGATAAGCTGATGGAGAAAGAAGCCGCTTAAGCCGGTTGTCGCGGAATCGCACCGGCGTAAGCCGGTGTCACGATTCCGGCTTGAGTCCCGCTTTGCGTGCGACTTCGGTCCAGCGCGTCACTTCGCTTTGCACGAACGCGCCGAATTCGGCGGGCGTGCTGCCGACCGCTTCGGCGCCTTCGCGGGCAAAGCGCTCGCGGATGGCAGGCAGCGCCATTACGCGCACGTACTCGCGATACAGCACGTCGATGATCGCGGGCGGCGTTTTCGCCGGCGCCCAGATGCCGTACCAATGAGGGATGTCGATGCCCTTGATGCCGGATTCATCGAGCGTCGGCGCGTCAGGGAAAACCGCGCTGCGCCTGATGGTCGACACCGCGAGCGCGCGCAGCTTGCCGGCTTCGACATGCGCGCGGATGACGGGCGGCACGATAAAAGCGTACGTCGCTTCGCCCGAAATCAGCGCAGTGGTTGCGGGCGCCGCACCGCGGTACGGCACGTGTATGCTGCGGATGCCGGCGACCTGCTGGAAGAGTTCGCCGACCACGTGCGAAATCGAGCCGAGCCCCGTCGACGCAAACACGAACTCGCCGGGCCGCCGCTTGGCGAGTGCGAGAAATTCGCGCACGTTTTTCACGGGCAGCGCCGGCGGCACGACGAGCACGTTGGGGATGCGCACGAGCTGCGTCACGGGTGCTAAATCCCGCACGACGTCGTAGCCGAGCTTCGCGTACAGCGGCCGGCTCGTGATCATGCTCGCGGTGTGGATCATGATCATCTGTCCGTCGGGCGCTGCGCGCGCGATCGCTTCGGCGGCTATGTGACCGCTCGCGCCCGAGCGGTTTTCGACCACTACCGGCTGGCCGAAGGTCTTGGTCATTTCGACCGCCATCACGCGCATGAACACGTCGGTGCCGCCGCCCGGCGCAAAGCCGTCGAGCACGACGATCGGACGGCTCGGCCAGTCTGCCGCGTGCGGGGCGCCGGCGACCATCGACATCAGGGCCGCGGCTGCAATACGGATAACCTTCATTTTTTGCTGTTTACCTTGTTGAATTCGGCGAGTGCCGCGCGTGCGCGGGTCAATTCGGCCTCGGCTTTATTGTAATTCGCGACGGCGTCGTTCCACTCTTTGGCTGCGTTGGCGACGCCATCCGGTTTTGCTTGAACATGGCGCCGCTCGCCGCTGTTTTTGCGCCGGTCGGACCCGGGCTTGCGCCGGTCGGTC
>Ga0265314_10003423_pt1 | contig 15348 bp, 11 predicted proteins | sample 4126metaG_FD_203106 | JGI IMG/M metagenome (GOLD analysis project Ga0265314, IMG submission 203106) | Rhizosphere microbial communities from Carex aquatilis grown in University of Washington, Seatle, WA, United States - 4-1-26 metaG | ecosystem: Host-associated > Plants > Roots > Rhizosphere >... | reverse complement strand
TCCGCGAACTGCGTGCCGCCGACGAGATTCACGATCACGTCGGCGCCGGCGCCGCCGGTCGCCGCCTTGACTTTGTCCGCGAAATCCGCGCCGCGCGTTTCGATCGCGACGTCGAGCCCGATCGCCTCGAGCTTTTCAAGCTTTGCCGCGGAACCCGAAGTGCCCAGCGTTTTCGCGCCGAGCATTTTGGCGATCTGGATGCTCGCCACACCCGCGCCCGCGGATGCGCCGGTCACCAGCAGCCACTCGCCGGATTTCAGTTTGCCATAGGGCGGATACAGCATTTCGTAGGCGGTGATATAGGAAATCGGCACCGCCGCGCCCTGCTCGAAGGTGAGGTTGGCCGGCAGCGGAATGATCTGCGCCGCCTCCATCGCGACATATTCGGCGAAAGTGCCGCGCGCGCGGCCGAACACGCGGTCGCCGGCTTTCACGCCGGTGATGCCCGCGCCGACGGCATGCACTTCGCCCGCCGCTTCGGTGCCGCCGATTTTCTCGGGGCCGCCGTGCACCGCGCCCCCGACCACGAGTTCGCCGCGGTTCAACGCGGCTGCCCGCACGCGCATGACGATTTCATTCGCCTTCGGCTGCGGCACCGGCACGTCGCGCCATTCGAGCGCGGCCTTGTGGTCTTTGACGACGATCCAGCAGGATTTCATGTTTGCCCCGTGTTTTTGCGTGTGGCGAAGTTTAGCATTGCGCGGGTGGGTCGAATTGCCGCTCGCGGCACGCTCGTGTAAAGTCGGCGCCGCCCATGGACAAGACCGCCGTCAAACTGCTGCGCTTGTACGAACACCTGTGCCGCGCCGATGCGCCGCTCGGCGTCTCCGCCCTCGCCGCGAAGCTGCGCCTCACCAAGAGCAACGCGCACCGCATCCTGCGCACGCTCACCGGTCTGGGCTACGCGCAGCAAACCGCCGACGGCCAGTATTCGCCTACGCTCAAGGCGTGGGAACTCGGCACGCTGGTGATCAACCGGCTCGATTTCGTGCAGGTCGCCAAGCCTTTTCTGAACGAACTCAATGTCACGACCGGCGAATCGGCCTACCTCGCGACTCTGAACGGCGGGTCGGTCGTCTATCTCGACGTGCTCGAAAGCCGTTACCCGATCCGCATCCGGTCGGTGATCGGCGGTACCGCCCCTGCGCATTGCAGCGCCAGCGGCAAGCTACTGCTTGCCTACAACCCGCTGATCGCCGGGCAGTATCTCGCGAAGCCGCTCGAAAAATACACCGCGCGCACGCTGACCAAGCGCGCCGACCTCGAGCGCAAGCTCGAAGCGATACGCCGCGACGGCTATTCGATCAACGACGAAGAATGGGTCGAAGGCGTGTGCGGCATCTCGGCGCCGGTCCACGACGGCCATCGCCTCGGCATCGCGGCCATCGGCATCACCGCCCTCAAGGAACGCGTGAACCGCGCGAAGCTGAAGCAGCTGACAAAGCTCGTCAGCGACATCGGGGGCAAAGTCTCGCAGCAACTCGGCTATCGCGCGCCGCTGCGCTGATCGGCCTGCGCGTCTAGGCGGCGATACCGCTGAAAAACTCCGCCATGTCGGCCGCGTCTTCCACGCGGTCGATGCGCGCGCACAGCAATTCGCCGCGCTCCGTGCCCAGCGGCGAGACGCCCTCGAGCGCGCATTCGCGAATTTTGCTCTGCAGGTCCTCCGCGGTCAGCGGCGACTCGGGACTGCCGGGAATGTGCTCAACATGTTTTTCCAGCAAACCGTGGCGGCGGCTCGCAATGCGGACGGTCGCGCCGCGGCTGTTGCCGCGCTGGTCGTCCACGATCACTTTCACGCTGCGCGCGAGTTCGCCGATGACGGGATCGAGCACTGCGGCGTTCTGAATATCGGCGACGCTCAAGCGCCGGCGCAGGATCGCGCATGCGACCGAATACTGCACGCTGAACTGCGCGGCGACCTGCGGATCGCCGCCGGGTTCGAACGGCGCGCCCACGAGGCGATGCACGTACGGAGAAATCGTCACCTCGACCGCCGTGACGTCGCCGGGCGCGACATCGTGCCCGCGCGCGAGATGCAGCGCGGCCTCGATCGCGGTGTGATTGCACGCGCAGCTCGGGTATTTCTTGATCGCGGTCGCGACATGCGGATACGCGCGCCCGAGATCGGCGAACAGCGCCGCCGCGTCGCCCTGCTGATAGAGGTTGTAGAAGCCGAATCCGCCTTCGAACGCCTCGCGCGGCGCAGTGATGCCGCGCGCCGCGAGCAGCGCAGAAAAGACCCCTGCGTGCGCGGCGAACGACGACGAGAAGCGCTTCGCGAGGCTGAACGACATGCTCGGCAACTGAGTCGCGGCGGTTTGGGAGAGCGCAATGCCGAATGCGTGCTGCGTCTTTTCCGCATCGAGCTTGAGCAAACGCGCAGCCGCAGCGGCGGCGCCGTAGATGCCGTAGATCGAGGTGTGATACCAGCCCTTGTGCGGCAACTGCGATGCCGCGCCGAGCCGCGTGACGACATCGTTGCCGAGCACGAGCGCCGCGAGAAACTCGCGCCCGCTCGCGTGCGCGCGCTCGGCCACCGCGAGCGCGGCCGGCAGCACGACGCTGTCGGAGTGCACGCTGCCGCGCTCGGTCGCGCGCATGCCGTCGTAGTCAAGCGCGGCTGCCGATGCGCTGTTGATGAACGCCGCCGCGCGTGCCGGCAGCTTGCCGCCATACGCCCACACCGTGCTTTCGGGTTTGCCGTCTTCTTCCGCAAGCAGGTCGCGCGCTTCGCGCACGCCCGGCGCCGCCGAGCCCGCCCACGCAACGGCGAGCGTATCGAGCGCGAGACGCTTCGATGATTGCAATGCCGCGGCGGGAATATCCTCAAAGCGCGTCGTGACGACGTGCTGCGCGAGGCGGCCGGAAACAGTCGCCTGCCGCGCCGCTGCGAGTTCTGCTTTCACGCCGCTGCTCTCTCCAGCGGGTTCATGCGGCCCCCTTACTTTCCAGCGGGTTCATGCGGTCGCCGCCGGCCCCGGTACCGTCCCCAGCAAGCGTTCCGCGTTCTTGTAACGCAGCAGATCCTTGTCCGCCTCGCTGATCTCGCGGTTGGCGGCGAGCAGCTCGACGTCCTTGTATTTCATGCGGCCGCCGGGATCGTCGTGCGGATAATCGGTCGCGAACAGGAATTGCGTAGCGCCGAACAACTCCATCGCCTCGGGCAGTTCGGGCTCCTCGGTTTCGATCGTGAAGAAAAAATTCTTCCTGAAATAATGGTCCGGCGACTTTTTGTTCTTCGACTTGTAATCCTGCTCGGACACGATCCGCTTGCCGCCCGCGAGCTTGCGGTAATTGAAACGCGGCGCCGCGTCTTCGGATTCGTAATCGACCACCGAGTTGTCGAACCACGCGTTCAGATGCGCGACCAGCGGCTTGATGAAAGCCACACCCGCTTCGGTGAACACGAAGTTGAGATGCGGGAAATCGTCGAGCAGCCCGCTTGTGATCAGCGACACGAGGCTCATCTGCCCTTCCTGCGGCGCCAGCACGTCGAGCCCGTTGAACTGGTAGTTCATCAGGTTCGTAATCCGGTGGCCGTGCTGGATGTTGTGCAGAAAAAGCGGCATGTTCAACTGCTCCGCGCGCTTGAAGAACGGCCACAGCTCGCGGTGGCTGCCGTACGGATCGGAAAAACAGTGCTCCTGCACCGGGAACACCTTGTCGAGGATCACCGCGCGAAAACCGTTTTGCTGCGCCCATTCCATTTCGCGGATCGCGCCGTCGACGTCCTGCAGCGCGACCAGCGCGCCGCCGATCAACGCCGCCGGATGCTCGCGCATCAGTTTGAGGATCGCGAGATTCCACGAATGCGCCATTGCGCCGGCGAGTTTCGGCTCGACGAGATATGTGAAGACGGTCGCGGTCAGTTGCGGAAACAGGAACTGCTGCTCGATGCCGAGCTTTTCGTAGTCGCGCAACCGCTCGTCCATGTAGTACATGCCGCGATAGCGCGAGCCGGTGCCCGGCGGCGGCAACGGTGTCGCGCCCGGCACCAGCGGCGGCTCGCCCGGAAACACGACGTCCGTGACCATGCCCTTGTCGTCCCACTTGAAGCGCGGACGCAACGCGTCCCACTCCTTGCCCATGTAGTCGTAGGTGTCGGGCGGAAGAAAATGGGTATCTGCATCTATGATCATTCATTGCTCCTGGAACTGCCGCGCCACAGGCAACCAGTCAGGCGACAGCCGAAAAAGCCGATTTTATTACGAATGGGCGGGCATGCCTGGACCATAGCATTACCCGCTCCATGGATACGCCGGGGTTCCGGATGAAGCCCTCTTTCATACGCGATTGTTCTACTCAAATAACAAAAACTGATTGGACTGCACCGCACAATCGGATTAAGTTCTACGGTTTATCATCGCGTGGCGTTGACAGGAACCGCGTCAGCGTTTAACTTAAATTGGAATGGCGTTCCACATGTTGGAACGCCATTCCACTAGCCTACCCGAGTTCGCCGTGCCTCCGCAAATATAGCGGCGGCGGCGTTCCGACAGGCGACACCCTGGAGGAGTTGAGATTGGATGCGAGGACCCACGCCATGCGGCGGACGCGCGGCGCACCTGCAGTCACCGCGAAAAAACTGAAACGCATGCTGCACGACGGCGGGGAAATCGCCGTGCTCGACGTGCGCGAAGAAGGCATGTTCGCCAAACGCCACATGCTGCTCGCGTGCACGGCGCCCCTGTCGCAGCTCGAGCTGCGCGCGCCGCTGCTGGTGCCGCGCCGTTCCGCGCGCGTGGTCCTGGTCGACGACGATGACGGCGTGGCGCAACGCGCAGCCGCCGTGCTGACGCGCAACGGCTATACCGACGTCGCGGTGCTGGCCGGCGGCGTTGCCGCGTGGGCGGCGGCCGGTTACGAGATCTACACCGGCGTCAACGTGCCGAGCAAGGCGTTCGGCGAATACGTCGAGCACCATTATGGAACGCCGCGGATGGACGCAGCCGACATCAAGGCGAAAGTCGAGCGCGGCGAGAAGATCGTGATCCTCGACAGCCGGCCGCTGCCCGAATACAAGAAGGTGAGCATTCCGGGCGGCATCGACTGCCCCGGCGCCGAGCTCGCGTACCGCGCGCACGACCTGATCGGCACGCCCGACACGCTCGTCGTCGTGAACTGCGCGGGACGCACGCGCAGCATCATAGGCGCGCAGTCGCTGATCAACGCGGGCATTCCGCACCGCGTGGTGGCGCTTAAAAACGGCACGATGGGCTGGCATCTCGCCGGCTTCGAGGTCGCAAAGGACCAGGACTTGGTCGCGCCCGCGCCGACCGCGACGGGACTGCGCAAAGCGCGCGAGGCCGCCGCGCGCGTGGCAAAACGTTTCGGCGTGCAATACATCCACGTCGCGAAAGTCGCCGAGTTCGCGCGCGAGATGGACAAGCGCACGCTGTACCTGTTCGACGTCAGGAGTCCCGAAGAATACGCGGAAGGCCATCTGCACTCTACGGTCTCCGCCCCCGGCGGCCAGCTCGTGCAGACCACCGACAGCTTCGCCGGCGTGCGCAATTCGCGCATCGTTCTGATCGACGATCACGGCGTGCGCGCGACGATGACCGCGTCGTGGCTGATCCAGATGGGCTGGAAGGAAGTGTACGTGGTGAAAGATGCGTTGAGCTCCGGCCAGCTGCTCAAGGGGCCGGCGCCGGTCGAGGTGCTGGGACTGGTGAAGCTGCGCGCCGACGACACACTGGTGCCCGCCGCGCTCATGCGCGAAATCGACGCCGGCACCGTGACGGTCATCGATCTCGACAGCAAACCGAAATACGGCGAAGGCCACATTCCAGGCGCGTGGCATGCGATCCGCGCCAACCTGGCCGCCAACCTGCAGAAAATTCCGCCGGCCGCCGCGATCGTGCTGACGTCGGCCGACGGCATCGTCGCGCAGCTCGCGGCCCCCGAAGTTGCACAACTCACCAACGCCGATGTAAAAGTCCTCGCCGGCGGCACCGCTGCGTGGAAGCGCGAGAACCTGCCGCTCGAGCCCGGCATGACCCGCCTCACCGACACGATAGATGACGTGTGGGTGCGCGCGCACGACCGCACCGAAAACCGCGAGCAGGCGATGAAAGACTACCTTACTTGGGAAGTCGATCTCATCACCCAGATCGGACGCGACGACGACGTCGAGTTCCGGCATTTCCCCGCATAAGTCGACGATGGCCGAGCTGACTTGCGACGTGCTGGTGATCGGCGCGGGCAATGCCGCGCTGTGCGCCGCGCTGTCCGCACGCGCCGCCGGCGCGGCTTCGGTGATGGTGCTCGAGCGCGCGCCGGAAGACGAGCGCGGCGGCAACAGCCGCTTCACCGAGGGTTCGATGCGGTTTGCGTTCAAAGGCCGCGACGATATCCTGAAGGTGGTGCCCGATCTGACGGACGACGAAAAAGCCATCACCGATTTCGGCAGCTATCCCGAAGAGCAGTTCTTCGACGATATCGCGCGGGTCACCGATTACCGCACCGACCCCGATCTCGCCGAGTTGCTCGTCAAGCGCAGCTACGACACGGTCATGTGGCTGCGCTCGATGGGCATCCGCTACATGCCCAAGTACGGCAAGCAGGCCTACAAGGTCGACGGCCGCTTCACGTTTTCCGGCGGCGTGGTGCTCGAAGTGTGGGGCGGCGGACCCGGCCTGATCGAAGCGCTCTACAAGCTTGCGCGCGACCGCGGCGTCTCGATTCATTTCAACGCGCGCGCACTGAACCTGCTGCACGACGACAGCGGCGTACACGGCGCACGCGCGCGCATCGACGGCAAGACGGTCGAGATCCGCAGCAAAAGCGTCGTGCTTGCGTGCGGCGGCTTCGAGGCCAATTCCGAAATGCGCGCGCGTTACCTCGGCCCCGGCTGGGACCTCGCGAAAGTGCGCGGCTCGCGCTTCAACACCGGCGACGGCATCCGCATGGCGCTCGACGCGAGCGCGATGCCGTACGGCAACTGGTCGGGCTGCCACATATTGCCGACCGACATCAACACGCCGAACTATGGCGACATCACGCTCGGCGACGCGTTCCAGAAGAACAGCTATCTGTTCGGCATCATGCTCAATTCGAGCGGCCAGCGGTTCTTCGACGAAGGCGCCGATTTCCGCATGTACACCTACGTGAAGTGCGGGCTCGCGGTGATGAAGCAACCGCAGCAGCTCGCGTGGCAGGTGTTCGACAGCAAGACGCTGCATCTGCTGCGCGACGAATACCGGATGAAGCAGGCGACGCGATTGCGCGCCGACACACTTGAAGCGCTCGCGGAAAAAATGGAAGGCATCGACCGCGCGCAGTTTCTGCATACCGTGCGCGAATACAACACTGCCGTGCAGACTTCCGTTCCGTTCGATCCCAACAGCAAAGACGGCCGTTGCACGCGCGGGCTTGCCATCAACAAATCGAACTGGGCGACGACGCTCGACCAGCCGCCGTTCGAAGCGTTCGCGATCACCGCCGGCATCACGTTCACGTTCGGCGGCGTCAAAGTCAACACCGATGCGCAGGTGATGGACATCGACGACCGGCCGATTCCCGGTCTTTATGCGGCGGGCGAAATGGTCGGCGGCCTGTTCTATACCAATTACCCGGGCGGCAGCGGCCTCATGTCGGGCGCGGTGTTCGGCAAAATCGCCGGTGCCGCGGCGGCGCGCAGCGGTTCAAACTAGAACAAGTGCAAGCCACAGAGAGCACAGAGGACACAGAGATAAAAAAGCAGGCAGTGAATATGGGCGTTTAAAAGAAACTCCTCTATTGCAACGGATTGTGAATTTTCGTTCTTCTCTGTGTTCTCTGTGTTCTCTGTGCCCTCTGTGGCAGGTTTTTCTTAAGTTTTAGGATAGTGCTCAAAAAGGAATTGTCATGACAACCAACACAGCGCGGGCCGCCGCGGGCGACGCCCGCTCGATTTCGCAAAGCATCGCCGAGCATGTGGTGGCGTTCGATTATTCGAAACTGCCCGCGAGCGCGGTGCAGGCGGCCAAGACTCTGATGCTCGATACGCTCGCCGTCGGCTGGGCCGGCACTACCGCGCCGGGCGCGCCTGAAGCGCACGCGCTGCTCGCCGAAGAAGGCGGCCGCGCCGACAGCTCGGCGTGGGGATACGGCGGCAAGCTGCCCGTCGCGTCCGCGACTTTTCTCAACAGCATTTCCGGCGGCGCGCTCGATTACGACGGCGTCAACTCCGTGCACGCCGATGTCGTCGCGCTGCCCGCCGCGCTCGCGATTGCCGAGCGCGAACGCGCAAGCGGCAAAGACTTCCTCGCCGCATACGTGATCGGAGCCGATCTGTGCTCGCGCTTCGGCGCCTCGATCACGGGCACGCACAAAGGGTGGTTCACGACTTCGATCTACGGCGCGTTCGGTGCGGCCGCCGCCGCCGCCAAATTGCTCCGGCTCGACGCGACGGCGACGCGCCACGCGCTCGGCATCGCATTGAGTCAGTCCGCCGGCACCCAGCAATCGAACATCGAGCAAGCGTTGACCAAGCGCCTGCAGGGCGCGTTTGCCGCGCGCGCGGGCGTATTTTCCGCGCAGCTGGCGCAACGCGGCATCACCGCGCCGCGCGAAGCGATCGAAGGCAAGTTCGGTCTTTACGCGCTGTATCAGGAAGGCAATCCGCTCAAGATCCTCGACGAACTCGGCAGCCGCTTCGAGCACGAGAACACCGCGATCAAAAAGTATCCGTGCTGCGCGTGCAGCCACGCGTCGCTCGAAGCCGCACTCGGGCTCATCCGCGAATACGATCTGCAGCCCGCCGACGTCACTGCGATCGAAGTCACGCACTCGACTTTCATGCACCGCCTGGTCGGCGCGCCGTTCAATCCCGGCGACAATCCGCAGGTTTCCGCGCAGTTCAGCGTGCAATATGCGATTGCGTGCGCCCTCCTGCGCCGGCGCATGAGCGTCGCCGATCTCGAAGACAGCGCGATCCTCGATCCCGCGATCAGGCCTGTCACCGAGCGCATCCGCATCGTCGTTGACGACACTTTGAAGAGCTCGCGCGCCCCGGCGTCGGTCAGGATCATGACGCGCCGGCACGGCACGCTCGCGCGCACCACGGAAAAATTCCCGTGGAGCCCGGACGACCCGCCCGCCCCCGCCGCCCTGCAGGAAAAACTCGACGCGTGCTTTGCCGCGGGCGTTGCGCCGCTCAACGCTGAAAAGAAAGCGCGGCTGATCGAGCAGGTGCGCAATATCGAAAACGTTCCGGACATGAGCAAGTTTTTCGCCGGGATCGTTTAGAACGCCGTCATGGATCCAAACGTCGCCCGCATCGCCGACTACGCGTACGCCCTCAAGTTTGAGGACCTGCCCGCTGCGGTCGTCCACGACTGCAAGCGGCGAATGATCGATACGCTCGGCTGCGGACTCGGCGCGTTCAACGACGAGCCGTCGCAAATCGCGCGCCGCATCGCCATGCGCATCAAGGATCCTCACGGCGCCTGCGTGCTCGGCACCGCGCATCGCGCAATGCCCGAGCTTGCCGCGTTCGCGAACGGCGTCATGTTCCGCTACCTGGACGGCAACGACACCTATCCCGGCGGCGGCGGCCATCCGAGCGACACGCTGGCCGCGGTGTTCGCCATGGCGCAGGCGCGCAATGCGGATGGCGCAACCGCGATCACGGCAGCCGTGCTTGCGTACGAAATTTATTACGCGCTCTTTCGCGCAACGGTCATGCGCGAGCGCGGCATGGACCACCCGTTTTACACGGCCGTCGCCACCGCAGTGGCTGCAGCCAAAATCATGCAGCTCACGCGCGACCAGATCGCCGAAGCCGTGGCGCTGGCCGTGACGCCCAATCTCGCGCTCGAAGTCACGCGGCGCGGCAAGCTCTCGATGTGGAAAGGGTGCGCGGCCGCCAACGGTTCGCGCAACGGCGTGTTCGCGGCGCTGCTCGCGGCCGAAGGCATGACGGGTCCCGACCGCGTGATCGAAGGCGGGCACGGCCTGCGCGAGCTCGTCGGCAAATTCGACCTGCCCGATTTCGCCGGCGGCGACCGCCCCTACGCGATCACGCAGGCCAACATAAAATATTTTCTTTCCGAATACCACTCGCAGGGGCCGATCGCGCTGGCGCTGCAATTGCGCTCGACAATCAAGCCCGGGGACATCGCGTCCGTCGAGGTCTTCACCTACTGGTTCGCGTGGAGCGAAATCGGCAGCGAGCCCGAGAAGTGGCGCCCCGGCACGCGCGAAACCGCCGATCACAGCCTGCCGTTCATGCTCGCCGGCGTATTGCTCGAAAACCGCTTCAGCGACGAATTTTTCTCGCCCGCCTATTTAAAGAATCCCTCAATGCATCATATGGCCGACCGCATCAAGGTCACGGAAGACCCGGCGCTATCGGCGAGATTTCCCGCATTCATCCCGTGCCGCATGGAAATCACCACGCGCACCGGCGAAAAGAAAGTGGCGGCCACCGACTATCCGCGCGGCCATCACAAGAACCCGATGACCGACGACGAAGTGTTCGCGAAGTTCACCGGGCTGGCCGTGCGCATGCTGCCCAGAAAACGCGCGCGCCGCGCGCTCGATCAATGGATGCAACTCGAAAGTTGCGGCGATATTGGCGCATTGTTCGCGACGTTGCGCGTGCGGGAGCGCAAGGAATGAGTTTCGTGCGCCCACTCTTCGCATGCATGGTTGCGTGCATCGCAATCGCTGCCGCGGCGCAGGATTATCCCGCCAAGCCGATCCGCCTGATCGTGCCGTTCGGCGCGGGCGGCACCACCGACATCCTCGCGCGGGTCGTCGGCGACCGCCTCACCGAGCGCTGGGGCCAGCAGGTGCTGATCGACAACCGTCCGGGCGCCGGAGGCAACATCGCGGCGGAGCTGGCCGCGCGCGCCGCGCCCGACGGCTACACGATATTCCTGGGCTCGATGGGCACGCAGTCGATGAACGCCAGCATTTATTCGAAGCTGCCGTTCGATCCGCTGAACGACTTCGCGCCGGTCAGCCTCGTGTCGAACAGCGCGAACCTGTTGTTGATCCATCCGTCGATCCCCGCCGCGAGCGTGAAGGAACTGATCCAGCTCGCGAAGGCGAAGCCCGACCGCTTCAGCTATTCGACTTCCGGCGCCGGCAGCTTCAACCACATGTCGGCCGAGCTCTTCAACCTGATGGCCGGGACCAAGATGGTCCACATCCCGTACAAGAGCGGCGCGCAGACGGTGACCGCGGTGGTGAGCGGCGAGGCGGACCTCGTGTTCCAGACTATCCCGGCCGCGCTGCCGCTGGTGGAAGCGCACCGCCTGAAAGCGCTCGCCGTATGCACGCTGCAACGCCATCCGCTGTTTCCGAAGCTGCCGACCGCCAACGAATCCGGCCTGCCCGGCTTCAATATCAGCAGTTGGTACGGCATCCTCGCGCCTGCGGCGACGCCGAAAGCGATCGTCGCAGCCCTCAACGAAGCGCTCGCGCAAATCGTCAAAAGCCCGGCGGCCAGCAAACGCCTGCTCGAACTGGGCGTAGATCCCGTCGCGAATACGCCCGAGCAGTTCGCAACGCTCATCCGCGCAGACAGCGTGAAATGGGCGAAAGTCGCCAAAGCCGCCAACATCAAGGTGAATTGAACATGTCAAAGAAACCCGGTCCGAAAAAAGCCGCCCGTGAACTTGAAAACAAAGTCGCATGGGTCATCGGCGCGCGCGGCTCGCTCGGCAGCGCGATCGCGCGCGAACTGGCGCTCGCCGGCGCCCGCGTCGTGATGTCATCGCGTTCGGCGCGCGATTTGAAGCGCACCGCGCAGGACATCGAAAGCGCGGCGCGCACGAACGTCAGCGTGGCGAGCGTCGATCTCGCGTCGCGCGCATCGGTCGATCGCGTCGCCAAGGCGATTGCACGCGAGCACGGCGTAATCGACATCCTGGTCAATTGCACGGCGGCGCCGATCTTCGGCGACTTTCTCACGCTTACCGACGACGACTGGGACGCGGTGCTGCAAACCAAGCTCTATGGCTATATGCGCTCGATGCGCGCGGTCATTCCGTTCATGCTGAAGCAGGGCCACGGCCGCATCGTCAACGTCAGCGGGCGCGGCGGCCGCCAGCCGACCCCCGCGCACCTGCCGGGCTCCTGCGCGAACATCGCGGTCAACACGCTGACCAAGGGACTCGCCGACATTTATGCGGCGCGCAATATCCGCATCAACGCAGTCGCGCCCGGACCGATCGACACGGCACGCCATCACGCGATCGCACAGAAAAATGCCGATCTTAAAAAAGCCGACGCCAAGCGCAATCCGCCGCTCGGGCGTCTCGGCCGCCCGGACGAAGTCGCGCAGGCGGTCTTGTTCCTGGCGTCGGAGCGTTCGAGCTACACCACCGGCGTCACGCTGCAGGTCGACGGCGGCGGCACCGCCACCATCTAGAGGAAGCATCGACCGCATGAGCGTGACGATCAAAACCATTTGCGCGCGGCACATCGCCGGCGCCGCCACCCTGCTCGCGCTCGCCGCGGGCTGGATTGCCGCACCCGCCACCGCGCAGCCGTTCCCCGCCAAACCGATCCGCATCGTCGTCGGCTATACGGCCGGCGGCACCGCCGACCTGGTGTCGCGCCTCGTTGCGCGCAACCTGGGCGACAAGCTGGGGCAGCAGGTTCTGGTCGACAACCGGCCAAGCGCCGGCGGGATGCTGGCGAACGAGCTCGTCGCGAACGCCGCGCCCGACGGCTACACGCTGCTGCTCGCGAACTCGTCTTTCGCCTACCTGCCCTCGCTCTACACCAAACTGAGTTTCGACACGCGCCGCGACTTCGTGCCGGTCGCGCTCGTCGCCACCACGCAGAACCTGCTCGTCGTGCATCCCGCCGTGCCCGTGAAAAACGTGCGGGAACTGATCGCACTCGCCAGGAAGAAGCGCGGCAGCCTCAACTACGCGTCGGCCGGCATCGGCGGCTCGACCCATCTCGCCACCGCGTTGTTCATGAGCATGACGAACACCGAAATCACCAACATTCCGTACAAAGGCAATTCGCAATCGATCACCGACCTGATTTCCGGCGAAGTCGACATGACGATCGCACCGATTCCGGTGCTGCTGCCGCCAGTCGCCTCGAAAAAACTGCGCGCGATCGCGACCACCGGCGAAATGCGCTCGCCCATCATGCCCGACGTGCCGACCATCGCCGAGTCGGGCGTGCCCGGTTACGCGGCGGGTTCCTGGTACGGCTACGTCGCGCCGGCCAAAATACCGCCCGCGATCCTGAAGAAGCTCTCCGACGACATCGTGCAAATTGCGGGCACTCCTGCGTTCGCCGACCAGCTGAAGAACAACATCGGCGCCGAACCCGACACGATGTCCGCGGAAAAATTCGCGCAGTTCCTCAACGCCGAAATCGACAAGTGGGCCAGGGTCATCAGGACTATCGGTATCGCAGCGAAATGAATTCCTTCCGGAGCCGCACATGATCATCGACATGGACACCCACATACTGCCGCACGACATTTACGATTATGTCGAAGGCCCGCTCGCGGACCAGCGGCCGCAATTCGAGTACGACAAGGACGGCCTGCTCGTCAAATGGAGTTTCCCGGGCAACTACGTCGTCAAGGGCACCACGCCGCTGCCGCCGCCCGGCGCGGGCGGCAAGCACCTGGGCCTCTCCAATATGGAAGTGCGTCTGGAGGAATATCAGAAGCTCGGCATCGACAAGCAGATACTGCTGAGCCAGTTCTCCGCGATTTACTTCAACTACACGCTCGATCCCGCGCTCGCGATCCAGATGGCGCATTCCCACAACATCGCGATCCTGAATCTGCTCAAGAAATATCCGAACGAACTGATCGGCGCGGCGCTCGTCGCCCTGCAGGACGTGCCGAGCGCGATAGCAGAAATGGAGTGGGCGAAAAAGAACGGCTTCCAGGCGATTGCGATGGACAAGGTGTTCCCGGTGCGCGAGCACCAGTTTTCCGAAACGCTCGGCAGCCATCGCGAGCTGTGGCCGTTCTTCAGGCGCGCCGAAGAGCTCGGGATGCCGATCGTATTGCACAACGTGCAGCACGGCCACCGCATCAGCAATCTGCCGATCTTCCAGAACGACGGGCTCGATACCCTGTGCCCGGCCGAAGGCCAGATGAGCCTCGCCTCGCTGTGCACGAGCGGCCTCTTCGACGATTTCCCGAACCTGAAAATGGTGTTTACCGAAGCGGGCAGCGCTTTCATCAAGCCGCTGCTTGATCGCCTCGACGCCGCTTTCGTCAAGCCGCCGCTCAACTATGAAGACGAGGACGCGACCGCGCGCTTTCACCGCCGCGTGCAGCCCGTCAGCGAGCGCCTGTCGGCCGGCAAGCGCCTGACATCGCTGGAGCAATACGAGGTCAAGAACAAGAAACCGGTCAGCGAGTACTTCAAGAAAAACATCTTCTTCACAATAGAGACCGAAGAGCCCGAGCTGCCGGATTCGATCAACATGCTGGGCGCGTCGCAATTTCTGTTCGCCACCGACTACCCGCACGACGATCCCGGCGGCCGTATGAAATACAAGGACGTTCAACTGCTGCGCGATAACCCCCGCATCAGCGAAGCCGACAAGGAAATCATCCGCAGCACCAGCGCAGCCGCCATGCTGCCCGCAGTCAACTAAAGGAAACGCGATCATGAGCAAACCACGCAACATGTTCGACAAGATCTGGGACCGGCACGTCGTCGCCCAGCGCGACGACGGCGAGGCGTTGATCTACGTGGACCGCAATTTCGTGCACGAAGGACCGTTTTACGCATTCGACAAACTGCGCCTGGAAAAACGCCCGATGCACCGGCCGCTCAAGCAGATCGCGATTTCGGACCACTACCTGCCGACGCTCAACCGCGCCGGCGGCTTGAACGGCATCAAGGATCCGGAGATCCGCAACATGATCGAACAGCTCGCGCGCAACTCGCGCGATTTCGGATTGCCGTTCATCGGCATGGCCGACCCCGAACGCCAGGGCATCATGCACGTCGTCGGACCCGACCTCGGCATGGTGCAGCCGGGCATGGTGATTACGGCCGCGGATTCGCATACCACCACTCTTGGCGCATTCGGCGCGTTCTCGTTCGGCATCGGCGCCTCCGAAATCAAGCACGTGATGGCGACGCAGGCGCTGTGGTACCGCAAGCCGCGCACGATCCGCGTCACCATCGACGGCAAGCTCGGGCCCGGCGTGACCGCGAAAGACGTCATCCTCGCCATCATCGCCAAGATCGGCATCAGCGGCGCCGTCGGTCATGTGCTCGAGTACGCGGGCTCCGCGCTGCGCGCCATGAGCATGGAACAGCGCATGACGGTCTGCAATATGTCGATCGAAGCCGGCGCGCGCGCGGGCCTCGTCGCGCCCGACGAAACCACTTACGCCTATCTCCAGGGCCG
>Ga0265314_10003420_pt1 | contig 15356 bp, 13 predicted proteins | sample 4126metaG_FD_203106 | JGI IMG/M metagenome (GOLD analysis project Ga0265314, IMG submission 203106) | Rhizosphere microbial communities from Carex aquatilis grown in University of Washington, Seatle, WA, United States - 4-1-26 metaG | ecosystem: Host-associated > Plants > Roots > Rhizosphere >... | reverse complement strand
GTTGTGCACGAGCCGCACGCCGCGCGGCAGACGCGGCCTGGCACTGGAAGCGATCGTTCCCGCCTGCATCACGAACCCCGGCTCAACACGACAAAGGCGACTGTGTTATACAGCAAAAAATCACCGGAAACGCCCTTCGAGAGGATCACGATGAACAGGCTGGCTTTTGCATTCGCCGCAGGTTGCATTGCGGCATCGGCCGCGCTGCCGGCAGCCGCGCAGGATTACCCGAACCGGACCGTCACCATCATCACGCCGGCCGCCGCCGGCAACAGTCCCGATGTTGTCTCGCGCGTCGTCGCCAGCAAGCTGTCGGAGCTCTGGAAGCACCAGGTCGTCATCATCAACCGGCCCGGCGCCGGCGGGTTGATCGCGGCCCAGGCCGCTGCCGCCAGCAGCGTCGAGAAGGACGGCTACACGCTCTACATGACGCAGGCGTCGACCTTCACGGTGCTGCCGATCATGCAGGAAGGCAAGATGGGCGTCGACCTGCAAACCGCGTTCACGGCGATCGGCATGGTCGGCGAACAGCCCATTGCGGTGGCCGTCAACAAAGACGTGCCGGTCAACAGCGTGGCGGAATTGATCGCCTATTCCGCCAAGAATAAGGAGCCGATGCTGTTCGGCGCCACCAATCGCGGCGGCCAGTCGCATCTGACCGGCGAGCTGTTCCGCGACCGCTCCAAGGCCAATATCTCGTTTGTCCATGCCGCGGGCGCGGCGGTGTCGCTCAACGACGTCGTCGCTGGACGCCTGCCGATCATGTTCGAAGGCCTTGCCGGGCTCGCCCCAGGCATCCAGGGCAACAGCATCAAGCTTTTAGGGATCGCCTCGATCAAGCGTGTGCCGAACCTGCCGAACCTGCCGACCATCAGCGAAACGGTGCCGGGCGTGGTCTCCAGCGGCTGGATCGTGCTGATGGCGCCGGCCGGCGTGCCCAAGGACATCGTCGAGAAGATCAACGCGGATCTGCGCACCGTCGTCGCCATGCCCGATGTGATCGAACGCTTCCAGGCACTCGGCACCTACACGCGCGATTTGACGCCGGCGCAGACCGAAGAATTCCTGCGCAACGAGGAAAAACTGTGGTGGCCGATCGTGCGTGAGATCAACAAGGAGCAAGGCACCAAACTGCCTTAGTCCGGCGTAAATGCGCCCGGCGGAATATGGCCCGGCGACACGTAGGCGTAGGACAAAGCGTCGAGCATCGACCACAGCACGCTGCATTTGAATTCCAGCGCCGCCAGCACGAGTTGCTGCTGCTCGGGCGTCTTGGCTTTGCGCTTGACGTAATCGAGCGCGAAATCGGCATCGCGCTGCGCCTGCGGCGGCCGCTTGTCGAAATAGCTCAGCGTCTCGCGCGACACGAATGTGTAGTTCGCCAGCATGCCGGCCATGCGCTCGCCGATAATGACCGGCGAGAACATTTCCGTCAGCGACGAGGCTATGGCTTCGAGCAACGTCTTTTCACGCACGAAGCGCACATAGGCTTCGACGGCAAAGCGCGTGCCGGGCAACAGGCCGCTCAAAGACGTGACGTAATCGCGGTCGAGGCCGAGGCCGTCGGTGAGCTTGAGCCAGCGCGCGATGCCGCCGTCGCCGTCGCGTTCGCCGTCGTGGTCGACCAGCCGCGAGCGCCATTCGCGGCGCACGCTCGAATCCTCGCAACGCGCGATCAAGCTGGCGTCCTTGATCGGAATCATCGCCTGGTAATAATAACGGTTGAGCGCCCAGGCCTGCACCTGGCCCTTGCTGCATTTGCCGCCATGAAGCATGGCGTGAAACGGATGCAGGCGGTGATAGCGCCGCTCGCCGATTTCGCGCAGCGCCGCTTCGAGTTTTTCGGGGGCGAGCAGTTTCACAACACGATCTCCATGCCGTCATAAGCGACCTGCCAGCCGGCGGCCTCGACCTTGGCGCGTTCGGACGAGCCGTCGATCTGGATCGGATTGGTGTTGTTGATATGAACGAAAATCCGGCGCGCACTCAAGCCATCGAGGGACTGCAAAGCGCCGCCCTCGCCGTCGATCGGCATGTGGCCCATACGCCGCCCGGTTTTGGTGCCAGTCCCGCTGCGCTGCATTTCATCGTCGGTAAACAGCGTGCCATCGAACAATATGACGTCGGCTTTATCGAAGCGCCGCCGCAGAGCCGGCGTCACCGCCGCGGCGCCCGGTACGAAAATCAGCCGCGCGCCTTCGTGCGCCAGTTCGATCCCGACATTGGCGGCGGTCTCGGCGCCGATTTCGGGCGCCTCGCCTTCCAGATAGAGCGGCAGCTTGCCGGGCACCATGAACAGTTCGGCCTCGATGTTTCCCCCCAGCATGAAGCGCTCGCCCGGATTGACGGCGCGCCGCGCCATCGACGTCATGGCGCCGAACATGGCGTTGACGGCGACCGCGGCGTGGCTCGAAGGCGTCGCATAGAGCGTGAACGGCGTGCTTTCGCGCAGCGACAACAGCCCGGTGATCTGATCGATTTCGGCGCCGGTCAAAACCACGGCGTCGATGGGACTGCCGCGCAACCCCGCATCGGGATGCAGCGCGCGCGTCGCCCGAATCTGTTGGCCGAGATCGGGGGAGGCGTTGAGCAACGTCCAGCGGCCGTCGCCGCTCGATACCGCGATGCTCGTCTGAGTGCGCGGGGTCACGCGCTTGTCGCCGGCCCACGCCAGGGCGCAGACCGGGCAACGGCAGTTCCATTGTGGGAAAGCGCCGCCCGCCGCCGAACCGAGCACGATGGCGGTGAGGCGACCCATCTTATTGGGGTCTGATTATGAGCGGGGTCTGATGAGCGCCGTCGAACGATCAGAACTCGGCCGGCAGATAGCCGTTGATCTCGAGTCCGATGCAGATTTCGACGAGGGTCGGAGTTGTCCAGGCCATGGTGTTTCCCTTTCGGCTGCTCTAACCGGCAGTTGTGTGGAAGCTTAGCGCATACCCCCGGGGCCGCAAGGGGGTGGCGGTCGGCACCGTCGCCATCACGGAAAAGTAATCGGGTACAACCGCCAGAAAACGGTGGGGAACCGGCGCCGGCGGGCACAGTTGGCCTACGCAACCGCGGCGGAATCCGCGAAAAACGAGCGTTTCGCACGATAGCGAACCACCGGTGTAAAATAGCCACACCGGAGCGACCATCGGACCCGTTCCGTTGTGAAAAACGTAACCGATACAGGGATATCGGTTAGTATCGCCCGATCATCTTCAGCGGGCTTAGGCCTCGGCTAATTTTGGGAGACGTTGAGTGAAAAGCGTCCGTTTCGATCGTCTGCTGGCGTCCACCGCGCTCGGGCTGGTGCTCGTGCTGTCGGGGCCCGTCCTGGCGCAACAAGCCGATAAACAAACCGCGCCCGCAGCGACCGTGCCGACGCCGGACACCACCTTGCCGCCGCCGCTGACGGCCAAGGACGTCGAGGCTCCCGCGCCGGCGGCCCCGCCCGCCGCCACTTTGGACGCGCCGAAACCCGCTGCCGCCGTGGCGCCTGCCCCGGCAGCCGCTGCCGTCGCCGATAGCGCGGTGTCCGACAAATTGCGCGAGCTGGTCGGCAAGCTCGACCGCAGCGTCGGCCGCAAGGCCGACCGCGATGGCATCGAGGCCTATTACAAGTCTCACAATTACGCCCCGCTCTGGGTCAGCAACGGCGCCGGCAACGACCGCGCCGCTTCGGCGATCGATTATCTGGCAAAGGCCGACGCCGTTGGCCTCGATCCGACGGATTTCCCGGCGCCCGATTTCAAGGCAGCGACGACCGTCGATGCCTTGGCCGACGCTGAGTTGAAGCTGACCGTCAGCGCGCTGACCTTCGCCCGCCAGGCGCAGGCCGGCCGCATTCACTTCACCCGCGTCAGCGCCGATATCCAGTTCGACCCGAAAGCGCCGGAGCCCGCGGACGTGCTGGGCAAGCTGTCGGACAACAACGACGCCGCCAAGACGCTCGACGCCTACAATCCGCCGATGGCCGAATTCAAGGCGCTGCGCGCCAAGCTCGCCGAACTGCGCAAGAACGGCGGCGTGGTCGCCAAGCCGGAAGAAAAGGCCGTGTCGGCCGTGCACGTGCCGGAAGGCAAGATCCTGCGCCCCGGCATGAAGGACGCGCGCGTCATCGCTTTGCGCAAGCGGCTCGACGTCAAGGGCGACAAGGAAAACCCGCTCTATGACGACGCCGTGCGCGACGCCGTGAAAACCTTCCAGACCGCCGAAGACATCGACGTCGACGGCAATCTCGGCAACAACACCGTGAAGGCCTTGAACGGCGTCAAGCGCGAGGCCAAGGGCCCCTCCGCCGATCCGGTCGACACCGTGCTCGTCAACATGGAGCGCTGGCGCTGGTATCAGCGCGACCTCGGCAATCCGCACGTCGTCGTCAACATTCCGGACTACACGCTGACGCTCTGGAACGACGACAAGGTCTACTGGAAGACCAAGATCGTGGTCGGCAAGCCGGGCAAGAACACCCCGTTGATCAGCGCGGAGATGAAGTTCATCACCGTCAACCCGACCTGGAACGTGCCGCCGTCGATCATCGAGAAAGAATATCTGCCGGCCTTGCAGCAGGATCCGCAGGCGCTCGACCGCATCGGCCTCAAACTGGTGCAGGACGCCGACGGCACCGTGCACGTGTCGCAGCCGCCCGGCGCCGGCAACGCGCTCGGCCGCATCCGCTTCAACTTCCCCAACAAGTTCCTGGTGTATCAGCACGACACCCCGGACAAGTACCTGTTCGCCAAGGACGAGCGCGCCTTCAGCCACGGCTGCATGCGCGTGCAGAACCCACTGACCTACGGCGAAAAGCTGTTGTCGCTGGCGCTGCCGGGCGAGCACTACACCGAGGCCAAGCTCGAGAAGATGTTCGGCGGCAGCGAGATCAACATCAACTTCCCGCATAACATCTGGGTGCATCTGACCTACCAGACCGCTTTCGTCGACGACGACGGCAAGCTGCAGCTGCGCAAGGACATCTACGGCTGGGATCAGCGCATGATCCAGATCCTCAAGGGCAGCGAGCGCAAGGTCGCCGATATCGCGGTCGAGCGCGCGCCGAACTCCTCGTCGAAGCCGGTCAAGATGCCGGTCGGCATGTATGGCGGCGACACCCGCGGCTACGGCGGCGGACCGAACTTCTTCGACTTCCTGTTCGGCAACGCACAAGCTCAGCCGGCGCCGGCCCGCGGCCGCAATTTCATCGGGCCGCCGCGCGGCACCACCGGTCGCGTCAGCCAACGCTAACGCGTCCTCATCTTAAAAAAAAAAACGCCGGCGACATTGTCGCCGGCGTTTTTGTTTGAGGCCGATCAGAAGCGGTAGTTGACGCCGATCCGCGTCATGCTCTCGGTCATGCGGCTTTGCTCGACGATCGCGCCGACGCCGAGGACGCTGTAGGTCGTGTTGAAGGTGCCGGTGTCGAGATAAAGATATTCCAACTTCACGCTCCAGTTTCGCGTGATCGCGGCTTCGATGCCGGCGCCCGCGACCCAGGCGAGGCGCTGGTCCGACGCCGAGGTCGTGACGCTGCCGAGCAGCGTGGTCAGCGTCTGCGTGCTCTTGAACAAGCCATAACCGGCGCCGCCGGTGGCGTAAATCAAGAAGCGGTCGATGGCGAAACCGCCGCGCAGGCGCAGCGTGCCGAGCCACGGAATGCTGTCGTCCGAGGATTCCGTCACCGCGATTCCGCAGGTCGCGGCCGGACAGACCTGGCTGCCGGTCGCCTTCTGCGACGTGCCCATGAGGTCGGTTTCGACCCCCAGCACGACGCGGCCGATTTGATAATTGTAACCGGCCTGACCGCCATAGACGGCGCCGTCGAGTTTTTCCGAGCCGCTCAGCAAGGGTACGCCGAAGCCGGAGAAATCCGCGGTGGCTTTGGCTAAGCCGTAGCCGCCATTGCCGCCGACATAGAAGCCGGTCCAGTCCGCCGCCTGCGCCGCGTTCGCGAAAGAAATCAGCAGCGGTGCCGCGAAGAAAAGCTGGCGCATCGAGAATGCCCTCGCGTGAATGACGCAGGCAAACGCTCGCCGATTCGCGCTATTGCGAAGTTAACGGCACCACGCCGGGCCGAATGGAACTTTCGTATCCGGGCAAATGTGGAAATGGTACAGGCGGGTGGACTTGAACCACCGACCTCTGGTTCCACAGACCAGCGCTCTAACCAACTGAGCTACGCCTGCACGTGAGCGCCGTCGCTGCTTGGCAACGGGCCGGCGGAACCTAGGTGCCGCCCCACCATTTGGCAAGTTTCGATTTGAGGCCGCGGCATGCAAAAGCCCGGACGGTTGCCCGCCCGGGCTTTGATGTCATACGGCGCCGCGCGCCGCGCGAAGGGCAGCGGTTAGGCCGCTTTGCCGAACGTGCTGAAGGTTTCCTTGATCGGCTCGACCGTGTCGGTCGCGACCTTTTGCGCGTGCTCGCCGAGATCCTTGGCCTGCGCGGTCAAGGTGTCGAACTGCGAGCGCATATAGGCGGTGGTCTTCTCGACCACTTCCGAATAGGACTTGGCGCCCAACAGCTCGGCGAACAGATCGAACGCGGCGTTGGTGTTGGCGCGCGCGGTTTCGATGAGCTTGAGGCCGTAGCCCGAGCAGCCGGCCGACGCGGTGGTGTAGGTCTCTTCGAGCATGTCGGTGGTCTGCTCGGCGGTGCTCTTCAGCTTCTCGTAGTTGCCCTTCGCCTGCGCGATGCCCTTCTCGGCCAATTCGCGGAATGCCGGCGGGACTTCCATCTTCGGCATTTCGAATTTCGGGATTTCGAACTTGGGCATCTCGAACTTCGGCATTTCGAATTTCGGCGGCTCGAAAGCCGTCGGGGGTGCGGAAACCGCAACCGGTTTCGGCTTGGATTTCGGGGTGACGTTGGTGTCGGCCATGACGTGATTCCTCGGCTAGGAGGGCGGCACTGGCTGATAGCGAACCGCCGCCCTCGGCATGCCGGTTCGCGCCTGTTTTAACGGACCCGCGAGGAGCGCCACGGGGCGCCAGGGGCGAGTGCCATAAACCATATGTAATACCGCTCTTGGTGCATTGCAATAAAAATATTGCGACGCACAAAAAATGTCATATTTTGAATATGGTAGGCCCGCTCGGAGCCGTGCCGAGCGGGCGAAGGAAGGCCGCGAGTTCAGTGCGGCGTGGCCTGGCCGGCGATTTTGGCAGCCTGCTTGCTGAGTTCTTTCGCCTGCTCGGTCAGCGTCGTGACCTGGCTTTTCACATATTCCGCGTGCAGTTTTGCCACTTCCTGCGGGTCTTTGGCCTGCAGCAAGCGTTGCGCGAAATCGAACGAGGAGGCGATATTACGCTCGGCAAATTGCATGGCGAGGTCGCCGGCTTCCTTGGCGCCGGCGCGGGCGGATTCGGCATGGGTCTCGGCGGTGTTGACGGCCTGCTGGGCCGCCGAAATGAAGCTGTCGAAGGCGAGCTTGGCCTGGGCCACGCTCTTTTCGGCGAAGGCGCGCATTTCCGCCGGGATCTCGAAGTTCGCATTTCCGTCTTTCGCCATAACAACCTCCTGTATGAGCGTTGCCGGTGCACCCGGCTTTACGGCTATCTAGGGCAGCGTCCCGGCGGCGCCACCCTTGGAACCTGTCCCATTAACGTTAGCACCGCTTGGTCGGCTGTGTCAGGCCTTGTGTCGTGGACGCAGGCGTCACCCCGCCGTATTAAAGCTTTATTAGCCGTAATCCGTGCGATGCGACGTGAGCATGAATGGGACCAGGTTCCAATCGGCCGGACTGACCGATACGCGGCTCGCGGCCCATGCCCTGAGTCCGATGCCGGCATGGCTATGGGCGGCCGATAGGCCCCGCATCCTCTGGACCAATGCGGTCGGCGCCGCCGTCTTCGATGCGCCCTCGCCCGCGGCACTCACCGCCGTCGAATTCCAACCTGACAATGTCAGCGCGGCGCTTATTGCGCGGCTGGCCGGTACGCTGCCGCAAGGTGGCGCGCCACGGCTGGAACGGCTGCGCAGTTTCGGCGCGCGCTTCGGCGGCGCGCTGACCTGCCTGTGCTCGCGCATCCTGCTCGACGACAACAGCGCCGCGGTGCTGGTGGTGTCGACCGAACGCTCCGGCAAGGACCTCGGTCTGCCCGAACGCGCACGCCGGCTGCTCGCCGATTTCGAGGCTCCGGCCGCTGTATTTACCGCCGATGGCGAACTGATCGAAGCCTCGGCGGCCGCGCGCGCCGTCCTGGGCCAACACCAAGACCTGGTCGCGCTCGGCGCCGAGCGCCTGGCCGGAGAAGCCAGCCACAATGGCAAAGCCGAAGGCGACATCGCCGCCGGTCACGTCACGCTGCACCGTCTAGGCGCCGGCGCCACCGTGGCGCTGCTCGCGGTGTTCGACGCGGTGCGTAGCGGCACCCATGCCGACACACGCGCCAACGAAGCCGCCGCGGCGGTCGCGGCCTCCGCCCGGCCACCTCGCCTTGTCGAGCGGCCGCGCCAGTTCCGTTTCGTCTGGCAAATGGACGCGGCGACCCGCTTCACCTTTGGCATCGACGACTTTGCCAGATTGGTCGGCCCCGACACTGCCGCCGTCCTCAACCGGCCTTGGGCGGAAGTCGCCGAAAGGCTGCAACTCGACAGCCACGGTCAGGTCGCCCAGGCGCTGGCGTCGCGCGAGACCTGGAGCGGCATCGTCGTGCAATGGCCAGTCGACGGCTCCAGCGAACGGCTGGCCGTCGAGATGTCCGGCTTGCCGGTGTTCGATCGCGACCGCAAATTCGAAGGCTTCCGCGGCTTCGGCATTTGCCGTGACTTGACGCGGGTCGTTGCCGAAAAGCCCGCCGGGGCGAACATAAAGCCGAGCGCCGATGTGCTGGAATTCCGGCAGCCGGCGCCGCTGACGCCCGAGCCGCTGGTGCCGGACGCCGCCAAGCCTGACCAGACTAAGCCTGACCAGACCAAGCCAGCCGACACTAAACCCACCGAGACCAGCGCCTTCGAAGAGCTGGCCCGCGAACTCAATGCCCGGCTGAAAGACGCCAGCCGCAAATCCGGCGGGGCCGCTGCCGCAGACGATTTCGGTCCCGAGCCGGCGTTCGCGCCGCCGGTGCCGGTCCAGCCGGCGCGCAAACCCGATACGCAGGAAAGCCGGGCGATCCTCGAGCGGCTGCCGGTCGGCGTGCTGGTCTACAGGTTCAGCGATTTGGTCTATGCCAACCGAGCCTTCCTCGACTGGACCGGCTACGCCGACCTCGATTCCTTAAGCGAGGCCGGCGGCCTCGACAGCCTGTTCATCGAAAGCAACGACTCGCCCGCAGCCCCCGGCCGCGACGGCAACAAGACGCTCAGCATCACCACCGTCAACGGCAAGCAGAAGCCGGTCGAGGGCAAGCTGTTCAGCGTGACGTGGAACGGCGAAAACGCGCTGGTGCTGATGATCAACACCCAGCCGGTCCACGACGAGCGCGCCGCTTCGACCGAACGAACGCTGCGCCGGCTCGAGAAGGAAAACCGCGAGCTCAACGCCATCCTCGACACCGCCACCGACGGCGTTCTGGTGCTCGACCGCGCCGGCCGCGTGCTGTCGGCCAACCGCAGCGCCGAGGCGTTGTTCGGCTACGATGCGGCCGACTTTTCCGAGATGACCTTCGCCGAACTGTTCGCGCCGGAGAGCCGCCGCAGCGTCACCGATTATATCGATCGTCTGGGACGCGGCGCCGCCGCCGGCATTCTCGAACCGGGGCGCGACGCCATCGGCCGCGTCCAGCGTGGCGGCCTGGTGCCGCTCTACGTGACGATCGGGCGCCTCGAAGAAGATGACCGTCTCTGCGCGGTGCTGCGCGACATCACCGCCTGGAAACGCACCGAGGAAGAATTGACCAATGCGCGGCAGCAGGCCGAGCGCGCCTCCACTGCCAAATCCGAATTTCTCGCCAAGATCAGCCACGAAATCCGCACGCCGCTCAACGCCATCATCGGATTTTCCGAGGTGATGATGGACGAGCGCTTCGGCCCCGTGGGCAACGACCGCTACCGGCAATATCTCAAGGACATTCACGCCTCCGGCGGCCATCTGATTTCATTGCTCAATGACTTGCTCGATTTGTCGAAGATCGAGGCCGGCAAGCTCGAACTCACTTTCGTCAGCGTCAACCTGAACGACCTGGTGCAGCAATGCGTCGCCATCATGCAGGAAGAAGCCAATAAAGAGCGGGTCATCATCCGCACCTCGCTGCCGGTGACGCTGCCGCAGATCGTGGCCGACGCCCGGTCGGTGCGCCAGATCGCGCTCAATCTGCTGTCGAATTCGATCAAGTTCACCGGGGCCGGCGGCCAGGTCATCGTCTCCACCGCGATCAATGACGACCACGAGATCGTGCTGCGGGTTCGCGACACCGGCGTCGGCATGAGCGAGAAGGAATTGCAGACGGCGCTGGAGCCGTTCCGCCAACTCGCCACCGCGGCGCGCTGGGGCTCCAGCGGCACGGGCCTCGGCCTGCCGATCACCAAGGCGCTGTCGGAAGCCAACCACGCCCGTTTCCGCATCACCAGCCAGGTCGATACCGGGACGCTGGTCGAGGTGGCCTTTCCGGCCACCCGGATGCTGGCGGAATAGGCTGGATCGGCTAGACTTCGCTCCTCGATGGGAGTGGTCATGCGCCGTTTGCTCTCCTGCGTCTTGCTGCTCGCCCTGACGGCACTGCCGTCCGCCCGGGCCGCCGAGCCGGTCGATCTCTTGCTGGTGCTGGCCGCGGACGTGTCGCGCAGCGTCGACGCCGAGAAATTCAAGCTGCAACGCGAAGGCTATGCCGCCGCCATGTCCGACAAACGCGTGCTGGAGGCGATTTCGGCCGGCCGCAATCATCGTATCGCGGTGCTGTTTCTCGAATGGTCCGGCTTCGGCAACCAGAAAGTCGTGATCGACTGGACCGCCATCGATGGCCCCAAGGCGGCGCAGGAATTCGGCGACAAATTGCTGGAATCGCCGCGCTCCTTTGCCGATCGGACGGCCATCGGCGGCGGCATCGATTTCGCCGTGGCGCAATTCGCACGATCGCCCTTTGCCGCCGCGCGCCGCACCATCGACGTGTCCGGCGACGGCACCAACAATGCCGGCCGCGACGTGACAAACTCCCGCGACGAGGCTTTGGCGCAAGGCATCACGATCAACGGCCTTGTGATCCTGAGCGAGCGGCCTTTGGCCTGGAACCCGGAGCACACCAATCCACCGGGCGGGCTGGCGAATTACTATCGCGACAATGTCACCGGCGGGCCAGGCTCGTTCGTGATGGAGGCCAAGGATTTCGGCTCGTTCGGGCAGGCCATCGTCAAGAAGATGATCGCCGAGATCGCTGACGCCACGACGCCGGGCAAGCGGGCTATCTTCGCGCGTTGAGGCGTAATTCTCCTGCGTAAGGCACCGTTTTAGCGGCCATGAAAGCGTCACAGAGGCCCTCCACGGTTGGCGTGCCCTGAGCCGATGGTATAGTCCGCCGGCGAACGACACCGAAAACACCGGATTCTCTCCCTTTGACGGCTTCCACCGGCCTAAAACGCTTGGGATTTGCCCTGCTCGCCGCGCTTGTGGCTGCCGCCGGCGTCTTCGTGACCGCAGGGCTGTTTATTTCCGCCGACACCGTCCGTGACCAGGCCATGTCCGAGATTCGCGCCGTCACCGGCCTCGATCCGATCCTGCGCGGCCAGGTTTCGGTTTCGCTATTCCCGAGCGGCAGCGTCAGTTTCGCCGACGTCGCGCTCGGCGACGCCAACAAGCCGGCGCTCACCGCCGAAAAGCTTACTGCGCGTCTGCGGTTCTTCCCGCTCTTGATAGGGCGCGCTGAAATCGCCGACGTCGCGCTCGTGCGGCCGACGATCGCCATCGATCTCGACGCCAACGGCCAATCGAATTGGTCCGGCTTGATCGAGACGCTGGCGCGCAGCCAGCGGCCGGCGCAGCGAACGCGCGCGTTCTCGGAAATGCGCATCGACGACGGCACCGTGCTGGTGCGCGACGCGGCGGGCAAGATCGACGAAACGATCCGCAATGTCGATCTGTCGCTCGCCTGGCCGTCCATCGCCAAGAGTTTCGGCGCCACCGGGCGCTTCGTCTGGCACGACGAACCGGTCAATGTCAGCATGACGCTGGCGGATTTTCCGGCGGCGATCGCGGGCAACCGCTCGGGCCTGAAGCTGCGGCTCGCCGGCGCGCCGATGAAGGCCGCCTTCGAAGGCTCGATCAGCGTGCGGCCGACTCTCAAGATCGAAGGCACGGTCGCCGCCGATGCCGCTTCGCTGCGCAACGCCCTGGTCTGGACCGGCCAGCAGCCTCTGCCCGGCGGCGGTTTCGGCCGTTTCGCGATCAAGGCGCAGACCAATGTGGTCGGCGGCAATATCGGCCTGTCCGGCGTCAACGTCGAACTCGACGGCAACAGCGCTGAAGGCGTGCTCACATTCGCCACCGACGGGCGCAAGACGCTGCAAGGGACGCTGGCGTCGGATACGCTCGATCTGTCGCCTTATGTCTCGACCATCCGGCTGCTGACCAGCAATCAACGTGCCTGGGACAACGGCCGCATCTCGCTCGATGGATTGTCGGGCATCGATCTCGATCTGCGGCTGTCGGCCGCCAATGTCGTCATGTCCAACGCCAAGATAGGGCGCACCGCGATCGGCGCCAATTTGCGCGGTGGTCATCTGGTCGTCACCATCGGCGAAGCGCAGGCCTATAGCGGCCTGATCCAGGGCTCGGTGGCGCTGGCGGTTTTCGAATCCGGCGTCGACGTCAAATCGCAGTTGCAATTCACCGACGTCGATCTGGAAAGCTGCCTCGGCCAGCTGTTCGGACTGCGCCGGGTCGAAGGCAAAGGCAACATATCTTTGGCGGTCGAAGGCAGCGGCGAGAGCGTGCTCGCGGTCACAAAGACCCTCAGCGGCACCGCCAGCCTCAACGGCCTCAACGGCGCGCTGGCCGGCCTCAATGTCGAACAACTACTGCGGCGGCTGGAACGGCGGCCGCTGTCAGGCGGCGGTGAATTCCGCACCGGCAAAACGCCCTATGACCGCATCACGGTCGCGCTCAAGATCGTGAAAGGCACGGTCACGGTCGAGGACATGAAGGTCGAAGGCACGGCGGTGCGCCTGGCGCTCAACGGCTCGGCCTCGATCCCCGAGCGCGAACTCGATCTCAAAGGCTCCGCGGCCTTGGTCACCGCAGCCAAAGCCGGCACCGAGCCGTTCGAACTGCCTTTTATCGTGCAGGGCTCGTGGGACGATCCGATCATGCTGCCCGACCCGGAAGCCCTGATCCGCCGTTCCGGCGCCGCGGCGCCGCTGCTCAACGCGGTGCGCGAACGCAGCGCCCGCGACGCCGTGCGCTCGGCCATCGAGCGGCTGTCCGGCAGCGCGCCGGCTGGCACGGCCATTCCGGCCGCCGAACAGGCACCGGCGCCAAAGCCGTAATTTCGCGACTCTGCAACGGGTGAAGTCGCGGCGTCCTTCGACTATCATTGTGCCAGTGACGAATCACCCCGCCGGCGAGTCCGGCGCGACAGGGCGCGGATGCTGAATCCTCTCGTTCGGACGCTGGTCAAAGTCATCGTCGCCTCTTTGGTGGTCGGGGCGATCCTGTCGCATTTCGGCATCACCGCCGAGCAATTGATGCGCGAGTTCGGTCTGTCGGCCGAACGCATCGAGGACTATGCCAAGCAGGGTTTCACCTGGGCCTGGCCCAATGTGCTGCTCGGCGCGCTGATCATCGTGCCGGTGTGGTTTGTCATTTTCCTGTTCCGGCCGCCGGGGCAGAGCCGAAGCGATTAGCGCATGATCCCGAAAAGTGGGTCCCGATTTTCGGATCAGATCATGCGCAAAGAACGCGCGCTTCAGGCCACGGCCGCGTCGTTCCGGGGCACCGGCAACCGCGGCGCCGGGCCGTAATATTCGCCAAGCTGCACGCTGGCGCGTGGCTTGAGCACAATCGAAACCAGGCGGTCCATCAGCGCCTTGGCCGACACCGGCTTGCACAGGAATTCGTTGACGCCGAGCTTGGCGGCTTCCATCACGCGCCAGCATTCGACGTGACCGCTGAGCATGACGATCGGAATATCGGGCCGCGGAAACACGCCGGGCGAGCGCACGATACGCACCAGTTCGGGACCGTTGAGCATTGGCATTTCCCAGTCCAGCACCACCACATCGGGCGATATATCGCGGATCATCTCCAAAGCGGCGATGCCGTCGGCGGCTTCTTGGGTTTTCTTCACGCCGATATTGGCGAGCAGGCTGCGCACCATCTTGCGCATGAAGGCGCTGTCGTCGACCACCAGCACGTTGAGCTGCTGGATCAGAATTTCGGCATGTTTGGCACGGATGTTCACGGCGGTACGATAGTGCCGCGAAAACCGTCACCGCGCCGTTAACGTGCGCCGCACCGCGTCTTTCCAGCCGGCATATTTGTGGGCCCGCACCTCCGGATCCATCTGCGGCTCGAAGCGGCGATCGAGCCGCCATTGCGCCGCGAAGCCTTCAAGATCGGGACAAAGCCCCGCCTGACGCCCCGCGAGATAAGCCGCGCCCAAGGCGGTGGTTTCCATCACCACCGGACGATCGACCGGGCTCGCCAGGATATCGGCGAGGAATTGCATGCAGGGGTCGCTCACGGTCATGCCGCCGTCGACGCGCAGCACCGTCTCAGCGCCGGCGGCTTGCGGCCAGTCGGCGCGCATCGCCTCCAGCAGATCGCGGGTCTGGTAGCCGACCGCGTCCAGCGCGGCGCGCGCGATCTCGGCGCCGCCGGAATTGCGCGTCAGCCCGATAATCGCCGCCCGCGCCTGCGGGTCCCAATAAGGTGCGCCGAGGCCGACAAAGGCCGGCACCAGATAGACGTCCTCCGCCGGATCGGCGCGCGCGGCGAGCGCGCCGACGTCGGACGACTTGGCAATGATCTTGAGGCCGTCCCGCAGCCATTGCACGGCAGCCCCGGCGATGAAAATCGCGCCCTCGAGCGCGTAACTGCGCTTGCCGTCGAGTTGGTAGGCGATGGTGGTGAGCAGCCGGTTGCGCGACGCGACACGTTCGGTGCCGGTATTGAGCAGAGCGAAGCAGCCGGTGCCGTAAGTCGCCTTCATCATGCCGGGCGCAAAGCAGCCCTGCCCGATGGTGGCGGCCTGCTGGTCGCCGGCCATGCCGAGAATGCGGATCGGCCCGCCGAACAAATCCGGCGCGGTGACGCCGAATTCGCCGGCGCAATCGCGCACCGGTGGCAACAGGCTTGTCGGCACGCCGAACAGGCCGCAAAGGTCATGGTCCCACTCGCCGCGACCGATATCCAACAGCAGCGTGCGTGCCGCGTTGCTGGCGTCGGTCGCATGCACTTTGCCGCCGGTCAGACGCCACAGCAGGAAACTGTCGATGGTGCCGAAGGC
>Ga0265314_10003416_pt1 | contig 15368 bp, 12 predicted proteins | sample 4126metaG_FD_203106 | JGI IMG/M metagenome (GOLD analysis project Ga0265314, IMG submission 203106) | Rhizosphere microbial communities from Carex aquatilis grown in University of Washington, Seatle, WA, United States - 4-1-26 metaG | ecosystem: Host-associated > Plants > Roots > Rhizosphere >... | reverse complement strand
TGTTGATCACACCGCGGTAGTTCATGTCGGCGTGGAACCAGTGGTTCATCGCCGCGCCGATGATGATCATCGAGCGACCCTTGGTCTTCTCGGCGTTGAGCGCGAACTCGCGCGCTACCGTGATGATCTGATCGCGCGGCACGCCGGAGATCTTCTCGGCCCAGGCCGGCGTGTAGGGCTCATTGTCATCATAGGACTTGGCGACATGCTTGCCGCCGAAGCCGCGGTCGATGCCGTAGTTGGCGACGAACAGGTCGAACACCGAGGCGACCAGCGCCTCGCCGTCCTTCAGTGTGACGCGCTTGGCCGGCACCTTGCGTACCAACACGTCCGGATGGTCGGTGCCGGCAAAGTGGTCGTGCTCGCGGTTGCCGAAATACGGGAAGCCGACGTCGGCGAGCTCGTCGCGTACATCCGCAAGGCTGAGGCGCAAATTGGTGGCTTGGCCGTTGGTGTCCTTCTCGTCCAGGTTCCACTTTCCCTTCTCGCCCCAGCGGAAGCCCGCCGAGCCGGTCGGCACCACGACCTTGCCGGAAGCCTCGTCAAAGGCCACCGTCTTCCATTCCGGATTGTTGGTCTCGCCCAGATTCTCGGCGAAATCGGAGGCACGCAGTTGGCGGTCGGGAATGAGCCGGTCGCCCTGCTTCACCAGTTTCACCAGCATCGGCATGTCGGTGTACTGGCGGACGTAGTCCTCGAAATACTTCGTCTGCTTGTCGAAATAGAACTCGCGCAGGATGACGTGGCCCATGGCCATGGCCAGCGCCGCATCGGTGCCCTGCTTCACCGAGATCCACAAGTCGGCGAATTTCGAGGCTTCCGAATAGTCCGGCGTGATGACGACGCTCTTGGCGCCGCGGTAACGCGCCTCGGTATAGAAATGTGCGTCAGGCGTGCGGGTCTGCGGGACGTTGGAGCCCCACAAGACGAGAAAACCCGAATTGTACCAGTCGGCGCTTTCGGGAACGTCGGTCTGCTCGCCCCAGGTCTGCGGACTGGCCGGCGGCAGGTCGCAGTACCAGTCGTAGAATGACATGCAGACGCCGCCGAGCAGCGACAGGTACCGCGAGCCCGCTGCGTAGGACACCATCGACATGGCCGGGATCGGCGAGAAGCCGATGACGCGGTCGGGACCGTGCTTGCGCACCGTATAGGCGTTGGCCGCCGCGATGATCTCGGTAACCTCGTCCCAGGTCGCCCGCACGAAGCCGCCAAGTCCGCGCTTCGTCGTATAGGCCGCGCGCTTCGTCGCATCGGTGACGATGGATTCCCAAGCGGCAACCGGCGTGCGCAGCGCCCTCGCCGCGCGCCAGAGCTTGAGCAAGCGTGAGCGCACCAACGGATATTTCACCCGGTTGCCGGAATACAGGTACCAGGAGTAGCTGGCGCCGCGCGAACAGCCGCGCGGCTCGTGGTTGGGCAGTTCCGGCCGCGTGCGCGGATAGTCGGTCTGCTGCGTCTCCCAGGTGACGATGCCGCCCTTGACGTAAATCTTCCAGGAGCAGGAGCCGGTGCAGTTCGCGCCGTGGGTGGAGCGCACGATCTTGTCGTGCTGCCAGCGCTTGCGATAGCCATCCTCCCAGCTCCGGTCCTCGCGGGTGACGATGCCGTGGCCGTCGGAGAAGTCATCGACCACGCGGTTGAAGAACGTGAGACGGTCGAGAAAGTGACTCATTGCGGCGTTCCCTTATTCGGCCGGTTGCGCGGCGACGGACGGCGGCAGTTGCCGACGTTCGACGTCGTGCAACAGCCCGCCCTTGCGGGTGTAGAAGCCCCAGGTGATGGCGAGGCAGGTCACGTAGAAGATCATGAAGCCCCACAGCGCGGCTTCCGGACCCCCGGTGGCGGCGATCGAGGTGCCGTAGCTCTTCGGGATGAAGAAGGCGCCGTAGGCCGCGATCGCCGAGGTGAAGCCGATGATCGCCGCCGACTCCATTTCGGCCTGCCTCTGCTGCGCCGGCGTTTTCATGCCCGGCTCCAGCCGCTTGATCTCCAGCCGCATGATCGCCGGGATCATTTGGAAGGTGGACGCATTGCCGACGCCGCTGGCGAAGAACAGCAGCATGAACATCGCGAAGAAGCCCCAGAAGGCATATGGCTGATCCTTGATGCCGAGGAAGTAGAGGACGCCGCCGACCGCCGCGATCATCAAGGCGAAGACCCAGACGGTGACCCGTCCGCCGCCGTAGCGGTCCGACAGCCAGCCGGTTGCCGAGCGCGACAGCGCGCCCACCAGCGGCCCAAGGAAGATGAACTTCAGCGAGTCGACCTGCGGGAACTGCGTCTTGGCCAAGAGCGGGAAGCCCGCCGAATAGCCGATGAACGAGCCGAAGGTCCCGGTGTAGAGCCAGCACATCAGCCAATTGTGCTTACGCTTGAAGATCACCGCCTGATCGGCAAACGAGGCGCGCATATCTGCGATGTCATGCATGCCGAACCAGGCGGCGAAGGCCGCGGCAGCGATGAACGGCACCCAGATGAAGCCGGCATTCTGCAGCCAGAGCTTGGTGCCGCCGTCGACGCTCTGCGGCTCGCCGCCGAACCAGCCGAACACGCCGGCGGTGATCACCAGCGGGATGACGAACTGCACGACGCTGACGCCGAGATTGCCGAGCCCGGCATTGAGCGCCAGCGCATTGCCCTTCTCCGCCTTGGGAAAGAAGAAGCTGATGTTCGCCATCGAGGAGGCGAAATTGCCGCCGCCGAAGCCGCACAGCAGCGCCAGCGACAGGAAGATGATGTAGGGCGTGTCGTTACTCTGCACGGCGAGCCCGATGCCGACGGCTGGGATCATCAGCGACCAGGTCGCGATGGAGGTCCACAGCCGTCCGCCGAAGATCGGCGGCATGAACGAGTAGAAGATGCGCAGCGTCGCGCCGGAGAGGCCCGGCATGGCCGCGAGCCAGAACAACTGGTCGGTCGTGAACTTGAAGCCGACCGCCGGCAGCTTGGCGACGACCACCGACCAGACCATCCATACCGCGAAGGCGAGCAGCAGCGCCGGGATCGATATCCACAGATTGCGGCGGGCGATCTTGCGGCCCTTCGCGGCCCAGAACCGCGGGTCCTCCGGCTTCCACTCGGCCAACACGTGGCCGGATAGCGCGCCGACGTGTTTCTCCTCGTGGATCGGCTGCATTTCCGGGAATTCCGGCAGCTTGCGCAGACCGGTGGCGAGCGCTTCGCGTTCCATGCGCTGGATGGCGAAATGCATCCACACCAGCGACACGCCGGCGATCAGGAACAGCAGCATGAAGCAGCTCGTCCAGATGCCGGTGAGATCGTTGAGCGCGCCGAAGGCGATCGGCAGCACGAAGCCGCCGAGGCCGCCTATCATGCCGACCAAGCCGCCGACGGAGCCGACGTTCTTCGGGTAGTAGACCGGGATGTGCTTGTAGACCGCGGCTTTGCCTAGGCTCATGAAGAAGCCGAGCACGAAGATGAGTGCGGTGAAGGTGACGACGCCGGTGCCCATCGAGAAATGGATCGGGCCCTTCATGCCCTGCACGATGTACTCGGTCGGCGGATACGCGAGCACGAAGGTAATCAGCACCGAGACGCCGAACATCCAGTACATGACGCGGCGGGCACCGTAGCGGTCGGACAGCACGCCGCCATAGATGCGGAACAGGCTCGCCGGAATCGAATAGGCGGCGCCCAGCATGCCAGCTGTCTCGATGTGGAGGTGATAGACGCCGATCAGGTAGCGCGGCAGCCAGAGCGACAGTGCGACGAAGGCGCCGAAGGCGAAGAAGTAATAGAGTGCGAAGCGCCAGACCTGCACGTTCTTGAGCGGCTCCAACTCGAGCCAGGCGCTCGCCGGCCGCGCGCCCTTGGCTCGGCGCTCCAGCTCAACCGGGTCTTCCTTGGTGAACAGCCAGAACAGAACGCCCATGATGGCGATGGCCGCGGCCCACACCTGCGCGGTCGTCTGCCAGCCATAGGCGACGAGCACGAAGGGCGCGCAGAACTTGGTCACCGCCGCGCCGACGTTGCCGGCGCCGAAGATGCCGAGCGCGGTGCCCTGCTTATGCGCGGGATACCAGCGCGAGACATAAGCGATGCCGACCGCGAAGGAACCGCCGGCGATGCCGACGCCGAGCGCGGCGATCAGGATCGTCGTGTACGTGTGCGCGTAAGTGAGCAGGAAGGTGGCAAGCGCCGCCGCGAGCATCACCACGGTGTAGATGCGCCGGCCGCCGTACTGGTCGGTCCAGATGCCGAGGAAGATGCGGACCAGCGAGCCGGTGAGGATCGGAGTTCCGACCAGGAGACCGAACTGCGTCTCGTTCAGTCCGAGTTCCTGCTTAATCTTGATGCCGATGATGGCGAAGATCGTCCACACCGCGAAGCACACGGTGAAGGCGATGGTGGACATCCAGAGTGCGCGGCCTTGGCCCTCGACGGGGGCTGCGGTGGTGGCTGGCATAACGTGCCTCGCTGCTGTCGGAGAAAATCGGGTTGTCCGGACAAGAGCGCGTGCGACCCGCGAATTCTTTGATGTTCGTCAATACTATCAAGTATTTCAGCGCGACAATTTGGCTTTACTTATGTCGATTACTTGATTGATTAAAGCAATACTTATACTTGACTTTTATCAGTCGACAGCACGGCATCAGTTAAGCCGACCACTCTTTGCGCCAGACCGATGCGATCAATCGCGCCAGATGATGGCTTTTTCGATTTGTCGTAGAGGCTATTGCGCCGCTAGTTCTCGGCAATTCGATAGCCAATACCCGGCTCGGTCAGGATGATGCGCGGATCGTCGGCGTGTTCCTCGACCTTCTGCCGCAGCTGACCGATATAGACCCGCAGGTATTGCGTGTCCTCGGTGTGCGCCGGCCCCCAGACCGCGGTGAGAATCTGCTTGTGGGTAATCACTCGCCCGGCGTGCTTGGCCAGGAACGACAGCAACTCGAATTCCTTCGGCGTCAGCTTAAGCTCGGCGCCGGCGCGGGTGGCGCGGTGACGCACGGAATCGATTTCAAGATTGCCGACGCGCAAGACCGGGGTTTCCGCCTTGCGCTGCATGCGGTGGCGCAGCGCCGTGCGCATCCTCGCCAAAAGCTCGCCGACGTTGAACGGCTTATTGATGTAATCATCGGCGCCGAGGTCGAGCGACTCGATCTTTTCTGCCTCGCGCTCACGCGCCGACAGCACAATGATCGGCAGGTCCGACCATTCGCGGGCACGTTTGATGACGTCCTTGCCGTCGCCGTCCGGCAGTCCGAGATCGAGCAGCACAATGTCGGGTGTCTCGGCGGCGATGCGCTTGACGCCTTCGGCAACCGTGCCGGCGCTCGTCATCTCGTAATTGTTGGCCTCCAGCGCCGGCTTGAGGAAGCGCAGGATCGGCGTCTCGTCGTCGATCACCAGCACGCGGATTTTCGCACTCATGCCGGCGTCCCTTCTTGCGGGAAAGTCATGACGAAGCGTGCGCCCCGCCCGTTAGCGACCGGACTTTCGACTTTGATCGTGCCGGCGTGCGCTTCCATGATGCCCTTGGTGATAGCGAGGCCCAGGCCGGTTCCTTGGCTGCCATCAGCCCGCGTCGCCGTCGTCTCGCTGCCTTTGACGAACTTGTCGAAGATGGTCGGCAACTTGTCGAGCGGAATGCCCGGACCGTCGTCGGTGACACTGAGCGTGACCCCGTCCGGCGCAACTCTGGCGGCAAGGACAACGCCCGTATCTGGCGGCGTATGCAGAATGGCATTGCCGACGACGTTGCCGATCGCCTGCTCGGCCAAAGTGGCGTCCGCGCGGACCAGCGGCAAATCGGCCGGCAGGTCGATGTCGATATGCTGGCGCGCGCCATGCCGCCGCGCGGCGCTGACCACGCGTTCGACCACTTCGCGCAGATCGATCCAATCGCGGCGCAATTCCAGCGCCCCGGCGTCGATACGGGTGATGGCAAGCAGATTGCGCACCATCTCGTCGAGATCCTCGGCTTCGGTCTTGATCTGCCCGAGCAGATCCTTCTTGGCCGCGGCATCGAGCTTATCGCCATAGTCGATCAGGCTGCTGGCGGACCCGAGGATCGACGACAGCGGCGTGCGGAAATCGTGTGAGACCGACGCCAGCAGCGTATTGCGCACACGCTCGGTTTCGGTGGCGGTCTTGGCATTGACCATCTCGCGGGCGAGCGAGGCGCGCTCCAAGGCCGCGGCGGTCTGCTCGACGAGCGTGTCGAGCAAGGCGCGGGCCTCCGAATCGAGTGAGCCGCCATTCGCCGTCTCGCCGATGCCGATGACGCCGAGCGTTTTCTCGCCAATGCGCAAGGGCACGAAATACCAGGGAATGATCGGCAACGTGGAGGTACCGGTCCCCGCCGGCTCGACGTGCGAATAGGCCCAGCGCGCGGCGGTCATCGAGGCGGCGTCGAGCGTGTCCTCCGGCGGCCACGCGGCGGTGAGCTGCAGGTCCTCGTCGCGCGCCAGCATCACCACCACGGAGCGGGCGAGGCTTGCGTGGATTTCGCTGGCGGCACCTTCCGCCACCGAATCGAGTGTCGCCAGTCCCGACAGGCGGCGGGTGAATTCATAGAGCCGCCGCATCGCGCGCATTCGGCTCGCCGATATGCTGGCCTGCTCGCGCACGCGCCCGGCCAAGGCCGAGCTAATTACGGCGACGACCAGGAAAATGAACAGCGCGAGCAACTCGTAGGGTTCGGCGACGGTGAAGGTGTAGATCGGCGGGATAAAAAAGAAATTGTAGGCGAGGAAAGAGAGAAACGATGCAAAGATCGCCGGCCAGATGCCGAAGCTCATAGCGGTCACCAGAACCGCCAGCAGGAAGATCAGCGAGAGATTCGGAAGCGGCGTCAGTTCCGTCAGCACTTCGCCGACTGCCAGCGCCGCCGCGACGGCAAGCATCGCATACAGGAACGGCAAAGGCGCAAGCGACAGCGTCTGCGGCCAGCGCAGCAGCGGCTTGCGTGGCAGCGGCTCCACTTCGCGCGTCACCAGATGAATGGCGATGTCCTGCGTCCGTCGCACTAGCTCGTGTGGCAAGGATCGGCGCAGCAGTTCGCTCCAGATACTTCCCGGCGAGCGGCCGATGACGATCTGCGTCACGTTTTCGAACTTGGCGAAGCGCAACAGCTCGGCCGGCAGATCGGCGCCGGTCAGCGTCTGCGTCTCGGCGCCGAGCGTTTCGGCAAGCTTCATGGCATCGTCGAGTCTTTGGCGCGCGGAAGCATCGAGATCGGACCCCGGCCTTTCCACCGTCACCGCCATCCAGGGTGCGTCCATCAGATCGGCCAGCCGCTTGGCGGTGCGCACCACCGTAGGCGAGATCGGATCGGGACCGATGCAAGCGAGAATGCGCTCGCCGGCAGCCCACGGCCCTTCGATCGCCTGCGCCTGCATGCGCTCGACCAGAGTGGCGTCGACCCGCTCGGCCGCGCGCCGCAGAGCGAGCTCGCGCAGCGCGGTCAAGTTTTGCGGCTTGAAGAAGCTTTCGACCGCGCGAGCGGCGGTGTCCTGCACATAGACCTTGCCTTCGGCGAGCCGCCTGAGCAGCTCATCCGGCGGGAAATCGACCAGCACGACCTCGTCGGCCTTGTCGAACACCGTATCCGGCACGGTCTCACGCACGCGCACCCGCGTAATCTTCAGCACGACGTCGTTGAGGCTTTCCAGGTGCTGGATGTTGAGCGTGGTCCATACGTCGATGCCGGCGGCCAAGAGCTCGTCGATATCCTGCCAGCGCTTGGGATGCCGGCTTCCGGGCACATTGGTGTGGGCGTATTCGTCGACCAGCAGCAGGCTGGGCCGGCGCGCCAACGCGGCGTCGAGATCGAACTCCTTCATCACCTGGTTGCGGTAGACGATCGGCTTGCGCGGCAGTATTTCCAGGCCGTCGATGAGCTGCTCGGTTTCGCGCCGGCCATGCGTCTCGATCAGCCCGGCGACGACGTCGCGCCCGCCCGCGATTTCGATGCGGGCGGAGGTGAGCATGGCGTAGGTCTTGCCGACGCCCGGCGCGGCGCCGAGAAAAATCTTCAGGTGCCCCCGCCCCTCCTTTTTGACTAAGGCGAGCAGGGCGTCAGGCGAAGCTCGTTGTGCTTCGTTGCCGGCCATACGGTTCTCTAGCGCATCATACTAAAAAAAGCCCGCCCGGGAGTTGGCTCCGGGGCGGGCAGTGCGCGGGGGGATGTCCGCGCGCCTTAAGATTTCAGCCCGTCCAGCGCGAGATTGAGCTTAAGCACGTTGACGCGCGGCTCGCCCAAGAGGCCGAGAGTGCGGCCCTCGGTCTGCTCCTCGACCAGCGTACGGACGCGCTGCTCCGGCAGGCCGCGGGCCTTGGCAACCCGCGGCACCTGGAACTGCGCCGCCGCCGGCGAAATGTCGGGGTCGAGCCCGCTGCCCGAGGTGGTCACCAGATCGACCGGCACCGCCGCCGAGGGGTTCTCCTTCTTGAGCGTCTCGACATCGGCTTTGACGCGGTCGGCCAGCGCCTTGCTGGTCGGCCCGAGGTTCGAGCCCATCGAATTGACGGCGTTGTAAGGCGCGTCGACGGTCTTGGTGGCGTCCTTCGGATCCGGCGCATTGGTCGCCGACGGACGGCCGTGGAAATACTTGTCGTCGGCGAACACCTGGCCGATCAGCGCGGAGCCGACGACCTTGCCGTCCTTCTCGATCAGGCTGCCTTGCGCCTGGCGCGGGAAGATCGCCTCCGCGATGCCGGTCATGGCAAGCGGATAGACGAGGCCCGTGATCACGGTCAGGCCGAGCAGGATAACAATGGCCGGGCGGAATTCTTTGAGCATGACACTCTCTCCTTATTTCTTGCGCGTAATCTTTTCCGAAAACCGGTGCCCACTTTTCGGGGTCACGCGCTAAACCAAGTGCAAGGCGTTGACCGCGAGGTCGATGACCTTGATGCCGATGAACGGCAGGATGATGCCACCCAGGCCATAGACCAGCAGATTACGCTGCAGCAGCGGGCCGGCGCCGATCGGACGATAGGCGACGCCCTTCAGCGCCAGCGGGATCAGCGCGATGATGATCAACGCGTTGAAGATGATGGCCGACAGGATCGCGCTCTGCGGCGTGGCCAGTTGCATGACGTTGAGCACGGCCAACTGCGGGTAGAAGGCGAGGAAGATCGCCGGGATAATGGCGAAGTATTTCGCCACGTCGTTGGCGATCGAGAACGTGGTAAGCGCGCCTCGCGTCATCAGCAGTTGCTTGCCGATCTCGACCACCTCGATCAGCTTGGTCGGGTCGGAATCGAGGTCGACCATGTTGCCGGCCTCGCGCGCCGCCTGCGTGCCGCTCTGCATGCAGACACCGACATCCGCCTGGGCAAGCGCCGGGGCATCGTTGGTGCCGTCGCCGCACATGGCGATCAGCCGACCTTGGCTCTGCTCGTTGCGGATATAACGCAGCTTGTCCTCGGGCGTAGCCTGGGCGATAAAGTCGTCAACGCCGGCTTCCGAGGCGATCGCCGCTGCCGTGACCGGATTGTCGCCGGTGATCATCACGGTCTTGATGCCCATGCGGCGCAGCGCATTGAAGCGCTCGCGCACATCCGGCTTCACGACGTCTTTGAGGTGAATGACGCCGAGCAGACGGCCGTTCTCGACCAGGCCCAGCGGCGTGCCGCCGGAACGGGCGATCTTGTCGACGGCGGACTGGAAAGCCGGCGGCGCGGGAACGTCGCGACCGGCCTGCTTGCGGGCGAACTCGAGCACGGAGTCAATCGCGCCTTTGCGCAGCTTGCGCTCACCGATATCGACGCCCGACAGCCTTGTCATGGCCGAGAACTCGATGAACTTGGCACCGGCCGGCGCCACCTGGCGCTTCACGCCATATTTCTCCTGCATCAGCGTGATGATGGAGCGGCCTTCCGCGGTCTCGTCGGCATCGCTCGCCAACAAGGCCGCTTCCGCCGCTTCCTTGTCGGTCACGCCCGGCACCGGAATGATCTCGGTGGCGAGGCGATTGCCGAAGGTGATGGTGCCGGTCTTGTCGAGCAGCAGCGTATCGACGTCGCCGGCGGCTTCCACCGCGCGGCCGGACATGGCCAGCACGTTAAAGCGCACCAGCCGGTCCATGCCGGCAATGCCGATGGCCGATAGCAACGCACCGATGGTGGTCGGAATCAGCGTCACGAACAGCGCCACCAGGATGACGACGGAAATCGCGCCGCCGGCATAGGTCGCATAGCTCGGGATGGTCGCGGTCGCGAACACGAAGATGATGGTCAGGCCGACCAGCAAAATGTTGAGCGCAATCTCGTTCGGCGTCTTCTGCCGCTCGGCGCCTTCCACCAGCTTGATCATGCGATCGAGGAACGACGAGCCGGGCGAGGACGTGATGCGGATCACGATGCGGTCGGAGATGACCGTGGTGCCGCCGGTCACCGCCGAGCGGTCGCCGCCGGATTCGCGGATGACAGGCGCGGATTCTCCGGTGATGGCGGCCTCGTTGACCGAGGCGATGCCTAGGATCACGTCGCCGTCGCCGGGGATCACGTCCCCGGCCTCGCACACCACCAGGTCGCCGGCTTCCAGGTCTTCGGCCGAGACGCCCTCGTAGAGCTCGTAGTTGTCGGGCGACAGAATGCGCTTGGCGCGCGTCTCGGTGCGGGTCTTGCGCAGGGTGTCGGCCTGCGCTTTGCCGCGGCCTTCCGCCACTGCTTCGGCGAAGTTGGCGAACAGCACGGTGAACCACAGCCAAAGAACGATCTGGAAAGTGAATCGAAGGCCCTCCGCATGCTGGACCAGGTCGCGCACCAGCAAAATCGTGGTCAGCGCGGTAACGACCTCGAGCACGAAGATCACCGGATTCTTGATCAGAGTCGCCGGGTTGAGCTTGACGAAGGCCTGGCCGATGGCAGGCCCCACGATCTTCGGATCGAAGAGCGTGGAGACAGGCATCCGTTTGCGCAGTTTAGAGGTTTCCATAGCCGTAACTCCGAATGAATCCGATCAGAACAGCGTGTTGGCCTGCATCGCGAGATGCTCGACGATGGGTCCGAGCGCGAGCGCGGGGAAGAATGTCAGACCGCCGACGACCAGGATGACGCCGACCACCAGGCCGACGAACAGGCCGCCGGTGGTCGGGAACGTGCCCGACGAGGCCGGGATGCTCTTCTTTTCCACCAACGAGCCGGCAATCGCCATGGCCGGGATGATCATGAAGAAGCGGCCGACAAACATCGCGACGGCGCCGGTGAGGTTGAAGAACACCGTATTGGCCGTGATGCCGGCAAAGGCCGAACCGTTATTGCCGGTGCTCGACACATACAGGTAGAGCATCTCAGAGAAGCCGTGCGGTCCTGCGTTGCCGAGCTGCGGCAAAGCTTGCGGATTGACCGCGGCCACCGCCGTCCAGCCGAGCATCATCAACGGCATGGCCAGGATGGCGAGCATGGCCATCTTGACTTCCTTGGCCTCGATCTTCTTGCCGACATATTCCGGCGTGCGCCCGACCATCAGGCCCGCGATAAAGATCGACACGACGACGAACAGCAGCATGCCGTAGAGGCCGGAGCCGACGCCGCCGATGATGATCTCGCCGAGCTGGATGTTGAGCAACGGAATCATGCCGCCGAGCGCGGTGAAGGAGTCGTGCATGGCATTGACGGCGCCGCAGGACGCCGCGGTGGTGATCACCGCGAACAGCGCGGAAGCGACGATGCCGAAGCGGACTTCCTTGCCTTCCATGTTGCCGCCGGTGATGCCCAGCGCATCGAGCATGGCTGTGCCATGGGCCTCGGCCCAGTAGCAGACCGTGACGCCGGCAATGAACAGCACGCCCATGACGGCGAGAATCGCCCAGCCCTGGCGCTGGTTGCCGACCATGCGGCCGAACACATTGGTGAGCGCAGCGCCGAGCGCAAAGATCGACAGCATCTGGATGAAATTCGACAACGCGGTCGGGTTCTCGAACGGATGCGCGGCATTGGCATTGAAGAAGCCGCCGCCATTGGTGCCGAGCATCTTGATGGCAACCTGCGAAGCGACCGGGCCGACCGCGATGGTCTGCTTGGCGCCTTCCAGCGTGGTGGCGTCGACATAGGGGCCGAGCGTCTGCGGCATGCCCTGCCAGACCAGGAAGATGGTGTAGACGATGCAGATCGGCAGCAGGACGTAGAGCGTGCAGCGGGTGATATCGACCCAGAAATTGCCCACCGTCTTGCCCGAGGCGCGGGCGAAGCCGCGGATGAGCGCCACCGCCAGCACGATGCCGGTCGCCGCCGACAGGAAGTTCTGATGCGCGAGCGCAAGCATCTGCGACAGGTACGACATGGCGCCTTCGCCGCCGTAGTTCTGCCAGTTAGTATTGGTGATGAAGCTGATCGCCGTATTGAACGTGAGATCGGCCGCCACCGCCGATTGTCCGGCCGGATTGAGCTGCGCCTGGAACGGCAGCACGTCCTGCAGGCGCAAGATCGCATAGATAATGAGGAAGCCGCCGGCGTGGAACAGCAGCATGGCGACCGTATAGGTCAGCCAGTGCTGTTCGCGTTTCTCGTCGACGCCGCCGGCCCAATAGAGCGCGGCCTCGACCGGGCGCAACAGCGGCGACAGGAATGTGCGCTCGCCGGCAAAGACGCGCGTCATATAGGCGCCGAGCACCGGCGTGATCGCGACGATGATCGCGCAGTAAAGCAGAATTTGAATCCACCCAATCGTGGTCATGGCACGCCTCTTGTTATCTTGCGCCTGATCGCTTGCCGCCGCGGATTGAAAGTCCGCGACAGGCCGTTGGCGATCGCGCGCGCTAGAACCGCTCGGGCCGCAGCAGAGCGTAGGTGAGATAGAACAGCAGCCCCGCGGTCACGAGGCCGGCGAGTGAATAGTCAAGGATCATGGTGCTCTCCTTTTTTTGCGCATGGTCTTTGCCGAAAACCGGGTACCCACTTTTCGGGACCATGCGCGCTAAAGTCTGTCGCAGGCGTAGGCGTAGCCGATCGACAGCACGAAGAAGCCAAGACCCATTGCCAGCAGGATGAAGTCGAACATGCACAGCTCCCTTTCAAATCCGTTGCGGAGCGAGCTCTCAAATAGAGTTCGACCTATAAGGAAGCGATGTGAATTGTCATTGCGGCGTATCAAGAAGAAATAAAGATCGCGGTAACCGGCGACGCCTGCTGTCACAATGCGTCGCCCTTATGACTCATTTATAAAAAGCCGATCATTTCCCAATCGAATACTGACGCGCCCACTCTCACATTCCGCTCGACCGGAGGCCACGACGCTTCCGCAAGAATAAGAAGGGGTGACTTCGATGGTGACCGATTTCGCACTCGAAAACGCAAAGCTGATCATGCTGTTTACGCTGATCGGCACCGTTATCGGCCTTTCGCACCTGAATGCAGACAACCTGGCCAAGGTGAAAGCCGCCATCGGCCGGCAACTCTGGCGCGCGATCGGCCGCATGTCGAAAACCACCGCAACCGTCAGTTGATAGATGTCATGCCGGCGCAGCCGCTTCGGGCCTGAAAATCCCCGCATAGGGCTGCCGCCGGAACCGAGAGGAGCGAACAATGTCCGTCATCGCCAGCAAGACTCCGCACCTGTCGGCGGTATCGTTTGCCGTCGGCATGGCGCGCCAGACGATCGTCAGAAGCACGCGCATGCTGCGACTCGCCGCCGAGGCCGTCGCCGAAGCGCGCATGCAGCGGGCCAAGCTCGAGGCCGAGTTCTATCACCGCCGTTACAAGCACACGTCGAAAAACGACGACGATCTGCCGATCGTTCGTTGAGCCGTGCGAGGGCCGGGAAAAGGAACATGCAAATCATCTCACGCCCTCGTGCCGTTTGCCTGAACTTGTCCGACGCGACCAAACGCAAGATTCGCGATATCGCGCTCGTCTGCGCGCTTTTTCTCGCCGCCTTCTCCGCGACCATCGTGCTGCGCATCGCCATCGCACTGGCGCTGCTTGCCGATGGCTACGCGAAATGAACCGACTTCAACCGCCCAGGAGAGTGTCATGAAACATGCTGAGCCTCCCTCGTCCGCGCCGTGTAGCAACCCGCCGCTCTTCATGATCGGCAAAGATAGCCAGGGGCATTGGGTGGTGCAGGACGAGCAAGGCCTTTGCGGCGGCCTCTTCGTCGACCGGACCCAGGCGCTCAAATTCGCGATGTTCGAAAACGGCCATAGGCCGCAAGCGGTGGTCATGATCCCCGGCGTATTCGAACTCACCCTGACCAAGCCGCCGAATCGCCTCCCCTCCAACGACACACCCCGCACCATCGGCAAATCGTCTGACGCAACGTTTCTCGCGCATTGAGGCAACGACCATGCGCAGCATCGGCCGCCATGTCGCCAAGCTCTCGGGCTTTGCGCCCGCGCTTCCGACGCCGTTCACCGACCGGGGCGACGTCGACGTCGCCGCCTTCGAACGTTTCTGCGATCTGCAAATCCGTGCCGGGGCGACAGCGCTCGTCGTCTGCGGTACCACCGGCGAAGCGCCGACGCTGCGCCCCGCCGAGCATCACATGCTGGTCCGCATCGCGGTCGGCGTCGCAAACGGCCAGGTGCCGGTGATCGCGGGCGCCGGCTCGAATTCCACCGCCCATGCCATCGAGCTGAGCAAAGACGCCCAAGCTGCCGGTGCCGACGCCATCCTGTCGGTCGTGCCCTACTACAACAAGCCGACGCAAGCCGGCATGACAGCGCATTTCAGCGCCGTGGCGCAATCGACCGGCCTGCCGATCATCCTTTATGACGTGCCGTCGCGGACGGTCTGCGGCCTCGCCGATGAAACGGTCGCGCGGCTGGCCGAGTTACCGCAGATCATCGGCCTGAAGGATGCCACCGGCGACGTGACGCGCGTGACGCGGCTGCGGTCACTGGTCGGCGACGATTTCCGGCTCATGTCCGGCGACGACGCGACGGCTTTGCCGTTCATCGCGGCGGGCGGCAATGGCTGCATCTCAGTGACGTCCAACGTGGCGCCCGGCCTGTGCCGGAACATGGTCCTGGCCTGCCGGCAGGGTCACATCGCCGACGCGCGGCGCTGGGCGGCGCCGGTAGCGAATTTGACCGCAACCCTGTTTCGCGAAACGAGCCCGAGCCCGCTCAAATACGCGCTCAGTCTGCTCGGACTGATGTTACCGAAGGTGCGCCTGCCGCTGGTTGAAGTGTCCGACCCGACCAAAGCCGCTGTCGCCGCCGTCATGGCGCAGCTATGCGAGGTCTATGCGGACGATATGATCGGCAAGACGAGCGGATCAGTACGGGACCGCCGCCGCACTGTCGCCCTTTGAATTTCCGGCACATGTATAGGGGGTGGTGGGAGAGGTAGGACTCGAACCTACGAAGGCATAGCCAGCGGATTTACAGTCCGCCCCCTTTGCCGCTCGGGACACTCTCCCAGAACCCAAGTGCTCGTCCGCACCAATGCCG
>Ga0265314_10003415_pt1 | contig 15369 bp, 16 predicted proteins | sample 4126metaG_FD_203106 | JGI IMG/M metagenome (GOLD analysis project Ga0265314, IMG submission 203106) | Rhizosphere microbial communities from Carex aquatilis grown in University of Washington, Seatle, WA, United States - 4-1-26 metaG | ecosystem: Host-associated > Plants > Roots > Rhizosphere >... | reverse complement strand
ACGACGCGCGCGGCGGCTTCGTACGCGTGCTGGTATGAAATCATGTTCGAGAGTTCCTCGTCCATGTTCACACCGTTGGCGGATTGGCGCGCGGCTTTCAAATTGTTCAAGGCATCGCCGTAAGATGTCGCGAGCTGGTCGGCATTCTGCGCAGCCGAACCCAATTTCGTGAGCAGATTGCGAAACGTATCGCCCAGCGTCGCTGTCGGCGAGCCGGCCGGGTAGGTCAATGCGTCCTGGAGCTGCGCGATTTTCAGTGCGGTCGCGGTGTTGCCGGGCGTGGCCGTGTTTGCGGCGGCGACGAGCTTCGGATCGGCGACGATCGCGGGATTGACGCCGATCGTCGCGGCGTTTGTTCCGGTGAAGAACGGAGTGCCCGCGTTGCCGTTCAGATCGAACGACGCACCGGCGGCCGTGTGAAGGTTGTTCACCGCGGTGATCAGCGCCGAGGCCATGCCGTCGAGGGTCGTCTGCGTGCTGTCGAGATCCTGATAAGCCTGCGCGTAGCCGGTGAGTTTGCCGCTGGTCGTCGCGAGCGAGACGTTCGTCGAGGATTGAATCTGCGGATGCGCCGGAGAACCCGTCGAAACAACCTGCACGGCGAAGTTATTCAATCCGGTGACCAGCGCCTGGCCGTTGGCGCTGACGTCGACCATGCCGTTGCTCTGTTCGGTGGCGGTGACGTTCATGTAGCTGCTCAGCCCGTCGAGCAGCGTGTCGCGCTGGTCGCGCAGATCCGCGGCCGGACCGGCGCCGTTGGCTTCGGCGCGGAAAATGTCGTTGTTCAGGCTCGCAATGCGCTGCGTGATCGAATTGATGTCGGTCGCGGAATTGTTTACCTGCAGGTCGAGATCGCTGCCGATCGCGCTGATCTGCACGCCGGCCTGGTTGAAAAAGTCGCTGAGCGCTACGCTCTTGTCGACGACGGCCTGGCGCACCGACATGTCTTCGGGGCCGGTAGTCAAATCGTGCCAGGCGTTGAAAAAGTCGGTGAGCCCCGTGCCGATGGTCTGGCCGTTGATGTCGCCAAGGACGCCGCTAAGTTCGCGCGCATTGCCGCCGACCAGATCGTATTGATCCTGCTGGCCCTGCGCCGCGCGGTAATTTCCGTCGATCAGGTTCTGGCGCATGCGCGTGATGCCGGAAAACTTCACGCCCATTCCGAACGTCGCGTCGTTGGTCTGCAGCGGAATCTCTTCGGTAAAATTGGCGCGCTGGCGGGTGTAGCCCTCCGTGTTCACGTTGGCGATGTTGTGCGACGTCACGGAAATGGCCGCCTGCTGCGAGCGCAGGCCCGTCACGCCGATATTCAGTATCGCCCCCAGAGTCGGACTCATGCCAGTTACCTCTTCGTTCTCATCGGCCCATGCCGGAAACTTTGAATCCCAAATCCGTTCACGCGGAAAGATTGATTCCCGCCGCCGCTTGCGGCATCGTGCCGTCGGCCGCGTAGCTGGGCTGCGGTTGCATCAACTGCGCGCACCAGCGGACGTTGCGCAGGCCATTGTTCGAAAGCATGTGGTTGGCGTCCTGGATTGAGCGAATCTTGTTCGCGACCTTCTTCGCCTCTTCGCGTTCATTGAGATTGAGCATGCGATAATCGAGCTGTTCGAGCGAGCGCGACTTTTCGCCGATTTCTCCCACCAACGCGAAAATCGCTTGCGTGTCGGCCAGCGCGAGCGCCTGGTTCAAGCGCTGCAGCGCGCCGTAGAAGCTTTCGAGTTCCTGCACGATGGTGTTCATCACGATGCTCCCGTTGTCGGTGCCTGATTCGCAGTGTCTGGCGCGTCTTCGGACTCGGCTTTCGGCGAAAGTTGCCGCATCAACTGGTCAGCCAACCCAAGCACGCCCTTCTTCGCCATGTCTTGCGCAAGCTGCTGGCCAAGCATGTCCTGAAATGTTTGCGAGGCGAAAGACTTGTCCATCATTCCGCCTTTGGGTCGTGTCTCCTTCAGGATTTGCGCGATCCAGAGCGATTCCATGTCGCCGGCGACTTTTTTCAGCTTCGCCGCGCGCGATCCGGGCGCAGGGTTCGTCGCGGAGGTCGTGGGTTGAGGAGTGCTGTTCGAGATATCCATGGCATCAGTCCTGAGTCTAGAGTCAAGAGTCCAGAGTCTTGAGTCTGGCGATTACATGATCACGAGATCGGCGTTCAGCGCTCCGGCTTCCTTCAGCGCCTGGAAAATGGCGATGATGTCGCGCGGTTTGACTTTCAACGCGTTCAGCGCGGCGGCCAAATCGCCGAGCGTCGGGCCGTGTTCGAGAACTACGGCGTGCGATTGTTCTTCGTCCACGCTGACCGTGGTGTCGCTCGTGACGACGGTCTGGCCTTTCGAGAGCGCTTCGGGCTGCGAAATCACCGGCGTGTGCTTGATCGTGATGTACAGATTTCCGTGCGAGAGAACCGTCGGCATCAGGCGCACGTTCGCGCCGGCGACGATCGTTCCGGTGCGTTCGTTGATCGCCACGCGGGCGCGGACGTCAGGAACGAAGCGAAGCGTTTCGAGTTCGGCGAGCACCGCCATCGGAATCGTCTCATCACTCTCCGACGGAGGCAGTTTGAATTCCACGGTGAACGGGTCGATGGCCTTCGCCGAGCCCGGCCAGCGCGTACTGATCGCCGCGGACATGCGTTGGGCTGTCGTGAAATCAGGCCGGCGCAGGACGAGCCGCACGAGGCCATTTTTCTGAAAATTCGTTTCGACTTCGCGTTCGACCAGGGCCCCGTTGGGGATGCGGCCGACGAGCGCGTGATTTTTCTGCACCGATTCGCCGCCGCCACCGCCGCCGGAACTTACGTTGAATCCGCCGATCGAAACCGCGCCCTGCGCTGCCGCGTAGATCCGGCCGTCGGCGCCCATCAGCGGAGCTTGGACGAGGATTCCGCCCTGCAACGAGGTCGCGTCGCCGACGGACGAAATCTGGACGTCGAGTTTCGCGCCCTTCTTCACAAACGGAGGAAGCTGAGCGGTAATCGCGACGACCGCGACGTTTTTCACTTTCAGCGCGGACGCGGGAATGTTCAATCCCATGCGCGAGGCGAAATTCGAGAGCGCCTGCGAGGCCAGGATGCCAGTTTTGTCGCCGGTGCCGTCGAGGCCGACCACGATCCCCTGCCCCACAATCTGATTGTCGCGTACGCCAAGAACTTCGGCGACATCCTTGATGCGCACGCCGATTTCTTCAGCGGGCGGCTTAGGCGTGACTGCGCGTTCGACCGGCGCTTTAACGAGCAGTGGAAAAATCGGCCCGAGCGCTGCGGCCGATGTGGTCGGCGCGGTTTGCTCGACTTTCTTTTCGGCTGAGATTCTTGCCGCTACTGCCGTGGCCGGTGCGTTCACCGGTTCGATCGGCCGTCTCGCTTCGGCCGCCGCGAGATGCGCAGTAGCGAGCAGCGTGCAGAGCAGAGTCAACGTTCGCATTTTTAAAAATCCCCTCATCGCAAGCGGTGCGTTTAGAACAAATTGACCCAGTCGAACAGGCGGCCGACCAGCGTGCGGCGCTGGGCTTCGTCGAGCGGGCCGTCGCCCGTGATGTGCACGCGGGCTTCGGCGAGCTGCGTCGAGAGCAACTGGTTGTCGGGCGAAACGTCTTTCTGGCGCGCGATGCCACTGACGGTGATGACCTGCACTTCGCCGGAGACGGTGACTTCCTTCGAGCCCATCAGCACCAAATTTCCATTCGGCAGCACGTCGACAACCTGCATGCTGAGCGTTGCGCTGACCGTACCGGAGTCGGTGACCGTTCCGCCGCCGTCGAAGCTGCGCTTGGAACTCAGGCCGACACTGAAATTTCTGTTGGCGCCGGCTGCACTGGCCGCCGCGCCCAGCACCGCGCCGGCGCCGGGAACCGTGACATCGGAAACCGATGCGTCGGTGCTCTGATTTCGCGCGGTCGTCGTTTTGCGAGCGTGTGTCGCGTCAACTTTCTCGACCACGAGCACCGTGACGATGTCGCCCTTGCTGCGCGCTTTCACATCGGCGGTAAGCGACGCGGTCGTCGACGAATCTTCCTGCCACAGCGAGCCGTCCTTAACCGCCGGAGGCGCGATGGCGACGCGTACCGGATCGGGCGCGCGCGCGGCGGTCGGACGGCCTTTGGGCACGCAGCCGGTCAGCACGAGCACGAGACCTGCAATGAAACAAAATGTAAAGCTTTTCATATCCCCTCCGTTAATTTCGTTTGCGAGCAATCGGGTCGTCGAGCGTGACTTCGCGCGAACCGCTGGCGCGCGCGATCACTTCGGCGTTGCTGTCGGCGACGAGCACGCGAACGGCTTCGTCAAGAGCGGCATCGCCCCGGGCTTCGCCGCGCGTGGTCAGCTCCAGGCCGCCACGTTTAACGTAGACGGTCACCGCGTCACCACGCTTGATCACCTGCGGCATCGCGAACGACGTCTTGGCGAGCGGTTCGTCGGCGTTGATTGATTTTTTCGCGCGCATGCCGATCAGTTTCGAGGCGTTGGTGCGGTTGAGAAAATCGTTCGCGTTCATTTCTTTGCGCAGAACTTTAATGTTGGTTTCGCTGAGCAGATCGCCGGCGAACATTTTTTCGGCCGCGACCTGCACGGGGCCGCTGAGCTTCACTTTCACACCGACGACCGGATCGGCGACGCGGCGTTCGTCCTGCATCACGCGCACGCGGACGCTCTGGGCGCCGGGGCGCGCGCCGCTTTCGGGCAGTTCGGCCTCGAGCGTGAATTCGCCGGGGCGCAGAAACAGGTCGGTGGGGACGCTGGTGATTTCGACCACGGCGTCGAGGTCTGAATCTTTTTCAAAGTACGCGCGCACCGCGGCGGAGGCGGTGTCGGCGAATTGTTTTCCACTGATGCGTTCGAGCGCGGCGGTGACAGTGACGGCGGACGCGCCCTGCGGGTTGACCGGCGCGATGTAGCCGGCTTTGCGCAGCGCGGCGACGACGTCAGCTTGCGTGAAGGCGCGGTTCTGGCCAGGCTGCGCGGAGCGGCCGATGGCGATGGCTTCGAGGACGATGCGTTTTTCGTCGGCGATGTCGCTGAGCGTCGCGACTTCTTTCAGCACGACCTGCTCGCCGGCGCTGACCGCTTCGGCCTTGAGTGCGAGGCCGAGCGACGTCGCGGTTTCGGCGCTGGGCTCCGACGCGGCAACCAGAGCCGCGCAGGAACCGAGAAGGATTGTGAACACCAGTGCGCGCATCGCTCTTACCTCTTCAGGTTGTTCGTGGACTGCAGCATTTCGTCGCTGGCTTGCACGGCTTTCGTGTTCACTTCGTACGCGCGCTGCGCGACGATCAGCGCAACCATTTCCTCGACCACGTCGACGTTCGAGGTTTCGAGCGTGCCCTGCTGCATCGTTCCGAAGCCATCGGCGCCCGCGGTGCCTTCCTGCGCTTCTCCGCTGGCCGATGAGGGCTGGAACAAATTGTGTCCCATGGCCTGAAGTCCGGCCGGATTGACGAAGCGGTAGAGCGGAACCGCGCCTTTTTCACTCTGCTGGCCGTTGACGGTTTCGGAGAACATGCCGCCGGGCGAAACCGAAACCGAGGTAGCGTTGTTGGAGAGCGTCGGGGCGCCGTCGAGCTCGTAACCATCGGCGTTCACGATCTTGCCTTCGGCGTTGCGGCTGAATCCTCCGTCGCGCGAATAAGCGAGCGTGCCGTCGGGAAGCTTGATGCGGAAAAATCCGTCGCCGGCGATCGCGACGTCGAGGTCGCGGCCGGTGACCTGCATTTTGCCCGGCGTGAAAACCTTCGCGACGGAGACCAGCCGCGTTCCCAATCCCATTTGAACTCCCGTGGGGACTGTCGCGCCGTTGCCCTGCGAGGCTCCAGGCTGGCGGATGTTCTCGTACAGCATGTCCTGGAAGAGCGCCTGGCTGCGCTTGAAGCCGCTGGTGTTCACATTCGCCAGATTGTTGGCGATGGTGTCCACGTTCATCTGCTGGGCCTGCATGCCGCTGGCTGAGGCCATCAATGCGCGAATCATCCGGTCACTCCTTTTCACTCGGGCTTCATCAGCCCATCGACAAATCCTGAATGGCTTTCGACATGCCTTCGTCCTGCGTCTGGAAAGCGCGCGTGAGCATGTCAAACATGCGCTGGTTCTGAATCATCCCGACCATTTCCTTGGGAAGCTCAACGTTGCTGGATTCCAGCGAACCAGCCGCGAGCTGGGGGTCTTTCACGGGGTCGATTTTCAGATCGCCCATCGAAAACATCGCGCTGCCTTCAACCTTCAAGTTGTCCACGGGCGGATTGAAAATCTGCAGCGTGTCGACGGCTTTTCCGTTCACGGTCACCGTGCCGTTTGCGGCGATTGCGGCATTGCCCTTGGGAAGACGGATGGGCCCGTTCTGTCCAAGCACCTGGAAACCGGCGTCGTTGACGAGCTGGCTGCTTTCGTTGAGATGAAAATGTCCGTTGCGGGTCAAGCGCGGGCCGTCGGGAGTCTGCACCGAAAAGAATCCCGGTCCGCTGATCGCGGCGTCGAGCGGCTGATCTGTTTTCTGAAGGGGGCCCGCAGTCCAGTCGAGGCTGGTGGGCTGTGCGAAGCTCAGTGCGGCGCCCTGCTCGGCGCCGGCCTGCTGAAGAGCTCGCTGAAAAGTTCCGAAGGCCGGAACTTCGCGCTTGGAGCCGATCGTGTTTGCGCTGCTGATGTTCTGGGCGATGCGCTCCTGCTGAGTCCAGCGCGCATTCAATCCCGAAACGGCTGAGTAGATTCCTGGCGTCATCGAACTGCCCCCGGATATTCCGAGGGGAATTGAGCAAGGATCAGGCCATTGAGTCTGGCAGGTTTTGCCGTGCGGTGGGTGGGAATTCTCGGGCGCCGGCTGTGGCGGTTGAATTTTGCGTGACTGGAGAGCCCCGCCTACTATGGGAGGGTTCCGCCGCGCGCCGCGCCGTACAGCTCAGAATTTTTCTTACTTAACCTTCGGCCGAGAATCTGTCGGCGATGCGTTCAGCGGTTTTTTCCAGAGCGCCCAGATCGTTGTAGGTTCCGGCCTGCAGAACCTTCCGGGCGCGGTCGACCGCTTCCGGTCGAATGGCGGACGAAGTTTCCGTTGCAGTGGACACAGTGCCCCCCGCCAGAAGTTCCCTGGCCTTGTCGGAAATTTCGATCGTGTCGGTCGTGCCGCCCGCATCGCCATCCTGGTCGGCATCGATCAGCGGATTCGTGCCCGCAGCGCCGGCCTGAGAGGCTCCGGCAAGGCTCTTATCCTTATTGGGGTCTAGCGGTCCGGTTCCCTGCAGACCACTGTAGCCGTCGACTCTCATCTGAAACCTCCTGTATTCCTGATCGCCCTGAAGGACGTTTTCTTAAGAGGGCAATCCGGAAATTCTTACGACCGCCTGCATCCATGCACACCCGTTTTTACTACAAGTCCTTCATGTTATTGTCTTTAATGATCGTAGGCAGCGCGCGCAGATAGTCCATCGTTTCTTTCACGCTTAAGCCCAGATCGGCTGCAAAACCGGATTCGCCCACCGTCAAGTCGCCCGGTTCGCGCGCCAAACCCAGCGCGCCCAGCGAGCGATCGGCGAGGACTACGCAGCCCAGCAGCTTCGCCAGATCGCGGGCTTCGTCGGGCGCCATATTCGGCCGGTGTTGATTGATGTAGATGAGCGTTTCTTCGAGCGTTTTCACCTGATGATGGCAGCCGGCGATGAGGCGAACTTCCGCGGGCATGTTCCAGACGTCGGCGAGCACCGCGCCGACTTCGGCGTGATGGTCTTCGAGCAGCGTCTCGAACAGTTCGGCGCGAATCGCAGGCTGCGCGGCGCGCAGCGTGTTCAACATGATCAACGTCGGGATTTTTCCGATGTCGTGCATCAGGCCGAGCGTGAAGGCCATGGGCGAATGCAGGTTCAGGCGCCTGGCGAGTTCCTGCGCGGCGAGTCCGGCGCTGATTGAATGAGTCCACAGATCGTTCGCGGCTGCGCCCAGGCGTTTGTCCTTGATGACCGTGCTGTTCAGAGAGATTGCGAGCACCACGCCTTTGACTGTCGCCATGCCAAGGCGGTCGATCGCGATCTGCACCGATTCGACGCGGCGCGTGCCGGCGTAAACCGGCGAGTTTGCCATGCGCAGGAACTTGGCGGTCATCACGGGGTCCAACTGCAACGCACGCGCGATTTCTTTCGACGAGCACTCCGGCTTCTGCATCAAGCTCATCACACGAACGGCTGAGGCCGGCAGCGTGGGCAGATCGAACGTCGGATCCGAAAACGCTGTGCGGCAATCTTTCGCCCAGCGATCGAAGCGCTCAACAAATTGGAGCTCGGCCGGCTCGTTCGGAGCGACGTGAGCCGTTCCTGAAAAAAGCAGGTTCATTTCCTTTACCGCCTGCGCGACATTTTCGTCATCGCTGCTCGGCCTGGAAGCGGTTCGGACGGCCGGCGCGGCGTTCGCGGCCGGAATGGAGGGCAATGTCTTGCGTTTGTCAAGTAGCCAGCTCAGCATGAAAACGATCCTCAAATACCGGCAATTCTTTCCGAAAACAGCGGCAGCCGATCGTACAAAAGACCGATCGGTTGCGACTATTGCAAGGCGTTGACCAATTCACCCAAATTGTGGCGAAGACGACGAGGGGTGGACGCGGTTGTCGTCACATTCGCTGCACGCGTGCGTTTTTAGGTCTGCAAGTTCTACCGAACTGTGCGGCATCGGCTTTGCATTGACCCCAGCGTCAAATGCATCAACCGGGAGAATAAAACGATGATGAAAGCAACGCTAAATTTTCTGGCTCGCGAAGGTTTTGTGGACGGCGCGTCGGTGGCGCTCGCCACAGAACCGGTGGCGCTGCGCATTCCCGCTCGCGCGGCCGGCAATGGGAAGCTGACGCTGAAAAAGGAAAACGGCGCAGTCAAAGGCTTCGAGTACCGCTGCCCGTGCGGCCACAAAGACTATTTCGTCTGCGAATAAACGCGGGCGAAGATGCGGCGAATGTCCAGCTCTGAGACATTCCCGGGAAGTAGTGTCCGAACTCTCGGACACAGCGATTTTTGAAGTCCTCACCCACAGTTTCAAACCATGATATTCAATTTACGACGCGCCCGTCGCACGACGGATATGCGTGGAATTCAGGCGCGGTTGAATTCGCTGCCTCTTGTCGCTTCGCGACCCACCCATCGCTTCGCGCCGGATGGGCCACCCTTACCTTTGCACCCGCGTCGCCCTCCTTTAATGCGAGCGATTCCGTGTAACCTGGGCGGGCCGTGGCGTGTATGAGCCCCACGGAGCGACCTCCTTTAAGAGGGGCACGACGCCAGGACAACGCGCGTCCGGAGCGGGGCTGGAAATAAATGGACCTTTGCGGGGGGGCGATTATGGTATCCCCTCGCCTTGCGGCGGTGAAACAGGCAATTTTTTCAGGAGACATTGGATGAGCAGCATGAATCGAACTGGCAAGCTTATGCTTGTGCTGGCGCTGGTATGCGGCGCCGCGACTATCCGAGCCGAAGAACCGAAAGACCTTTCGGACGAGAAAATCAAAGCGCTGATCAAAGATCTGGGCGACGACGATTTTGGCAAGCGCACCGGGGCGGAGAAGGATCTGCTGCGTGCCGGAGCCAAGGCCATGGATGCGCTGAAGGCCGCGCAGGTGTCTGCCGATCCGCAGGTGAAAGCCACGGCAGCAAAGCTGCTCGGCAAGATCCGCCTGGCGAACCTGCCGCCGATCGATTTCCTGGATGTCGCTCCGGCCAATTCGATCATCGCGCTGCAATTCAAGAACCTCGGGACGTCGCTGGAGCTGGCCAAGAAGTCGGCGATCGGAAAACTGATTTTCTCGCCGGCGCTCGACCCGTTCCGCGCCAAGCTGGACGCGGCGCTCAACGCCAAGCCGGACGCAAAGAAGAAATTCCTGCTCTGGACCGAGCGCTTTAAAGGCCAGATCTTGTTTGCGCTGTGGGAGCTGAAGCCGCCCGAAGACGTAAAGTTCGGCGCGATGCTGGAGATCACCGATCCGGATCCCGCGGCCGTCTATGAAGACCTGATCAAGCAAACGGGAGCTTTTGAAGGCGGCGCGAAGACGACGCTGCATAAGGATGTCGAAATCCAGCAGAACGCGCTGGGATTCGGACCGGCGCTGGCGCTGGTCGGCAAGAACATTCTGGTGGGGCCCTCGGTCGAATCGGTGATGAAGCTGGTTGACGGCGTGCTCGCGCCGGGAGGTGTGGCGGGCACGGCGGAATTCAAAAACGCCAAACCCAAGCTTGGAACGAAGCCCGAAATGCTGCTGGTGATGGACATGCAGGCATACATGAAGGCCATCATGGCCATCACCCCGATGCCCGGCTACGAAGAGACGATGAAAGCCGCGGGCATGAACGCGAAATACCTGTTCATCTCCAGCGCGTGCACGGGCGAGAGCTTCGAAGACCGCTACGTGGTGAGCAACGACGGAGTGCCCACGGGCCTGGCCGCGGCGATGATTCCTGCCGCGGACGCGCAGCCTCCGCTAAACGACATGGCCATCCAGCCGGCGAACGCAGTGCTCGCGGGTGTCGGCTATATGAACGGCACGCAGATGCAGACGGCGCTGGTCGCTTACCTGGGTGGACTGGCGAAGATGATCAACCAGATGAAGGCCATGAATCCGGCAGCTGCGCCGGGCGACGCGCCGGACTTCGATGCAGTCCTCAAAACATTCGAAACAAAATCCGGGATGAAAGTGGCGGACATCGCCGCGAACATCAAGGGCTCGATCGGATATTACGTGGTGCTCGCGCCGGGCGGCATGCCCGCGCCGCCGGACATCGGCATGTTCATCACCTGTGTCGACGGCGACAAGGCGAAGGCGCTGTGCGATGCGGTGAGCAAAGCATTCGAAGCGTTCGACAACAAAGGTGCGGTGAAGACGGTCGACGCGCCGAACAACCGCAAGATCTACCAGCTCGAGCTGACGGCGCTCGGCATGCCGCTCCAGCCGAACTTTCCGTACACGCCGTGCTGGTCGATCGAAGGCAACCGCGTTTTCATCGGTTCGTCGGTGCCGGCGCTGCGCAAGCAACTCAGCTACATCGAAAACAAAACGCCCGGCCTGCTGACGCAGCCGGATTTCATAAAGGCAATGGGCGAATTGAGCGCCGACGAACGCAAAGGCCAGGTGGTGTTCATCGACATGAAGAGTCTGATGACGCTTGGCGCGACAGTCGGACTGCCGCTTCTGCAGGCGCAAGTGCCCGACGCGGAAATCAAGAAGCTGCTCGCGGCGCTTCCGCCGGCGTCGGAACTTTTCAAAAATATTCCTCCGATGATGATGGCGTCGACATCTCAGGGAATGACGGCGACGAGCATCATTCACAGCCCGCTTCCGCCGCTGCAGTCGATTCTGTTCTTCGCGATCGGCGGAGCCATGGTGCCGATGATGGGAGTTGGACCCGGCGGACCGGTCGATGCGCCTCCGGGCGGCTTTTAAAAAAGGTCTGAAAAGTACAAAGAATTCAGTGAACCAAAGCCCGGTTTGTTCGTCTTAATTTAGGACGGATGAACCGGGGCTTTATGCACATGTGCGCCGTGGACAGATTTCCGCCATGGCGGGTTGTGGCTCGATTTCAAGGAGTTCGATCGACACATTGTGCATAATTTTACAAACGCAAGGAATCAATCATCCCGCGATCCAAAGGATCGCGCCACATAGTGCAAAAGTTTTCGGGTAAATGGGCGTCATAAATGGGGCGATTGGTTATTCAGCCCGGAGTTTTCTCGGGCGAAGTGCCTGCCACGAAGAGTATTCTGCTGGTGTTGCTGGAACAACGGCTTGCGGTCCATTATTCTTGCCGCCGCGGTCTGTGCGGACAAGACTTGATACGCATCGTTTCGGGCTGGGAGTTTCTCAACCCGATCAACGATCTGGAAGACGGCACGCTCGAACTTCTGCGCGCCAAAGACAAGCCCATGCGCATGGCGTGTTGCGCACGCGTGATCGGCGACGGCGAAGTGATCGTTGAAGTCGTTTGAATCGAGAGAAAACACCATGCGAATTGTCGTGACGGGCGCAGCCGGATTCCTGGGCTCGCACTTGGTCGACCGCCTGCTCGCCGAACAGCACGAAGTCATCGGCATCGACAGCCTGATCACCGGCGCGCTCGAAAACCTGAAACACCTGGACGGCAACCGCGCGTTCCGTTTCGTCAAAGCGGACGTCACCGAGTACATCCATGTCAATGGCCCGGTCGACCGCGTTTACCACTTCGCATCGCCGGCGAGCCCGCTCGATTTTCCACGCTACCCGGTCCACATTCTGAAAGTCGGCGCGATGGGCACGCTCAACGCGCTGGGTTTTTCAAAAGCCAAGGGCGCGCGCATGCTGCTGGCTTCAACCAGCGAAGTGTACGGCGATCCGCTCGTTCATCCGCAGGTCGAAGGCTACTGGGGCAACGTCAATCCGATCGGCGAACGCAGCATGTACGACGAAGCCAAGCGTTTTGCCGAGGCGCTGACGATGGCGTACCACAAGCAGAACGCGGTCGACACGCGCATCGTCCGCATTTTCAACACGTACGGCCCGCGCATGCGGTTGAACGACGGCCGCGTGCTTCCGAATTTCGTGCGCTCGGCGCTGTTCAATGAACCGGTAACGATTCACGGCGACGGGACTCAGACTCGGAGTTTCTGCTACGTCGACGATCTGCTGCGCGGGATCATGCTGCTGATGGAATCGGGCGTCGATTCGCCGACGAACATCGGCAATCCTGAAGAAATCACGGTGCTGCAGTTCGCGAAAGAAATCATCGAGCTGATCGGATCGAAAAGTGAAATCGCGTACAAGCCATTGCCGAAGGACGACCCGGTGCGCCGGCGCCCGGATATTTCAAAAGCCAAGGCTGCACTCGGCTGGGAACCGAAGATCGACCGCCGCCAGGGCCTCACGCGCACGCTCGAGGATTTCAAGCGGCGCATCGCGGCGGCGAAATAAGCCCATCGAAGAAACCGGCCGCTGAAACGTCTTAGCTACTGCAGCCGCCAAAAACAAAACCAGGAGGAGTAGCCATGAAGTATGTTGGATTTCTGATTCTTGCTCTGACACTGAGTGTCGCCGCCGCGAAGGCCGAAGACAGCATCCCCGGCCGCACAGCAGGCGCAGGCGCCTCAGCAAAGGACAAAGCCGACAAAGCCGCTGATGCGGGCACCCGCGCGGCCGGCGGTCGCGAAAAGGGCGACGGTCCGGTGACGAACGTCGTCGGCACGCTGGACAAAGCCACGGACGCAAAGTTCGCCGCGATCCTGAAAGCGCACGGCAAGACGCTGAACCTGATCGCAACCGCCGATGTCGCCGATAAACTTGCGGAACTCGTGAAGAAGAGCGCGAAAGTGCGCGTGACCGGAAACGAAGAAGGCGACGACACGATCAAGGTCACGAAAGTGACGGAGGCCGGTGAAAAAGCCGACGGCGGCGACAAGCCGAAGAAGAAGAAAAAAGGCGACGATAAGTAACCGGAAGTGCTCCCAGACGAAGTTCAAATCAGAATAAACGGAGGACGAGGAACAATGAAATTGCGTTGCTGGGTTTGTGCGGTGCTCGGACTGCTGCTTCTCCAGGTTTACGTGCGCGGCGAAGACGCCAAGAAGCCCGCGCTGCCGGTAATGAAGAAAGGCGTCGTGGTTAAAGTCACTGACAACGAAGTAGTCATCAAGAGCAAAGACGACAAGCAGGGCGAAGTTTCGTACCCAGTCAAAGAAATCTCGCAGCATATTCAACTTTCCGAAGACGTACTCGAAAAGGTAATGGCAGAACTTCGGACGCGCTCGAAATACGTCACGGCCCCGAAGTATACGCTCGCTGATTTGAAGCCGGGTACCGAGGTCAGCGTTGATCACGGCTTCTCGCACCTGAATGCCGCGGGAAAAGTCGTTGAAGACGGCGAGTTCTATCAGATTCGGGTCACGAAGCTGGCGAAGACGGAATAAGTCCACAGATCGGTTTTTGAATTTCTGTTTCGGAGCTCACAGGGAGAATACCCTTGTGAGCTCCGTGTTCAGTATGGCCCATCACATCGGAGATTCGCCGCGTGGATACCCCTTTGACCTTGTCCCGCGAACAGGTCCGCCGCATCGATCTTTTCGCCATAAACGAGCTTCGGATTCCCGGTGTGGTCCTGATGGAAAACGCGGGGCGCGCCGTAGCGGATGAAACGCTGAAGCTCGCTCAAGAAGCCGGGCTGTTGAAGTATCACGAAGGCGAACTGCAGATGCAGGATTTGAACGTCGCGGTCGTCTGCGGCGGCGGAAACAACGGCGGCGACGGCTACGTGATCGCCCGGCATCTATACAACGCCGGCTGTGACGTCGTCGTCTACGCGGCGACTGATCCCGAGGAGCTCCAAGGCGACGCGGCGATCAACCGCCTGATCATTGAAAAAATGGAAATGGAACGCTTCAATATTCTCGAAGAAGAGCAGCTTGAAGCCGCAGAAAAAGATCTGGAGCGCGCCAATATCATCGTCGACGCGCTGCTCGGAACAGGTTTTTCGGGCGATGTCCGTCCGCATACCGCCGCGGTGATCCGCAGGCTGAACGCGCTCTCACTTCAAGACGGCCGCAAAGTGGTGGCGGTCGATGTGCCTTCGGGCCTGGATTGCGATAACGGCCAACCCGGCGTCGCGACAATCCGCGCGGACGTCACGGTGACGTTTGTGGCGGTGAAAAAAGGGTTTGCGAATCCGAATTCACAGACCTACACCGGCCGAGTGGTGGTCGCCGGGATCGGTACGCCGCCTGAATTGCTGGATCGGGTCTAGGCGTTTCTCTGCCGCGAAACTTTTGAGATCTCGCGGATACCGGCGACGAAATAACCGAGCATCATGCCCAGCGCGACCTATGGCTTCGTCAGCGCCCTGGCCGCATCGGGAAGCTTCAGCGCCCGATACACGCGCGCGAGGACTTCCCGCCCCTCGCCGCCTTGCGGATCGAGATTCACCACCACCGCCGCAACGTCGAACGCCAGCTCCGGCTGACCTTCGCCGAGCCGCGCTTCGGCCAGCAGCGAGAGCGCCGTCAATTTCGACATCATCGTCCATTTCAGCGAAAGTTCGGCCGCCGCCTTTTTCTCAGTAAATGCAACAACGCTTGGCAGATCGCTCGGCAGCTTCGTGCCGCTGCGGCATTTGGAACGCAGCTCCGCCGCGGCAATCGCCAGATCCGGCGTGAATTCGGCGATCAGCGCTTCGACCGCGGCGCGGTTCATGTCCGCGCGCACATACGACCAGCCGCGCGCGATGCGAGACAGCACAACCGGCCCGTCTTTTTCAAGCAGCGCCGCCTGGTCTTCGACGAGTTTTTTCATGCGCTCGTCGGCCTTGTTCTTATGGAGCAGGATCGCCGCGCGCACAATGCATTTCATGCGCACTTCCGGAAGAATTCGCCGCTGGTCCGGGCATTCGAGCGCACGC
>Ga0265314_10003413_pt1 | contig 15378 bp, 14 predicted proteins | sample 4126metaG_FD_203106 | JGI IMG/M metagenome (GOLD analysis project Ga0265314, IMG submission 203106) | Rhizosphere microbial communities from Carex aquatilis grown in University of Washington, Seatle, WA, United States - 4-1-26 metaG | ecosystem: Host-associated > Plants > Roots > Rhizosphere >... | reverse complement strand
GGGCTGTTGATGCCGCGGCGCACGCAGGGCGGCTACCGCCTCTTCAGCGAGCCCGATCTCGAGCGCCTGCAGACGATCCTGCGCCTGCAGCGCGACGAGTTCCTGCCGCTGCGCGTGATCAAGGACGAGCTCGACGCGCCCGGCGCGAAGGAGCGCAAGCGGCGCCGCCCGGCAGCGCTCGGCGTCGCCGAGGTGGCCGTCACGCTCGACGAGCTGTGCGACCGCGCCGTGATCGATCCGTCGCTCGCCAAGGAGCTCGAGGACTTCGGCCTGATCGCGCCGCACGGGAGCGGGGCGGACAAGCGCTACCCCGAGTCCGACATCGACGTCGCGCTCCTCTGCGCGCAGCTCGCGCGCTTCGGCGTGGGGCCGAGGCACCTCCGCACCATTCGCACCGCCACGGCGCGGCAGGCGGCGCTGCTCGAGCAGCTGTTTGCGCCGGCGTTGAGCGGGCGCAACAACGAACGGCGCGCGCAGGCCGTGCGCGACCTGCAGCAGCTCGCAGAGCTCGCCGGGGAGCTGTCCTCGCTCCTCTACTGGCGCGACCTGCGAGAGTTGGCGCAGTGATCGATCTTCGCTCCATGGTCCGGGAGGTCCAGGACTTCCCGACGCCCGGCGTCGGCTTCAAGGACGTGACGCCGCTGCTCGCCGATCCGGCGACACTGCGCCAGACGGTGGGCGAGCTCGCGACGTGGGTCAAGGAGCGCAACGCGGACCTCGTGCTCGGCGCCGAGGCGCGGGGCTTCTGGCTCGGCTCGGCGATCGCCGTCGAGGCCGGCGTCGGGTTCATTCCGGCGCGCCGGCCCGGCAAGCTGCCCCCCGAGACGGTCAGCGCGAGCTACGTGCTCGAGTACGGCACGAATTCGCTCGAGCTGCATCCCGATCTGATCCCGTCGGGCTCGCGGGTCGTGATCCACGACGACGTGCTCGCCACCGGCGGGACGGTCGAGGCGATCAGGGGTCTCGTCGAGCAACTCGGCGGCGTCGTGGTCGGTGCGTGCTTCATCATCGAGCTGACCTTCCTCGGCGGCCGTGAGCGTCTCGCGGGCATCGATCTGCACGCGCTGATCGAGTACTGAGCCGCGCATGCCAGCCGAGGCATGGGGTAGGACTCGCCCATGTACGACACGCTGACGAGCACCTACACGTTCTCGTGCCCGATCCACGGCGAGACGCGCGTGTGCCTGTCGCGCTTCCGTCGGCTCGAGCAGCTGCCCGGTGCGCAGCACCCCGCCGTGTATCGCGTCGAGTTCGCCTGCGGCTGCGGCGGCGAGCACCCGGGGCTCGTCTCCCACGACGACCTCGACTGGGCGCCGCTCGGGCTCCAGGACGGGACGACGTTCGTCAACCTGATGACGTCGAAGGTCGAGCCGGTCTCGGCCGAGCTGACCGACGTTGCGGCTGCGCGCATCAAGGCGGGGGAGTGGCCGTGGAGCTTCTACTGCTGGCCCGAGGAGCGGCCGCGGCCCGTCTACCCGTCGTCGTTCAAGCTGCTCGCACCGGCCGTGTCAGGCGATCGCGTGGGGCTCGCGGTGCGCTGCCCGGTGTGCGGGAAGATGTCCGTCAACCTCGTCTCACGCGCGCACGTCGACGTGCCGTTCCTGAACGACCGCGAGGTCGGGGTGGTCGAGCATGTGTTCGAGCACGACGCGGCGGCAACGGTGGCGGAGTTCCAAGCGGAGCTCTGGTCGGGGTCTTTCGACGCCCGCCGTCTCGGACTTGAGTGATTTCTTCCCTCCGGCAAGGGATCCCGACAAACCCCCGGCAACCGATACATGGAGCGGGTCAAATGAGTGTCCTCGAGCCGCAACCCTTGCGCGGAGCCGCGTTGCTCCTAGTGCATTGCTCCACCTTCTCCGACGACCGTCCGAGCGCGTATTCCCGGCTCGAGGCAAAGATCGGGAGCCCACTCACACGCCTGCTCGTCCGCGCGCTCGTCGGGCCTCAGGGGCGGCGGGGCTCGTCGTCGCCGTAGACACGGACGAACACGAACGCCAGGAAACCGACGACCGCGCCGATCAGGAACGTCTCGGCCGAGCTGTAGCCGACCGCGCTGCCGCCGATCCAGATGAAGAGGCCGAAGAAGACGGCCCACAGCAACGAGATGATCCCGTGGGCGATGGCGGGTGGCCGGAGATGCATCGCGCGCGATCCTAGCGAGCCGCCGCACTAGAGGCGAATGAGGTGCGCAGCCGCCTGCCCGCGCCGCGACACTTCGAGCTTCTGCAGGATGTTGTGCACGCGGCGGCGGAAATGGGGCGTTGGATCGAACTTCGATCCGGTGCGGACGGCGCGGTGGGGGATCCAAAGGACTGGATCGCGGCAACCGGTCCAAAAAAAATTCACCGAGCCGGTGGCGCTTTCGTCCACCTCCCCCGTGAACCTTCGGCTTCCGCCTACGGCCCTCGGGAGCGGCTTCGACCTACTCGCGCTCCGTGCTCGGTGCAAGAGCAAACCTAGGGGGTGGGGGCCGCCCGCGCAAGGGCACCAAAACAGCCTTTGCCGCAATTTGCGAATACTTCTTCGAGCGCAGTCCGAATTAGCGTTTCGTGCTGTGTGCTCAAAAGGGGCCGGACCATAATTCACCGAGCCGGTGGCGCTTTCGTCCACCTCCCCCGTGAACCTTCGGCTTCCGCCTACGGCCCTCGGGAGCGGCTTCGACCTACTCGCGCTCCGTGCTCGGTGCAAGAGGGACGCTAACGCGCCGGCCCTGTCCGTTCAAGAGGAGAGAGGCGCGAAAAATCGCGCTCTTTGCGGAGCAGCCCTGGGGAAAAGCTGTGGACGACGCGAGCCGGCCGCCGTGCCGAACGCGCTGCGTGTTCTCCACCGACCTGCCGTATCTCGACCAGTCCGGCGGCAGCCGCCGTCGTGTCGAGGTGACGTGAACGACGTGTCTGCTCCGGGGAGGGCGGACGCGATCGGGTGAGCTCGGCGGCCTGTTCCTGGCTTCTCCCGCTACTTGACATAACTCTCATTTGCGTGCAGAGAAGCAGGTGAGCCGGACGGGCGTGGTTTCGACGTGTCACCAAGCGGCTACATGGTCTCCTGCGTGGCGACGGAGACCGACATCCTCCTGCTGAGCGACGACCTGCGGCAGCTGGTCGACGCCTCCGAGGAGCGCGGCTCGGTCCTGCAGTCGGAGCTGAACGACGTGCTCGAGCCGCTCGGGCTCGACGCGCTCGAAGTCGATCTCCTGCACCGCGAGCTCGAGACCCGCCAGATCGACGTCGTCAACGACCTCGGCGACGACGGCGAGGCCCCCGCGGCCGCAGCGCCGCCGGAGCCCGAGCCGGTGCCGGTCGCCATCTCCTGGGAGACGACGACGGACGCTCTACAGCTCTTCCTGCGCGAGGCCGGCCGGCATCCGCTCCTGACTGCTGCCCAGGAAGTTGAGCTCGCAAAGAAAATCGAGGGAGGCGATCTGCTCGCCAAGCAGCGGATGATCCAGTCGAACCTCCGCCTCGTCGTCTCGATCGCGAAGAACTACCGCAACCAGGGCCTGCCGTTCCTCGACCTGATCCAGGAAGGGACGCTCGGCCTGATCCGCGCCGTCGAGAAGTTCGACTGGCGCCGCGGCTACAAGTTCTCGACCTACGCCACGTGGTGGATCCGCCAGGCGGTCGCGCGGGCGCTCGCCGACAAGGCGCGGACGATCCGCATGCCGGTGCACATCGTCGAGCGCCTCCAGAAGATGAACCGCGCCGAGCGCAACCTCTGGGCGACGCTCGGGCGCGAGCCGACGCTCGAGGAGATCGCCGACGAAGCGAACCTCCCGCTGCAGCAGGCCAAGGAGGTCCGGGCCGCAGCCCGCGCCTCCACGTCGCTCGACGCACCGGTCGGCGAGACCGACGACGCCGTGCTCGGCGACTTCGTCGCGGGCGACGGGCCGCTCCCCGACGAGCTGGTCGAGGACTCGCTCCGTTCCGAGACACTCGCCGTCGCGCTGCGCTCGCTGCCGGATCGCCATCGGGCGGTCGTGATCCTCCGTTACGGCCTCGAGGACGCCGACCCGAAGACGCTCGAAGAGATCGGCCGGCGTCTGGGCCTGACCCGCGAGCGGGTACGGCAGATCGAGGTCGAGGCGCTGAAGCGCCTCTCGACGCTGCACGAGATGGAGGCCGTCGCCTACACGAGCTAGGACTGCAGGTACAGCTGCAGTCCCGGCGCGACCGAACGCAGCTCGCGCAGGGCCCGCGTCTCGAGCTGGCGGACGCGTTCTCGCGTGATCCCGAGCTCGGTGCCGACCTCTTCCAGCGTCTGCGGCGGCAGGCCGTCAAGGCCGAACCGGCGCAGGACGACGTACTTCATTCGCGGGTTGAGCCGCTCGATCGCCTCGGCGAGCTCCACCGAGCGCGCACGGTCGGACGTCGCCCCGTCCGGGGACTCGGACTTCTCGTCCTCGATCAGATCGGCGACCATGCTCTCCCCGTCCCCCACCGGCGTCTCGAGCGAAACGGAATCCTCGACGAGCTCGAACAGCTCGCGAACGCGCTGCTCGGGGAAGCCCGAGTCGTTGGCGATCTCCTCGACGGACGGGTCGCGGTTCAGCTTCTGCGCGAGCTGGCGGCGTGAGCGCTGCACGCGCCTGACCTGCTCGGCGACGTGCACCGGCAGGCGGATCGTGCGGCCCTGGTCGGCGAGCGCACGCGTGACCGACTGGCGGATCCACCACGTCGCGTACGTCGAAAGCTTGTAGCCCATCTTGTAGTCGAACTTCTCGACGGCGCGGATCAGGCCGAGATTCCCCTCCTGGATCAGGTCGAGGAGTGGCACGCCCGCCTTCGTGTAGTTGCGCGTGATCGACATGACGAGCCGCAGGTTGCACTCGATCAGCCGGCGCTTCGCGCGCGGGTCGCCGAGATCCTTGAGCCGCGCGAGCTCACGCTCCTCCCCCGGCGTGAGCAGGCGGCCGTCGCCGATCTGGCGCACGTAGAGCTTCAGCGGGTCCGAGGTCTGAAGGCGCTCCTCCTCGCTGAGGAAGGCATTCTCCGGCTCTTCCTCGACTTCGTCGACTTCGTCGATCTCGTCGAGCGCAGGCAGAAGCCCAAGAGCGGGCTCAGCCGCATCTGCTTCCGGCACTGCCTCGGGAAGCGGCTTGATCACAGGACCCCTATCGGCGGCAGGAGGCTGCCCCTTGAGATGTAAAGAGTCCGTGCCGATAGCAACTTCCAGGACTGCTCGTCCGTCTATAACCATAGGATCGACTTATGTGCGGCATTGCGGGATATAGCCTTCGTTCACGCTCACGCGTTGGGCGGACGCTGGCTGCGCAGGCCTTGCTCGCAGCGATTGCGGAGCGTGGCGCCGATGCCGTCGGGTATGCCTATCGGGCCCCGGGCGACACCTACGCGACCGTGGTCAAGCAGCGCACGCCCGCCTCACAGCTCCTGGAGCGTGTGTCCGTGCCCGACGAGGCGAACCAGCTCCTCGTCCACGTGCGCGACTACACGAAGGGCCATCCGTCGATCACCGCCAACAACCATCCGGTGCGCCACGGCCCGGTTGTCGGCATCCACAACGGGATCATCACGAACGACGACGAGTTGCTTGCCCCCCACTCCTGCGCCCGCGCCGAGCCGCGCATGACCGTCGACTCGGAGGCGATCTTCGCGATCGCCGCCCACTCCCGGAACGACGCGCACGCGCTCGAGTACCTGCGCGGCGCGATGGCCACCTCCTGGCTCGACGAGCGCGAGCCGGGGGTCGTGTTCGTCGCCCGCGGCAGCGGCCGCCCGCTCTGGGTCGGAGACGGCCGCGACGGCGTCTTCTTCGCCTCGACGAAGACCGCCCTCGAGGTCGTCGAGCGCTACTGCGCCCTCAAGCTGCGCAAGCGCGAAATGCCGGAGGGGATGTGGCTCGCACTCGAAGACGGTCAGATCGCCCGGCGCGCCCGCTTCCGGCCGGACGTCTCGTATCACGAGGACAACCCGCTCCCGTCGGTGCGCGCACCGCAGGAGCGCGAGTTCTGCCTGCGGCGCCTCGCGGCGCTCGCCGCCGTCGCCTAACCGGCTCTCACTGAGCGTCGGGCTCGCGTGCGACGCCGAACGCCTCTGGAGCTCCTAACCGACTGTCCCGTCGCCTGCGACGCGCACGCCCTCCTCGACCAACCGCTCCCGTACCAGGTACTGGAAGGTCGCCCACGCGCCGCGCCGCGCTTCGAACAGGCGATACACCTGCCACTCGGTGAGGAGCGCCGCGTCCGCGCGGCGCGCGGTCTGCCAGTCGCCGAACTTCGGCAGGCGCCCGAGGCTCCGCGCGAGCTCGCTGCCTTGGGCGATCGCCCGCTCGAGCCGCTCCTCCCCGACCGCGACGTCGAAGCCCGCCTCGCGCAGCGCAGTCGCCAGTGAGCCGAAGGTGTGCCAGTAGAGCGAGGTCGACGGCATCGTCCCGCGGCGGGCGCGGATGTCGTGGGCGTTCGGCGCCCGGCCCAGCTCCTCGCCGAGGCGGCGCAGCTGGTCGACGAGCTCGTCCCGCGTCGCGAACCGGCGCGGCATCAGGCCGGCCGCGCGCTTCGCGGCGTTCCAGGTCCCGAAGTGCTCGATCACCGTCTGCGGATGCATCCCCGCCTGCGGGTCGGCCGCGAACTCCTTCATCGTCGGTGAGCGCCCGAGCCGGTCGGCCGAGGCGCGGAGCGCCTCGAGGATCTGGTCATCCGTGTAGCGGCGCCTGATCCCCGCCTGGAACTCCGCGAGCGCCTGCGGGTCGATCTTGGCCACCGCGCGATACGGCTTCCGCGCCACCACCAAGAATGGTAGAGCGAACGCCAAAAAGCGCAAGTAGACGCTAGTCGACCAGGGATGGTTCCTGCGCCGGCTCGATCTCCGTCGCGACGATCGCCTCGAGGGCGCCGACGCAGCGCGGGCAGAACTGGGAGCCGGCATTCCGGTGCAGCTCGTCGAGCGCGTCCTGCGCCGGCCGGGCCGGCCGGTAGACGCGGGTCGTGAGCATCGAGTCGAACGCGTCGGCGACGTGGATGATGCGGGCGCCCAGCGGGATGTCCTCGCCCGCGAGGCCCTCGGGATAGCCGCCGCCGTCGAACCGCTCGTGATGGTGGCGGATCGCCGGCACGGCGTCGCTGAGGAAGCCGAGGCGATTGATGATCGACGCGCCTTCCTCGGCGTGGCTCGCCATGACGACCCACTCCTCGTCGGTGAGCGCGCCGGGCTTGAGGAGGATCGCGTCGGGGATGCCGAGCTTGCCGATGTCGTGGAAGAGCGCTGCGTGGCCCAGGAGCTCGAGCTCGGCCTGCGACAGCCCCAGCTCGCGGCCGACAGCCAGGGCGAGCTGCTGGACACGGCGGGAGTGGCCGGCGGTGTAGGCGTCGCGGGCGTCGACCGTGGCGGACAACGACTCCATCGCGGCGGTCGAGCGCTCCTTGAGCAGCCTGTTCGCCTGCTCGAGCGACACGTTCTGCGACTGGATCGTCTCGGCGGCGGCGCGCAGCTTGTGGGCCGAGCGCTGCGTGTGCTTGAGGTACGCCTCCTGCGTCTTGCGCATCAGGAAGAGCGGCAGCGCGAAGACGAGGATCGCCCAGGCGCCGATCGGCTTGTACGCCTCGTAGATGACGGCGGCGATGAAGCCGTAGACCGCGTAGTGCGGCAGGAGCCACGCGAAGCGTTCCGTCCAGACCCGTCGTGGGCTCTCGCGTCCCTCGAGCCCGACCGCGGCCGAGACGAGGCCCATGTTGACGACGAAGTAGGCGAGGCCTGCGAGGAGGCCGGACGCGACGAAGATGCCGGTGCCGATCCGGCCGCCCATGTGGAACGAGAAGATCGCGGCAGCGCCGAGCGACGCGAGGGACAGGGCGCCGACGTTGAAGAGCAGCTGGTGGAAGACGGCGCGGCGCGCACTCCACTCGACCGCAGACATCGTGAGCGCGAGCGGCAGCGCCGCGCGCGGACCGATGATCGCCGCGGCCGCGAGCGCACCGACGGCACTGACCGAGATCGAACCGGTCTCCTCCACCTCGAGCGACAGCGCCTGCCCGATGCCGACGAGCCCGATGATCGTGAGCAGACCGACGATGTCGGTCGAGTGGCCGAAGACCGCGCCGGCGATGCCTGCAGCGGTGCCGAGCACGCCGACGAGCCCCACGAGGAGACCGAGGCGCCGCGGCACCGAGAAGAACCGTGGTGCCGGCGGCGTGTGCGGCCGTGCGGACTGCCGGCGCTCGACCTCCGGCAGCATCTCGGCCGCGGGTGGAATCGGACGCACGGCCTCCTGGATCTGCGGCGGCAGAGACACGAGACGCGGCGTCCGCTTGTCCGGCTGTGCGAGCAACGGCTCGTCCGACGCGTCGAGGACGCGGTTGCGTCCCTGCAGCTTCGCGCGGTACACAGCTAGGTCGGCCTGGTGCACGAGCTCGTTCATGTCGGAACCGTCGCGCGGGAAGCCGGCGACGCCCATGGAAATGGTCGCGCGGATCGGCTCGCTCGACGTCTCCACCTCGAACAGGCGCGATGCGACCGACCGGCGAATCCGGTCGGCGATCTCGAATGCCTGATCGGGCGGTGTCTCGGGCAACAGGATCGAGAACTCTTCGCCACCGAAGCGGGCCGGCACGTCGTAGTGACGCAGCTGCTGCCGGAACACCTCAGCGATGCCGCGGAGGACGGCGTCGCCGGCCAGGTGGCCGTACGTGTTGTTGATGTCGCGCAGCAGGTCGAGGTCCGCCATGATCAGCGACATCGGGCGCTGGAAGCGCTGCGCGCGCCCGAGCTCTTCCTGCATCACGACGGCGAAGTGCCGCGCGTTGTACAGCCCGGTCTTCGGGTCGACGCGCGCCTCGGCCTGGAGCTGCGGAATCGCCAGCGACCGGTGGATGAGGAGCAGCGGCGCGACCGCGAACGGGATCAGCCACGGATTGAGCTCCCAGAACGCGGCAACCGCGAGGCCGAGCGTCGCGAGGATGAAGTCGGTCGACAGGCTCTCGAACGAGAAGACGCCCGCTTCACGCAGCGAGTAGCCACGAGCGAGCGTGACCATCGGCGCGAGGACGATGTGGTTGGCCGCAACGGCGACGGTGCAGGCGGCGAGGCCCGCGACGGCCCAGCGCAGATGGTCGTCCGGCACCACCCCATGCGCCCGCAGCACGAGGGCGGCGGCTCCCCACGTCAGCATGTTGCCGAGCGTGTAGTTGCAGATGTTGAAGCTCTGGATGTACCAGGCGTAGCGCTCCTTCAGCCACTCGGGCACGTGCATCACGACACCGAGGAGCGCGACGAGCTCCGGCGGGAGCAGCATCGCGGCCGGGATGAGGAACACCCACGACGTGTGGAACGACGTGTTCTTGGCCGTACGAACGGTGTAGGTGTGACTGAGCGCCGCGCCGGCGGCCAGGAACCCGAAGGTCGTCCAGCCGCGCGTGTGCCCGTCGAGCCGCATGACAAACGGGAGCGCCACAGCCAGCGCGGCAATGCCGACCACGATCTCGTAGGCAACCGCGCCAGGCGGAAGCACGCGCCGAGGACGCTCGTCGCTTCCGACGGGCTTGGTCTCGAGCCGGACGTCGCTCGGGATCGCGCTCATTCAGCTAGGTCTCCTTCCGTGCCGCCGCACGGGCCGCAGTTCCACATATGAAGTTACGGCCTGCCGGGCCTCCGGCTCATCCCCCATTCGGGGAACCGATCGCAGTTCCCCCATTCGGGGGAGTAGCACATACACCGAGGGCCCGCTCGCGCGGGCCCTCGGTTGTCTGTCGGATGCAGCCCCGTTGTTACGGGAGGAGTGCGGGCGGGTGCTTAACCCGTCGAGTCCGTTGTCGACGTGTCAGTGCCTGAGCCCGTGTTGTCGGAGCCCGAGCTCGACGAGCCGGAGCCCGCGTCGCCGGAGGCCGACGGATCGGTCGCCGATGGATCGCCTGCCGAAGCAGTCGGATCGGTGGCCGGAGCCGACGGATCGGTCGCCGTCGGATCGGCTGTCGGGTCCGTTGCGGCCGGATCCGTCGCCGTGGGATCGGCTGTCGGGTCCGTCGCGGCCGGATCCGTAGCCGGGGTCAGATCCACGCCGAGTGCAGTGGCGGGATCGGTGCCGTCAACCGGGATGGCAGTGTCCGGATCGGTCGCAGCGTCGAGCGTGGTCGTGTCGCTCGCGACGTAGCCGTCCGTGCCGGAGAGGGTGTCGCCTTCGGCGAGGTCCTCATTCGACATGTCAGCCCAGCTCATGTCAGACCAACTCATGTCAGCCCAGCTCATGTCACTCCAGGACATGTCAGCCCAGCTCATGTCACTCCACGACATGTCGCTCCAGGACTGATCGCTCCAGGACATGTCGCTCCAGGACTGCACGTCGGCCCACGACATGGAGTTCCAGGACATGTCCGTCTGAGCCGCGCTGGCCCAGCTCTGCGCGTCGAACACGGGCGACGAAGCCCCTGCCGGCGTGCTGACGAACCGGTCGAGCCCTGCGTTCGGGTTCGGCGCGATGTTGGACATCACCGCACGGCTCGCCGTGAGCTCGCCGAGACCGGCTGCCCGCGGGTTGCCGCTGTTCCGGATCTTGCGGGCGGTCCGCATCAGGGCGCCCTTGACCTGGTCGGGCGACCAGTTCGGGTGCCGAGCCAGCATGTCGGCGACCGTGCCCGCGACGACAGGCGCCGCGAACGAGGTGCCGGACAGCTGAATCCGGTCGGAGCCGACGAGGCTGCCGGACTTCTGCGCAGCGATCGTCGAGTCGGACGGGATCGGGCCGACCATGTAGCGGCCGGGAGCCGAGATCTCAGGCTTGTAGAAGCCGTCCTCGGTGTACCCGTACGCCGACCACGGAGCCACGGTGTCATCGTTGGAGTTGACCGTGCCGTTGATGTCGACCGCGCCGACCGTGATCACGAACGGATCGTTGCCCGGGGCGTAGAGCACGCCGGAGGGCCCGGCCGCGGTGCCGTAGTTGCCGGCTGCCGCGACGACGGTGACGCCGCTGAACCACAGCTTCTCGACTGCCTGGTCGAGCGGGTCACGATACGAGTTCGTGCCGTAGCTCGAGTGCAGCGAGAAGTTCGCGACGCGGATGTTGTACTGAGCCTTGTGGGCGAGGATCCACGCGCAGGCGTTGATGACGTCGGACGTCTTCGCCATGCCGTTGGAGTCCATCACCTTGACCGAGACGAGCGGTGCGCCGGGTGCAGCGCCGACGAGGCCCGGTGCGGCGCCTGCCGCGATCCCGGCCACGAACGTGCCGTGCCCACGCTGGTCATCCGACGAAGTGTTGCCGTCGATCGTCGAGAGGTTGACGCTCGCGACAACGCGGTTGCCGAAGTCCGACCGCGACTGAATTCCGGAGTCGACGACCGCGATCGCGGGCGTCCGGCCGGAGTACTGCGTCACATCGCCGAGCCACTGGAACGCGTTGCCCGACTCGTACGGCCACACCTGACTCGAGGTGAGGTTGGTCATGCTGCCCGAAAGCTGAACCGGCGCGTTAGGCGTGACGATCAGCCCGGGCACGCTTTGCAGCTTCGCGACCAGCTTGGCAGGAAGCGTCAGGGCGACGCCGCCGACGAGGTTCAGGTCCTGCCCAGCGCTGACGGTGCCGCCGTTCTTCGCGGCGATCTTGGCCAGCCAGTTGAGCGCCTTCTGGGCATCTGCCGTGCCGCCCGAGCTCGTGACGATGACGTCGAGCTTGTCGTTCGGAGTCGACGAGGCCTGATTGAGCAGACCCTGGTCGACCCAGGCCGGCGTGTCGTCACCGTTCGAGGGAACGGGAGGCGCCGGAGTGCTCGCAGCGGGGGTAGCCGCCGGAGCCGGAGCCGCCGTAGGAGTCGCCGCGGGAGCCGGAGCTGCCGCAGGAGCCTTCGGGGCCGCCGGAGCCTTAGCCGGGACCTTCGCGGGGGTTTTCTTGGCCGGTGCCTTCTTGGCCGGTGCCTTCGCAACAGCCTTGGCCTTGGCCGGAGCCTTCTTAGTCGGCTTCGCAGGTGCCTTCGCCCGCACAGGGACCGTCACACGTGCGTGTGTCGGTGCCTTGTGTGACGGAGACGCCATCGCTGCGAGCGGCGCCGCAAGTGCGACTGCCGCGATCGAAGCGACGAGCAGGCCGCGACCACCCTTGCCCCAGAGCACGCTGGAGCGGTCACCGCCCCGGCCGCCGGTGCCCCAGAGCGCACTGCCCCGCTCGCTCCGTGCACCGCGCTCGTTCAACTGAGACATTCACTCTCCTTTTCCGCGCCGAAGCGCGAGCCGCAGATTCCGCAGACGGGATCCCGAAGTGCCGCAAGGGGATGCCCGATCGGGTCGGAACCTACGGCGGATTCGGGTACGCGCCGTCCCCCTTTAGGGTGGAGCGTCGTTCAGTTCACTCGAATGGGGGACGGCGGCTACCGTTCGGCTCCGCATGCGCCCTCCGATCCCGCTCTCGTTGGAATCCGCCGTCTTGCGCGCCGCCGGCGCGCTCTCGCGGGTCGCCGGCCGCGGCGGTGGCACGACGCTCCCCGGGAAACTGCTGTGGAAGCTCGATCCGGGGGCGATCGACCTGCTGGCGACGCGGCTCGAGCAGGGCTCCGTGATCGTCTCCGCGACCAACGGCAAGACGACGTCGGCGGCGATGGTGGCCGAGATCCTGCGCCCGCGCGTGCGGATCGCGCACAACAGCTCGGGGGCGAACCTCGTCTCCGGGGTCGCCTCCACCCTCCTCCGGTCAGACGGCGCGCAGCTCGGGCTTTTCGAGGTCGACGAGGCGGCGCTGCCCGAAGTGGCACAGCGGATCAAGCCGCGCGCGCTCCTGCTCGGCAATCTCTTCCGCGACCAGCTCGACCGCTACGGCGAGCTCGAGCACGTCGCCGCGCGCTGGCGGGACGTAGCAGCAGCTCTGCCGGACGCCGAGCTCGTCGTCAACGGCGACGACCCGCAGGTCGGCGAGCTCGCCCGAGGCCACCGCGCCCGGGTCTTCGGGGTCGACGATCCTCGCCTGGCGCGCCCGGCGCTCCAGCACGCCGCCGACTCGAAGTACTGCCTGCGCTGCGGCACGCCGTACGAGTACGCGGCCGCGTACGTCGGCCACCTCGGCGACTACCGCTGCCCGAGCTGCGGCCATGCCCGGCCGAAGCTCGACGTGACCGCCCGCGACATCGAGCTGCACGGGCTCGACGGGGCGGCGTTCACTCTGGTTGCAGCCGAAGGAACGGTGCGGATCGAGCTGGCGCTGCCCGGCCTCTACAACGTCTACAACGCGCTCGGCGCCGGGTCGCTCGCGCTGACGCTCGGCGCCGGCCTGGACGAGGTCGCCGCGGGTCTCGAGCGCTTCTCGGCCGCCTTCGGGCGCTTCGAGCGCATCGCGATCGGCGATCGCCGTCTGCTGATGCTCCTCGTCAAGAACCCCGCGGGCGCGAACGAGGTCGTGCGCACGCTCGTCGAGGGCCGTGCCCCGACTGTCGCGGTCGTGGCGCTGAACGACGCGATCGCCGACGGACGAGACGTCTCCTGGATCTGGGACGTCGACTTCGAGCCGCTGCTCGCCGGTCTCGACCGGCTGGTGGCGACCGGCACGCGCGCCGCCGAGCTTGCGCTGCGCTTCGCCTACGGCGGACTCGCCCGCGAGCGCATCGAGGTCGTGCCCTCGCTCGAGACGGCGCTCGACCGTGGGCTCGAGCTCACGCCCGCCGGCGGCGAGCTCGTCGTCCTCCCCACCTACACCGCGATGCTCGCGCTGCGGCGGATCGTCGCCGGCCGCGGCCACGTCGCCAACTACTGGGAGAACGCGGCGTGAGGATCAGGGTCGGCCACCTCTATCCGGACTACCTGAACATCTACGCCGACCGCGGCAACATCGCCGTCCTCAGCGAGCGCGCCCGGCTGCGCGGACACGAGCTCGACGTGCGGGCGATCGGCCTCGGCGATGACGTGCCGGCCGGCGAGATCGACCTCTTCTACATCGGCGGCGGCCAGGACCGCGAGCAGGCGCTCGTCGCGCAGGACCTCGCCGGCAAGGCGGCGCCGCTGCGCGAGGCCACGGAGGCAGGCGCCGCGTTCCTCGCCGTCTGCGGTGGCTACCAGCTGCTCGGGCGCTTCTACCGCGACGTCGCCGGCAACGAGCTGCCGGGAATCGGCCTCCTGCCGCTCCACACCGTCGCCGGGGAGCGGCGGATGATCGGCGACGTGCTGCTCGACTGCGACTGGGCCGGACGGACGATCGCCGGGTTCGAGAACCACGCCGGACGGACGATCCTCGACGCCGGGGCGGAACCGCTCGGCCGCGTCGTCGCCGGCTTCGGCAATGACGGCACGAGCGGCGCCGAGGGCTGCCGCTGGCGGCGCGTCTACGGGACGTACCTCCACGGCCCGCTCCTGCCCCGCAACCCGTGGTTCGCCGACCACCTGCTCGCGGAGGCACTCGCCCATGCCGGCGGCCCGACGGAGCTCGCCCCGCTCCCGGACGAGCTGGAGCACGAGGCGCACGACGTCTCCGCGCAGCGCGCCCGCGCGCGCGGCGGCCGTCGCTAGCGCGCCCAGAGGGCGCCGAGGTACACGGCCGGGTCGCCCGGCTGCCAGCGCTCGAGGAAGCGCTTGATCGGCGGATGGACGACGACGTCCTGCAGCTCGTCGTTCGAGAAGAGGCGTGCGCCCTTCACGGCCGCGTCCTTCGTCTCCACATCCTCGAGGGAGCGGTGCGACAGATCGGCTGAGAAGATGATGTGGACGACGTGCTTGCGCGAGTGCGTCCCCGACAGGGGTGAGATCGAGTCGACGAGCGCGACGGGGCCCTCGAACTGCACGTCGGCCTGGATGCCGAGCTCCTCGCGCAGCTCCCGGCGGAGCGCGTCGATCAACGACTCGCCGCCGTCGACGCCGCCGCCCGGCAGCAGCCAGTACTCCTTGCCCGGCTTCTCCTGGCGGCAGAGGAGGATGCGGCCCTGCCAGCGCAGGATCGCGGAGACCCGGATGCGGGGCTCCATCAATGCTGGGAAGAGCCGAAGCCGCGCACGCCCCGCTCGCTCGCCGGGAGCTCGTCGACCTCGACCAGCTCGACCTCCGGCAGCTCGAGGATCACGAGCTGTGCGATGCGCATGCCGGGCTCGACGACGAAGGAGTCGGCACGGTCGGTATTGACGAGATTGACGAGCAGCTCGCCGCGATAGCCCGAGTCGACGAGGCCCGGCGTGTTGACGATCGAGATGCCGTGCTTCGCGGCGAGGCCGGAGCGCGGCTGGACATAGCCGGCGTAGCCCTCCGGGATCGCGACCGCGAGTCCCGTCGGCACGAGCGCGCGCTGGCCGGGCGCGAGCTCGACCCGCTCGCACGCCGACAGGTCGAGTCCCGCGTCGCCCGAGTATGCGCGCACCGGCACGACGGCGTTTGCGCGCAGTTTCTGAATCGGCAGTTCGATCACGCGGACTCGCGGTGCGTGCCGGACGCATCGGCGACAAGAAACGGTGCGAAGCGCGACAGGTCG
>Ga0265314_10003411_pt1 | contig 15387 bp, 10 predicted proteins | sample 4126metaG_FD_203106 | JGI IMG/M metagenome (GOLD analysis project Ga0265314, IMG submission 203106) | Rhizosphere microbial communities from Carex aquatilis grown in University of Washington, Seatle, WA, United States - 4-1-26 metaG | ecosystem: Host-associated > Plants > Roots > Rhizosphere >... | reverse complement strand
GTGACGCCGGCAAAGGCGGCGGCTATTCCGGACGGCTCCCTTATTCGGGGTTCGCAGCCGGCGGTTTATTATGTGACCAACGACGGAAAGCGCTTGGCGTTTCCGAACGCGGCCACTTATTTTACCTGGTATCCGGATTTTTCGACGGTCAAATTCGTCTCTGACCGCGAGCTTTCGGCGTTCCCGCTTGGCGGAAATGTCACTTACCGCCCGGGCACGCGCCTGCTTAAATTGTCTTCGGCCACGACCGTTTACGCGGTCGCCCACGGCGGCGTGCTGCGTCCGATCATGAACCAAGGCGCGGTGCGTTTTGAATACGGCAACAATTGGACCAACCTGGTTGATGACTTGCCGGATGCTTTTTATACGAACTATAAACTCGGCGACGCCATTTACGCCGAATTGGATTATTTGCCTTCGACCGCACTCGCAAGCTCTTCCACGATCTCGGCTGATCGCGTTGCCTCTGCGGTGACCGCCCCGGCTCCCGACCTCACGACCGCCAGCGTCGGACTTGCTTCGGTTTCCGGCCGCATCATTTCGATCGCCGTCGATCCGACCAATGAGAATGTCGCCTATGCCGGATCGGCTTCGGGCGGAATTTGGAAAACTTCGAACATGGGCGGCAACTGGGTGCCGCTCACCGAGCGTCTCGCCTCGATGCATATTGGCGCGCTCGCGATCGATCCCTCGAACAGCTCGACAATTTATGCCGGTACCGGCGAAACGTACATGCCCGGCGATGATTGGGCGTATATGGGCGTTTATGTTTCGCATGATGCCGGCGCCAACTGGACCCTGCTCTCGGGTACTTCCGGCTTGCAGCTTTCGGCCGTTTCCTCAATTGCCATCGATTCGACCAATACATCGCATATTTATATCTCCGGCAATACCGGCGTTTACGTGAGTACCGATGCCGGACTTACTTGGAATAAAACTTCGCTTAACGGTTTCGTCGAGCAACTCATGATCTCGAGCGCGAACCATAATACGATCTTCGCGACCGGCAGCCAAACCAACCTTTGGCGCTCGAAGGACGGCGGCGCTACTTGGGTTGCGCTCGCCGGCTGGAACGCCAATCACGGCTTGATCGATAATAATCCGTGGTTCAATCGCGTGACCATCACGCAATCGTCGGGGAAGACGGTGGTGAATGGCGTGAAGCATGTCATGTATGCGGCTTTCGCCGATCCGTTCCGCATTTACCGCTCCGACAACGAAGGCGACAGCTGGCAGGAAGTTTCGCGCCAAAGCTTTGACGCCAAGAACTTCGCCGTGGTCGCCGATCCGACCGATGCCGATACTGTCTTTACCGCCGGTTCGAATTTGCGCCGCGCGACCCAAGGCGGCTGGACCGTCAAGGTCATGCCGATGCAATACAACGATGTTCGCGCGCTCGCCTTTGCGCCGTCCGACAGCCAGGTCTGGTACGCGGCCACCGACCGCGGCGTTGAGGTTTCGATCGACAACGGCATGAATTGGAAGATCAAATCGACCGGCCTCAATACCACGCAGTGGTACGCGCTTGCGGTTTCGCCCGACGGCGCCAATGTTTACGGCGCGGTTCAGGATCTTTCGATCCTGCGGCTCAATGCGAACGCCACGTGGGACACGCTTTCTTGGGGCACACCCAAGGAGATCGTCGCCGATCCGACGAAAACCCATGTTCTCTATGCCATCTCCAGCGACTCAAAAGGCGTTGGCAAATCGACCGACAACGGCCAAGCCTTTTCGGCGATCAATGGCAACTTGCCGGTCGCTTCCGGTCTCGCCCATTTGGCGATCGACCCGGCGGCCACCGGCACGCTTTACGTCGCTTCCGGCGCCAATGTTTACGGCACCAACGATGCCGGCGCCAACTGGTACCTCTTCGGCAACAATAATTCGTCTTCCAACGTTGCTTCGATCGCCGTTAACGGCCTGACGCATAAAGTCTACGTCGGCCGCGCCGACGGTTCGATCGACGAACTCGTCCCGGTTTACAGTTCGAATCCGACGGCGATCAAATGGGCGAATATTTACCGCGAACCCAACGCCAAGCCGGTCGCCGAACTTTCGACTGTCGGCGGTTATGTGACTGTCGCCTTTGATACCGATTGGGGCACGCGCGTCGGACGCTTGGCGAACGGCTCGGGCAAGTGGCTCTTCCAAGACATCACCGCCAATCTGCCCGATGGCGCATGGCTGCATGCCATGGCGGTTGACCCGGCCAATCGGAACGTGATCTACGTTTCGCACAAGGCCGGCGCTTTCCGCGGCGTTTCAACCGACAGCGGCAAAACCTGGACCTGGACGCGTACCGAGGACGGACTCCCGTCGGTCGAGGTCATGGACATCGCCGTTTCGCCCACGACCGGCACCGTCTATTACGCCACCTGGGGCCGCGGGCTTTACCAGGTGACGCCGTAATCAATTCTGAAATTTGCAAAACACCGTCGCGCAAGCGGCGGTGTTTTTCGATTGTCTCGTTCATTGACGGCGGCTTATCGATATGGTAAAAGGATATGTTCAAACCGGCGGTTGCCGGTTTGTCGGACCTTCACATTGAGGTGCTAAAACATGAAGAATCATTACGGAACGCTCGGCGTTTCGCCGAAGGCAAGTTCGAAGGAGATCAAAGACGCCTATCGGCGCATCGCGGCCGAGACGCATCCGGATACGCATCCGAATGACGCGGCGGCGGTCGCCGCTTTCAAAAAAGCGAACGAGGCCTACGCCGTTCTTTCGAACGCGCAACGGCGGGAACTTTACGACAGGGCGATCGCGCCGGTCGTTTCGGTTCACGACTTGTTCTTGCGGCGGCAATCGGGACGGGAGTTTTTGGAAACGGTCCTGCCGTCGGCCCCCGCCGCCTATCGGCGCGGCGCGGACGAATGCTTCGCGCAAGACATGCCGCCGGCCGTCGACGGAAAGATCAAACTTTCATTCGACAAGCCGAACTCCAATGCAACGGTTTCCTGCGAGATCGCGCTTCCACATGAGGCGCGGGCTTGGCTCAAGCTCGAGAGTTGCGGCGCCGTCGGAAGGAATGGCGGCAAGAACGGCGATCTGTACGTATTCTTGTTGCCGACTTCGTTGGCAACAACCGAGATTCAGAAGAGAAGAAAAACAACAACACGCTCCGGGAGAAGATCATGAACGAACACAGCACGGCCCTCATCACGGTACTCGAAAACAACGCACTCGGCCTTAAGGTCGGACAGCTGCTCCGCGGCATCCTTTCCGAGGACCTCGCGACGAAGCGGGAAGCGATCGCTATCCTGACGCAAAGCCCGGGCAATGCGCTCGCGCTTCTCGGGTTCGGCAACGACGAACTCGGACTCACCGCGCGCGGCGCTTCCGACGTCTTTGACGAGGTCGTTGCCGCGATCGGGAGCGCGCAAGAAGCGCGGGAACTCATGCATATGCATCTGACACCCGACCGGCTCGCCGAACTGGTCTCCGGCCGCGGCGATCTGCCGTCGGTCGCCGCCAACGTCGCCGACATCGACACGCTGGTCGCGGCAATTGCCGCCGACATGGTTACCGCGCAGGACGAAATAGAAGCGTTCTTCCGCGCCATGACCTGGGCCGTCAAGCTCGCCGACCGCGACGACTATGACGAGATCATCGAACGGAAGGTTCAAGACCGGCCGCTCCGCTGGTATCTGATCATGGCTGTCTGGAACGATGCTTGTTGCCCCGAAGACGAGGAAGAGATCGAGGGAATCACCGAAGACTGCTTCGCTGACCTTGGTCTCGACCCCGACGCTTCGCGCCGCGCGCTTTACCAATTCTTGGTGAATCGTGAAGTAACGCAGATCGAACAGGACGAGTGGAAGGAGGTCGGCTTGCGCGCCAGCCAGGTGCGAACCATGCTCGCCGACGGCCCGCTCTTCAAGGTTGGCGCCGCCGCCAAGCCGGAGGGAACGCCTTCCGCTAAGGCCGCCGACGAATTGGGGCTTTAGCGCCTCGCACGACATGCAGACCCGGGCGAACGCAAGTTCGGGTCTGCATCTTTCTTTAGTGGCTTCAAAAGAGAAAGAATTTCTTTTGAGTTCATTATCAATCGACAACATCAATTGGGAGGTGCATCATGCGTGCAAAAAAAGCGCGAAGCTTGATCGTAGCGGCCGCGCCGCCGGAGACGGAGCGCGAGCAGACTGCGGGCGGTCCGCCGCCGACGCCATTCGCGAATTTTGTCGCGGCGTTGGAAAAGAGCCGGACCCCGTCTTTGGAAGACGGATCGATCGCGGTTTGGAGCGATTTTCCTTTTGAGCGCGCGATCGCGAGCGGCCTGTGGCTCCTCATGGTCGGCTTGGCAAAACGCTGGAACGTCAAACTGACGACCGAGGTTTCAGTTGCGAGCGTTGCCGAACGAACCGACATTCTCTTGAACGCGGGGCTGGCGGTCGGTTTTTCTTCGCCGGACGAGGCCGTCGCCGCTTGGAAAAGAACGGTGGAAAAGCCGATCGAACGGGCTTTTGTCCTGGGTCTTCGCCCGGGAATTGATCTGCCGCTCGCCGCTTGGCAAGAACTCGTCGCCGGAAACGAAGACGCCTTCGTCGAAGCGCTGCAGGCGACCCCCGCCGGTTCATCGATCGGTTTGGACGGCGTTTGGCAAAAGCCGGCCGCTTCGTTCTTCGCCGAGGTTGTTAAAACCTGCCGCAGCTGGTCCGCCGAGATCGATGAAACGATGGCGCGATTCATAAAGAGCAATACGATCTCTCGCGAAAGCTCAACGAATGTTGGACTTACATATGTTGGCGAAGATATTGTTCGCGAAACGGGCAGATATTTGGAGATCTTGGCCGGCGCCGATGCTGAAGAAAACGAAGAAACGAAAAATGGAGTGCCAAAGCGGTATTTTCGAGAGCCGCCGACCAAGGCCGATCTTGCGTACATGTACGCTCGGCTGCCGGCGATTGAGCCGGTTATCGCGGAATGCGTCCAACGCATTGAATTCTACCGCAAGTTGCCGCACCGGTTTTCAGCGAGGAGCAGAGACCCATCTCTACTCGGCCGCGCGGTCGCTATCGAGTGGCTTAACACGCAGATCCTTTTGGCGGTCGGCGGATATCCAGACCGCGACCACATGTCGGAGGAAGAGTCTCTCGACGCGCTCGTAAAGCTGCCAGGCCTCGACAATGAAGCGGTCGTCAAAGCGGTCATGGCTCGCCTCGGCAAACGCGGTATGAAATTGCCGGCAAAGGATGTGGTCCGGCTCTCGGCCGAGATCGCCGCCAGACTGGGGGGCGACGGCGCACTGCTCGGATTAAGGAAATGGTCGACCAAGCCGAGGGAAAAGTCTGATGACGATCAGGGGCACGGCGTCATCATCCGTTCCGCCAAAGAAAGGCGCGAACGGTTGGGCATGCTTTCCGACAAAGAAGAACGCATCGTCGAAAACCTCGTCGCCCGGCGCCGTTTTGTCTCTGACGATTGATGGATCGCGCCATCGTTCTCGAGCAGCTGCAGAGTTGCTCGAGTTTTTTTATCATCAAAAACACCGCCGCTTGCGCGACAGTGTTTTTTGGTATGGCTTCTTAAGAAGAAATTTGGTCGAAGCGCCGTTTCGAACTCCGGCATCTTATCATTTATTCGCCAATTGATGCGAAGACAATCCTTCAGCGTACAGCTCATGCGCTTGCGCCAGACTTATGGCTGTAGTGTAGACGCGCGCGTCGTCAATATTGCCGTGAAATGGGTGATAGGCCGAGCTGGCCGAGTCGCTGCCGATGGCCAAGGCGTTGCTGTTGTATGCCGCTACGGTGCAAGCTGAGGCCTTTGCCGCCACGTGGCCGTTCAGGTAAAGCGTCACGGTTTGGTTTGTTGAATCTACGGAGAGGGCAGACATCGACCATGTATTGGCAGGGACCGGTGTTCCAGTAAGGTCGGAGCCGTTCCATGACGTCCCGTTACAACTCGTCAGGGTATAAATGTTGCCATTATTTATCATGTATTTATATTGCAAGTCTTTGGCGATTATTGCGTTGTATCCGGAAACGTCGGTCGGATAGATCCAAGCCGTGAAAGTGACGCTTGGCGATTGCAGATTCAAAGATGTTGAAAGATAATTTGAACCGGAAAAGGCGGCGGAACATCCGGTTTTGGTCAGCGTGTTAGTTGACCATCCCGAGGCGACGCCAAAAGTCGCCGTGTTTCCGGAGCCCGAGGCGTCGCTCGCGGTATTTCCCGAGCATTCGTTAAAGAGCCATTCACCGATGGTCTGGTCGCCGATCCCGTGGCGGACGCTTTGGTCAAAAGATTGCCCAGAAGCCTGCTTCGCTTTGTCGCGCGAAGCGTTCATTGAGACGATGGCGATCGTTGAAAGCAATCCGATGATGGAAATAACGACCAGCAGTTCGACCAAGGTGAAGGCATGTCGCCTTATTGATGAAGGCATAATGATTCTGCCATTTTATCATAAATACCTTTCCTTTTCTATAAAGAAACACCGTCGCATAAGCGGCGGTGTTTCTGCGTTCTATGTTCTAAATATTAAACCTCAATAATGACCGGGAGCACCATCGGGCGGCGCTTGGTGGCGGTCCAGAGGAATTGGCCGATGTCGTCGCGAATTTTGTTCTTGGTGTACTCCTCGAAAGCGGGGGAGCGGCGGTCGGAGTCGTGCAATATCTTTTTGACCCTGGCGCGAGCCTTCTCGACAAGTTCGCGCGCGTCCTTGATGTAGACGAAGCCGCGCGAAATAATGTCGGGGCTGCCGATGAGTTTCCCGGTCCGATGCTCGAGCGTGCAGATGACGACGAACATGCCGTCGGTGGCGAGTTGCAAGCGGTCGCGCAGCACGACGTGCGAGACGTCGCCGACGCCCAAGCCGTCGACCATGATGTACTCGATCGGGTATTTGTCCTTGGTGACGACGCCGTTGGCCTTTTCGTCGAATTCGACGATTTGGCCGTTGTCCGGCATGAAGATGCGGTCGACCGAAATGCCGATCTCTTCAGCCAGGTTGGCATGGGCGTGGCGCAAGAACAGGTTGCCGTGCGCCGGCATGAAGTACTTGGGTTTGGTGAGCATCATCATTTCCTTAAGCTCTTCCTGTTTGGCGTGGCCGCCGGCGTGCACGTCCATGTTGGCGTAGTGGACGACCTTGGCGCCTTGGCGGATAAGCGTGTCCTTAAGCGATTGCACGGTGCGCTCGTTTCCCGGAATGACCGACGAGGAGAAGATGACCATGTCGCCTTCTTCCAGGCGGATGCTGCGGTGTTCGCGGTTCGCGATGCGCATGAGGGCGGCGTTCTTTTCGCCTTGGGCCCCGGTGCAGACGATGATGAGCTTGTCATGGTTCACGTGCTTCAGGTCCTGCTCGTCGATGATCGTGCCGGGCTTGAATTTCATGTAGCCGAGCTTGTGGGAAATTTCGACGTTCGATTGCATCGAGCGGCCCAACAGCAAGACTTTGCGCCCGGTCTTTTCCGCGATGGTGATGAGCTGCTGGACGCGGGTCAAGAGCGAAGCAAAGGTGCCGACGATGATGCGGCCCTGGTGCTTTGAAACAATGCCGAGCATTTCCTCGCTCACGATCGATTCGGAAATTTGCCTTCCGGGCTGTTCGGCCGAGGTCGAATCGCTCATGAGGAGCAGGACGCCCTTTTGCCCGAACGCGGCAAGGCGCATGGGGTCGGCCGGCAGGTCGGGCGGGATCGGGTCGAGGTCAAACTTGAAGTCGCCGGTAACAATGACCGTGCCGTATGGCGTGTGCAGCGCCGCGCCAAAAGCGTCGGTGATGTTGTGGTTGATATGGAAAGGCTCGAAGACGAAGTTGCGTCCGAGTTGGATGCGCACGTCGGCGGTTTTGACGATCTGGATCTTCAGCTGCTGGACGTTGCCGTATTCCTCTTGGCGCTTTTTAATGATGCCGGCCGAGAGCGGCGCGGTGTATAAGACCGGCCAGCCGAGCTTGGGCATGAGATGCGGAATGGCGCCGATGTGGTCGTAGTGGCCGTGGGTGATGATGACCCCGCGGATGTTCTTTTCTTTGCCGCGCAGGCAGGAGATGTCGGGGATGATGTAGTCGATCCCGGGCATGCCTTCTTCCGGGAACATGAGTCCCATGTCGACAATGACAATGTCATCGCCCATTTCAAGCACGGTGCAGTTGCGGCCGATCTCTTCAAGGCCGCCCAAGGCGTAGACCTTGAGGCGCGGCGAGCCGGTTTCTTTGCGCGTGATAAACGGCGCCGGCGCTTGCGTCCGGGCCGCGCTCGGCTGCTGGCGCATCGGCGGCCGCTGCATTCGGCCTTGGTTGGATTGCTGCCGGGCCGGCGGGCGCGAGGAATTGAATTGCGGCCGTGCCTGGCCGGCGGTGCGGCGGTCGCCAAAATCGCCCGGACGCGCGGCGCGCGCCTGGTTTTGCTGCTGTCCGGCTGAACCGGTTTGCGAACGCGTCGGACCCGAAGGCGGGCGCGACAAGTTCGGCTGCGGGCGACCGGTGAATTGCCGGCGCGGCGGCCGAGCCGAGCTCGAAGGTTTATTTTGTTCTACCATAATGCTTGTTCAGTTTCTCGGGTGAATGATTAAAGCGCGGCGCAGAACGCCGACGAACACGCGCCAATATAAGCGCGTAAAAAAGCTAGAGAGATGAACAGTGTTCGGTTCTCGTCGCCTGACGAAAAACATGCACCGGGCACCTTCGTTGTTGTTGTATACCACGTACCATGGACCACATACCATTAAAGCTACGCATTGATCCGACGGAACGGTCCATGGTTCATGGTCCATGTCGTGTTCTATGGGCGAGAGAGGACTTGAACCTCCACGGCCTTTCGGCCACTAGCTCCTGAAGCTAGCGTGTATGCCATTTCACCACTCGCCCACGGCTCGAAAAATTGAGATATCTTAGTCGAATATTGTACCTTATTTGCGCCAAGCTGTCAATCCCATTCGTGGTACCAACAGAAAGAACCAAGAACCAAGAACCAAGAACCAATTTCCAAATAAACACTAAAGTTTAAGAAATAAGCTAAAAGAATGACGGTTTTGGATTTATTTTTTTGGCCTTTGATTCTTATTTGGAAATTGGTTCTTGGTTCTTGGTTTTTATTTAAATGCCAGTTTAAGTTTTCGGTACCACGCTGTCACGTTGGCAAAGCGGTCGGGGGGAGAGGCGATGGTGCGTACGTCGAAGCCTTTGATCTTCGGCGATTGCGGGTAAAGATAGTCGGGCTGGTAAAGGAAGACGGCCGGCTCTTCGGCGGTAAGGATCTTTTGGAATTCGTTCAGGTCGCTGTCACGTTCGGCGTCGGTCGGCGCGACGCGGGCTTTTTCCAATAATTCGTCGACGCGGCGGTTTGAATACATCGCCAGGTTAAGGCCGTTCGCAATCTGCGACGAATCCCAAAACGGATAAGGATCGGCACCGGAAGCGAGGACTTCGCCGAAGAGCAGGGCGTCGTATTCGCGCGGCTTGATGACGCTTACGTTCATGCTCGCGGCCGCCGCCGTAATGATGTCGGTTTTGACGCCGAGGGCGGTCCAGTTTTCTTTGATGATCTCGGCGGCGCGGCGGTTCTCGGAAGCATTCGTGGTGGTAATGGTCACGCTAAGTTCGGCAACGGCGGTAACCGGGCTTTCTTTTTTTGATTTGGCCGGCGTTACGGTCGTTTTGGACAATGTTTTTGTTATCGGGTCAAGCGCATAGCCGGCCTTGGCAAAGAGCGCCGCCGCCGCCGCCGGGTCGTAGCCGTACTTGGTGATGCCGTCCGCGTTGTCTTCGAAGGGCGCGTTTCTAAGCGCTCCCAAGCCGCCCAGCGCGTCCTTCATAATGCGCTCGCGGTCGATGGCAAAAGATAGCGCCTGCCGAACGCCGGGGTCTTGCAATGCGGGGTCTTTTTGCGGATTGAAGAATAGCGCGGTGTATTGGGCGAGTGAAGGCGCGTGGATAACGATGTCAGGAATTGTTTTTATATTTTCGTGTTCGGTCGGCGGCACGAAGTTGAGCCCGTCAACCGCGTTCCCGGCGAGCGCATCGGCGGCCGCGCCGTAGTCGTCATAGAATTTGAAGGTGATGCGGTCAAGCATGGCGCCGCTCCCGGCGACCGAGTGAAGCGTGTACGAGGTTATGTTGCCATTGCCGTCGCGCGAAAATTTTTCGAATTTATAAGGCCCGCTGCCGATCGGTTTCAAGTTCCAGGAAGCGACCGTCGGGGAGTTCGGGTCGACGTTGGCCCAAACATGCTTGGGCAAAATGCCAAAGGTCAAAAGCGAGGGGAGATAGGCGTTGGGTTGCGTGAGCGAAAGGGTCACTGTTCGCGCATCGCTCGCAACGGCCGTAACGCCTAGCATTCCTTTGGCCAGCGGGCTTTTCCAAATCGGGTTTTCGATGGAATTGATCGTGAACACGACATCGTCCGCCGTGACCGCCCAGCCGTCGTGGAATTTGGCGTCGGGTTTGATCGAAAAAGTATAATTTTTTCCGTCGGCGGAAATATCGACCGTTCCGGCCGTGTCCAGAACAAGCTTGCCGTCGGCGTCGCGCCGGTACAATCCGCCATAGACAAGCCGCGCAATGTCTTGATCGACATCGTTGCCGCCGGCCAGGATCGGATTAACGGCGTGCGGCGTTCCGACGATCCCTTCGCGATATTCGCCGCCGGCTGCGGGCGCTAAAATTGCGTGCATGATCGTCCAGCGGGCGGCAATGAGCAAGAGGCCGGTTAAGATCCCGTATCCCGCCAGGCGGATCGCGCGGCGTTCGCCGGGAGCAAGCACGCGGCCGACCAGGTGCCATTGCCGCAGGGTCGGCGGGCGGCGACGGGCGGCGACGCGGTGCGCCAAAAGAATATCGGCGCGCTTGACGCGGTCGTTGCGGAGATGCGTTTTTAGCGCGGACGCTTGCGCGCTGATGCGCTGTTTGATCTTGGGAAAGAAACTCATGTGGTGGTTCGGCAAGCTCACCACTTTTGTTCGGCTAGCTCACCACGAACGAGCGTCGCTATTTTATTAAAATGTTGGCGAGGGCGATCGCGAAGAAAACGATCGCGAGAACAATGGTTACGATAAAGAGGGCTTTTTCAATGCCGCGCTTGGTGCGGTAGATGTTGCCTTCGCCGCCAAAGGTGGCGGAGAGCCCCGTGCCGCGCTGCTGCATGAGTACGGCGGCGACAAGAAGGATAGAAACGACGATTTGCGCGATATTTAAGATAAGGCGGATATTCATATGTTTATCAAATTATCATGGCCGGGTTTTCTGGTCAACCCCGGCGCGGCGGGCGATATGCTGCGCCAAACGCTTGGTATTGCGGCCGGAAACCGCCATCTTTGGCTTGTTTTTAGCCTCGCGCCGTTCGGCTTTGGTCTGGGTTATGCGATTCATAATAATGAACCATGAACCATAGACCATATACCATTTCGTCGAGCCGAGCTCAACAAGAGTGGTACGTGGTCCATGGTACGTGGTATGTGGTCCATGCTATAATGCACTACTATGTTATCACACAAACGTCCCGGCATGACACGCGGTAAGATCGTCCTCACGATCGTTATCGGCGCGGTCGCCTTGTTTCTTGTCTTGATCATCATTGCCGGATGGAGTTTTACCAAGCTGATGAAAGAGGGCGCGGTGGATACGCTCGACAACATGAATTTCCATGCCAAGTTCTCCACGGCCAAAACCAAAGAGCCGGTGCCGACCGGCAACGCCGCCGTGGCGGCTGAATTAAAGTCCGCACCCAGCCTGGGGAGTGGCACGGCGCCGATCAGGGTCGTTGAGTTCGTTGATTTTGGGTGTCCTTATTCCAAAGAGGAGAATTCGGTGATCCGCGAACTGGCCGTTTCCAACCCGGACCGGGTTTGGTTGCAAGACAGGAATTTTACGACGCTGGGCGATGACGGGTCGCTGCTTCACCCCGGCGCGCAGGCCGCCGCTTCTGCCGCTTATTGCGCCGGCGAGCAAGGAAAATATTGGGCCATGAATGACGCGCTCTTCGCCAATCAGAATGATGCCGGAACCTTTGCCGCCGACGACTTGCGCCGCTACGCGATCGGCGTCGGCGTTGATGGCGCAAAATATGACGCTTGCGTGAAGTCAGGAAAGGCCGCCGCCGCCGTTTCCGCCGACTACAAAGCCGGTCTCGCGCTCGGGGTGACCGGCACGCCGACCTTTTTTGTGAACGGCTATAAGATCGACGGCGCCATTCCCGCCGACGTCTGGCAAAAGATTCTTAAGCTCGTCAAATGAAAAGTTTAATAGCGCGTTTGCGTTTCATTGCGGCGCTGGCGGTCGTTTTTTCCGCCATGTTTTTTGCCGCCGCCCCGGTTTGGGCTGACACTTCGCCCGCCGCCGCCACGGCGGCAAGCCCGGACGCCTCCAGTAAAAAGTGGAAGGATGCTGCCGAATGCCAGCAATACAAAGGGCAATGGGTCAATAATGATTGTTATTACACCCCGGTGCCGATCAAGATCGGCGTTTCAATCGGCGGCCTTACCCAGGCGACGCTTTCCACATATTTGGCGGCCGCCTTTAATTTGGCGATCGGCGCGGCGGCGATCCTGGCGGTGATTTTTATTATGGTCGGCGGCTTTCGCTACATCGCCGCCGCCGGCGGGGGCGAGGTTGAACAGGGAAAAAGCATGATCAAGAGCGCGATCATCGGTTTGGTTCTGACGTTGCTTTCTTATACCTTGCTTCAAACGGTTAACCCGGCGATCCTCTCTTTAAGTTTGCCACCGATCCGCATGGTCAAGCCGTTGCCGACGAATGTCGCTGACAACAGCGGTTGCGATGCGACCACGGCGATCGGTACGATCCCGGTCGGTGAAATATGCAAAGTAACCTGTCAACAGGGCTGCGTTGCCGGAGCCCAATGCGTTAAATCGACCAACTTGAATGGCGTTTGCGTTTCCGGCGCCGAAAATACCGCTTGCGAAACAAGCGCCGATACGCCATGCAAAACGGGTTTGACGTGCTGCGAGGTTAAAAGCGGCGCCGGCACCTGTCAAAAAACTTGTACCGAAAGATCGCTTGGTTCAACCTGCGCTACGGGTTCTGATTGCTCAAGCTCGGGAATTTGCGCGTCGCTTCCGTCGTTCAGCGGCTCGGAAGGCAAAAATGACAGCACAGGAAGGCCGTTGGCGGCTGGAGCCAAGTTCTGTTCAAATGGCGGCAATGGGGATTTGTGTTCGGGCGCGGGTGATTGTAGAGCGGATCATTACTGCGCGACCCAGTATTACGATTGCGGCAACGACTGTCCGCTGTACCGTTCATGCTCGACCCTTGGCAGTACCGGTCAAATCTGCTGCGACAACGCGGAATGCAAGAGCGGGAGCTGCATCGGTTCGATCGAACATGGAGGGAAATGCACGATCACTAACGGAACCTGCGGCGTCAATTGCGGCACCTGCAAGTAAAAACGGACCATTAGATCGCGATCAATATTAAAAGAGCCGCGACCCTGCGGGGGTTGCGGCTCTTTTGTTTTTGTGCTACGCTTTTAATTCTCATAAACTCACCAATTTTCGCATGCCAGAAAAGATCTCGATCAAAGGGGCACGGGTTCATAACTTGAAAAACGTCTCGTTGGACATTCCCAAGAACAAGCTGGTCGTCATGACCGGGCTGTCCGGTTCGGGAAAATCGTCCATTGCTTTTGATACCATTTACGCCGAGGGCCAGCGCCGCTATATGGAGTCGCTTTCGTCCTACGCGCGGCAATTTCTTGAATTGCAGGACAAGCCGGACGTTGACGAGATCAACGGCCTTTCGCCGACCATTGCGATCGACCAGCGCTCCAGTTCGCAGAACCCGCGCTCGACGGTCGGCACGATCACCGAAATTTACGACTTCCTGCGCTTGCTTTACGCCCGCGCCGGCCGTCCGCATTGTCATCTTTGCGGGCAGGCGGTTGTCGCGCAAACCGTCGAAGACATTGCGCACCGGATCATGAAGGAAACCGCCTCGGGTCCGACGGTCGTGCTGGCGCCGGTCGTTTCCGACGAACGCGGCGAGCATAAACATATCTTTCAAGAATTGGAAAAAGGCGGGGTGGCCGAAGTGCGCCTCGACGGCGAGCTCAAGAGTACGGCGGCGGCCAAGCTCGAACGGCTCTCGCGCGAAAAGCGACATACTATAGAAGCGGTGGTCGCGCGGCTCACGACCGCGCCGGAAATTTCGCGCGCCAAAATAATTGCCGAACACGGCTTGGAGTGGGGCGACGGCTTTATCGAGATCGTCAAACTCGAAACGGGGGAGACAGTCAAACTTTCCAAGGACCTCATGTGCTCCAAGGACGGCATTTCGCTGCCGGCCATCGAGCCGCGGCTTTTCTCGTTCAACAATCCGCAAGGCGCTTGCGCCGCTTGCACCGGGCTCGGCACCAAGCTCGTCTTCGTGCCGGAGCTGGTCATTCCGAACCGAAAATTGACCGTCGCTCAAGGCGCGATCAAGCCTTGGATGCGCATTGCCGGGAACCGCGAAGGCAACATGGAGTTGATCGACGAGGTCGGGCACCGCTACGGCTTTTCCGTCAATACGCCGATTTCCGAGTTCACGAAAAAGGCGATGGACATTCTGCTCTATGGCACCGACGGCGAGCTTTACAAGGTCGGCAATCAGGAACTGATGTTCGAAGGAATAATCTCCAACCTTGAAGCGCGCTACCGCGAGACCGATTCGGACTACGTCCGCAAAGAACTCGAGGAATACATGCAAACGCTCATTTGCCCGGCCTGCAACGGGCGCCGCTTGCGCCCCGAGGCGCTCGCCGTGCGCTTTGCCGGGAAGTCGGTCTCCGACGTCGTGAGCCAGCCGATCGACGAAGTGGCCGCTTTCTTTTCCGCCTTCGCTAAGAGTGGCAATGGCAAGAAGTTGGAATTGAGCGATGATGAAATAAAAATTTCTAAGCCGATCGCTAAAGAGATCGTGCTGCGACTCGAGTATTTGCTCGACGTCGGACTCGGATACCTCACCTTGGATCGTTCGGCCGTGACCCTTTCCGGCGGCGAAGCGCAGCGCGTGCGGCTTTCGACCCAGCTGGGCACCTCGCTTTCCGGCGTCATTTACATTCTCGACGAGCCGTCGATCGGTTTGCATCCGCGCGACACCGACAAACTTTTCGGCGCGCTCACCAAACTGCGCGATTTGGGCAATTCGGTCATTGTCGTCGAACACGACGCCGCGACCATGCGCAACGCCGATTGGCTCATTGACGTCGGCCCGGGGGCGGGGGAGTATGGCGGCGAAATTGTCGCCGAAGGCACGCCGGCGCAGGTCATGAAAAATCCCAAGTCGCTGACCGGCCAATATCTTTCCGGAAAAAAGGAGCTGGCGACGCCGAAGTCGTACCGCAAAGGCAATGGAAAATTTTTGACGGTCCTTGGTGCGCAAGAATTCAACCTTAAGGACATTGACGTAAAAATTCCACTCGGCAAAATGGTGACCGTTTCCGG
>Ga0265314_10003408_pt1 | contig 15398 bp, 12 predicted proteins | sample 4126metaG_FD_203106 | JGI IMG/M metagenome (GOLD analysis project Ga0265314, IMG submission 203106) | Rhizosphere microbial communities from Carex aquatilis grown in University of Washington, Seatle, WA, United States - 4-1-26 metaG | ecosystem: Host-associated > Plants > Roots > Rhizosphere >... | reverse complement strand
CCACTCCCTTGCATGGGCCGCAACCCACGCCCTACACTCTCTTTTCTCACACCCGTTTTACGGCCCTGTATACTCTTTTCCCAAGGGAGGCCCGCGTGCCTGCCAAACGCCTGCCATCTTTTTCTCCCCGGCGACCCGCCTCCAAGAAGGCCCCCACTGTCGCCGTCTTCCCCGGAACCTTCGATCCGATAACGCTCGGCCACCTTGACATCATCGCCCGAGGCCGCCAGCTTTTTGATCGCCTTATCGTCGCTATCGGCGTCAACCCTGAAAAGGACCACCTTTTTCCAGTCGCCGAACGTCTGCGCATCATCCAGAAACTCGTCAAGGGGATGGACAACGTTTCCGTCGAAGCCTACGAAGGGCTGACCGTCGACCTCGTCCAAAGGCGCGGCGCCATGGCCATTCTCCGCGGCCTGCGAAACCTCTCCGACATGGACTACGAATTCCGCGTCGCACTCACCAACCGCAAGGTCGCCGGCGTCGAGACCGTCTTTATCATGACCCGCGAGGAGTTCGGCTTCACGTCCTCCTCCCTTATCAAGCAAATCGTCACCTTGGGCGGAGATCCCCACCAACTCCGCGACCTGCTCCCGCCGATTGTCATCAAGCTGCTCGTCGATTACCGCCGCCGCAAGCTCGGACCCTTCGCCCGCGCCCCGCGCGAACCGCTGCATTGAGCCGCGCAGCCACAGAGAAACATTCTATTTTCCCGTGATTGTTTTTTTCAGATTGTTGAATGCTGTGTTGATTTGCGCAGCCACCTGCGGCGGCTCCGCTCCCAACGCCTTGTTCAATTCATTGATCGCCGTGTTGATCTGAGCTTTGACGCGCGGCTGATTCCCCGCCATCGCCAGCGCCGTGCTCAGCGACGCCTGCGCTGCCCGCACCTGCGCGTCAGATACCGTCTGGTTCTTCGTCGGCTTGCCAGCCCCCTGCTGCGATGGAGCGCCGCCCAATAGTGTGCACGCCACCCCGATCGCCTGCATCGCCTTTACGCGATGGCCCTTGTAGTCCGCACGGGCGGTGGCAAGATCCCCGAGCGCCCCCTCCAGCAATTGCAGCTCTCCTCCGGACGTGACGCCTGCGGCAGCCTTCGACGCCGCCTGCGGAAACAGGAGATTCACGCCCAGCGCCGGCGCTGCCAAAAGGCCAAGCGCCGCCGTCGCCGCCATCAATCGTTGCCAGGATGCCATCGTCTTCCTCCGCCGGGGAGCCGATTCCACGCCAAGGAGACGCACTATAAATCAGAGTGGCTCCGGAAGCAAAAAAGCACGCACGCGCCCTTTTCCGGGACGCGTGCGTGGGGGACTTTTGATTTAGATGCCTGAAGCAGCAGCTCAGACATTGCTGGCGGCAGCAGCAGCGGCGGCCGCTTCCGCGGCGGGGTTCGCCGGCTGGTTCTGGGCATTGATCAGGCCCAGGGCGCCCAGCGAGTGGAACGAGGCAAAGCCACAGTTCCGGCAGATCATCACTGCCATCGGCATGCTCGTGCCCGGGAACTTCACCTGCCCCGAGGTCTCATAGACCGGGACGCTGGTGGGCACTTCGTGAACCACCCACTGGTTCTTCTTGCACATCGGGCAATCACCAGACAACCCGCGCGTCTGCAGGGCCTGGATCACAACCGGTGCATAGTTGTCAAAAATGGGCATGAGCAACTCCTGAAATTAGGAAAAATGAGAGGTGAAACAGTGCCTCCGCCAACCGTTGCCGGCGGGTTGCCTCAGCGGTCAAAAAAAGTGTTCCGCATGAAGGGTTTCGGCCATCCAACAGGCAGACTTTAGCCAATGTCCCCCATCTTATCAACCAGTTCTCGTGTTTAGCGCTTGCCGCCACTGGTCAGTTGTCGATTACCGGTTGTTGATAGGGCGCACTGGCAACTTGAGTTACATCCACAGTTTCATCCGCAGCCAATCGATCATGCGGTGGGTCCAAATCCAGCCATAGGTGTGGTCACCATTGATATCGATCTTGGCCAGGCCCTGCATGCCGACGCTGCCGGGGCCAAGCCAGGCGCTGTCGTCGGCATTGAGCGTCACACGGACCTTGAAGACGTTCTTGGTTTCCTTCACCGTCGCCTGCGGTGCAATGTTTTCGATCGCAAAGCGAATCGGACGACCCGGGTAGCTTGTCGCCTTGAGCACGCCGGTCTGGCCGGCCTTGAGATCGGTGATTTCGTCATCCGGCACGGAAAGCTCCGCCCGGACCGCGCCTTGTCCAACCTCAAAAAGCTCCTGCCCCATTTCCACCGTGGAATGGATATGCGATTTCAATTCACCCCCCGCAAAGACCCGCCCATTGATCGGCGAGGTGATCGTGGTGTGCTGCACATCCCACAATGCTTCGTTCACCGCGTTCTGTTTGTTTTCAATTTGCGCCTGATCGATGGCGATTTTCATCTGCGCTTCCTGGTTGGCTTCCTTGGACGAGTCCGCCTTCAGGGTCGCCTGGGCCTGGTCGAGATCGGAGGTGGCGTCGATCAGGCTCTTTTGCGCGCGAGAATCGTCCAGGGTCGCCAGCACCGTCGGCGGTGCGTCGATCGGCAGCACCCACGCCAGCGGCGAGACCGCATTCAGCGCATCATATGCCGCGCCTGTTTCCGGCGTGAACACCATGTCATTGACATCCACATTCACCGTGTTGATCGTCCCGGTGAAAGGCATGTTGATGGCCTGCTTCTCGACCGCCTGAATTTCAAAGGGCGCCTGGGCGCGATACGGCCCATGCTTGAGCGCGGCAAATGCTATGAACGCAAACACAAGCGCCGCCGCGAGTTTTCCCCACGTGTGCTTGGAGCCAAACGCCCACGCCAGGGAACGCCGCACCCCGCGCGCCGCCTTGGCGCCGATCCACAGGTCGTTTTCATACAGATCGACCATCCGCGCCGTGATCAGGTCCGCGGTTAGCCGCAGCGTTTCCACTTCCTGCAGCGTGAAAGGCTTGTCGGCCTTTCGCTCCACGGTCAGCACCGCCACCACGCTGCCGTAGCGCTCGTCGTTGGGGTGCTTGGCATCCAGCCGCCGCAGCGGAAGGCTGATGATTGAGCTTGGACCATGACGCTGCGCCAGGATATCGCTGGCGCGGTAGACAAAGGTCGCTTCCTTGGGCGGCGGGATGGTGATCTCGACATCCTGGTCGAGGCATTCCTCCATCGCCGATTCGATATCCTGCACCAGTTGCATGTGCCGGGTGATTTTTTCGGTGTGGGAAAGCGCCTGCAGCCGCACGTACCGGCCCTTGAGGAAGCCGATCCCGGCGCGCTCGGCCTTCAGACGGGCGGCCAGTTCGTTGCACAAGGCCATCGCCGCTGCCATGAAATGCGCCGGGCCATTGGCGGAGCTGAGCACTTCCATCGAAGATTTGAGGCGCTCGAGTTCCTGAGCGCGCCGTTCCGCCTCCGCCTGCAACTGCTGCAGGCGCTGCTCATCGACGAGCACCTGGGTCCGACCGCCTGCCATCACGTTGAACGAACTCATGTCCGATGCACCTTTTTGCCTCTGTGCCGGACTGCTGATCCGGCGACACAATCCTGCAAAAGATCGGCCAATCGAGGCCGAAACCTGCGAATAATCCCGATTTTACGGGGCTGCCGATCCCACCGCCGCATCGCCGCCGAATTTTACCGTCACATTCTCCCCGGGCTGGAGCTTCTGCGGGTTGGGAACCTCGATCCGCACCATGATCGTCTCATTGGCGGAACTGGCCAGCGGGCTGATGAAAATCACCTTCCCGGCGGGAACCTTGCTGTCCTTGTCCGAGAGCGTGATATACGCCGAATCCCCGATCTTTAGCTTGCGGGCCCGTGCGGTTGGAACGCGGGCTTCCACCCACATCGGATCGATGGAGACGATCCGCAATACTCGCATGTTGCCGTTGTCTGCCGCTTCGCCTTCGTTGAGGTATCGCTGAGCCACGATGCCGTCGGACCGCGCCACGAGGGTCAGCTTCCGGACCACCGCCTCGGTCTGTTTGATCTTGAGCGCGGCTTCTTTGAGCTTGCCGTCGGCGAGGTCCACGCGGGCCTTATCCACAATCACTTTCTGGTGGGCATCTTCACTTTCGATTTTGCCGGCCTTGGCGTCAATGTAGTTCTGCCACATGACCGTATCCTGGCTCAGAATCGCCTTTTCCACTTCCAGTTCGGTTTTCGCGTCCACGAGGGCCGCTTTGTCGAGTTCAAGCTGCTGCTGTTCTTCCGAGTCATCCTCCCGGGCGACCACCTGATCCTTCGCCACCGCATCCCCTTCCTTCACCGTGACCTCGGCAATAAGCCCCGGCCGGGTGAAAGACAGCACATTGTCCTTATATTGATCGGGGAGGGACACCCCATGGATCGGCTGCTCGGCCGGTGAAGGCGGGTCCATCGGCGGGAGCGAGGCAGCGCCCAGGCCCGAGACCAATGCGGCCGCAAGCACCGTTCCCGCGGCGGCCAGTGACATCCGTGTGCGCATGTGCACGCTCCCTGTAAACAAGCCCGATAAAAGCACTTAGGATCTGCCCCAAAACACAGTCGTAATGCGCCGTTGTCCCATTAAGTATCGGCAAGCCAAACGCAAATAACAAGCGCCAAGGCCGATTTCCTTCACACTTCGGCGCGAAAGGCGTTTTCAGGAAATTGCACCCCGCATCCCGTTCGGGTGTGCCCAGGACAATTTGGCCCTCCTGCCGCTCTCTTGGCCCCGCTCAGCCGAACCCCTGCGCGGAAACTGCGGCTCAGGATTCCTTTCGCCCTATCATTTTGCGATTTTCGGCGAACCTGCCTACGATCCGGATGGTTGTTTTCTCGCGAGGATTGAAAAATCATGCCGCCACCTCTCGAAAACCAGCCTCCGCCCGGCCCCTCCGAACCGCCGGCGACCGCCGCTCCGCCGGACGCTCAGGGCCGCCCCGCCAATCATCTCATCGGTTCCACAAGTCCTTACCTGCTCCAACACGCCCACAACCCCGTGGATTGGTTCCCCTGGGGTCCCCAAGCACTGGCCTTGGCCCGGGCGGCGGATAAGCCCATCTTCCTCTCCATCGGATATGCGGCCTGCCACTGGTGCCATGTGATGGAACGGGAAGTTTTTGAGAACCCCGAGATCGCGGCGGTGATGAATGCTCATTTCATCAATATCAAGGTGGACCGTGAAGAGCGCCCGGACCTTGATGAGCTCTACATGCTCGCCACGCAATTAATGACCGGCAGCGGCGGCTGGCCGATGTCCGTCTGGCTTACGCCATCGCTTGAGCCGTTTTACGCGGGGACGTACTTCCCGCCGGATGATCGCTTCGGCCGGCCGGGATTCGTCCGCGTGGAGCAGGCGCTGGCGGATGCCTGGCAGAATCGGCGGGAGGGATTGCTCGAACAATCCCGCAAGGTGGTCGAAGCGATCCGCATGCATGCCGACGAGACGGCGGAGGGTGCGCAGCGCCCGCATCCGGAAGAAATGGAAAAGCGCTCGGTGAACTGGATCGGCGCCGCGATGGATCTCTTTGCGGATCGCTTCGATGGCACACATGGCGGGCTGGGCGGGGCGCCCAAGTTTCCGCCACACCAGGCCCTGCACCTCTGGCTCTGCGCGCTGCATGATCCAAACCTCATGCGCGGGCACGGCCCGCTACTGCAGAAAATGACCCAGCGCACGCTCGATGGCATGATGAACGGGGGGATTTACGACCACGTCGGCGGCGGTTTTGCCCGCTATTCCACGGACGATCGCTGGTTCGCGCCGCACTTTGAAAAAATGCTTTATGACAGCGCGCAGCTCGCGCCGCTGTATGCCTCGGCAAGCGTCTGGTTCAACCGGCCCGACTATGCCCGCGTCGCCACCGACACGCTCGATTTTTTCCTGCGTGAAATGACCGGCCCGCGGGGAGAATTTTATTCCTCGCTGGATGCCGATTCCGAAGGAGAGGAAGGCCGGTATTACGTCTGGACGATCGACGACCTTCGTGCGGCCCTTCCGGATATGACCGATGCCGCCATGATCGTCGAGCATTTTGGCATGAGCGCCCAGGGAAACTGGCATGAATCGCCTGTGCCCGGCGGAAATATACTCGCGGTTCACAAGACGGTGGAAGCAATCGCCGGTGAGCTCAAATCGCCGCGCGAGCTGGTCCAGAAACGGATCGATGCGGCGCTCCTGAAAATGCGGGAATTCCGGAAACGGCGCACCCGGCCCGGCCTCGATGACAAGGTCCTCACCGCGTGGAACGGCCTGATGGTCTCGGCGCTCGCGGCCACCGGACGCATCCTAAAGGAAACACGTTACCTGGAGGCCGCGCACCGGCTCATTGGATTCCTGCTCACGCATCATGTCGAGAACGGGCGCCGGCTGCTGCGCGTTTCCCGTGGCGGCGTCGCCCACACCGATGCGTATCTCGATGACCACGCATACCTGCTCCATGGCCTGATTGACCTGATCGACTCCACCGCCCCCTCGAGCCTCCCGGGAACGATGGCCCGGCGCCGGGCCTTGGAAATGGCCGACACGATGATCCGCGATTTTGAGGATGCGGAGCGTGGCGGGTTTTATTTCACGAGCCCGCGCCACGAGGCCCTTTTCGCGCGGATGAAAAATGCCGCCGACAATGCCACGCCGTCGGCCAACGGCATTGCGATTCGGGCGCTGCTCCGGCTTGCCCGCATCTCCGGAAAAGAGCATTACCGCGAAACGGCGCTCCGCGCGGTTGCCGCCTTCGCGCCAAATGTCGAGCGCCGCCCGGACTACTTTCCCACCATCTTGCTCGCGCTCCAGGATGACCATCGCGCCGCCTCGCGCCTCGCCGAAATGCCCCCGACGCCCCCCGCCGGCTCGGCCGCCGCGACCGGCGCCGAAGAAGACACCATCCCCCTCAAACTCAAGGCCACCGGCCCAGCCAGCGCCAAGGCCGGGAGCACCTTTGCTGTCCTGCTGCGGTTAACGATCCCCAAGGGGTATTACCTCCGGCCGGCGGATTCCCAGGATGCCGAGGAGTACAAGACACTCGCCCGCATCCGCACGCGCGGGCCGGATGGTGAAATCCTCGCGTCGCAAACTTGGACCTATCCCGAGCCCGCAGCCGTTGATGGCGGAAACGGATACGGCGGCACCGTGGAATTCCGTGCCTCCTGCACCGTTGCCCCCGCCGCGCCGCCGGGCGTCCATGTCCTTCGCGTGACGGTGCTGGCCCAGGCCTGCTCGGCGACCGCCTGCTTTGCCCCGCAGCGCGCCGTTGCCGAATTCATGCTGCGCGTCGACGCCTGACGCATCGCAGGCGGAATCTGCGTGGTTCTGATAACCATATCCCCCGAATAAACCATTTGACGCGTCACAAATCCGCCGTAAGATTTCATGGAAACCTGATCTCTCATTTGCACGTTCTTAAAGTTGCTGGAAGCGATGGACGCGACGAAGAGCAACCTCACGCCCCCACCGGAGCCCCTGCGCTCTGAGCCCCCCGAGGCCCCAAAAAAGCCCCGCCGGTGCGGTCCGGTCTCACGGCAGACCCGTGGCCTGCGCGGGCCCATCTCCGCCGAACAAGCCCATGCGATTTCCGCCCGGCCGATACGCCGCGATTCGGCGGCTCTTCCGGTTTACGCCGCCATGGTTCATGAACTTAGAGAACGCTACAAGATTTCCATTCGCAAATGGCGCACCGATATGGCCGGCGTCGCCTACGAACTGACCTACCGCGACGGCCGCATCAAGCGCCTCATCGCCGCGCCCCGCCCGCGCAGCCCGGTATCCGCGGCGATCTTCCTTCATGAAATCGGCCATCACGCCATCGGCTTCAGGCGCTATGCACAGCGCTGCCTGGAAGAACATTACGTCTGGCAGTGGGCGTTCCGGGAAATGCACGCCCGCGGGATTCCGGTCACCGGCCGCGTGCTCCGCCACTATCAGCGCTCGATGTGCCATTACGTCCGCCACGCCCACGCCCGCGGCGAACATGTTCCCGCGGAACTCGCCCATTACGCCCATATCATGGCGTAACTCCCCGCAAAGAATCACCGAATCATCAAAATCAAGGCGTGAAAAAATCAAGGCGTGAAGTGCGGCGACTCGCTCTGCGCCGGCGAAGCGGCAAGCTTCCTGGAAATGTACTCGACGATCTCCGCCGGTTCGGCCATGCGCCCTGTGCCGACCGTCCGACAGGCCTGCCATCCCTCGCCCGGGCCGATGAATTGCACGCCATCATCCAGGAGCTGCTTGGCATTCCGCTGCGTCGCGGGATGCGCCCACATGCCGGCGTTCATGGAAGGGGCGATGACCACCCGCCGCGGATCCGAGGCCACGAGACTTGTCGAGACCACATCATCCGCGAGGCCCGTCGCCATCTTCGCCATCATGTTGGCCGTACACGGGGCGACGAGGATCAAATCCGAATGCTGCGCCAGGCGGATATGGTTTGGATCCTTGAGCTCGGCGGGCGTCCAGAGGTCGGTGTAAACCGCGTTGGCGGTCAGCGCCTGGAACGTGGTGGCGCCGACGAAATGCAGCGATTCGGGCGTCATGGCAACAGTCACGTTGGCCTTGGCCTGCGCGAGCTTGGAGACCACATCGCAGACCTTATACGCCGCGATGCCGCCACAGACGCACACGAGGATGGAATGATTGTGCAGGTTCATGGAATAATTGTAGCAGATCAGCCGCGGATCGCCGCTATTCAGGCAGGCTGGCAAGGTGCGCTTCGACCTGCTCGATCAGCGGGCCCAGGGTCTCGGCGGAAAAATCGAACCGCAGGCCCGCGGCGGCGAAAAGCTCCGGCAGCGGCCGCGAACCGCCCAGCGCCAGCGCCCGCTTATAGGCTGCAATCGCCCCGCGCCGGTCCTTCAGGCTGTTCGCCCAGAGCTGCAGCGCCCCGAGCTGCGCGATGCCGTACTCCACGTAATAAAACGGACATTGCCACAGGTGCAGCACGCGCTGCCAGCCGAGCTTCAGCGGTTTTTCATAACCCGACGAATCCACTTCGCCGCCGAACCGCCGGTTCAGGTCAAGCCAGCAGGCGTTGCGTTCTTCATGCGAATGTGCCGGATGCGTGTAGAGCCAGTGCTGGAACGCATCGATCATGGCGACCCAGGGCAGGAGCCCGATGACGCCTTCAAAGTGGCGGCGAAGCGCCCGGGCCCGCTCAGCGGGCGCGTAAATCTCCGCGAGCTCCGGCCCGGCGAGCAGTTCCATCCCCATGCTGGCGACTTCACAGAACTCAATCGGCGCGCTGCGGTAGGCGACCAATCCATCGTCGCGGGCCGCATTGGCATGAAATGCGTGGCCGGCTTCGTGCAGCAGCACCATGATGTCCCCGTGAAGCCCCGCGGCATTCATGAAAATAAACGGCACGCGGCGCTCCTCCAGCGTGCTCTGATAGCCGCCGGGCGCCTTCCCGGGCCTCGAATCCAGGTCCAGCAGTTTCTCATTGCGCAGGCCGCGGAATTCATCGCCCAGTTCCGCATCCACCCGCCGCACGATCCGCTCGGTGAGCTCCGCAAGTTCCTCGGCAGTGGTAAACGGCTTGAGCGGCGGGCGATTCTGCGGATCGACCTGCAGGTCCCATGGCCGAAGCGCCGGCAGATTCAACTGCCGGCACCGGCGCTCGTGCATCCGCCGGGCCGCGGGCATGCAGGTTTTTTCGATCGCATCATGAAATGCAAAGCAATCGGCCGGCGTGTAATCGAAGCGCCGCCACATTTTGAAGGCGTATTCCACGAAATTCTGCAGGCCGGCGTTTTTGGCGATGCGGTCGCGGACGGCGATCTGGCCGTCGAGCGTGTCGTGAAACCCCTTTTCATCCGCGAGGCGCCGCGTGGTCATCGCCTCCCACGCGAATTGCCGCAGACGACGGTCCGGCTCCTCCAGGTACTTGCCCATCTGAGGCATCGTGCGTTCCTGGCCGTCAAAAAACACGGTGAGCGCGCCGGCAAGCTTCGCCCGGGCCTGGTTGAGCTTGATTTCCTCGGTCTGCAGCGGAATGTTTTCGGGGCGGAAAAGCGCGGCGTCATTGGCGGTGTTGCGGTCAAAGACGAAGTACCGTTTCTTCGGAAGTCCGGCCCGGAACGGCGACGCCAGGAATTTTTCGTCGAGCTTCTGAAAATGCGGCTTGCAGAGCGGCTGCACCTCTTCCACCCAGCGAAGATATTCCTTCTCGATCGCCGGGTCATCCGTGTGGCAGGTCATTTCAATCTCGCGGCGCGTTCCCGCCTCGCTGAGCACCGCCGTCAGCTCCGAGCAGTCCAGCAGCCATTTTTCCAGCTCCGCCGCCGATTGAATCGGCCGCTGCTCAAGGGAAATCAGCAGCGGCTCAATCTGCTTAAAGGTCTGGGGATCCAGGCCCGCCGGGACAAAGCTGCGCGGAAATGCGTTCGCCATATTGCCTCGCGGAAATTCCGCCGCCGCGGACTCAGGGATTGGTGGTCGCCGGAGCCGTCGCGGGTGGGTTCCGCAGCAGCGATGCGACGACCTTTTCCAGGTCGGTCTTGGCCTTCCGGAATTGATCCGGGGCGCGCTCCGGCGAGCTGGTCTGCACCATCTTGCCGTTGTAGGTGATCTGAATCAGCAGCGTGACATCCGAGGAATAAAACGGCTGCAGCTTCTGCCAGTCGGCAAAATCGGCCCATATCCCGTTCAGCTGGTCCTGGGAAAGCTGCCCGGTCATCCGGCGGATGTCCCCTTCCTTGGCCCCGCGGCGCTCCACCAGCGTCACCGCCCCCGACGGCGTGATGCGCATGTCCAGATCATAAGTATTGAAAATATCATCATAATAATAGTGCACGTCCGACGGCGCGGCCTTGCCCTGAAAGCCCATCGACGCGCACGCCCCCAGCAGCAGCGGCATGGCCAGTGCGGCCAGCATCAGCATCCGGCGGCCCGAACGGCCACGCCGGCCCTTCCGCTCACCTGTTACCTCAACCTGCAAAGCGTCAGCACCCATGTGTTCCTCCACGGAAAAAGAAAAAACCGTCAGTACCACGCGGCCCGGGAGCAATGGTTGCCGGAAACGTTCCACCACGCCTCCTTCCATCCCTGCCGCCATCAGTCGATTCCCTGCTCCACGAGCCAGCGCTCGGCGTCCAGTGCCGCCTTGCATCCCATGCCCGCCGCGGTGATCGCCTGGCGATAGGTCGAGTCCGCACAGTCGCCTGCCGCGAACACGCCATCCACGCTGGTCTGAGCGCGGAACCCGTCGCGCAACACGATGTACCCTTTTTCATTGAGCTGCACCTGGCCCGCTAGAAATTTTGTGTTCGGCGTGTGCCCGATCGCCGCAAACATCCCGCTGGCCTCCAGCGTGGTGTGATCCTGGGTCAGCAGGTTCTCCACCCGCACGCCGGTGACGCCTTCGGTTTCGTTTCCCAGCACTTCCTGCACGGCTGAATTCCAGATCGGCATCACCTTCGGATTCGAAAGCGCCCGCGCCGCCATCACCTTCGAGGCCCGCAGCGAATCGCGCCGATGCACCAGATACACCCGCGAGGCAAACTTGGTCAGATACGTCGCCTCCTCCGCCGCCGAATCCCCCCCGCCGACGACCACCAGCGGCCGGTCCTTGAACCGCGGCAGGTTGCCGTCGCAGACCGCACAGGCCGAGACGCCCAGATTCTCAAATTGCCTTTCAGAAGGCAGCCCGAGGTAATTCGCCGCGGCGCCGGTCGCCACGATGATCGAATGCGCGTGCGTGAGCGCCTCTTCATCTCCCAGCAGCGGGCCGTCATGCCAGATTCTAAACGGCCGTGTGGAGAGATCTATTTTGTTGACGTTGTGCTGACGGACCCGCGTGCCCATGCGCTCGGCCTGCTGCTGGAGCGTGTCCATGAGCTTGTGCCCGCTGATGCCATGGACAAAACCCGGGAAGTTTTCCACTTCTGAGGTCCACATGAGCTGGCCGCCGGGCATGTGGTCGCGGTCCGGCCCGCCGCCAGTAAGCACGAGCGGCCGCAGGTTGGCGCGGGCGGCATAAATGGCCGCGGTCCAGCCGGCTGGGCCGGAGCCGACGATGACGAGTTTTTCCGCTTGAGGGGTATGAGGCGAGTGGGGCATGCGTTTTCCTTGCGCGAAGGGTCCGCCCCATTATAGGGAGAAATTCCAACATGGGGAGTGACCGCGACCCGCGGAGGTGCGCACCCGCCGCCAGGTGCAAGATTCCATGGTGCGAAAACGCCTCTTACCGGCCTGAATCACCCGGGATCACGGCATTCCGCCGGCCGGGCCGACAGGCACCAGCACGCCTCGCGGACCCGTGCGGGGATTTACCGCGACTACGCCCAGTTGCTGCATGAGCGTCTGCACGTCCACCTCGGGCAGCTTCTTTTGCCGGCGGGCGTCGTTGGTCGCCTGGAAAGTGAACGCCAGGGACGGACCCGGAACCCACTGCACGTGCCCGTCAAGATAGGCCGCATTGATGCCGCCATTGAGCCCCGGTCCCGGTTTGGAATAGGCGATGATCACCTGCGAAGCGTTGGCGTCCGCCATTGAAAAGCCGTCGCCGATGTATATGTAATCGGAATGCTGGGTCACCTGGTCGGAGAACTTATTGAAGTCCGATTTCGCCATCTGCTGGAGTTCCGGCGTGACATTCAAGGGCTGCGTGCCCGAGCCATTGCGGGCAAGCATGTTCGACACGGGCCTGCCGCTGTTGACGCCCGGGGCATTGGTCAGAATCGAATCATCAGAAACGATCCGCGCCAGGCTGTCCGGCAATTTGCCGTTGTGGTCGGCGCTGTAGAGCATTGCAAAGGTCGTGATCTGCTTGAGGTTGCTGGCGTCCACCGCGTTTCCTGCCGCAGTGCGTGCCCGCGCAGTCGCTGGCAATGCCACCGCCACCAGCATCGCCGGCACCGCGACCATCACCGGGCCGCTCGGATCGCCGCCCAGCATTTCGGCGCCCAGGAACGACGAATGGCTCACCGCATGAGCCCCCTCCGCATCCATCCACGACATGGCCGCGCCGGGGGTCATGAACTTCGCCACATCATCCGTGTCCGGCAGCAGGCTCGGCGGAATATCGACACCGGCAGCCCGTGCCAGCGGAATTACGCCCAAGGCCATCCGCCGCAGTTCCGGATAAATCCTCGCCGGGTTCGAATAGCTGATCGAAAGCGGCTGGACCCCCTTGGGCATCTGGGCCATCGCCGTCTTGTAAAGATCGCTCTGCGTGATCGCATCCTTCTTGTTCTCCACCTGCTTCACCGCACCGGCGATGCCATCCAGCGAGGAAACAAACAGATATCCGTCGCGCACCGTCCACGCGATGCTGTAGGTCAGATAGGAAACCGACGACACCTCGATCTTCCCGGTCGTCACCTTGTCGATCTTGAACCGCCCCTGAGCCATCCGGGCCGCAAAGTTCTCCAGCGTCGAAATGGTCTTGGCGAGTTGATCCGGGTTGGAAAGCTTGTGCACCAGCGCGATGTTCAGGCCGCCCTCATCGCTCAGCGGAGCGCGGTACAGAATCCATTCCGTGCCCAGCGGGGCGAGCAGGTCCTTTTCGATATCGATGCCGATCTGCTGGCCGCCCATCTGCACGGCCTGGTCGAACGCGGCGCCGGCATTGGCGTCGACGTTGCCCACAATGGTGCGTGCTTCGGTGAACAGGGCATGGAGGTCCATTTTCGAAGCCGTAAACGCCGCCGCTTCCTTGGGCACCACCGCCAGGTCAGCGTCCGTGATCGGATCCTGACCGACGAGTTTCCAGATCCCTTTCTTTTCCCCGGTGTAGCCCACGAATGACTGGTCGGTCCACCCCTTGCCGTCAAAACCGCTCTCGGCCACCATCTGCCGCATGCCGCCAATGCCCACGGCATCGACGACCAGGCCGAATTTCGCCTTCACCTCCGGCGGCGCGTCCGGAATCTTCTGAAGCGCATCCTGAACCATCGCCAGCCCCTTCTGCACGTCGCCGTAGACGGCGATTGCAGGCTGGGCCACATTGATTTGCTTCATCGCCTTGACGTAGCTCGGGTTGGTCGCGAGCGAACCCGTCGCCGCCGTCGGTTTGCCGATCACCAGTGACACCAGATTGCCAACGGTGCTCACCGTCACCGGCACGTCCGGCGAGGGCGGGGCCTGCTTGATGACGTCGTTGAGCAGTCCCGAAAGCTTCACGGCATCCGGCCCTGCATCGCAGATCAATCCCATGTGCACATCCGGCTGCCGCGGATTGTTGAATCCCATCGGCTCAAAATAAAACGCCACCGGATGGTGCCAGGCAATGCCCAGCCCGCTCTGGAGTTTGGCGATCTGCTCGGGCGCGTTGGGATCACGAGCGCTTGCCTGATCCATTAATTTTGGAAGTTGGGTGCTGATGAAGTCGCGGATCGTGGACGCTTCGATGATCCCCTTGAGGTTCGATCCGGCGTACGCCCCCTGCAACGCATCAGAACCCGCCCACCCGACATACACAATTGCATCCTGTGGAACCTTGTCCTCCAGCGGCGCCGCGGCACGCGCCGACGCACTCGCCAGAAGCAACCCCGCGGCAACAAGCCCCCATGCGCGGAAACGACGTTTACCCATGACAACTCCTTCTCAGAAAAAAAACAGAAAACCGGTATTTGCGAACAAGGACCCCAGACAGGGGCCACCATAACGTTAGACCCGGGGCCCATCAACGTGATGGGCAGTAGAATTTGTCTAATAGACAGATAATGACGAAGGGCGCAAAACCTGACCACCGACTCCACAGCGTTGCCGCAAACGCCACTTTGTTTGGTGGGAGGGCCGCCAAAAAGGAGTTTTTCATCAGCCATTTTATGGCGGACCTGAGGATGCACCCAAAACACGGGCAGCGACGAGCGGGACCCTAACAGAAATAAACCATCCACGCTTGCGAAAGATATGCTAACTATGCCCAGCAGTAGAGACTTACAAAATTTTCTCGGAACCTCACTTTTCCTCATGATTGCGCTTACTGGCGAACGATATATTACGTGGATCAACGTACCTGCGGTCCTGTGTCGGGGCCGTCCTTATAGTGGTGCTTGAATCCGTTTTTTTATCGGCCGCGTGAGAGAGGATTTGCATGAGCATCTCCCCGATTGGGTCAACACCCCCGATCACGCGCCTGCAGGGAAGCAAGGCGACGGACAGCGTAACGCGCTCGCAGGATGCGGGCACACGAGAGGCAGACAGCGTGGAAATCAGCGATTCCGCGCGGTACCTCAGTGAGATCAAGAAATTGCCGGACGTTCGAACGGACAAGGTGCAGGCCGCTAAGGCCCTGATCGCCTCGGGCCAACTCGAATCACCGGAGCGCATCGACGGCACCGTCGACGCCCTACTGACGGAAGTGACCTGAGTCACCGATCCACTCAAACCAAAAACAACGACCGCTCACGCAGCCGTGGGCGGTTTTTGTTTTTGCACTCCTTGCTCCGGCGTTCAGGGCAAATCCGTGGCCGGTGGAGCGCCGCGCCGGGGCGCCGTGGGGTGCGCCGG
>Ga0265314_10003406_pt1 | contig 15402 bp, 12 predicted proteins | sample 4126metaG_FD_203106 | JGI IMG/M metagenome (GOLD analysis project Ga0265314, IMG submission 203106) | Rhizosphere microbial communities from Carex aquatilis grown in University of Washington, Seatle, WA, United States - 4-1-26 metaG | ecosystem: Host-associated > Plants > Roots > Rhizosphere >... | reverse complement strand
TCGAGGCTGGAGCAGCGCCGCTCCGTCTCGTCTTCATCGTTGCCGGGGTCGTGGGACGCACCCGCCAGCCACACCTTCTCCAGCTCAATCAGGCGAGCCAGATCGCCGTCTTGGTAGGCACGGGTTACCTCCTTCATGGCCTCGGTCCGCTCCTCCCGAGAGCCTGCGTCCTGAACCTTGTCGGGGTGGATGGCGGTCGCGAGGCGGCGAAAAAGATCCCGAATGGCCGTCGCGGCAGAGCCAGCCGCGCGCCTCGCGGACGGGCTTTCGGCGGTCGGGTCAGGCGATGGCGGGAACTCGCCAGCGGGAAAGTCCGCGGGCTTCTGGCCGGACACCTTGTGGAATTCGAAGAGGTCATCATCGGGCGATGGCCCCGGGGTAAGAATGCCTTCCAGCTGCAGCAGCTCGTAGAGATCCTGGATCAAGCGCCGGTCCTTTCGCTTCAGGCTCGGCCTGGCCAGGATGGTGGCGAAAAGCCCGTGGATCTCGCGGTCAATCGCCAGCCCCTGCGCAATCAGTGGCTGGGCCGCGCTCGCCATCTGCGCCATCTGCGCATGCTGGGACTCGAGCGTCGCGAGCAACTTTTCGAGCTTGACCTTTTTTCGCGTCACGTCCGCCAGCAGCTTCTGCCGCTCGCGCAACAGGGCGAAAAGCCGGCTGGGCGTTTCTCGAAGCTCGAGCTGGCCTACGGCGGGCGGTGACACGCGTGCGGTAGCGGGGCGCATGGGTTCAAAGGTTAGTAGAACCGAGCCCGGATTTCACGGGCTATGCCTGTTTGGGGGTGCCCTGCTAGTTGTCCAGCGCGCCCTGACAAACCCAGGCGACGAGCGTGGCGATCTCAGGCGGCGACAGTGACCCTTCGTCGAGGGGCATCTGGGAGACGCAGGCACCCATGCCCTCCACTGCTTGCACGACGTGGCTCGCCGAGGGCTGACCCGGCAACACCAGCCAGCGATGGTCGCAGCAGGCGGCGGAGTGTTGCCCAACCAAGGTGTCGTAGCGCCAAGGCGCGTGGCAGATTTCGCCCGTGCAGGCGGTAAGAATGGGCATGACGTCGTTGGTGAAGGAAACCGCGGGTGCGCTTGCCGTGCATTGCGGATCCGTCCCGCCGTCGTCGATACTGGCCGCCACGTCCGCGCTCTGGCGACACGTGGCGGTTGCGTCGGGCAGGAAAATCACGACCGCGCCTGCATCCTCATTGCCCTGGGGCGAGCGCGATCCGGCGGCACTAGAGCAGTTGCCGCCAACCAATACCAGCAAGCAGGCAAGCACGCGATCGCGGTACAACGTTCGCCAAGGATAGCAGGTGGCGGACAACTGACCATGCGCGGAAGCCAGACGCATCACCCCCAGGATTGCGCAATGGATCGCGATCCGACGCCTTGGTCGGTCCGTTCGCGCAAGCGAAGTCGTCGGTTCTTTCGCACGTTTTCCCGGACTGCGCTATGGTTGAAACCTTCGCAGGGCTCCACCATGGTCATCCAGATTCTCTTCCGGGATCCTCGCTCAGGCAGCGAGAAGAAATACGAGTTCGACCAGTCGCCGGTTCGTATCGGCAGGAACCCGCTGAATAACGTTGTCCTCGAGGGTAACTTTGTCTCGGGATGGCACGGCATCATCCGCTTCGACAACACCGGGACCTACTACTTCGATCTTGGTTCGACCAACGGCACCTGCCTCGAAGGCAAGAAGCTGCAGAAGAACACCGCCATTCCCATCCTGCAGCCAACGCGGTTCACCATCTGGATGTTCGAACTGATCGTCACCCCTTGCACGCCCGGCGCGCTTCCGACGCATCTGCAGCAACCTTCCGCGATTGGGACCGTGACCAGCCGAAGCACGGAGGTGGTACAGGCCGGGGCGATGCCACAGACGCCATCTCATGCGCCCGGCTCGCCGTCGCGGATTGTCCCCGTGGGAGGCAATCGCATCCCAACGCCTCCGCCTCCATCAAGCTCTTCGGTGCCCTTTTCCGCGCCCGCCCGGCCATCCTCGCAATTCCCTGCGCCTGATCCTGCGCGGGATCAGCCCTCGGATCGCTTGGTTCGCTGCCTGCGCATCATCGGTGCATTTTCGGAAGCTTTCATGGGGCTGAAGAAGGGCTACGAGCAATTCGGCTCCGAGGTCGGCGTGCGGCCATTGAGCGGAAGCACACCCCTTCACCGCGCCCGGACCAGCCAGGAGATCGTGGAATACCTGCTCGAATCTTCGGTCGATCCCGACGTCTGCGCGCGCGACCTGAACGCCGTTTTCGCCGACATGGGCATCCACGACGTTGCCCTCATGGAAGGCATCTCGCAAAGCGTTCGCGTTCTCCTCGCCAAGCTCGATCCCAACGCTCTGGATTTCAAGATGGGCGCGGGTCTGTGGTCCGGATCCAAGGCCAAGGCCAGGTGGAGCGAATACGTCGAGACCTTCAACAGTCTGCTGGCCGAGGACTCGGCCCTGCACGCCGAGATCTTCGGCGAAGAGTTCGCAAGCGCCTACGCCAGCGTCGCCCTCGGAGATGAGAACGCGACGGGCGACGACGGCGAGTGACGCTTTTCGCCTAGCGACCCGAGTAACCTCGACTCGCCAAAAGCGGTTCGCGGTGTCAGACTGCCTGCTTTCCGCTTGGTCGGAATGGTGGTGAAAGGTTGCGCGACAAGTTTAAATCCCCTTGACATGGCGGCCAAGTCGAAGGTTAATGCCACACTGTATCAACTAGGTAGCGGAATATGCCTCTCCAAAACATTGAGTCGCTGCTTCAGCCGATTGCCGCCGACGCTCCTTGCGGCCCGGATCTCGAATACGATTCTGCGTTTCTCGAGTTGGATCGCCTCTCGCAAGGCAAGCCCGAGCAGCAGATGGGCGACACCATCGTGCCTGCCCAGGAGCCAGACTGGAAAGAGGTTGGCAATCGCGCTCTTGCGCTCATGGCCAAGACCAAGGACCTGCGCATCGCCATCCGGCTGACCCGTGCCCTGCTGAACACGGAAGGACTGGCCGGGTTGGCGGACGGGCTCAAGGTCGTGCGCGGGGTCGTCGAGACGTTTTGGGATGGATTCTATCCCAAGCTGGATCCAGACGACGGCAACGATCCCACGTTCCGCGTGAACATCCTGATGGGGCTTTGCGACGGGGCGGCATTCATCGATCGCCTCCGCCAGGTTCCCTTGGTTATCGCGCGATCCTTTGGCCGCTTCGGACTGCGCGACTTTGCCATCGCGTCTGGCGAGATTCCGCCTCCCGCGGGAACGGATCCGCCCAAGCCCTCCGCCATCGACGGTGCGTTCAACGAGTGCCCCATTCCGACCTTGCAGGCGACGGCGGAGTCGCTGCGCTCTTCGCTCGAATGTCTTGCCGCCGTCGAGGCCTTCGTGGGCGACAAGGTTGGCGCCTCCAATGGCGTCAACTTCGCAAAGCTGACGGAAACTCTTCGCGCCGCCGAGAAGATTCTGACCGCCCGCCTGGCCAGGCGCGGGGTCACGGCCGGGGGCACTGCGGAAGCCGGCGCCGCTGCGGACGGAGCGGGCGACGGCGCGGCCGGAAGTTCAGGCGGCGGGCCGTCCATCGCCGGCGAGATCAACAGCCGAGAGGACGTCGTCCGCGTGCTGGACAAGATTGTTTCCTACTACGAACGCGCCGAACCCTCCAGCCCCATTCCCCTGCTCATCAAGCGCAGCAAGCGGTTGGTTTCGGCCAGCTTCATGGATATCGTCAAGGACATCGCATCCGATGGTCTTTCCCAGGTCGAAAACCTCCGTGGGAAAGACGAAAACGAAACGGAAAGCAGCTAGTTCTCAAACATCAGAGGTAGGTGGACATCATGGCAACCAGTGCGCAGAAATTCATTCAAAGAAACCGAGCACCGCGCGTCCAGATTGAATACGACGTCGAACTCTATGGCGCAGAGAAGAAGGTCCAACTGCCCTTCGTCATGGGTGTCATGTCGGATTTGTCTGGTAACCCGAAAGAGGCTCTTTCTCCCGTGGCAGATCGCAAGTTCGTCGAGATCTCGGTCGACAATTTCGACGACCGTCTCAAGGCCATGAAGCCGCGCGTGGCGTTCCAGGTTCCCAACACGCTAACCGGGGAAGGCAACATCAGCGTCGACCTCTCTTTCGAAAGCATGGAAGACTTCTCGCCCGCGGCCATCGCGCGCAAGGTTGGGGCGCTCAATCAACTGCTCCAGGCGCGCAACCAGCTCGCGAACCTGGTGACCTACATGGACGGCCGAACCGGGGCCGAGGACTTGGTCGCCAACCTACTCAAGGATCCTGCTCTCCTGCAGGCTCTCGCCGCCGCTCCCAAACCAGACGCCGGGGACGAAGGTTCCGGCCAAGCCAAGTAGCAGTGAGGAAGAACCATGGCTGAGACACAAAAATCCACAGAAGCCGCCTCCGCAACCATGGAGGTGAATGAATTCGCCTCTCTGCTGAACAAGGAGTTCAAGCCCCAGACCGACGGTGCGAAGTCCGAGATCGAAAATGCGGTCAAGACTCTCGCCCAACAAGCCTTGGCCAGCAGCAGGCTCATTTCCACCGATGTCGTGCAAACCATCAACGCGATGGTGGCCGAGATCGACAAAAAGCTGAGCGAGCAGATCAACCAGATCATGCACCACGCCGACTTCCAGCAGCTCGAAAGCGCCTGGCGCGGACTGCACTACCTGGTCAACAATAGCGAGACCGACGACCAGCTCAAGATCCGGGTCATGAACGTCTCGAAGAAGGATCTGCACAAGACGCTCAAGCGCTACAAGGGCGCGGCCTGGGATCAGAGCCCCATCTTCAAGAAGCTGTACGAAGAAGAGTACGGCACCTTGGGCGGCGAGCCCTTCGGCTGCCTGGTGGGCGACTACTACTTCGACCACGGCCCCATGGACGTCGAACTCCTGGGCGAGTTGTCCAAGGTCGCGGCCTCGGCGCACGCGCCTTTCCTGGCTGCCGCATCGCCTACCGTCTTCCAGATGGAATCGTGGCAGGAGCTCAGCAACCCAAGGGATCTGACCAAGATCTTCTCTGTGCCCGAGTACGCCGGCTGGCGCTCGCTGCGCGAGTCCGACGACGCCCGCTACCTTGGTCTGTGCATGCCGCGCTTCCTCGCTCGCCGTCCCTACGGCGCCAAGACCAACCCGGTCGAGGAATTCAACTTCGAAGAGGATGCGGCAAGTTCCGACGCCAAGAAGTACACCTGGGCCAACGCTGCCTACGCCATGGCCGTCAACATCAACCGCTCGTTCAAGCTCTACGGCTGGTGCTCGCGCATCCGCGGCATCGAATCGGGCGGCGCGGTGGAGGGTCTGCCCACCCACACCTTCCCGACCGACGACGGTGGTGTAGATCTCAAGTGCCCGACCGAAATCGCCATCAGCGACCGGCGCGAGGCCGAACTGGCCAAGAACGGCTTCATGCCGCTCATCTATAAGAAGAACTCGGACTTCGCCGCCTTCATTGGCGCCCAGTCCTTGCAAAAGCCAACCACCTACGACGATCCCGATGCCTCGTCCAACGCGGCGTTGGCGGCTCGCCTGCCCTACTTGTTTGCCACCTGTCGCTTCGCCCACTATTTGAAGTGCATCGTGCGCGACAAAATCGGATCCTTCCGAGAGGCCGAAGACATGCAGCGCTGGCTGCAAACCTGGATCAACTCGTACGTCGACGGCGACCCCTCGCACTCCAGCGAAGAGACCAAGTCGCGCAAGCCCCTTTCCGGAGCGGAGGTCGTCGTCGAAGAGGTCGAAGGAAACCCTGGATACTACCAATCCAAGTTCTTCCTACGTCCCCACTACCAGCTCGAAGGGCTCACCGTGTCCCTGCGGCTCGTCTCGAAGCTTCCGTCGGCAAAGGGCGGCTAAGTTTCCGAATGTTCACACCTGACAACAACCAACCAGTAATTAACAAGGAGTAGAAAAATGGCGGTAAGTATTTGTTTGAGGCTCGGCCCGGATAAGAAAAATCTGAAGGGCGAATCCGTGATCACGAAGCACGAGGGCGAAATCGACGTGCTGTCGTGGAACTGGGGTCTGACACAGTCCGGGACATCGCACCGTTCCACTGGTGCCGGTGCGGGCTCGGCCGATGTGCATGACCTGACCATCACCAAGTACGTCGACGCGGCTACCCCGACGTTGTTCCAGGACACCTTCGATGGAAAGGACCAAGGGGAGTCGGTGCTGACCTTCATCAAGGTCGGCGGCGGCAAAGGAAATCACGTCGAATACCTCAAGATCACCATGTCGGGAACCGTCATGATCTCCTCGGTCAATTCGGGTGGCGCTGCAAGCAGCGACGATTCCTTCACCGAAACGGTGACCCTGAACTTCGCCTCGGTGAAGATCGACTACTTGTCGCAAACCGCAAACCAGGGCAAAGGCGCCACGGTTTCTGGACACTTCGATATCGCCAAGAAGTTCTCCGTGTAGAGGTTCTCTCCCATGGGCGTCCGAAGTTCACCAGGACGCCCATGGGTGCCAGTTTTCCCCCTAGCAAGTAGGCCCCACGCATGAGCACCATCGAGGAAGATGTCCGTCAAGGAAAGCTAGAAGAGGCTCTGGCGGGCCTGCAAGCCGCGATTCGCAAGGCCCCGGCCGACGCCAAGCAGCGGGTGTTGCTGTTCCAACTGATGTCCATCATGGGACAGTGGGAACGGGCCATGACCCAGCTTAATGTGGTGGCCGATCTCGATGCCAAGGCTCTGCCCATGGTTCAGACCTATCGCACGGCCCTGAAGTGCGAAGAGCTGCGCGCCGAGGTATTTGCCGGACGCCGCACGCCGCTGCTGTTCGGCGAGCCCGCGCAATGGGCGGCTCTGCTCGTGCAGTCGCTCATTCTTGGCGCCCAGGGCAAGAGCGACGAGTCCGAGGCGCTCCACACCCAGGCATTCGACCAAGCGCCGGCCTCGTCGGGAAAGATCGACGGACAGCCCTTCGCATGGCTGGCCGACGCCGACTTCCGTCTCGGCCCGGTTCTGGAAGCCATCGTCGATGGAAAATACTACTGGATCCCCTTCGGCAACCTGCGCGCCATCCGCATCGAGAAGCCAGCGGATCTGCGCGACCTGGCTTGGATCCCGGCCTACCTGACCCTTGTCAATGGCGGCGAGATCGTGTCGCTGATTCCCTCAAGATACCCCGGCTCCGAAGCCAGTTCCGATCCGTCGATTCGCATGGCGCGAAAGACCGACTGGCAGGAGCGCAAAGACGGCAAGGACGGTACCAGTGTCGGCCTCGGTCAGCGGATGTTCGCGACCGATCAGGGCGACTATCCGCTTCTAGAGGTACGCGCGATAGAATTCGATCCGTCTCCCGAGTCGGCTGACCAGCCGGTCGGCAAGCCGCTCGAATAAGCGGCTTCGAACAATGGCTGATCTGACACAGAAGGATCGCCTTCAGCCCTCGCTCCTGGATCGGTTGACCGATAACGATCCCGAACGGAAACAGGAATCTCGCGACGCGCGCGTCCTGTCGCCAAGCCGTCTCCGCGAGTGCGTCCGGCGCGACTTGGTTTGGCTGATGAACACCACCCACCTCCGATCCACGCAGGATCTCGACGACTACCCGCTGGTAGCCCGCTCGGTTCTCAATTTCGGCCTTCCCGATCTGGCCGGCCGTACCACCTCGACCGTGGATGCAGGCACGCTGGAGCAGGCCATCCGCAAGGTCATCCTGGACTTCGAACCGCGCCTCGTCGCACGCACGTTGCGCGTGAAGCTGGTCGTGGACGACAGTCAGATGAACCACAACTCGATGACGTTCGATATCGAGGCCGAGCTGTGGGCCCAGCCGCTTCCCCTGCGCTTGTTCTTGCGCACAGCCGTCGATCTCGAAACCGGCTCTATCGACGTCATCGACCAAGGCAACAAGGGAGGAGGCTGATGGATCCCCGCCTCCTCACCTACTACAACCGCGAGTTGCAGTACATCCGCGAGACCGGACAAGAGTTCGCCAAAGAGTTTCCCAAGATCGCGGGCCGTCTCGGCATCGAATCCCTGGAATGCACCGACCCCTACGTGGAGCGGCTGCTGGAATCGTTCGCCTTTCTCACCGCTCGCGTGCAGCTCAAGATCGACGCCGAGTTTCCACGTTTCGCGCAGCATCTGCTGCACATGGTGTATCCGCACTACCTCGCGCCCACGCCCTCGATGACCGTGGTGCAACTTCAGCCCAGCCTCAGCGAGGGCGCTCTGGCCGATGGATTCAAGGTTCCCCGCGGCTCCACGCTCAAGAGCCTGATTGGGCGGGGCGAGCAGACCGCGTGCGAGTACCGCACCGCCCATGAGGTCACCCTGTGGCCGCTGGAGATCGCGGGCGCGGAATACACGTCGTTTCTCGGTGATCTTGGGAATCTGCGCATTCCCGGCAAGGCGAAAGCTGCCCTGCGCCTGCGCCTGCACGCCTCGGCGGGACTGAACTTCGATCAAATCGCGCTCGATGAATTGCCGCTGTATTTGCGCGGAGGCGACGAGGTTGCTATGCGCCTTTACGAACTGCTGCTGGCGCACACGGTGGCCCTGGTCCTCCGTCCCGCCGGCCAAGGTGCCTCGTGGAGCGAACTGGTTTTGGACAATCCCGTCCAACCCCTGGGATTCGAGGACGACCAAGCGCTCTTGCCCTACGGCCCGCGGTCGTTCCAAGGCTACCGGCTCTTGCAGGAATACTTCGCCTTTCCCAGCCGTTTTCTCTTCGCCAACCTGGCCGGCCTGAAGAGTGCCGTTCGCCGCTGCGCCACGCCGGATCTGGAAATCGTGATCGTTCTCGACGCCCAGGACTCCCGCCTGGAAAAGGCGGTGGGCCCCGCGCAGTTCGAGCTTCATTGCACGCCTGCCATCAACCTTTTTCCCAAGCGCACGGATCGCATCCACCTCAGCGAGAGCGAATACGAATACCATGTGGTCCCCGATCGCACGCGGCCGATGGACCACGAGGTCTTTCAGGTCACCGAGGTCATAGGCTACGGGACCAGTGGCGAAGAAAAACAGGAGTTCCTGCCTTTCTATGCCCTGCACGATCGCATCGCGGCCGAGGACATGTCTTCGTACTACACCGTCCACCGCGAACCGCGCATGCTCTCGACCAAGCAGCGCAGCCAGGGGGCGCGCTCGAGCTATGTGGGCAGCGAAGTCTTTCTTTCCCTGGTCGACTCGAACGAAGCCCCGATTCGCCCGCAGCTCAAGCAGCTTGCCATCAACACGCTTTGCACCAACCGCGACCTCAGCCTCCACATTCCCGTGGGCCAGAGAAGCAGCGACTTCGTGCTCGAATCCGGGGCGCCTATTCAGGCGGTCCGCTGTGTCGCAGGCCCAACGCCACCCAGGCCCTCGCACGTGCATGGCGATCCGACCTGGCGTCTCATCAGCCACCTGTCGCTCAACTACCTTTCCATCACCGACGACGCGAACGGTGGCGGTGCGTCCGCCCTGCGCGAACTGCTCTCGCTTTACGGAGACGCGAGCGAAGCCATCGTACGCAAGCAGATCGACGGCGTGCAGTCGGTATCTTCCCAGTCCGTGACCCGGCGCTTGCCCATTTCCGGTCCCGTCGCCTTTGGCCGTGGCATCGAGGTCACGCTCACCCTCGACGAAACCGCCTTCGAAGGCATGGGGGTATTTCTGCTCGGCTCGGTTCTCGAGCGCTTCTTCGCCAAGTACGTTTCCATCAATTCCTTCAGTGAAACCGTCCTGAGAACCATTCAGCGCAAGGAGGTCGTGCGATGGCCAGCGAGGCTCGGCCGGCGACCAGCACTGTGACCGGCACTGGAGAGACGCCCGCGCCTCGGCCTGTCGCCGACCGCACACGTTTCGACGAACTCATTCGCGCAGTCGAAAAGAACCCGGCGAAGTACGATTTTTTCGCGCTCCTCCGCGCCATCGAATGCACTTGCCCAGACCGCATGCGCTTGGGGCAAGCCACCCGCCCTGTCGACGAGCCGATTCGCCTGGGCCAAGAAGCGTCCCTGGCGTTCGCGCCGTCCACCCTCGCCTATGTCGAACCCGCGAAGGACGAGCGCCCGCCGCGCATCGGCGTGTACTTTCTGGGCGCGTTCGGTCCCAACGGTCCCCTACCCATCCACCTGACCGAGTACGCCCGCGACCGCCTTCGCAATGCCAACGATCCCACCCTGATCCGTTTTCTCGACGTCTTCCATCACCGCATCCTGGCCCTCTTCTACCGCGCATGGGCCAATGCCCAGCCCACGGTCAGCCGAGACAGGCCGAGATCTGACCGCTTCATGACCTATGTGGGATCGCTGCTCGGCATCGGCTCGCGCGCGGTGCGGGACCGAGACGCGTTTCCCGACAACGCCAAACTTTATTTCGCCGGCCGGCTGGCCAACCAGACGCGCAATGCCGAGGGACTGAAGGCGATGGTGGCGGAATACTTCGGCCTACCCACGGATCTAGAGGAATTCGTCGGCGAGTGGACGCCGTTGCAAGAGGAATCCCGCTGGCGCATCACGCGGACGGCCTTTGCCGGCGCGCTCGGCATCAGCACGATTCTGGGCGCGCGCGCCTGGCAGCACCAAACCAAGTTCCGCCTGGTTTTCGGGCCGCTCAAGGAGCACGAATTTCACAGCATGTTGCCCGGCAGTCCACGTCTTAGCCGCCTGAAAGCGCTGGTACGCAACTACGTCGGCGACTCGCTGAACTGGGACCTGCGCCTGTTCCTCGACAAGCGGGTCAGCCAGCCCTTCCGCCTGGATCGCGTCACCCGGCTGGGCTGGACCTCTTGGCTCGGACATTGCCCCGAGGGCGAAGGACGCGAGGATCTTATCTTCAATCCACACCAAGAGGGACAGACGGTGAATTCACCTTCCAACGCCTAGTCCCTCTTGTACAATCCCGATCCGTTCCGACGATTTCCCCCAGTTCAACCGCCAGCTAGGTGGCCCGCGGGCCACAGGAGGAAGACCCAAGATGTCCGAGATCTCACGCGTATCGCTGTTCGGGAAGCTGAACAGCTTGGGCTACAAGGCCATCGAGAGCGCCACCGTCTTTTGCAAGCTGCGGGGCAACCCGTACGTCGAACTGGTTCACTGGTGGAGCCAGCTCTTGCAGTTGCCGGATACGGACCTTCACCGCATCGTGCGCGAGTTCCAAATCGAGCCGTCGCGACTGGCCCGCGACATGACCGCGGCCCTGGATCGGCTTCCGCGTGGCGCAACCTCGATTTCCGATCTCTCGCCGCATATCGCGGATACGGTCGAGCGCGGCTGGGTCTACGGAACGCTGCTCTTTGGTGAATCGCAGGTCCGCACCGGACACCTCGTGGTCGGCCTGCTCAAGACGCCCGGCCTGCGCAACGCGCTCGTGTCCATGTCCGCCGAGTTCGAGAAGATCAAGCTCGAACAGCTCACCGACAATTTTGCCAAGATCGTCGGCGGCTCGCCCGAGTCGGCCTTGCAGGCCAGCGACGGTTCGCAGACCGGCGGCGGCGCCGCCCCAGGCGAAGCCAGCGGCGCCATCGCGCCCGCGGCCATGGGCAAGCAGGACGCGCTCAAGAAGTACTCGGTCGACCTCACCGAGCGCGCGCGCTCGGGCGAGATGGATCCCATCGTGGGCCGCGACGAGGAGATTCGCCAGATCGTCGACATCCTCATGCGCCGCAAGCAGAACAACCCCATCCTCACCGGCGAGGCCGGCGTGGGCAAGACCGCCGTGGTCGAGGGCTTCGCGCAGCGGATCGCCGCTGGCGACGTTCCCCCCTCGCTCAAGGACGTCAGCCTGCGCTCGCTCGACATCGGCCTTCTGCAAGCGGGCGCCAGCATGAAAGGCGAATTCGAAAATCGCCTGCGCATGGTCATCGAGGAGGTTCAATCCTCGCCCAAACCCATCATCCTGTTCATCGACGAAGCCCACACGCTCATCGGCGCGGGCGGCGCCGCGGGCACGGGAGACGCTGCCAACCTGCTCAAGCCCGCCCTGGCGCGCGGTAAGCTGCGCACCATCGCGGCCACGACGTGGGCCGAGTACAAGAAACACATCGAAAAGGATCCTGCCCTTACCCGCCGCTTCCAGGTCGTGCAGGTGGGCGAACCCAGCGAGGCCAAGTCCTTGCTCATGATGCGTGGGATCGCCTCCACGCTGGAAAAGCATCATCGCATCCAGATCCTCGACGATGCGCTCGAATCCGCAGTCAAGCTTTCCCACCGCTACATTCCCGCGCGCCAGCTCCCCGACAAGGCAGTCAGCCTGCTCGACACCGCGTGCGCGCGCGTGGCCATCAGCCAGCACGCCGTGCCGGCCGAGGTCGACGACACCCGACGGCGCATTCAGGCCCTCGACACCGAGATCGAGATCATCAAGCGCGAGGACGCCATCGGCATCGCCGGGGCCGCCAAACGCCAAACCGAGGCCACGGAAAAGCTGGCGACCGAAAAGGAGCGCCTGGTCGGTCTGGAAGAACGCTGGAACAAGGAGAAGGCGCTGGTCGAGCAGATCCTCGATCTGCGCAGTCAACTAAGGGCCGCTTCCGAAAAGGTCGAAGGCACGGACAGCAAGCTAGAAGCCAAGGCCGAAGCTGGCAAGGCCAAGGCGCCCAAAGCCGAGGTGGCAGCGCCGGCCGCACCTCCGGTCGATCGCGAGGCGCTACTGGCCAGGCTGAACCAGGCCCAAGCCGATCTGGATGCGCTACAAGGCGACCATCCCCTGATCCTGCCCACCGTCGACGGGCAAGCGGTTGCGTCTGTGGTCGGCGACTGGACCGGCATTCCGGTCGGCCGTATGGTGAAGAACGAAATCGAGACCGTGCTGAAGTTGGCCGATACCCTGGACCAGCGAGTGATTGGCCAACGTCACGCCTTGGAAATGATCGCCAAGCGCATCCAGACCTCGCGCGCCGGCATCGAGAACCCGAACAAGCCCATCGGCGTCTTCATGCTCGCCGGCCCCTCCGGCGTGGGCAAGACTGAAACCGCGCTCGCCCTGGCTGAGGCGCTCTATGGTGGCGAGCAAAACATCATCACCATCAACATGAGCGAGTTCCAAGAGGCTCACACGGTCTCCACCCTCAAGGGTTCGCCTCCCGGCTACGTAGGCTACGGCGAGGGCGGCGTGCTTACCGAGGCGGTGCGCCGGCGGCCGTACAGCGTGGTGCTGCTCGACGAGGTGGAGAAAGCCCACCCCGATGTGCACGAGATCTTCTTCCAGGTCTTCGACAAAGGCTGGATGGAAGACGGCGAAGGCCGGGTCATCGACTTTAAGAACACGCTCATCATCCTCACCACCAACGTGGGCACCGAGCTGATTATGAACCTGTGCAAAGATCCCGCGCTCCTGCCCGAGCCCGAAGGCATCGCCAAGGCCCTGCGCGAGCCGTTGCTCAAGACCTTCCCGCCCGCGCTCCTTGGCCGCATGGTGACGATCCCGTATTACCCGCTGTCGGACGAGATGATCGGCAACATCGCCCGTCTGCAGCTCCGTCGCATCGCCAAGCGGATTCACGAAAGCCACAAGATCCCGTTCACCTACGACGACGCCGTCGTCAAGCTGATCGTCAGCCGTTGCACCGAACTCGAAAGCGGCGGACGCATGATCGATTCCATCCTTACCAACACCCTGCTGCCCGTGATCAGCAAGGAGCTGCTCACGCGCATGATGGAAAGCAAGCCGGTCACCCGCGTCGCCACGACGGTGGTGGAGGGCGAGTTCCACTACGACTTCGATTGAGGTGGGACCCTGGGAGGGCAGCCCTTTCAAGGTGATTGACTCAGCGACCCGCCGGCTTCGGCGTGGCGGGTCCTGTCAGTTCGGGCCCGCTCCCCGTCGTGTGCTACGGTCGATTCAATTCGCAAAGTGGCCAGGACGACGATCTGGGAGCGCGCGTGCAGCACACGCGGCACGCGACCTTCGCGCACGACGGGTCCCCTCCCTCGCTGCCACCCGCCACACCTGCGCCTGCTGGACATCTGGGCACGAGTGAAGTTGGGCAATTATTGACGAGGGCATGCGGCCGGTCGCTGATCAGCGGCATGATGCTGGATGCGATTCTTGATCGGTTCGTCGCAGGTAGTCCGATGACGGTGATGGCATCGCGATGGCGGTTCTCACCCATGGACTTTAACGACAACTGTTCTAGTCTAAATGGCGTAAGGATCTTGTTGTGAAGACTAAATCTGGCCCATCGGATCCCGCCACCGCCCTAGCGGTTGCTGCAGAGGTGTCGGTCAAGGTTGGTTGCCTCTCCCCGGGCAGCAAGCCTGGAGCGCTTGCCGTGGATTTCGAAGGCAATGCCGCGGGGCCGCTTGCCGCGCGGTCGCTGGTGGCGCTGAACGAGGTGGCCATTCGCGAGGGTGTCCTGAGCCGGCAGCAAGTGGTGCTGCTTTTCGAAAATGGAGATCCCCGCCTACCCATCATTGTCGGGTTGCTCCCGCCCGAGCCGGGTGCCGTCCTGCTGGGCACGCTGCTGCAATCTCCGGGCGCTGCCCCGACGCCAGCGAAACCGACCGAGGCACGCGTCGACGGCAAGCGCGTGGTTCTCGAAGGAGATCAGGAAGTCGTACTCCGCTGCGGAGACGCAAGCATCACCCTCCACCGCGACGGAAAACTGGTCTTGCGCGGGGCCTACATCGAAACCACCGCCACGGGACTCAATCGCATTCGCGGCGGCAGCGTAAAAATCAACTGACATGAACTCTCCGAAGGCCCGCCCAATCCCTTGGGACATCTACGAAGAGCACCTCAGCGAGGCAGCCTGGCTGTGGGGCAATTGGGAGAACGCCCTCGATTCCGCCGTCTATGCCCTTGGCGACGTGGCCGTGGGTCCCGAAGAGCGCCTGCTCGCGCATTTGGATGGCCTCGTGCTAGGCGGACAACCGGTGGCGCAGAAACTCTTGGTCCCGGCGCTTACGGGCGACGACCTTGGCGGAATTGCCGCTGCGGCCTGGGTGCTCGTGCAAGCGGAAGACGCGGATCACCAGGACATCGTGGTTGAAGCCCTGGCGTCGGCTGAGCCGCCCGCACAGGCCGCCATCGGTCGCGCCCTGTACCTTGCCCCACGGGCAGATCTGAGCCGGCTTATCCCGCTCTTCCACACTGGGGCGCCTCTCGTGCGAGCGATGATCTTCGACGTTTTCGGCACGCGCGAGCCGGATTGGGTGCGCGAGCACATCGATCCCGCCATGCGGAGTGGACAGCCGCCTCTTGTCGCGGCTGCCGTGCGGGCCATCCGGAATCTTCGCGAACGTGCGTTGCTCGACTACGTGACGATAGCCTCGCAAGCGGACGACATCGAGGTCCGACTCGAAGCCATGCGAACCGGGCTCTCCTTCGCGGTCAAGGCCGCCTGGGACGAATGCAGAATCTTCGCGGGTGGCATTGGGCAGATGTGTCGGCTACCGCTCGGGCTTCTCGCGACCAGCCCCGACCCCAACGATCGAGCCTTCGTGCGCGGCAAAGCCCGCAATGCGGACGATGCCGAGGTCG
>Ga0265314_10003404_pt1 | contig 15406 bp, 5 predicted proteins | sample 4126metaG_FD_203106 | JGI IMG/M metagenome (GOLD analysis project Ga0265314, IMG submission 203106) | Rhizosphere microbial communities from Carex aquatilis grown in University of Washington, Seatle, WA, United States - 4-1-26 metaG | ecosystem: Host-associated > Plants > Roots > Rhizosphere >... | reverse complement strand
GTTACTGCATGTGTCTAACGTGCAGCTAAGGGGCGCGCCGAAGGCGCGTCCCAGCGCGAACTTGAGCGCTGGGTTAGAGTCCAGCGTCATCCCACGCCTCTTATTGCTTAATTATGAATATTGGCAATACCAGAAGTAGTATCGCACCCGATAGCCAAAAGAAATTTAAATCGTCAACCAAATTTATTTGATTGGATATGGCGTAGTAATCAACAATTGCTATCGCAATTCCGTAGACAGCAATATAGATTTTAATCCAAGGGTGCTCATCGAAAACTTGGTTGAATTTGAGATGCACCTCGGCGCGTGTAGGTCTATTCTTTTGAAGTGCCCCAGCAAAGACTATTACGGCGAATGCTGGCCACTTCAATTTTTCCCAGTGTTTCAATATCCATTCATTGAATATTGAAGCAATAATTAGCAGTGTTACAACCACGCACCAATTAGAAATAATTTTCCTCTGCGCCTTCGTCATGATGGACTCTAACGTTTGAGGTAACCGGCGACCGCAGCTTGCCGGGCGTCCGGTTGACCGAATGGTTGGGCCACTGCACTTTAGCGAGCCGTGATGAGCTGCTTGGAGAAGAGAACCCGATGTTGGCCAGGAGCTGCATGGTCTAAGCATACCGCATAACCATTGACCTGGCCCGTACCGGGCAGGATCTGGAACCCCAAGCGCTGGTGAAATTGAATCGACGACTCGTTGACGGGTGAGGTGATTGCCCGAACCTCAGTGCACCCAAGTGACGCGGCGGCGGCGAAGAAGGCCTGATAGAGAGACCGTCCGTAGCCGCTCCCGCGGAGTGCTGGATGTACCCCGATGAAATGGACGTAGCCAACGCTTGGCGCGGACTGAGACTGGAGGCCGACTAGAAAGCCGACCAGCGACCCATCTTCACAGAGGGCAAAGCTAGTTGGCCGAAAATGCTCAAAGAAAAGGCGTGGCAACAAACCACGAACTGGACGACCACCCCACCACTCATCGATCACCGGCGAGATGACGTCGAAATCTGCGGATTCGAGATACCGTATGTTCATGGCGCGGATCTAAGGGGCCCAACGTGCAGCTAAGGGGCGCCCCGAGGGAGCGAACTTGAGCGTAGGGTTAGGCACGCAAGCCAGAATTTCACTTTGCTGGGATGAAATAGGTTTCATTATTTATACCATCGCCAAAAGACGATGCGTCAAATGTGGACGTGACTTTTATGCCTGCTGGTTGGTGAGATATTTGAGCAATAATGAGATAACTGGAGTGTCTCTCATATAGTCTTAACTCTTCGTTGTCTCTGAGCATAAAAACCTCGCTAGGTGATGCTTTCCGAGAATCGGAAAATGATGTCCCTTTGACTCGCCAAACGTGATTGTTTGGCAGAGTAGCCTGAATCAGGTTGCCTCGAAGCGTTATAGATTCAAATGGAGAATGTTTTATTTCATCAGCGTGAGTTACAGCCGCTGAAAATAAAATGACTATACCGATAATCGTAGTTAGTTTCATAGTGCCTAACGTAGAGCTGACCGGCGCTGCGCGGCTTTGCCGCGCAGCGTCCAGCGACCGAAGGGAGCGAGGTCGAGCGCCATGTTAGGTGACGTATTCATGGCGCCATCCTTGAACTATTCGCTCGACAAGCAGAGTGTCATTGATGATGCCGCGGATTGGAAAATACTCCATTCCTGATGACAGTGCGCCAACCTTGGTTTCGTGCTCTCCATCCCAAAGCCACCAAGTCTCGACTTTGCCGGCCGAGTTGACCACTCCAGACCGAAATGTAGGGAATACGGAGGAAGATGGGGAAATTGCTTCAGCAGCAACGATGCGAACGATGCCTCGCTTACACGCGGAGGCAAGTGGGAAAAATGTGGAGAACTGTGGCTCCGTGGATACCACCCCAGAAAAGTTGGATGGACGATTTGCGAAGACGGAGGAAAACACTCGCAGTAGCGCCCCATAGGTGGAGTGGCGATGGGTGTACTGAGCATATGCCAAGCCCGAGGGGGTTTGAATTTCGATGACATCTCCGATACGCGGAGTTGAACGATTGACCAAGGGCATAATCACCTAACGTGCAGCTAAAGGGCGCGCCGAAGGCGCGTCCGAGTGACCAAAGGGAGCGAACTTGAGCGTAGGCTTAGGCATCATACGTCTTCCACGATTACCTTTCCAAACTCGCCAGTGAGGGCTTCAACGAACATTCCGAGGAACTCGAAGTACTCCCCGGCTCTATTCACGTTGATGCCGCCCAGAACGATGACGCAATGAAACTGAAAGGGCGGCTCGCCGCACATCGTCAAGAGTTGTTTTCTCAAATAGAACGAAAAGCGATCCCATCGATATTCCGTGCGTTGGCTTTTCTTTCAATAAAGCCTTCTGCCATGGGTGCGGATCAATCGGGGTTGCTGGGGGTGGTGTGGCAGCAGTCGAAATTGAGGACGTCGCTAAAAGAGCAACGAACGAAATCATGCGAAGACAGCGGCAAATCATATGAATGCCCAACGTATAGCTAAGGGGCGCGCCGAAGGCGCGTCCCAGCGACCGGAGGGAGCGAACTTGAGCGTTGGGTTATGCATTTACTGTGCGCACAAAGCTCAACGCCCGTTCAATGTCTTCAGGGCAGTACTCACGCCATTGCGGGTGACTTGCGCACCATTCCAAGAAATGGATGAGGCAGCCGATTTGCCTTCGATTTAAGCCTGAAAGTTGAAGCATGATTTCTTCTTGAGATTTCAAACCTGGGCCTAGATGGTAAATCATGAACTCGGTTTCCATTTTGTTATATTCGGCTTCAGGTGTTAAGCAGAACTTTAGATAATGTGGAAGAATCCATTTCAAACCATCTGTAGATAGGCAACCCAATTCTTGATGCAGGTAACGAATTACATCTCCAGTAACTTCTTTCCCTCGGTATTCCTCAAAGTCATTTCTCAAATACTCGCACTGCGGACAATCACCTTTGTGAAACGAGAGCGCAGCTTTCTCTGGCATTTGTATGTCCGGGAAGGCAATTCCAATTTCACTAGATAGAGCGCTACTGTCCATGGTTGGATGCATAACGTAAAGTAGACACCCTAAAAAATGCCGAGCAAGGCACCTTCGAGGTGTAAAATCTGGCATCAGCTTTGCAATGCCTTGTTTTTGTTGAGGGAGAAATTATGGTAACCCCTAATATTTCCGATAAAAGCACCACGGCGAAACCTCCCAAATTACTCGATCAAGTCCGCGAAAAGTTGCGGGTGAAGCACTACAGTATTCGTACCGAGCAAGCCTATTCGGGCTGGATTAAACGCTATATCTACTTTCACGGCAAGCGCCACCCCAAGGAAATGGGGGCAGCAGAGATCGAGGCATTTCTGACTTACCTTGCGGTGGAGGGCAACGTTTCCGCCTCCACACAAAATTTGGCCAAGAGTGCATTGCTGTTCCTTTACCGCGAGGTGTTGGAAATCGAATTGCCCTGGCTGGATAACGTAACGCAGGCCAAAGTACCCAAGCGCTTGCCAGTTGTTTTGACGGTGTCCGAAGTGCAGAACGTGCTGTTGCGTTTGAACGGCACGCATTTGCTGATCGCTTCATTGCTGTATGGCGGCGGCATGCGCTTGATGGAGGCGGTGCGCTTGCGTGTCAAGGATGTGGATTTCGAGCGTCGCGAGATTCTGGTGCGCGAGGGAAAAGGTTTCAAGGATAGAGTGACGATGTTGCCGGAGACGGTCATCGCTCCCCTTCAGGCGCATCTGAAGAAAGTGAAAGCGCTGCATGCGGAAGATCTGGCCCAGGGGTATGGCGAGGTGTATATGCCATTTGCGTTGGATAAGAAATATCCGTCCGCTGGAAGAGACTGGAGCTGGCAGTACATTTTTCCGTCCAAAAATCTATCGGTCGATCCGCGCTCCAACAAAACGCGCAGACATCATGTGGATGAAAAGGGTGTGCAGCGCGCGGTAAAACAGGCCGTGCGCGATGCGGAACTCACCAAACCCGCCACGCCTCATACCTTGCGTCATTCGTTCGCCACGCATTTGTTGCAATCCGGCTACGACATACGCACCGTGCAAGAGCTGCTCGGACATTCTGATGTGTCCACCACCATGATTTACACGCATGTGTTGAACAAAGGCGGGCGGGGAGTGGTCAGTCCGCTGGACAGGTAAAAACCGCTTCATTTTGCGTAGCCGCATCTTCCACTGGTACGCCGACGTCCTCGTCGGCATTTTCCAAACTTTGCCGACGAGACGTCGGCGCTCCCAAATGCCGTTAAGGTAAATGATATTTACTGAAGAATCGACCTACATCTTCCCGATGATATTGATGAATATCCCATGGCTCTTGTAGCTCATGTCGGTCAGGTCGTCCGAGAAATCGGTGAAGTTGTAACCCGCGCCGACTTTTACGTTATCGCCCAGGTGGCGATAGATCGCGAACAGTACGCCGCTGCGGCGGTCTTTTGCGTCGGGCAGGTTGAGCACGCGTCCTTCAATGAGTGTGTCCCAGCGGTTGATGAATTGCCAGTCGGCGCGGACGATAACAAGCTGTGCGCGGCTGTCGTAGAAGACCGGATCGGTGCGGTCCATGGCGAGTTGGCCGAGGCGGTAGGCGTATTTGCCGCCGACGCTCCACTGCTGGGTGACGTCGTACATTGCGTCGGCGGATACGATGTGGCTCTTTTCGATATATGACGCAGCGGTGTTGGCGATGGTCATCTGATCCGTCGTGGGCAGGTTGTAGAAGAAGGTGTATTTGAACAGCGCGTTGAGGCGGTCGTCTTCAACCGGGCGATAGGCATAGCCGAGCACTGCTTCGGTGAAGTTGCCGTTGTAGAAATCGCCGAGGCTGCTCTTGCTGTCGGAGTGGTTGTATTTGCCGATCAGGCGCCAGTCCGGATTGAGCTGGTATTTCATACTGTTCTTGGTTAGCCAGGTAATACGTTGGGAGCTGACGGCGCTGCTGCTCTGGGTCGTATCGACACGGTATTCGAAGGCGCTGGCCACGGTCAGTTCGTCGAAGTGGTAACCGGCTTTGACAGCGACTGCTTTGCGCTCGGTTTTTGCGGCGGTTAAGTAGTCGGTGAGCGTGCCGAAGTCGATGTTGCCGCCGTAGTTCCAGCGGTCATCCGGCGCGACGTCGACCCCGGCGGTGTGCGTTAGACCGGTAGGTACATCGCCGTGGGTGTAGCGCTCTTCCATGTAAACGCTGGTGGTGTCGGAATAGTGGCTGCGCACGCCGGAGGTGAGGTTGCCCCTGTTGGCACGTATGCCGTTGTCGCTGGTTTCGTTCTCCATCGCATAGTTGGTGTAGAGACTGGTGCGGTCCGAATACAAGTATTCGCTGCCCAATTTTCCGCCGGCACCGAGGTCGCCACCGGAGAGTTCGCCGTTGATCTTGAAGCGTTCGCTGACACGATAGCCGCCGCCTGCGCCGCCCCGGCTGTTTGCTTCACGGTTGCCGGTGCGGCTCACCGTATCCTGAACGAACGCGTAGCTGTTCCAGTCGGTCTTTGAATCGTAGCCCGCCTGCACACGCATGTCGGTGCGTTCGCCCTCTTTCTGTGTGAGTGGGACGATCACGGAGCTGTCCTGCCGATTGTCCCGGCGCACGCCGCCGCTCAGGGTCCACTGCTCGGTGAGCAGGTAGTCGACATCGGCTTCATTGGCCGCGGTGCTCAGGCTCTGCTTGCGGTCGCTGATGTCGGACTTCGCGCGCAGTTTGAACTGCGGACTGAGCGGCAGGTTGAGGCTGCCGCCGTACTGGCTGGTGTCGTATTGAGTGAGCAGCCCCGGCGCAGAGAATCCGGCATCCACTTTCTGATCGTAGAGGGTCACCTTGCCGAGCGCACCTTCGATCAGGTCGGTCAACGCGATGCTGGTGTCGGCCCGCCGCGCGCCCGCCGCGCTGTCGTTGGTGACCAACACGCCATTCTGGTTAAAGGTATAGCCGCCGTCGGCAGAGCTGAGGGTGGAGATGCCCTGTCCCGTGCTCTGCGAGCTTTCCAACTTCAGCCAGGTGCTTGCGCTCTTGCGCAGGGTGAAGTCAACGCCGTTGAGGGTGCTTTTTGCGCCGGCTTCGTTACTTTTGTCGTTGGTCAGGCCGATCTTCACGTGGTCGCCGATCCAATAGTGAACGCGTCCGCCGGTCGCCAGCGTGTCGATGTTGTTCAGGCCCGGTGTGTATTCGTAACGAATCACCAGGTAGGCAAGGTCGCCAGCGCTGCCGCCGCTAGACACCAGCATGCTGTTGCTGACGGTGGCAGAGAGCGGTTCGCTGAGCAGGATGCGACCCTGCAGATAGTCGAGGTCGTAGTCGAGCCCGAAGGTGAGCGCCTTGGCGCCGACCACCATGCCGGAGTCCTTATCGCGAACTTCGACGAAGATATGCTCCGAGCCGGTGAGAATGTCCTGATGGCGCAAGTAGTAGAGCGAACCGCCGGTGCCGCGGAATTCGTCGCGGCTCGCGACCGTGCCGGGTTCGGCGGCAAAACCGTCGACGTAGAGGCGCTGTTCACCGAAACTCGTGGTGTCGGCAGACTGCCCATGCACGTTCAAACCATAGAGGGTGCGATCCACATGCGCCAGCGAGTTGCCGTTGTAGCCGACCTTGAAGTTGCCCCAAAGGATGTGGTTTTCATTCTTTTTCAGTTTGACGTAAAGCTTGCCCAGGGTTGGCGCACCTTCTTCCACGGTGCTGTCGTCGCCGTACGTCGGATAGTAGTAGTCGGGATCAATGCGGCGGAACATCGCATCGGGTGCCTTGTTCATGAAGTTGCTGAAGATATCCTTGAGCGGTCCTTCGCGTGTGTCGGCACTGGCGGTCAAATGCCAGTTGTCGCCAAACTTGCCCTGCGTGAAGAAGGCAAGACGACCGTCGATGCTCAGGTTATTGTCGTAGTGGGTCTGGTCCTGTGTGACCAATGCTGCCGGTCCGCTGGTGTGGTCGCGGGCGGCGGTGATGTCGGCGATGCCGACGCCGAACCAGTCGTTCTGTTTCAGTTCGAGATCGCGCAGGAACAGCTCGCCGTTGCCCTGTTGATCAAGCACTGCGACCTCGACACTGTGCATGCCCGAAGGCAGCAGTTGTTCGGCCACGAACTTGCCGTCCTTACCCAGTGGTACGGGACGGCCCGCCAGCCACACCTGGCGTCCTGCGGGGATATTGTTGCCAATGGCACTGACCGCGCCGCCGTTGAGCGGAATGTTCTGCACTGCAAGGCGCGTTTCGCCGTAGCCGACCAGCAGTTCTTTTGTTACGTCGGCATTCAGGGTCTCGGCGCTCACCTTGTCCACCAGCCACAGGTTCTGTTCGGCGGTTTGGTCGAAGTGGCCCTCCTTGTCATACACGCGCAGCACGTATTTGAGGGTGCGGCCCGGCGCACGGTATTCGGTGAACTCGGCATGCCACTCGGCGTCGCCGTCGGCGTTCACCGGCACCACCGCCAGCGGCGTATCGCGCAGCGATTGCGTTTCGTCGAAGAGACGGATCTCCGCATGATCGATGAAAGCGGAATAGTTGCTGTAGAGCCTGAAGCTCACGCGGTTCTCCGGCGCGGCAGTGTCGGGGTCGTCCCGGTAACGCACGCTGACCGGCCAGGCGCTGACGTTGAGGCGCGGCTTGAGTTCGAGGTTGTCGAACTTGAAGCGGATATCTGCCTTGTCCAACGCCACGTCGGTGCAGCGCTGCAGGTCCGGCACGCTCTTGCCCGGATCGTCGATCGGTGTGCCGTCCACGGTGATGCGCATCTGGTTGAGGGCGTAAGGATCTTGGGTCTGCACCTCGCGCGTGATACGGGTGATGTCCAGTCCTTCGCTGTCGTCGAGCTGTGCCAGTTCGTCGTAGATGATCTGCACGTCGACGCGCGAGCGATCCGCTCCGGCAAATCCGGAATTGACCACGTCGCTATTTTGCACATAGCCGTGGCCTTCGTGCTCCATCTGTTCCGGTTTCAGTTTGAGCTCATCGCCGATCAGTTCCATCACCCGTCTTGCGCGCGCCGTGGAGAGACCAATATCGTCGCCATAAACATTTGCGGCACGGCGGCTCAGACCTTCATTGCGGGTGTAGCCGACGAAACGCAGGCGCACGTTGGCTTTGTCTTTCAGGTCCTGCATCAGGTGTGACAGTCGTTCGGCATAACCGGGCGGAATGATCGGCTGCGTATCGTCGTAATAGATCGGGGCGATTGCGCCGGAGGGAGGATCATAAGTACGGGTTACCGTCTCCGCCGCGGCGGACTCGGGACAGATCTGCGGTTCGTCGGGCAGTTCCTGCAACGGATCGTCGTACCAGAATTCCACCTCGATGCGGCGGTTGAGACTGCGTCCCTTGGGCGTGTCGTTGGCGGCAAGCGGGAACTTGTCGCCCCTGCCATCGCTGTCTGTCGCATTGCTCGGCAGGTGCAGCGCATCTTGTATTGCCAATGCCGCGCGCCGCGCGCGCGCCTTGGACAGGCTGAGATGGGTGCCGTAGATGCGCGCGTCGCGATCTTCCATCGGCATGCTGTCGGTGTGGCCGATGAACTTGATCACGACGCCGGTTCTGTCGTGCAAGTTTTGCTGCGCGCGTTGCAGCTGCTGCAGGAATTCCGCGGGGATCTGCATGTTCCCCTCGTCATAGTGCAGCGCCTCGACCAGGTTCCTGATCCGCGCGCGGTGGGCCATGCCCTCCTTGAAGCGCAGTTTGCAAACGGTCTCCACGCGGCACACCTTGATACGGTTGACCGGATTGGTGACCACCACTTCTTTCTCCACCAGCTTGTCGCTGATCTCGTCGTACCAGACTTCGACCTCGACGCGGCGGTTCAGCGCCTTGCCGGCTTCGCTGGCGTTGCTGGCGACCGGATTGGCCTCGCCCAGGCCCTCGTAAGAAATCGACTCCGGCGGCAGGCCGAGTGCGTTTTGGAAAAATTCGGCCGTGGCACCCGCGCGCTCGCGAGAGAGCCCGGCGTTATCTTCATATTTCTGCGCCAGTTGGATGCTCAGTTGCACGTTGTCGCTGTAACCGACGAAGTGCAGGCGCACGTTGGCGCGGTTCTTCATCTTGCCGAGTATGTTGCGCAGCATGCCGACGTATTCGGGTGGAATTTCCGCCTTGCCGGAACCGAAGTGGATGGGCGGCACCACGTTTTGCAGCTTGACCGTCTTCGCCACCTTTTGCATCACCTGCTTCTTTTCCAGCGTGTCGCCCGCTTTCTCTTGCGGTTCGCTTTTCGTCTCGGGTACGAACACACCTTCTCCGGTCGGATACTGTTCGGTGCTCGCACCTATCGTGCCGGTGTCGCGCACGCCCGCAGCACCGGACGGGTCGGCGGCAAGCGCCGCATCCGGTACGGTCAGGACAAGCAACAATGGCAATAACTTCTTCAGCATAGTCATCCCAAAAGATGCAGTTGCGGTTTTTGTAGGTGCGAATGAATTCGCACCTACAACGGCAACACATCGCCATGAATTGGCAGAGTATTCAAATTCAACTACGTTACTAAATTTCATTTCATCAATCGAGCTGCCCCTTGCGGTCGGCGGGTCCGCCGCGACGCCAGTGGATTTCGCTCTCGATGGTCAGCGGATAGCCGTCCCATTTCTCTTTGATCAGCGCCTTGATCGCGGCAAGTCTGTCGTCGACAAGACTCTTGTTCTCGGTATCGCCCAAATAGGTGATGCGCACCAGCGATGGCGCTTTCTTCAGTTCCTTGATCAGCAGATCGATGCGCGGCAGCCACTGTTCGCGCATTTCCCTGGTGCCGGGTTTGAATACGCCATCGGCCACGTCGAGGCGAACCACGTGGTGGATCGCCGCGCCGAAATTGAACTTCATCATCTTGCCGCGTGTGAGTCGCTGTACGCGCGGGTTTTCGGTCGTCACGCGGTAGCCGCTGGGCAGGCTGTGCTCGTCAAGCTTGAGGATGTAGTTGGCACCGCGTGTTTCGTCCGGTGTCGCGGCGCAGGTGATGTGGAAACGGCCGTGTTCGTCGGTCTTCACGATCAGGCCGCGCGCGCTGACGATGCGCACGTTGGGCAGGCCCGGCTCACCCTTGTCCTGGTAGCCGTTGAGGTTCTTGTCGTCGAACACCTTGCCGATCACGTCGCTGCAATCGAAGGTTGGATCGGGCACCACGCGCACAGTGGCAGATGCCTCGCCGGAGGAGACGCCGCCGGTGAGGTTGTTGAGGATCTGCGCGCGGTTCACATAGTCACCCGTGGAAACGCCCGAGCCGACGATGAACAGCAACTTCAGCGTGTGCCGTGCGGCGGAGGCAAGGTCGACATTGTTCCAGCGCAGGGTTCTGCCGATCAGGGTCGGTTCCAGCGGCACGTTGTCGTAACGCGCGGAGCCGGACACGTACTTGAAGCCCGGCGGGAAGGTGTCGAGGATGCTCTGGTTGTTCAGCATCAGCACGTAGTTGTTGTTGATGGTGATGGTGTAGGGAACCATCTCGCCGCGCGATACGGTGACGCGCGCGGCGGTCTTGGTGATCGCCACCGAGTCGCTCAGATCGGGATCGAGCGGAATGTGGTTGTTGAATATCTGGCTGTGGCCCGGCACCAAAGTGTTGTTGAGCACCAGGTTCAGGTAGTAACGCGTGCCCGCGCTGCCGGCGGCGCTGCTGGTGGGCGGCGGGTTTTCGGAACCGGTTGCTTCGCAATAGTTCGCTGTGCCGGGCACCGCGTCGCTGGCGCTGCCCGGACAGTTGGGCACGGAGAAAGCGGCGGTGGTCCGGCTGCTCAACGGCGGGATGAGCACCGAAACGTTGGCTGTATAGCCGCTGGCCGGGGGGGCGACATTGAGCACATAGCTGCCGCCCGACGGACACGAGCCGTTGCTGAAGTTGATGTCGAAGCGGTAGTGGCCGCCCGCGAGCGTTACTTGTCCCTGCTGCGCCGTGTCGTTGAAGCAGCTGGACGGCAGCGCAGTCAGGCTGGCGGCATCGAGCAGCGTCAGCGTTGCACCGGTGACAGGCAGGCGCTGCATCGAGTTGTACACCGCGCCGTTGGGTGCGATGGGCATATTGAGTTTCTGGGTGACGCTGCCGGAACCGACCTTGATGGCACTGATGGTTTGCAGGCCGTTGGTGAACGACGAATCGGCGTAGCCCAGCAGTGCCGTGGTGGCGCTGTGGCCCGGCGCGCGGAAGCGCAGTTCGTATTGATCGGCGGTCGTCATATTGGGCGCGAGGCCGCTGATCTGGTACAGACCCCCGGCATCAGTAAGCACCGTGCCGATCTGGCTGCCGTTGCGCCAGGTCTCCACGCTCCAGCCCGCCAGCGGCGTTTCCGTGCTGCCCGCAACAAGGTCGAAGTTGGCATCGTGCCAAGCCTGGCCGCGCAAGCTTGCTACCCCGGGGATACCACCCACGTCGATCGAAACGATGGCGGAAGCATTCTGCGTCGCCGCGTTCCAGGTCACTTTGCCGGTGTTGGTGATCTTGGTGCCGACGGCCAGTGCCGGGTTGATGGTGGCGCGGAAGCGCAGTGTCGCGCTCGCTCCCGGCGCGAGGTTGCCGTAAGTCGTGCCGTAGTCGGCAGTGACGACGGGCGCGACGAAGCTGACTCCGGCTGGTGCACCGTCAAGCGTGCCGGAAGCGGGAACGTAGGTCAGGTATCCCACTCCCGCCAGGCTGAGGTCATCGGTGATCAGCACATTGGTGGCGGGCAGGCTGCCGATGTTGGTCACCACTACCACGTATTCAAGATTTGCTCCGGCCACTGCCGCACCGCCGCCGACCACCGTGACGCTCTTGCTGATAGAGAGCTGTTGCGCGCTGCCGACCACGACCTGCGTCGGCTGGTAACCATTGGCGTGGTTGCCATCGGCATCAGTCAACTCGTTGGACTGCTCTTTGCTGTTCACGGTGCCCTGGTTGCTGATCACGGTGCCTGTTGCGGTGCCTACGTTCACCGTCACGTCAAACGTGATGGTCGCGGTCTGCCCGGCCGTGAGTGTGCCCGCTCCGGGTACGGGCAGCGGAGGCGTGAGATTGGAGGAACTGATGGCGATGCCGCCGGCCAGTGGTGAGATTCCGACGCCAGCGTCCGCCACCGCGATGCCATTGAGGCGGGTGCTGTTGGCCACGTAGGTGGTGTTGGCCGGAACCGCGTCGGTGAAAGTAGTGTTGGTGGCAGCAACGGCGCCGAAGTTTCTGACGGAGATGGTGTAACGCAATGTGTCACCCGGATCGACGATGCCGGGTGAGCCACCGTCTACTGCGATGGCCACGGTCTTGATTGCATCCACCAGCGGCAGGGCGCCGACCACTTTGCAAGTCGGATCGTTAATCGCGGGGGTGGCCGGGTTGTCGGAAGGCGCTTCCGGGAAAGCGCCACTGGCTGCGCCGTTGCCGTCGACAAAGCCCTGGTTGCAAATCACGGTACCGTTGACGACGCTATTGCTGACGACCACATCGAAAGCGATGGTGGCAACGTTGCCTGTCACCGCAGCACCAGCGTCGGCGGGCATCGCGCCCGGCGTCGGATCTGCCGGTGCGTGGATGCTCATTCCTGTCTCTATCGGCGAGATTCCCGGACCCGGATCGGCCAGTACCACGCCGTTCAGGGTGGTGCTGTGGGCGACGTAGGTGGTGTTGGCCGGAATTAAGTCGCGCAGGATGGCGTTGATCGCGTTCTCGGTACCGGTGTTCTTTGCCGTGATGGTGTAACGCAGCGTGTCACCGGTCGCGAGCACCGCCGGATCGCCGGTGCGATCAGCCGAGGTCTTCAACACTGTGAAGGCCGGGGCCGAGGTGATCACGATACGGGTCGGGTCCTTGTTGCCGCTGACGCTGGGGTCGTCGCTGTAACCGATGGTGGCGCCGTTATTGACCAGTTGAGTCTGGTTCAGCACGACTGTGCCGTTGTCGATCACCGCCGTCAGGCGTGCCTCGAACACCAGCGTCAGGCTGGTATTGGCGCCGCCCGCCGCATCGAGGTTGAGGCCGCGCACGTCGAGCAGGCCGCTGCCGTAGGTGCCGCCGTTGGGGTTGGTGTTGGTGACGATGGCACCGGCGGGAACGGTGACCAGGTGCAGGGTGCCCGGCTGGAATCGGAGCGCGCCGTTGAGCGCGTCGAGTTCGCTGCTCAGCGTAAAGTTGGTGATTCGCAGGCCGCCAAGATTCTGCAGGGTGATGCTGTAGCGCAGCAGGTCGCCAGGTCTGGCACCGGTTGCGGGGGCACCGGGAGTCACGTCTACCACTGTCTCGCTGAAGTTAAGTGTTGGCGCTTCACTTTTCAGGGTCCATGCGTCCTGGTAATCGAGCACGCCTGGCGTGCCGTCTGTCAGGGTGCGCGTGTAGGTCCGCCTTCCGGTCGTGGCGATATCGGCACTGAACCACTGGGTGGCTCCGGCAATGTTGGTCAGCGGCGTGGCGTACGAGGAGCTGGCGTCGAGCTGGGCTGTGTAGGTGACAATCAGCCGCTGGTCGATGCCAATTGCCGCCGCGGCCGTCTGCATGGTGATGCTCAACGTGCAACTTGGCGCCGGGGCGAAGGCGGCGATGTAGTCCACGCCCGCGATGAGCGGTGCGGAAACCGGGGTGACGCCGTCAGCCTGGAAGATGCGCGCCGAGGTGATCACTGGCGCGGCACTGCACATGCCGCCATTGGGACCGTTGGGTAGCCGGTCGGTAACGGTCATGTCCCAGGCGGTTCCGCTGCCGGTGTTGTGCACGTTGAGGGTGAAGGCACCGGGGGTTGCAACGGACAGAGTGGCCGGGCCGCTCTTTTGCAGCGTGACCGAATCGGGGCCGAGGATGGTCACGGTACTGACGGCCGGACCGGCGCAGTAAACGTTGGGTGCGGTGGTGGTCGGGCAACCGGCGCCGGTACGCTCATAACCGCTGGCGTTGTTCAGTGAGGTCCAGTCAACCAAGACGCTGTTAGTGATGTTGGCGCCAGGCTGGGCAGTCAATACTTTCACCTTGTAGGTGAGCACTAGCGTGCCGCCAACAGGGATGTCGAGGCTGTTGTCGCCGTTGCTGCTGCCCCAATGCAACGGGCCCACTGGTGCGCCCAGCGGGTTGGTGACGAAACCGGCTACCGGGGTGCCGTTGATGGTCGCGGTCGGGGTGAATGCAGCGTAGTAGTTCACCTCTGCGGGCAGGACGTCGACCAGATTGCTATCGTAGGCGGTGGCGTTGCCGGTGTTCACTACGGTGACGGTGTACGTAAGAATGTCGCCGGCGACAGGCGGCGAGGTGATCAGTGTGACCACCTTGCTGATGGTCAGTTTCGGTTCGGTCACGGTGATCAGCGGGGTGTTGGCAGTGACTGCTTCGGTGATTGCCGGGTTCTCGCCGTTGGTATAGTTGACGGTGACGCCGTTGCGCAAAGTGCCACCTGCTTTGGTCACCAGGTCGTTGTTGATGCGCGCGTAGTAATCGATGGTGATGGTCGGGTTGATCGCGTGGACACCGGTGGAATCATCCTCGTTCTGGGTGACCACCGTGCCGATGTTCCAGACGATGGTGCCCATGGCATTGTTCGCGGGTACCGCGCTGAAGGCCGTTCCGGTCGGGGCCTGGCCGTTGATGGAGGTGATGCCGCTGAAGCTGTAGCTGACGTCGAAGTTGGCGTCGCGGGTCAACAGATAACTGAGGCCGGTGGTCGCCAGATTATCTCTTACGACCAATCCGTTAGTTGTCCCTTCCGGCAAGGCCAGCACCACCCTGAAGTGTTTGTGCGCGCCGATTTCCGGGGCCAGCGTCGGGTTGAGGTCGGTCTTGGTGACGGCGATGGCGGGAACGGTGGCTAATCCCGTGGCGTGCGCTTCGTAGTGATTGAGCGGGTTGGCCACATTGGGGATGGCACCGTTGCGCATGCCGTTGGCAGCGCCGTTGGGGCCAATCGTATGGGTGCTATTCAGCGCCGTATTGACGCTGGGTAGCGAAGTCCAGTCGGCCTGGATGGTGTTGTCCAGAATCTCCAGCGGTTGTACTTGCGGATCGACCCGTATCTTGAAGGTGAAACTGCGGGTGGTGCCGGGCGCGATCGCAAATTTCGGGTTGCTGCTGTTCCAACTGAAGAGCGGGCGGTTCGCACCGAAGGTGACGGTGTCGACATTATCCGGTGGATCGGTGCCGCCCACGTTGCCCAGATAGGTGAGGTGGGCAACCGCCGCCAGGTCGTCGAAGACGCGCAAATTGTAGGCAGTGGCTGTCCCGGTGTTGGTGGCGGTGACGGTGACGGTGAGGGTATCGGCAGCGTCAGCGTTGGCCACACTCATGGTTTTGGTCAGTGCGATTACCGGTTCACGCACCTCCAGGTTGTTTTGCCCGAAGGTGAGGGTCACCGTGTTGGGGATGGGGGCTTCATCTTGATAGCTGGCGGTGGCGACGGTGGCCGCGCCGCCGTTGCTGATTAGTGCGGCGTTGGTGTTGGCGGCAATGTTGTTGACCCGGGCGATGAAAGAAACCGGGAACTGGAACAGGCTGCCGGG
>Ga0265314_10003403_pt1 | contig 15409 bp, 13 predicted proteins | sample 4126metaG_FD_203106 | JGI IMG/M metagenome (GOLD analysis project Ga0265314, IMG submission 203106) | Rhizosphere microbial communities from Carex aquatilis grown in University of Washington, Seatle, WA, United States - 4-1-26 metaG | ecosystem: Host-associated > Plants > Roots > Rhizosphere >... | reverse complement strand
CGCCGCCCCGCCCTCCCAGCGGGTGGGAGAGCCCTTCCCCCATCCCTCACGCCAGCCCGCGCAAAATCCCATGCCCCTTCTCATGCCGCAGCTCAAACGTGTACTCGCCCACCAGCTCCCCGCTCACGTAATCCCCCGTCGCCGCCAGCGCCAGGTATCCAAAGCTTCGCCCCGTCAGTGGCACCACCGCCGCCTTGCTCGAATCCACAAAAATCACCGCGTCCGCCGGCACATACCGCGACAAAATCACCCGGCAAACCCCGTAGTCGCTCTCATACGTGCTCACCAGGTTCTTGAACTGCTCGCCCGCCGGGCTGAACCGCTGGTTCGTCTGAATAAACCCGTTGATCCGCCGCTTCTGCGACCCGCCGCACAAAATGAGGTCCGGCTTATTCCCTGAAACCTCCCAGATCGTCTGCAGCGCCCCATTAATATGCCCCTCGCCCAGCGAAGAATCTCCCGGAATGTGCCCGGCGCCCGGCGTCATCACGTTCGTCGTCAGGCTCGCGATAAGCCCGCGCATCGTCCGCCGCACCGTCGCGCTTCCCTCCGGCGTCGCCGCAGGCCCCACGCCGTTGACCACCGTGTTCTCCAGGTCCCGCAGGAGCTCCCGCAGCCGCAGCGTCTTCTGGTAATCCAGCTCGTCATCCACCGCCAGTTGCCGCACCGCCATTTCCGTCCCGCTGATCTGCAGCGCCGTCGAAAAAATCTGCGTGTAGTTGCTCTGCCGCGTCCGCACCGTGAACCGCGGCGTGCCGGCATCCTGCGCCTCCAGCGCCGCATTCCCCAGGATCACCAGCACTTCGGTGTCGGTCAGCTGCGCCTTGGTCGACCCGCCATACCCGCGCGTCACCGTGATCACATTCCCCGAAACCGCCGTCACCAGCAGCACCTCCGTCGACCCGGCCCCCTTCACCAGGTCCCCGATGCGGAAAATCGCCCCGTTCACCACCGTCACCGCCGTCACGTTCAGCGCCCCATCGCTGATCGACGGCTCATTGATCGTGGTCGTGTTGGAAATCAGCGAATCCTCCAGCCATTCGTGCCGCGTGCTCGTCGCCGAATAAAGCGGATCGCCCAGTGCGTCCAAAAACGGCGTCTCCTGCGGCCCAAGAATCGTCACCAGGTCCGCCACGTCCTCCGCAATCTCCGGCAAAGAGGACCCGCCCGTGTAAGTAGCCTTCCCCGAAAAACTCATAAAAAACTCCCAAAATAAAAATCCGACGAATTCAAAAACTGTTTAGCCGTTGATCGAAGATCAACGTTCTCCCCTCACGCCGCCTTCCCTTTCCGCCGCAGCCGCAGATACTCCAGCAAATCCCGCCGCGACGAACTCGCCGCCGCCCGCGCCGCCGCATTCGCCAAAGCCGCCTCCGTGACCGGGGCGCTCACGCCCCTGCCTTCCCCCGCCGGCCACTTCGCACCGCCACCAGTTTCCGCCGCTTCCGTTCCTGCCTTCACCACTGCTTCCGATTCACTCATAAACCACCTCCAAAAAAAAAGAGAACCTTGAAAACCAATCCATGTTTTGAGTTTTGCGTTTTGAGATTGGAGTTTTTAAGGAAGGGAACCGTGACCCGCCGGAACACCGCGAAGCCTTTACATTCAAGATCAAAATCCGCTCCTGGTTCCGGCGGGGTCACGGCCCAGTTCCCTCCCAGCCTTTCGTCTATGCCGTTGGCGAAAGTTCGCCGTTCCCTTCCGGCGCGATCGCCGGCGCCTGCTCGGCAACTTCCCCATACCCCAATTCCGTCAGCACCACGTTCCGCGGAATTCCCAGCGCCAGCTTCACCTGCGCCTCGGTCAGCCGGTCCATATCACTCTCCGGCAACGCCGTCGGCCAGTTCACATCAATCCCCCGCTCCTCCGGCAAACTTTTCACCACCCCAGCCGCATCCAGAATGCCCAGCACCATCCGCACCAGTTCCCCCATCGTCTGCGTGAGCGCCGCCCGCTTCCGCTCCGTTCGCGCCAACAGCGCAATCAGCGTGATCCGCAGCGCGATCGCGCTCGTCAGGTTCCCCAGCTTCTCCCGCAGCACCCCCGCCGCCACCGGGGGCACGCCGCTGATCTTGTCGAGCGCTTCGCGCACCTCGTTGATGTGTGAATCCTCGCTGGGCGTGGTCTGGTCCCCGCCAAACGTCTCAATCGTCGCACTCGTGTTATCCGTCCCCCACATCTGCCCCGGCCCGATCGGCCGCTTCACAAAATCATCGATCCCCTTCCCCAGAAACATCCGGAAACTGCTCATCGTCACCCGATACGCCCGGTCCGAGAGCCGCGTGTTGAGCTCATCCTGCAGCCCGATCAAGGGTTCCACATCCCCGAGCCCCACATCCACCGCCGCGCTTCCCGCCGGCCCGACCCGCGTCCCCGCCGCCGGATCGCTCGCATTTTCGTACCGCACAAACGGCACAACCCCCAGCGGATTGTCCCCCTCCTCGACCAGCACGCCGCGGTCATACCGCTGCCAAAGATTCGCCCCGAACAGGTCAAATGAAAATTGCTCCGCCGCCGGCCCGTCCGCGCTCGCCCCGCCTCCGAACCACGCCCGAACGCGCTGCAGAAACCCAGCCCCCGTCAGGCCTCCCGCCGGGGCCGCATCCCGCAACACCCCGATATACGCCGGCGCCTCGCACGATCCCTGCCCGCCGCGGCCCATCGAACACACACCCCGCGCGGAATTCACCTCCAGCGTCAGCCATCGCCTTATTTCCGCGGCCGACGCCGGCGCATCCACCGACTCCGCCACCCCCTGCAGCCGCCCCAGCAATTCCGCGCTCGGCCGCACCTGCACCCACGCCGATCCGCCAATCAAACCCTCCAGCGCCAGTGCCTGCAGCAACTGCACGCACCCGCCACCGCCGCAGATGGCCGCATCCAGAATCGCCGCGATCACCGGCGTGAGGACCGTGCGCCGCGCCGGATCAGCTGCGGTGCTGGTGATCCCCGGGACCCGCGCCGCGGCAAAGTCCACCAGGGTGTCCATCCGCCAGGCGATGTCGTTTTCGATCACCACCTCCTTGCGCTGGATTTCTCCCGCCGGCCCGCATGCCGCGCTCCCATCAGCCGCGCGGCGAAAGCCGGTGATCCGCGCCGGCAGCCCCAGCTCCTGGAATTGCCGAAACGGCCGGCAGGCAAAGTGCGCCCTCGGCGGGCAGGGATACGCCTCGGCGAGGCCGCTCGTCGGATTGCGGTAATAGCCCAGGAACCGCTCCAGCCGCGGCCCGATCACGTCCCGCAGCCACGCCAGCCGGGCGAGCAGGTCGGTTTCCGAAAGGCCCGGGTCGCCGAAATTCTCAAGTCTGAGCGCCGTGATGGCCATGATAATTCTCCGTTTCGAGGTCTCTTTTTGGATCCGCGCCGTTGGCTGCGGCCTGTTGACGGGTTCCGGGCCCATTCGCGCTGTGCGCACGGCGCACCACTGAACGTCATGCAAACACGCTCCGGCATTGAGAAATCGGCCTGCCGCAAAATCCTTTTGGTGACGCGCAATTCCGAGCGCCGTGCGCGGTTGGATGAAACAGGGCGGGCACGCGCCAGGCGCTCGCGACGCCGCCCCCGCCGGAGTAGCATGAAACCATGCGATTCTTCCGCGGCGCGATTCTGTTCCTGCTGGCGCTTCTCCCGCTGGCCACGCTCTTTCAACACAACGACGTCGGACGCTGGGACGTGCAGCGCAGCGCCATGGCCGGGCCCGACGAATTTTCCTATCTGCTCATGGCGCGCCACTTTCTTGCCGGCGGTGGACTTTCACTGCAGCAGGAACTCGGACGCGATACCTACTTCCCGCCGGGATATCCCCTGCTGATTGCGGCCTGGGCAAAGATCTTTTTCGGCGGCAAGGTGACGGCATTTGCCGCCCACGCCCTCAATACCTTGCTGCTCTGCATCGATGTGCCCCTGGCATATCTGTTGTCGTGCCGCTGGCTGGCGATGCTTCAGGAGGGTGTGCACCGGCGGTTCCTGGTGCCCATGGAAATGGTGCGCTGGCTCGCACTTCTGATCGCGGCAATTTTCGCCGCGAATTGGCATGTCCTGGAGACCTCGCTCCTGGTGATGAGCGAACCGGCGTTCATGCTCGTGACCTTCCTGTGGCTGCTTTTGGCGTTGCGCTGGCCGCGGTGGAACGAGCGCGTGCCGCGGACACTGGCGATGACCTGCCTCGCGGTGGCGGCATGGTCGATCCGCGGGGCGGGAATCGTCACGGTCGCGTGCACGGCGGCATTCCCGCTGCTGATCCTGGCGCGGGACCTGTTCCTTGCCAAACGCGTTCGTGCCGCGACGATCCAGCGATGGCTGGCGGTGGGAACGGTGTTGCTTATCCCACTGGTGTATCAGGTCACCCTGACGAAACTCTCACCGGAAAAGTCCGTCGCCTCCGGAGAGGAATCCGCCAACAGCTATCCGCGCCAATTGCTTCACGGACTGACCGCCCAGCGCGCGCCGCTGCCGCCCCTGGAACTTTCTTTGCCGGCGGATTATCCGAAGATTCTCGCAAATCTCGGCGGCATGGTGCTGGCGCATTTCAACGATTATGCGTCGAGCTTTGTCCCCTGGCCGCGGGAGAATCCGGATTTCCATTTCCGGGACCTGATCGGCAAACTCTTCGGCTTCCTCGCCCTCGTGGGATTTCTGGCGCACGCGGTGCGGCTCCTGGGCACATCCCCCGCCCACCGTGACGCGCCGGTGCAGGCACAGGCATTGGTGACGGCCTTTGTCGGCTTGTATGTGGTGCTGTATCTGATCTGGCCGTTTGATTTTGCGCGGTTCTGGTCCCCGGTGCTGCCGGTGATGCTCGCGTTCGCTGCAAGCTGCGTGCTCTGCTATCCGGAAGAATGGCCCGGATTTCCGCGGTGGTCCATTGCCGCCGCGATGTTGTTTTTGCTTGCCGTGCTTTCGCTGCAGGAAGTTGACAATCAGGTTGGCAATTACGCGCGTCGCCTCAATTACGTCTCCGATGCGCTGGCTGATGCGGCGCGGGTGATCGTGCGGCATTCGCCTGATCCGGCGCGGGCCACCGTGGCGGGCATGGGAGCGGACGAGCTTTTTGCGATGGGATGGTATGTGGGGCAGGACTCGCCGGGGATGCGGGTGGTCTGTCCCCTGGCGCATCGGCCGGAGGCGGGCGGCCGCGAGGAGACACCCCCAGAAATGTTAATTCGTTTATCGCACGGGTTCCCGCGGCTTGATGGAGGGAGATTGTTTTTCGTATCATATTTTGACAATGCCGACGGGAACAACGTCGTCGCGGACGTTCTTAAACTAAATCCCGGGGCAATCGCCACGAGAATTCTGCGGCGGGAAATCATCGTCAGCGTGTGGGAGCTCAGGCCAGCCGATTTGGAGCGTCCCGAAACGCCGCTACGTTGAATCGAATACACGCGCACTGCACCATTCACCAGGCGCGCGGCCGTACCAGGCCGTCGCGAGACCGCGAACGAAATCCGAAAAAACCCCCTGAACTGGGGAATGGACATTTTGGCGCTGGCGCAGAACGTACACGGTTCAGGCGTATAGTGGTTGGCGCATGCCGGGAAAGGGATGTACCTCCTGCTAACGGAAGGCAAACAACCCAATGCGGAACAAGCGAATGGGAAAGGGATATGCTGGATCGCCTCACGGGCCGGTTTGCAGGACCTTACCCCGGACAGCAAGGAAAACCGCCTGGAGTGCATGGATGTCATCACACAATGCAAACCATTGCCCGATGGATCCTCCACCACAACCGGCCGGCCGGCGGCAAGTTCCAAGGTCGCCGCACGCCACGCTCGCCGGCGCTTGGCTTCTCTTACAGATACCATACGTTTTTCTACGCTGAACCATCGACGCATCCTTGAAACGCGGCGGGTATCCCATAGGTGAGCCGGCCGCAGACTCCATCGCACCGAGGTTTTCTATCGTGCAGTTTCCGTCCAGTTCCGACCGACACACCAGGGGATATCCGGAGAGCCCCGAGATGCCAGCGCAGTCCGGAGATTTTCTCGCAGCCCGCGATGCCGTCCGCCTGCTGCAACTGATGGGGTCGCTCGCGCAGGCGCGGAGCGATCCGCGCATGTGGCGCATCGAATTGCTCCAGGGTGCGGCCGAAATACTCGGCGCATTTGCGGCCGGGTCCTTCACGCTTAAGGGCGTCAATGGGGATACCTCCGGGCTCACCGTGGTGTCCTTCCTCGAGGCCGGGCTCAAGCAGGAGTCCCACCAGCAGGCGTTCCTCCGGGAATTCAACAACGCGCCATTCCGTGATCCCCTCTCCCGCGTCTGCCTCGAGCGGTTCACCACCCAGCGCCTCGGCACCCTCACCTGCCTCCGCAGCGAACTTGTCGACGATGACATCTGGAACGCAGACCCGCACGTGCAGGCGTTTCGCAAGCCCACCGGCACCGGCGACTGCATCCTCTCCCTGCGGCGCGGCGGTGAACGCGGCACCTGCCACGCCCTGATGGCCTTCCGGCCCCTGCCCCCCGTCGCCCCAGCCCAAGGCCCGGCCGCTCCTCCCGGCCGGCATGAGATGCGCTTCGGCCCGCGCGAGCGCCTGCTGCTCGATACGCTTCACCGCGGTCTGGAAAGCATCTATCGCAGTGAAGAAGCGACACAAAAACTCAGCCGCGCCTCGGGCCTCACGCCGCGCCTGCGCCAGACGCTCGAACTGCTGCTCAACGGCGACACCGAGCGGCAGGTCGCCATGAAACTCTCGCTCTCCGTGCACACCGTTCACGATTACGTCAAGGCGCTCTACGTGCATTTTGGCGTCTCGAGCCGGAGCGAATTGCTTTCCAAGTGGATGCACACCGGGGGCCAATTGCCCAAGCGGCCGGAGAAATAAGCGGCGTTCCGGTGCACAAATCGGGCGGGCGGCGGCAGATTCGTCAGGTAAATGTTCGGATGCTACAATGCGCCTGCGGGTCAGGCCCGCGAACGGCGGTGCAGTATGATTCCGGACTCGAACAACCCGACCATCAAAGGCCGTGGCGCGGCGGACAACCCGAAAAACCGGTTTGAAAAAACCCACCTCGCGCCCGATCCCGATCCCCAGCCGCCTTCTCTCGATGAGGTGGAGGCGATACATCTGCCGGTGCTTGGCGCCGCCGGCGTCCCTTCCGCTGAGGCTCCGGCATCCGCCAGCGGGACGGTCTATCTTCCCGATCGCACGCGCTCCATCATCGCCACCAACAGCTCGCCTGACATTCCCTTCGCCGCCTCGATCAATCCCTATCGCGGCTGCTCGCACGGATGCATTTATTGCTTTGCCCGGCCGACGCACGAGTACCTGGGCATGTCCGCGGGGCTCGATTTCGAGACGAAAATTCTGGTGAAATACGATGCCCCGGAATTGCTGCGCGCGGCGCTCGCGTCACCGAAATGGCGGCCGCAGCTGATTGCGATGTCCGGCGTGACGGATTGTTACCAGCCGATCGAACGCAAACTGCGGCTCACCCGCCGATGCCTCGAGGTGCTTCTGGATTTCCGCAACCCCGTCGGCATCGTCACCAAAAATCACCTCGTGACGCGCGACATTGATCTGCTCAAGGCGCTCGCGGCCTTTGATTGCGTGTCGGTGACGGTGTCGCTGACGACGCTGAATGCCGAGCTCACGCGGATTCTTGAGCCGCGGACCAGCGTGCCGCGGGACCGGCTCAAGGCGGTGAAGGAACTCTCGGCCGCAGGAGTTCCGGTGAATGTGCTGATGGCCCCGGTCATTCCCGCAATCACCGATCACGAAATGCCGGCGGTATTGGAAGCGGCTAAGGAAGCGGGGGCGAAGACCGCCGGCTTTGTGCCGCTGCGGCTGCCGTTTGGCGTGAAGGATCTTTTTGGCGATTGGCTGGACCGGCACTTTCCGGACCGGAAAAACAAGGTGCTCAACCGCATCCGCGACATCCGCGGCCAGCCCCGGGGCGATGGCAAATTGAACGATCCGAATTTTCACACCCGCATGCGCGGCGAAGGGGTGTGGGCGGAGCATTTCGCGCAGGTGTTTCAACTGCATGCGGAGCGCCTGGGCCTCAACGAGCGTGGTTACGCCTCCTCCACGGCCCATTTTCGCCGGCCCGACCCGCCCCCGGCACCCTTGCCGCTTTTTGACCGTTGAGTTCCCGCATAAGCTCGAATTGCCATCGCGGGGCGCGCACACAGGCAACCCCCCGCGCCACCTGTCGCCACTTCACTCCAGCGGCCGGCCGATTTCCCAATGGTGGCCGGCGGGATCGACGATTCGGCCCAAACGCCAGCCGTAGTTGTCTTCCATCGGGCTGACCTGCCGCGCCCCCGCGGCCAGCGCCTTGCCAAAGAGGCGGTCGGGGTTTTCGATCACCAGCAGCATCCGCACCGAGCACCCCCCGAGGTGCTGCGGGCTGAAATTCTGGTGCTCCGGCGACTCCTCGGCGACCCAGAATTCCGCACCCTCCACCGAAAGCTTTCCCACCCCGCCCCCCGGCACGCGGTACTGCTCCACCGCATCAAACGCCTTTTTATAAAAATCCATCGCCGCTTCCCAACCACGCACCGAGAGTGTCGCGGTGATTTGCGTCGGCCCGGAGGAATTTTTCGCATCAGGCATAGCTCTTCCTTTTTCTTGCCTTCATGGGCCGTTCGGCACGGGCACGATCCGGCTGAAAGGGCCCAATCTCAGCCGTCGGCACTCAATTTGCAAGGACCCTCGACGAGCGGAGCACCGCCACCGTGACTTATCCCCGCCACCCTCTGGAGAGGAGCCACCATGACCACGTACGACCGCCCATCGGTTGCGCGCCAGACCCTGTCGGCTATTTTGGACCCCTTCAAACGAGCCGGAGGCTGGCTCATCAACGCCACGGCACTCAACCGTGTGAAGGTCGTCTCCTATCACGGCCGCCCCGTCGCGATCAAGCGCCGCAACCTCGTCGGCCACTGCCTCACGCCGGTGGCGAATCTGTTCTTCACCGTCTGCGACGTGCCTGTGCATCTGCTCGTGAACGTCGAAGAATGGCAGTGGCGGGAGATTATGTGCTTCCGCGCGCTCAACCAGGACTTCGACGCCGTGGCGCCTGATCGCTCCTGCATTCGCGAAGAACTGCTTCCCGGAAAATCGCTCTGGCAGCATCTCAAGGCCGGCACCCTCACGCGGCCGATGCTGCGGGCGGCCGGAAAGGAATTCCGGCGCGTTCACGGGCTTTTCAGCGCCGAACACAATGGGCCCTTCTCCCATGGCGATGCGGCCATGCGTAATGTGCTATTCGATCCCATGGCAAACCGGGCACGCTTCATCGATTTTGAATTGATCCACAACGCCGACATGCCGGCGATCGCCCGGCAGGCGGAGGACCTCGCGTCGTTCCTTTTTGACCTCGTGAGCCTCGCGCCGCGGCGAAAATGGCTGCCCTGGGCGCTTTTTTTCCTCGAAAGCTATGGCGACCAGACGGTCATCCGGGAACTCGTGAACCATCTCGATGCGCCCCGCGGCATCGGAAAGTTCTGGTGGCGCGTGCGGACGAACTTCGCGGATGAAAAAGTCATTTTGCCCCAGCTGGTGCGCCTCCGGCAGGCCCTTGCGAAAATTCAGTCGCGGCAGGCATCGGCTCCCGTGCCGCGCGAGCTCGCGCCAGCCAATGTCGTCCTTCCATCCATTGCCATGTCAGCAGCCCGGGAATACCCCATGCGAGTTCCCGTGCCCGCTTAATTAGTGACAGTGCCAGGGCCGTATCCGCGGGGATGCCAAACATCGCTCCCACGACCAGGTATCCGCCCTCCTGCAGGCCCAGCGCCCCGGGCACGAGGAACGCCGCCGAACGGATCGCCTGCGACGCGCTTTCCAATACGTATGCCTCCCCATAGCCCGCATGCACGCCAACGGCCCGCAGGGCGATCCACGTCTCGGCCGCCCCGGTCATCCAGTTGCCCATCGTGTACACGCAGCAAAGCAGCAGACTGCCGCGGCGCGTATACATGCGGCGCACCTCCTGATCGAGCAGGTCGCCCCGCTGCATCAGGTCCGCCCACGCGCCGGACTTGGCCATCCGCGATACAAAGCCGCCGAGCACCCGGAAAATCCCGATGTGCTGCACCCAGTAGAAGCCCAGCGTTGCCAGCAGCCCCGCCGCCGAACCGATCGCGACCGTTGCGATGAGATTTCCCCGTCCGGTGAGCGCAAAGAGCAGCGTCACCCCGCTCAGCGAAAAAACCAGTTGCGTCACCAGGCTCATGGTGATGCCGATCATGACGCTGGCGACCGCCGTCGGAAGGGGCACGCGGCGCAGCACCCCCTGGACATAACCCCCATGGGCCGCGGCGAGGCGGACCCGCAACACGTCGCCGCCCAGCTGGGCCACCGGCAGCAGCGAGGAAAAAGACTCCCCGATCCACCGCATCCACATCAGCGTCCAGGCGCGCAGGCGATGCTCCGCGGGAAACAACACCTGCCAGCCCCACACATCAAACATCAGCGGAACCGCATGAAAGACAATCACCGCCAGCAATCCCCACCGTGCCGCGGCCACGGCGGCCATTACCTGGCCTGTGCCGTTATGGATCAGCAGCGCACAAAAAAGAGCGGCGCCGGCCAGCCCAAGGCCAATGCCGCCCAGAAGGATCTTGCGTGAGGCCTTCACCGTTCCCTCCTGAAAGGTACATCCACCCTAAACTCATCCATTTTAAGCAATCCCCGTACCTCCGCCCATCCCCTGGCTTATCCCGGCTCCGCTTCGCTGAGCACAGGCATCCGGGCGTTCTTCACGCGCTCCGCGAAAAGCCAGGTAAGCACCAGCCAGCCGCTGCCCAGCAGCACCGCCGCCAGCACATCGGTGAGATAATGCGCCCCCAGCGCCACCCGGCTGAACGCCACGCAGGCAATCAGCCCCGCCGTAAATATCCCCAGGCCCGCTTTGTGCCACCAGGCGCGCATCGCCGGCAGCAACAGGACAAAAAGACTGCCATACAGCAGCGTCGCGGCGATCGTATGACCGCTCGGAAAGCCGTACCCGCCCCATTCCCCAAAGGGCCCGCCAATGAATGGTCGCTGCCGCTGCACGATCACTTTCACCAGTTCTCCCAGCCCGGCCCCGATGGGAACCGTCACCAGCAGCCAGCCCAATCCGATCCAATGCTTCCGGCACGCCAGCCAGAACGCCACCACAACCACCGCCGCGGTCACGCAGCCCGCCGACCCCGGCTCGCTGAGCGCCCAATAAAAATCGGCAAGCGCCGGGCTCATGTGATCGCGGAACCACGCGGCAACCCGTGCATCAATTCCCGACATCAGGGCGCACAGAACGTGCGCACCCACAAAACCTGATTGGTCCAATTGCATCGCACCATCTTATCGACCGCACTGGGCCAATCCAAACACTGCGCCGGCGTCATTCGCCAGCAGGCGCGAGCGGTCATCTGGTTTTCGCCCCATTGCCACCATGACGCCGCCGCTCCCGAAGCGATATCATTCGCACGATGAAAAAGCACATCCGGAAATCCAAAGCACCATTCCCCGCGCCCGCCTCACAACCGACGCGCCAGCGAACGGATTGGTCGCCGGTCGCCGACTGGTATGACACCCTGGTGGGGGAGGCCGGTTCGGAATATCACCGCGAGGTTATTCTGCCCGGCGTGCTGCGGATGCTCGACCTGTCCCGCAACAGGGATGGCCAGATCCCCGCGCAGGAGACATCCGTGCTGGACCTCGCCTGCGGCCAGGGAGTGCTGTGCCGCAAATTGGCCCGCCTCGGGTGCCGGGTCACCGGAATCGATGCCGCCGAGCCTCTGATCGCCGCCGCCCGCGAACGAAGTGCCGCCGAGCCGGGGGGCGACGTGCGCTATATCGTGGCGGATGCGACAAAACTGCTCGACGATGCCGGCACACCGGTGGGGGGGCTCCGGCAGGCCTCGTTCGATGCCGTGACGCTGGTGCTGGCCATTCAGAACATCTCGCCACTCTCGCCGGTCTGGAAAGCCTGCCGGGTGTTGCTTAAGCCGTCAGGAAGATTGGTCCTGGTCATGATGCACCCCTGCTTCCGCATCCCGCGGGCGTCGGACTGGCTCTGGCAGAAAGATGTCGACGGCGGCTCCCAATCCCGGCTCGTGCGGCAATATCTCTCCAGCGAGACGATTGCCATTCAGACCCATCCAGGCCTGGCAGTGCACGGCAAAGATGCGACGAGCACCCCCCATTTCCATCGCCCGCTGCAGGCGTATATCAACACCCTCGGCGGGGCCGGCCTCCTGATCGACCACCTCGAAGAATGGCCCAGCCACAAATCCAGCCAGCCCGGCCCGCAAAAAGCGGCCCTCGACCGGGCACGCAAGGAAATCCCGCTGTTCCTGGCGCTGCGGGCGAGGCCGGTTGGGATCCTGCCATCCGTCAACATGCCGTAATTCATTTGTTTGGTTCGTTGGCCTTGAGTTTTGCGTTTGGCGGTTTGCGTTTTTATTTCCGGAACACCGGCTTCCCGCGCAGCAGCCCCTTGCTCAAGCGGTTGTTGACGTACAGCGCTTCCAGAATGAATTCGCCGGCGGAAACAAGGCTCCCGGGGTCCTTATTGTCCAGGCCCAGCACCTTGGCGAACTCCGCCGCCGCCTGCTTCAGGCCTTTGATGTGCGTGTAATTCTCCAGCATCGTTTCGGTGGGCACATCATCGCCGACCTGCAGCGTCAGGCCGCCCTTGAACTGCATCGCAATTTCATCATACCGGTTGAAATCCGCGTGCTTGGCAAAGACATTCTTCACCGCCTCGCCAACAAGGGCGTTGATCAGTTTGTCTTCCGACCCGTCCCCCTCGGCCAGCATCAATTCCAGCTTCCCGCGCGAGCTCGCGGAAATAAACGCCAGATCATCGACGCGTGCAACGATCCGCTTCTCCCCCGAGAGGATGCCCCGGCGCTCCGCCGACGACACCACGTTCTCCGCGTTGGCGATCGAGCACCGCACCGAGACGCCGGACGCCTGGTTGACGTGCGGGCTCGTCCGCGCCTGGCGCACGAACTCCTCGAGAATTTCGTGGATGTACGCGGGCACCAGCACCTCCACCCCGCTGATCGAAGGCTCGCCGCCTTCATCGCGCTCCAGCCAGGCGTTCTGCCGGACGATGTCGATCCCCTCGCTGGCGCTCGCCGGATAATGCGTGCGGATGACCGAGCCGATGCGGTCCTTCAGCGGCGTGACGATGCGGCCGCGATTCGTGTAATCCTCCGGATTCGCCGAGAACACCATGCACACGTCCAGGTTCAGCCGGATCGGATACCCGCGGATCTGGATGTCGCGCTCTTCGAGCACGTTGAACAACCCCACCTGAATCTTGGGCGCCAGGTCCGGCAATTCGTTGATGGCGAAAATCCCGCGGTTCGTCCGCGGAATCAGCCCAAAGTGCATCGTCGATTCATCCGAGAGATACCGCCCCTGCGCGTGCTTCACCAGGTCAATCTCACCGATGAGGTCGGCAATCGTCACATCCGGTGTCGCGAGTTTTTCGTGGTAGCGCGTGGAACGATGAATCCATTCGATGGTGGCATCCTCCCCCTGCTCGGCCAGGATACGGCGTCCGGTCGTAGTGATCGGCAACAGCGGATCGTCGTTGATCTCCGTCCCGCTGAGCGTCGGTATCCACTCATCCAGCAGGTCTGGCAGCATCCGCAACATGCGCGTCTTGGCCTGCCCCCGCAGCCCGAGAAACAGAATATCGTGCCTGGACAAAATGGCATGAACGATCTGTGGCAGGACGGTGTCGCGATAACCGAGAATGCCGGGGAAAAGTTCGCCGTCGCCGTTTCCGTTATTCCGGAGGCGGGCAATGACATTCTTACGAAGCTCATCCTTGACGGACATCGGGCGATAACCGGTGGCTTTAAGCTGCCCAACCGTGCGCGGGGCGGGCGGGTGCGAAATGGCTGCGGACATAGAGGGGGCTCCTGATAGTTGAACAGCCAATGGTAGCGACCCACCCTGGCATTTTCGATTTTCCATTTTCGAATTTCGATTTGGCGCGTGGCATCGGCGTCCCGCCGATGCAGCATGGCCGGGACGGCCATGCCACGGTCAGGTGACCGATCCGATCCATTTCTCCATCCCCGCCGCGGCTTCATCATCCCGCATCTGCTCCGGTGGCCGCTTCATCAGCACCGCAGACACCTCCCTGAGCGGCCCCGCCTTCGTCGCCCGCTGCGCCAAGGCCAGACACCGCAACCCATCCACCACGATGCCCGCGGAATTCGGCGAGTCCTCCACCGACAATTTCATGTCCAGCTCCATCGGCAAATTCCCGAACCCCCGCATGTTCATCCGGACGTAACAAATCTTGTTGTCGGCCAAAAACGGGATGTAATCGCTCGGCCCGATGTGGATGTTCTTCTCCTCCATCGGCACCTGGCTGGTGACCGCCTCGGTCTTCGAGGTCTTTTTCGAGCTCAGCCGCGAACGCTCCAGCATGTTCAAAAAATCCGTGTTCCCCCCGACATTCAGCTGGTACGACGAATCAATCGCCATCCCGCGCTCCGCGGCAAGTTTCATGAGCACGCGATGCGTGATGGTCGCGCCAAATTGCGACTTGATATCATCGCCGATGATCGGAAGCCCCGCGCGCGAAAACCTTTCCGCCCACCCGCCCGGCGCCGTGTCGCTGGCGATGAAGACCGGGATGCAGTTGAGCATCGCGATCCCCGCCTCCAGGCACGCCTGCGCATAAAGCTCGCTCGCCTTCTGGCTTCCCACAGGCAGGTAATTCACCAGCACCGTCGCCCGCGTCTGCTTCAGAATCTCGACGACGCTCCGCAAACTCGCCCCGCCCGCCTCCGGTGACACCACCGCCCGCCGCGCTTCATCGAATTTTTCCAGATGCGCCGCCACGCCATCCCCCACCGGCCCGGCGAATACCCGCGCTCCATCATCCCCCGGATCGCCGCAAATCTGCCGCGAGTTGTTCGGCGCCGCAAAAATCGCTTTCGCCAGCGGCTGTCCCACCTTCCGCGCATCCACGTCAAACGCACACGCAAAATGAATATCGCCCACCGCCAACCCGCCCAGGTCCGCATGCATCAGCCCTGTCGTTTCTTCCGGATGCCGGCGGTAAAACGACACGCCTTGCACCAGCGTGCTGGCGCAATTGCCCACGCCGACGATCGCGGCACGGATTTCAGGATTGGCGGCTTTCATGAATGCTCCGAACGCTGTTGAGATGCCAGGCGCAGCCAGGCGAGATACTCCGTATTCCCCTTCTGCCCCTCCAGCGGGCTCTTGGTGATGCCCTTGATCGCCCACAGCGCCCCGCCATCGGCCGCCTTCATCCCGGCGATCTCATCAAGCACTTGCGCGAGCACCGCCTCGCTTTGATCCCCGGAAAGCACGCCCCGCTGGGTCTTGGCCGCCTCGCTTTCATAGTGCGGCTTGATTAGCGTCACCACATCCGCTTCCGCCGCAAGAAGCGCGGCCGCACACGGAAGTATCTTGTTC
>Ga0265314_10003402_pt1 | contig 15411 bp, 13 predicted proteins | sample 4126metaG_FD_203106 | JGI IMG/M metagenome (GOLD analysis project Ga0265314, IMG submission 203106) | Rhizosphere microbial communities from Carex aquatilis grown in University of Washington, Seatle, WA, United States - 4-1-26 metaG | ecosystem: Host-associated > Plants > Roots > Rhizosphere >... | reverse complement strand
TGTGCAGGGTGGGCAATCGGGCGGCCATTGAGATGATATATAGATACTCTATATCTCAATGGCAACAAGAAACAGGCTCCCAGCCGCATTTTATCGCGAGAATCGCAAAATAAGCCGAGGATCGGGGCGGGAATGCGTCCGCAACCGCCGAGAGCAAAGGACGGCAGGAGGATGCTTGCCAACACGACCACATACGGTACCAAGAATAGCGTGCATTGAAGCCCAAGGCTTCGGGTGGAATATCCCAGTCTGAGCCTCGCTTGCTCATGGAGTGTCGAGCCTCTCCGTGGAGATCCTTCCAGGCCGTCGTTTGGTCGGCCAGTTCATGGCAAAAAGTGAAAGCCCTTGATGGCAGCGGCCAAGTGAATCGTGCCAACACCGATTACGAATGGAGCTAAGCTGAGAACTATGCCCAGGGCGGCGCGTCGACGCCGAGGGCTATATAGTCCAGCGATCCCCGACGGGACCCCGATCAGAAAAGCGATTAGGGCGAGCAGACAGACGAGAAAGCTAAAGCCCATGGGGCGCACCATCGCCCCGCGAGCAACGAAGAAGCCTTGCAGCGAGAGCAAAAAGGCGATCCCGCTGGTCACTGAACCCACGACCAAGGAAACACCCGCGAGCGCCGCTCGTCTCTCCTCAGCGCTTGGCCAATCTTCCTGTGTCTCCATATTACGGAGCGCCTCAAGCGATACATCGTCCAACAAGGCAATCGCACGTAAATTAGATCCTGCTGATCCGCGACGCAATCCGTTTGCTGCGCGAGTCTCGGCGATGCTCTTGATCTCGATGATCTCCCATTCCTTCTTGCCGACAAGATCCAGGATGTCGATGCTGGCGAAGCCTCAGTTGTAAACATCACCAGCCTCTACCTGCGGCTTGCTGTCCATGGCGGACTCCAGGTGATCGCTGGAAGCGCTTCCTCGCGGTCGGCCCCGACCTCGGTGATCACGCTGCCGCCCGGGACCAAGCGACTTGGGCCGGAGCGCCGGTCAGGTGGCCCTGGTGAGAGATGGCTTAGCTGCCACGTCTGCTGCGCTGCTCGACTCTAGGATTATGCGGCGCGACAAAGACGGACTTGTCGCTCTCGTAAGTCTCCCCAGATCCTGACACTGCTCTGGCCAAGAACTGGAGCGTATGGCCAGCACACACGCGACCGTTGACAAAGCCGCTTCGCGAATCAGGCAATTTCGTGATCTGGAGCGTCGCTTCCTTGAGGCACGAGACGCTGAGGCCCGCTTTTTCCATCTGCTCTCGAAACCTCTGTCCAGCGAGGTGGATGGCGGCGGCGACAGGCGTGGACATCATTGGGCCAACCGTCGGACCCAGCAAATCAATCTCCAATTCTTCAAGATCGCTAACCACGAAACCAAAGAGCCAATAACCGTCGAGATCGGAATAACGGCTCGTGTATGTTCCGAGAAAATTGTGCAGAACACCGCCGATGGTCCTCAGTCGTTTCATTCTGACGGGTCGCTATTGTTTGGCACTCTATCTGCCGCGCCCAGCGGTGCAAGCTCCCAGGTGCTTCTCCGCTGCGCCACGATGGGATGAAACGTCCTAGCTCTTGTTCTCGATCCTGGCCAGATCCTCGGCCACCGAGACTGGCGGCAGTTAGCGCGTCCGGGCCTCCAGGTGGCTTGTCGTCCAAATCCTCGGTGAGGCAGCCAGGGCTATTACGTTGCTGTAGCTGATCGACCAAGGCGCTGGCGTGGACCATGCACGGTTTTGAGCGCGTCGTCCGGCGCGTCTGCCTCCAGCGGGCGTCCTGGGCGATCTGAGGGGCGGCTGCGTGAAGACTACGATGGATCTGGTGCAGGCACGGATTTGGTGAAGGCTATGATCTGGGTGTCGAGGCCGACAATGCTCGGGCGGCGTCCATGGTGATCACGGCGGAGTGGGCGCTCGGCGGTCGAATCTGATTTCATTTATGTCCTGGAAGTAGCCATGGTCGCTCAGATAGCAGCGCGATCCCAGCGTTAGGCCGGAGATTACCAAGCCCTGCCAGGGCTCATCGCTGTCTTGGGGGACTATGGGCGGCCCACCAAGCGTCCGACGCTGCCTCGCATTCTGGACAGCGCCACGTGCTCTTGGTAGGCCGGGAGGAATTAACAAATTCGCAACCCCCAAACATTCGGCTCCCATTAGGAAACAGATGCTGCTCAGCGTCTTGATAGCCACGCGGGATATTAATCAAGCCGTAATCAATCCTCGACTCCTTCCAAAGCATCGGCACGTGATGGACCTCGCAAAGGTCTTCGAGAGGGAGCGGCGATCCGATGACCCGGGGCGGTGGATCTCCCCGAAACCGATGCACGGTCAGATTGTCTGGGTCGAACACTTCGCCCGTCTTCACCGTAAAGCTCTTTTCTTTAATCGTGGTCTTCGCGGAACCATCGAGCATCAATAGCCATCCAGTATCCATCAGGTCATATCGCGCTCCCTCGATTTGCCATTCTACCCTTGGGCCAACCACCGTGTAGCTGGAACCTGCGGGCAAGTACAACACTGCGCCGCGAATCCGCCCCCTACCCAAATGCAGCAAAGTCGTGGTGGGAAACTGCTGTCCTGGCGCGTAGCGATAACGGAGGCGATCAAAGCGCACCTCCGAGTCAGGCGCAACACTCACCTTGATGCCGCACTTTAGAAAGGTGAGTTCGACCTTGGTTGTTGTGTCCGTCTGGATGCTGACCTCCTCGTGGAAGCCATGCCCCTGTTGGAGTTGCTGCCACGGGCCTGAATCTGTCTTGAAAGCAGCGCTACCGCCCAAGATTGAAGACACCTGAACGATTTCCGGCAGCCAGCCATCTTCTCGAACTGGAGCAGGGTTCAGCGGGCTCCTGGACGGAGGGACGGCCCGCCGCAAATGCTCGAAAACCGATTCATCTGAACCAAAGACTGCTTTGCACAGAGCGAGCGCCACCAACAGCCTCATCGACACTAGACCGAGCAGGCGGGGAGGAGCACCTAACTGCGGTTTCATGGTGACAAGTTAACTGAGCCTAGTCCTGCCGTCCAGGCGATCCAACACGAATGAGCCAGAGCCCAACCCGGGGCCATCTGGTGGGCAGGTAGGTGACTGGCCATAGCGCTGGCATGAACTCTGGCGCGCCTGCCTCCTGGAGGGCGTCCTGGGCGATCTGGAGGGTCGCTACGAGGCTGCCGGTAGGTTTCTGGGACGCATGGACCCGCGCACGGTCGGCAGGGTTCAAGCACTGGAGCCGTCACGCGCCGCCAACTCCCAAATCTGGACAGTTGCGGCTGGCTATCGACGGCCCGGCCTTCGCCGATCTCGAACGTGTCAGATCGCTTACCTTGAAAGCACATGCCGGTCGCGAGAATTCCAGGTGGGTCGTCGGCAACTTGTGTCGCTTTCCACGGCATCCAGGCTCATAATGCCATTATGCAAAAACGGCTCATTGTCGCCGTCACGCTCCTGCTCGTTATCGTTGCTGGCCTGATCGCCTATCAGGCGCTGCGTGAGCGAGAGCCTGTTTATGCAGGAAAGAGCTTGCGGGCATGGTTGCGAGATTACGACCAAGCCAACGCCCAAGGCGTGGAGGCGTATGGCGCTATTAGGCAGATCGGGACCAATGCAATTCCGACCTTGTTAAAGATGCTCTGCGAAACAAACTCGGTCTTCAGATCCAAACTGAGTTTCTTGTGGGAGCGGGGCGTAAGAAAACTCGACAACTTACCCACTTGGGTCCGGTCCCCCGGTTGGTACCGGAATCAAGCCAGCGCCCAAAACCGCTTAGCTGAGGTCGGTTTTAGGATTTTACGTGACGACGCCCGCCACGCCGTGCCAGCGCTGATGCAAATCTATGAGCGGAATCCTTCACTGGATTCTCAGCGAGCAGCAAGCCTCGCCCTAATCTCCATCGGACCAGCCGGACGAGTGGCGATTCCTTTATTCTCGCAGGGGGCGCTCAGTCCTAACCTAGGCGTCCGCAGAATCGCGGTCGCGGCGCTGGCGGAAGTCCGCGCCGAACCCCAACTGGTCGTGCCAGCATTGGTTAAGTCCCTGAGCGATCCCAATCCCATCATTCGCTTCATCGCCGTGCAAGGTCTTCAACAATTTGGGTCCGACGCGCAACAGGCGTTTCCGGCACTCCTCCCGTTGTTTACGGACTCAAACTCTGTGGTGCGGCTTAGGGCGGCTGATGCGCTCAAGGCCATCGACCCTGAAGCCGCCGCCAAGGCGGGCGTGAAGTAGAAGCGGCGGTGGGTTCGCCAGCGAGGGCTAGGCTGTACTCGCCGCAGGCTCACCAGCAGCGCAAGAGCCAAAACCCACACGGCCCCCGGGAGGGCACGCCTGATCCTGCTACAACATCGGCGCGCTCACCGGCGCAGGCGCCGCCCTCGACCTTCGGTGCTGCGGTTGGATTCGATGCTGACGACGGCGTGATTGTAAACGAGGCCATGAACGAAGCGCGGTTCCCTGGCCACGGCGGCCTTGACGTAGGACCTGCTCGAAGTCGGCCAGCAGCGCGCTGGCTGTGACTTGCCCAGCGCTCCCGCTTCGTGCCCCCGGCGCTGCGCCAGGGCAGTCGGCGTGGTGCAGACCGGCCTAGCTGGTGGACTGGGAGACTGTTAGGCGAGTTCGATCAGTCTCTTGCCCCTGACCTCGGTGTGCTCTTGACTTGGCAGAACTCCCGCTCGCTCTTGTCCTTCCCATTGACTCTTTGCGCTTATTCATGCGCGAGCAGACACGAAGCCCCGTCTTCGTCCTCCAGGAAGAGAGTGCCCCTGGGAGTTAACTCCCAAAACAATATCTTCTTGGACTGAAGCATCAGAACCCCGTCACTTCGCGTTAAGCCCGGCGTAGAGGGTGTGGTGATTCCGTGCGGCACCAACCCTGTGCCAGGGACAGGCGGCATTGTGGGCACCTCCGGCGTTTGTTGTGACGGGGATCGCGTCGGTTAGGGAAATGGGCAATGCGCCTGTCGAGTTTCACGTTGCTGCGGCCGGGGACGGCCGCGCGCCGGGGCGTGGAGTGCCCGCGATGGTGTTTGGCAGGCACAAAGCCATCGTTTGCAGGCAACGCGCTACGGCTGGTGCTCCGCAGACAGCCAGGGGGGGCAATGGAAATTCGTCTGGCACCCCTCCAGGGTGCATGAAACTACGGGCGCGGATCCGGGGGTATCGTCGCGGGGCTCCTCAACCCCCGGCTACTTTCTGGCAACGCCTCCGGCGTTTGTTGTGACAGGGATCGCGTCGGTTAGGGAAATGGGCAACGCGTCTGTCGAGGTTCACGTAGCTGCGGCCGGGGCGGGCCGCGCGCCGGGGCGTGGAGTGCCCGCGATGGTGTTTGGCAGAAGCATCGGCGCCGTTTGCAGACAATACGCTGCGGCTGGTGCTCCGCAGACACCCAGGGGTGGCAATGGAAATTCGTCTGGCACCCCTCCAGGGTGCATGAAACTACGGGCGCGGATCCGGGGGTATCGTCGCCGGGGGCTCCTCAACCCCCGGCTACTTTCTGGCAACGCCTCCGGCGTTTGTTTTGAAAGGGATCGCGTCGGTTAGGGAAATGGGCAACGCGTCGGTCGAGTTTCACGTAGCTGCGGCCGGGGGCGGCCGCGCGCCGCAGGTTCAAGGGGGTTGGGAAGCGCTTGAGTCGCGGGGACCATCACGGTGAGGCGACCTGAAGGTCGCGCTCCGTCGGCAGATCGCAGTCCGGAAGAGGACGCAGCAGGCTCGGCCGCTCCTGCCTTGCTGCGGCCGGGGACGGCCGCGCGCCGGGGCGTGGAGTGGCTGCGATGGGAGCTCTAGTTGTTCACGGGCCCGAACAAGCAACGGACTTTGCCCGTGCCGACCAGGTTCTTTAAGATCCGGTAGTCGTTCCTCTCGAACCGGATCCGTCCTGCCGGAATAGCTGGTGTTATCCGGAGCCTTTCCGCGAAGAGCCGCACCGCTTCAGGTGTGTGTCTTTCCCTCAAGCCCGAGGCTGCCCACTGTTTTGCAGGAATCAACGCCTCGGCAGCCATCATGTCAGCGGCCTTTTCGCACTTGTCGGTCCCTCTTTGGGCCAGGTCGTCGAAGAACGCTTCTGCGTGATCGTGGTCAAGGTGAAGGGCCAAGTGGGCACACACGTGGCACAGGGTGGACCAGAAGCTATCCAGACGATCGTGCCGTAAAGTCAGCGCGACCACAGGCTCACCGGTCGGCAGCCTAAGTGCAGCGCCGTCCAAAAACGTTCCGGGCAAATGAGACTCAATGATCAAATGGATGCCGCTCTTGTTAAGGAACTCCCTCGCCAAACGCGGCCCTTCGCTGAGATAGCTCAGACGGACCAGTTCCTGCAAAAAACTCGGCGTGACGGTGTCTTTCTTATACGCGGGGAGCTTTTCCGCCAACGCCAGGGAAAGCACCCGGATTCTCCACGCTGCCAGAGCGTAGGGGTCCATGTGCGAACCACTGCGAACATATTGGCGGTTCAAGGCGGGACGTAATGCCACTTCCCCCGCGGTACGCACAAATGCGGCAAATAATTCGGGCAATCGGTTCCTCGCCTGGTGAACGTCGTGGATAGTGCCGACAAACCCCGGGAACCACCTACGCTTCACCATTTCGCGGACGGGAAATTTCCGGATCTCACTCAACTCGGTTTGGGGAGACGGTTGCCGCACCAAAACGTTCGCAGGAACACCGAGCTCATCGACCAGTTTTCGAATCATCGACAAGCTCAGGTTCCGGTGTCCAGCCAAGACCTCGGAAACCTTGCTTGGACTGCCAAGATATGGCACCAAATCTTTCGCCTCCAATCCCTGTTGCTCCATTCGAAAGCGAATGGCGCTGATCGGGTCGGGTAGATCAATTGGGAACGTCTTCTTCTCGAAGAGTTCCACCAGAATCGAGAGCACCTCGAGTTCATCCGCCTGCGGCGTGCCAGGTTTCGCGTCGAGGAGTTCGTCGATCCGCGCCATGGCCGCGTCATAGTCAGCCTCGGTCTTAATGACTTTGGCTTTCATAGTCTAAATCGTGTTGGCATCGATTGCATCGTACTCCTGGTGCGTGCCGATAAATCGAATATAAACGGTGGAGTGGTCAAATCTGATCCGAACGACTAACCGATATTTGTTTCCACAGATATTGAACACGACTCGGCATTTCTTGAGGATGCTGGCACTTCGATATTTCGCTTTGACGTCAGCCGGGGTTTTCCAATCCCCTTCAACGGCTTCCGCATACCACGCTCGAAGCGCCTGCTCGGCATCGGGCTCTTTCTGCCAGTATTCCCTCAGACGCTTTATCGCGATGACACGCATACTTTATCCTTCCCAAAGCGACTGTCAAGCTGAGGTTCCCATTTTGGGAATGCCGTGTCCATGCAAAACCGTTCATGAAGCCGCGAAACGCGGGAGCGGTTTGCACAACCTCCCTCACCCCGGGCTCGTCACATACAAAGCGTTGACCCAGGCCTTCTGCCTCCAGAGGTTTGCGGGCTGGGCTATCAGATCAGCGGCTCCGGCCCTTGGGCGGGGGTCAGAGGGAGATCTCCCACCCTTTTCGGAAGGTGGGTTTCACCCAGCGATTGGCGTCTTTATTGTTGGTCACCAACCCCTTCGCGGCATCGTATAACAGCTTACCGTCGTAATGAACGGCGGCGGCGCCAAGCACCAGCCATTCGGTGTATTTTCCGGCGATGCTGAAGTTGGAACACGCGGGGGCGCCTCCCTTGCAGGCCCGGACCCAATCGCGGCAGTGGGCCGCATGGTTGTCACCGGTGCTGGCACCAGGGGAGCGGGGCAAGTAAGCCTTGGGCAGTTTGTAATCGGCCCAACGCGATCCAGGGAGCAAGCCGACGCCCTCCCCTCGCCCGTTGGTGCCCATATAGCCCTTGGAGCCGACAAAGATGCAATTGTAACCGAGGCCGCGTTGTCGTTGAGTCCCCGGTCGCGGGCTGGCCCGGCCACCATCGCCAGGGCCGACTTCCGGGCCCGTCTCGGGGATCTTGCGGGCTTCGTCGGCGGTCATCCCCGGGGGCAGATAAGGTTCGCCTCCGGCGTGATGGTACCAGTAGACCGTGACTGGAGGCATCCCAGGACGGGCGGCAAATTCGTATTTAATGGCGAGTTCGTCAGGGAAGGTAAAAGGCGGCAGAGAATCCTTCTTGATGCACTCGACGCTCAGCAAAGACTCCGGGCTCAACTGCAGGCCCCAATTGGCCGGCCCAAGGATGTGGACGCCCCAATCACCGATCAAACTGCTGCCGAAATCGTAGAATCCCCGCCAGTTGAACGGCAGATAGAACCCGTATTCAGAACCGCCGCGGCTCGCTCCGCCGTTACGCTTATCAACGAACTCCTTGTAATCGTCGTCGCCCGCGGTGAAGGGGCGCGAGGCGGCGCCGCCGAGCCACAGATCCCAATCGAGGGTATCTGGCACGGGGGTCGGGGCGGGAATCCTGGTCATGCCCTGCGGCCAACTGGGGCGGCCGGACCACGCGTGAACCTCCCGGACATCTCCAATTTCGCCAGACCAGAGGATCTCGCAGGCCACGCGCGTTGCGTCGTGAGAGTAGCCCTGATTTCCCATCTGAGTTGCGACTTTGTTGTATCTGTGAGCCGCCTGGGTCAGCAAGCGCGCCTCCCAAGCGGTGCGGGTGAGCGGTTTTTCGACATACACGTGCTTGCCCGCTTGCATGCAGGCCAGCGCGCAGGTCGCGTGCATATGGTCAGCCGTGCCGATGACCACCGCGTCGATGTCCTTGCCTGACTTGTCGAGCATTTGGCGGAAATCCTTGTACCTTTGCGCCTTGGGCCAAGCGTTAAACCCGACGGCTCCCCGCTTCCAGTCGACGTCGGTCAAGGCGACCACGTTTTCCGCTCCGGCGTGGGCGTTGCGCAGGTCGCCGAAGGGCTGTCCTCCGGCCCCGATGGCGGCGAGATTGAGTTTTTCGTTCGGGGACTTGTAGCCCAGTGCCTTTAGCGACGGCATGCTCCCCAGGGCCACGACCGGTAATGCGGACGCAGCCAGGCCGGCGCGGCGAAGGAACCAACGCCGGGAAATGGCGGAAGGTGAAGGGTGAGGGTGCGTCTTCATGGAAGAGTTGATCAGAACTGGTCTTCCTTCTCCTTGAAGAGAATGTTGAAGGTGGTCATCGAGCCGTAGCAGCGGGTGATGTATTGCTGCCGCTCGATCTTCTCGGCCTCGGTGAGCTTGTCGTCGCCGTTGATCTTCTGCTCCAGGACGCGAAGGTTGTTTCGCATCATCACGATCTTGTGGAAGAAGACTTCGATATCCAGCTCTTTGGTTTGCAAGGTGGGGTCCCCGGGATGGAGCACCATTCGTCCCTTGTACCAACGGCTCCCGAGCTTCTCGAAGGAGCTCTGCGCCCGCTCCAAGCCAAGGCTCTCGACCGTGGACTCAACGGTCGCCTTGATCACGGCGGCCAAGGGCATGGACAAGGCCGTGAGCTGAGCCTGCGCTTCGGCCGCCTCGATTCCGCTGGTCTCGGGTGCGAGGGTGCGTTGGGAGCCATCGTCAAACCGAACGTCAGCGGTGTGCTCGGTGAGCGCGCGCACGGTTCCCATTCCATACTGGAGATGCTTGACTCTCTGACCAATTCGCAGGGCATCGATTTTCATAAAAAGTGTTGGATTGCAGGGGTAACGGTAGGCAAATCCACGGCCGTTTCGAAGCAAAATCGTGGTGAAGCAGACTGAGTCGATGGGGTGGAGCGTGGTGAAACACGGTCTGAGGCTGTTTGAGAAGAGTTTGACGGTTCCTTTCCCCTCACCCCAGCCCTCTCCCCAAAAGGAGAGGGAGGGCGAGGCAACCGTGATCGTAGGGATTAGGCCTCGAATGCAAGCACCGGGAACAGCGGGTGCAGGATGACGCGGGATGGCAGGCGGGAAGCGGAAGCCGTTCCCGAAAGCCACGGAGGAGGGGAAGGTCTAGCTAGCGAAAGATTCCCACGGATTTCAGGGATTTCACGGCTAAGAGTGGAGAGAACTGAATGGACGGAGATTGAGGTGGAGCGATGGGGGTTCATTGTGCCTCCTGGGAAAGTGCAACCCGTTCGGAAGCTCCGACCCTTCTGCGGCGCTCGGAGCCCCCACGGCTCGATCTCGCAGCGTGCACGCCGCTTGGGCTGGTGCGGGGCAAGGCCGTTGGGAATCGCTTGAGCCGCAGGGATAATCAAGTTGAGGCGACCTCAAGGTCGCGCTCCCGACGCTTGCGGTTGGGCCACGCACCGCTGAGCGCGCGGTCCGGAGTGGCGAGCCGAAATGACGGAACTCCTTCAGAGTTCGATTGGTTTTGCGCGCGATCTACCCAGGGTAGCCGCTTGACGGCAACCGCTGGGCTGGAGGACGCAATCCCGTTGGGATTGAAGAGCCGGAAGGCCTTATTGGCGGGATGGATTTGGGCTTCAAGCCGATCTGACACGCCCTCCGGGGTGCGGGGGGGGCTGGGGCGCGGTTACCGGTGGTCATTCCACCGGGTGGCGGAATGACCACCAGCTACTATCTGTCAACCCTTCGGGTTGGCTCATCGGCGGAGCGGCCTCGGTTGGCCCGGCGCGACGGGTCCGCCTCCTGATTGTGAGCAGTGGATTACCGTCTTACGGCCGACAGAATTAAGGTCGACGGTTGACACCCCCGCCCTAACCGGCTAGTGACAGCCCACGATGTCTGTTTTGAGTTCATTCACCGGACTTGTCGAGTTGAGCCCCGGCTTTCAACCACGATCCGGGATCAGTCATGTGTTGTTTGATTTTGATGGCACTCTTTCGCTAATCCGGCAGGGTTGGCCCGAGGTGATGGTGCCGATGTTTGTGGAAGTGCTGCCACCGTTGCCGGGTGAAACCGAAGCGGATCTGCGAAAGCTAGCGTTCGAGGACATCATGCGACTCAACGGCAAGCAGACGATCTACCAAATGATCCAGCTGGCCGAACGGGTGAAGGAGCGTGGGGGCAAACCTGAGGAACCTCTGTGGTACAAGCACGAATATCTTCGCCGCCTGGACCGCCGTATCGAGCATCGGACCCAAGGAATTCGTGAAGGCAGGATCAAGCCCGATGATCTGCTGGTCCACCAAGCCAGGCCGCTGCTGGAGGAGCTGCAGCGGCGCGGCCTGGCCCTCTATCTTGCCAGCGGCACGGACGAGGCGTTCGTGCGCCAGGAGGCCGAGCTTCTCGGTGTCACTTCGTACTTTGGGCCAAGGATCTATGGAGCGCAGGACGATTACCGGAAGTTCTCCAAGAAAATGGTAATCGAACGAATCCTGCGCGAGCACCAGATTCCCGGCCACCAACTGCTATCCTTCGGCGACGGCTACGTGGAGATCGAAAACACTAAAGACGCCGGCGGCTTGGCGGTTGCCGTGGCGAGCGATGAGGCCAATAACGGCTCCGGACGCATGGACGAATGGAAACGGAACCGGTTGCTGGGAGTGGGAGCGCACATCGTCATTCCTGATTTTCGAGACTGGGCGCCGTTGCTCAAGCTCATCACCGGATCATGAGTGATTTCTCCGCTCGTTTGGATCTCTCGAGATTACGCGTCTTCCCGCTGAGCGATCGGGCAAGCCTCACGCAGGTCGAGGACGTGCTGGTGGCACCCGAGGCACCTCCCCCGCCCTGTTCCGACGCGCTAGCTAGTAGCATAGACGAGTGCGCCAAACAGATTCTGGCCAGCCGACGCGAGGGAGCCAGCGTCATTTTGATGTACGGCGCCCACCTTCTGCGCAACGGAGCGGCCCTGATCCTGGAGCGGATGATGGATCAAGGATGGCTGAGTCACCTGGCCACGAACGGCGCCGGAACCATTCACGATTGGGAGTACGCGTGGCTTGGGCGCTCGACCGAAAGCGTCGAGAAGGGCGTAGCCTGCGGGAACTTCGGCACGTGGGATGAAACCGGTCGAAACATCCACCTTGCGCTCTTGGCGGGAGGTCTTCGGGGAGAAGGTTATGGCACGGCGCTCGGCCGATTTATCATCGAGGACGGAACAGTGCTCCCGAGCCGCAGCTCGCTGGAGGCCGCTTTGCGTTCCGAGCCTTGCCATCCCTTGGCGCCCGCACGAGCGGACCTGCTCCAGGCGATGATAATACATGGGCTGCCAGAAGGCCGCTTGGACGTGGTTCATCGCTGGAAGCACGCCTCGATCATCGCCCAGGCTTTTCGCCATCGGATCCCATTCACGGTGCACCCGGGGATCGGCTACGACATCATCTCGAACCATCCGATGTTCAACGGCGCGGTGATCGGGCGCGCAGCGGCGGCTGATTTCGGCCTGATCGGCTCCGCCGTCGCGAAGCTGGAAGGCGGCGTCACTCTCGCGGTCGGATCCGCCATCATGGCGCCTCAAGTCTTCGAGAAAAGCCTGAGCTGCGTGAATAACCTGCGCCTCCAGGACGGAGTTCCGGTCATCTCCAACCACTCCATCTACGTGGTGGACCTGCAGGACGGCGGGCACTGGGACTGGACACAAGGTGAGCCGCCGAAAACCAACCCGGCCTACTATCTGCGGTTCTGCAAGAGCTTCTCGCGAATGGGCGGGACAATGCGCTACTTCCAGGTGGATAATTTGGCCTTTATCCACAACCTTTATCATCGCCTGCTCAAACACCGCGCAGTGCGAGCCTAACCATGAACGCTGCCAGATTCCAGAACCTGACTTCCAATTACACCCGCTTGCGCCTCGCCGTGGTAGGCGATCTGTGCTTGGACCGTTACTTGGAAATCGACCCGGGCAAGCAGGAGATCTCGATCGAGACACAATTGCCGGTGCACAATGTCGTGCGGGTCCGCAGCCAACCCGGGGCGGCAGGCACGATTCTGAATAACCTGGTGGCGCTGGGGGTAGCGGAGATTTACCCGGTAGGTTTCTGCGGCGACGATGGTGAAGGCTACGAGCTGCAGCGAGCGTTGCGTAGCAAGCCCGGGGTCCATTTGGATCATTTCCTCCAAACGAACGAACGTCGCACATTCACCTACTGCAAACCGCTGGTGATGGAAGCCGGCAAGGCGCCCAGGGAACTCAACCGGCTCGACAGCAAGAATTGGACGCCCACGCCACCGACAGTGCAAGGGCACCTGGTCGAAGCCTTGCGCGAGATCATCACCCAGGTGGACGCCATCATCCTGATGGACCAGGTGGATATTGCCGAAACTGGCGTGGTGACGAGCCAGGTCCTGGACGCGGTTCGGCACCTAGCCGCCATGCACCCGCGCGTGCATATCATCGCAGACAGCCGCCGGAGTCTGCGCGGGTTCCCTCCCGTGATTTTCAAGATGAACGCAGCGGAGTTGGCGGCTTTGGTGGGATCGGACCCGGGCGCGGATCTGCCGCTAATCCAGAAGACCGCGCTCGACCTGGCGCGGCGGCAACGACAACCGGTGATCGTCACCCTCGCGGAACGAGGGATCATCGGTGCGGCGCCGCCGGACGAGGTGCATCATGTTTCTTCGCTGCCCCCCCGTGGAGAAATCGATATCGTGGGCGCCGGAGATGCCGTAACCGCGAACCTCGCTGCGGCTTTGGCCGCGGGCGCAACGCTGCGTGAAGCGCTCGAGTTGGCAATGCTGGCGGCGTCGGTGGTCATCCATCAGCTTGGGACCACCGGGACGGCAACCGTGGCGCAGATCGACGAGTTGTTACCGGCATTGAGCTGAAGGGGGGGGGGCTGAGGTGAGGCGGCGTAAACGCCGCGCTCCGAGAGTTGCGACCTGAAGGTCGCGTTCCAAGAACGAGGGCAAACAGCGGGCTCGGGGATGCCAGATTCTCTGTTCAGGCGGAGGTGAGGCGGCGTAAACGCCGCGCTCCGAGAGTTGCGACCTGAAGGTCGCGTTCCAAGAACGAGGGCAAACAGCGGGCTTGGGGATGCCAGGTTCTCTGTTCAGGCGGTGGTGAGGCGGCGTAAACGCCGCGCACCGAGGAACAAAGTGCCATGCGGGCGGACATTGCTACGAACTGGAGGCCCATTTGCATCAGGCGGATGTTTAGTTATAGTGTTCGGAGGCTATGAAGGCTCGAGTTTTACTCGATCTGGCGCTCCTGGCCACGGCGGGCGCCACCTTTTGTTGCATCCTCGTGGCGGAGGGCAAGACCATGGAACTTAAAGTCACCAGCACCGCCTTCACCGAAGGCGCCATGATTCCGAAATTATACACCTGCGACGGCAAGGACATCTCGCCGCCGCTCCAGTGGAGCGGAACGCCACCGCAGGCCAAGACCATCGCGCTTATTGCAGACGATCCGGATGCGCCGGTGGGCACTTGGGTGCACTGGGTGTTGTTTAACCTTCCCGCAACGTCGAAGGGTCTGCCGGAGCACGTGCCCACCGATAAGACGCTCCCCAGCGGAGCTAAGCAGGGCATCACAGATTTCAAGAGGGTTGGGTATGGAGGGCCCTGCCCGCCTGGAGGCACGCATCGCTACTACTTCAAGCTCTATGCCTTGGATTCCGAACTAAAGGTGGACGCCGGCGCCAGCAAGGCCGAAGTCCTCCAAGCTATGGAAGGGCATGTCTTGGCCCAGGGCCAGTTGATGGGGCGATACAAACGATGATGCCTTTGATCCACATCAAAGATGTGCGGGGCGGGACACCGTAATCTGTTTCACATGAAACAAGAAATGATCGAACGACCGATAGACGTCCGCCGCATGCAACCACGTGAACGGCATCCCACTATCTTCGCCACCTGGAATGAACTGCCGGCGGACGCGGCCATGCTCATCATCAATGATCACGACCCTGTCCCACTTTACTACCAGTTCGCCGCCGAATACACCGGGCAGTTCCACTGGGATTACGTCGAATCCGGACCGACGACTTGGCGCGTGCGCATCACCAAAGGGCAATTCGCCGATCCGGGATTCGTTCCCAAGCGCCATGCGCCGGTGCCGGTCGCTGTGCCGCTGAAGTTCGTTGAGCCGTTGGAGCTGGACACTCGCCCGATCTTTGCACGCGGAGAGACTCCATGCACCGCGATCGACCAAGCGATTGCCAGCCTGATCCCGGGCCAGAAGTTCGTCCTGTTAGCACCCTTCGATCCCGTGCCGCTCTACGCCAAACTGGAGAAACAGGGTTACGGCCACCGAACAGAGCAGGTCGACGCTGCCACCTGGCGGATTGAGTTCAGCCCGAGCGCCCGGGTAACGCCCTCGACCGAAAAGGTAGCTTGCTGCTGCTCACACCCGGTCTAGGAGGGGAGCGAGCATCCAGGCCGCCGATTTTGACTGATGCTCGAAAAGAGCAGGACTTGCGCGAACGGGGGTCGAATCGAACGCGAGGCAACATAGCTAGCTATCAGAGATCCCGCTCCGTCAGTCTAAGAGCGTGTTTTAAAAATATCCCAGGCGGTCTTGCGGCGGGGCGGGGCGTCTGGCGTCGTTGCTCCTCAGTTACAGATTTCTAACGAATATGCGCCTTCGTCGCGTCTAGCCATCCGCCTCGCCGCG
>Ga0265314_10003400_pt1 | contig 15415 bp, 12 predicted proteins | sample 4126metaG_FD_203106 | JGI IMG/M metagenome (GOLD analysis project Ga0265314, IMG submission 203106) | Rhizosphere microbial communities from Carex aquatilis grown in University of Washington, Seatle, WA, United States - 4-1-26 metaG | ecosystem: Host-associated > Plants > Roots > Rhizosphere >... | reverse complement strand
TAATCAGTGCGGTCATGGCCCACCTCATTGCAGGGTTGAGGTCTGATAGAGCCGCTGGCAGCGGTGTCGAGCCGTCCCATTTCAGCGAAAGCGACCTCAAGGTTGTGCTGGACAGATTCGTATTCGATCGAACCGAGATTCACGCCCGCGACGTCGCGCAAATGTTCAGGGCCATCCGCCGCGACCCCGGTTTGTCGGAGTGCGTGCTTGAACACGCAAATGCATTCCTGGAACACATGTCGCTCGGCGATCGTCACGATGAATTGATGGGTTCTCAACTGATAGCCACGGCGCTGGTGCTGAGCCTGCCTCCGGAGACTCTCGAGCAGTTGCTCTTCACGCGTGAAGAAGTGGCTGGCTTCAAACGGTGCGCCCTTCAATTGCTCGGGCATCTCGCGTTTGGCGAACTGCCGCTCGGTGATTCGATCGTCAGGCTGCTCGCCGTTGGACGCGACCTGGATCGTGTCGGCGCGCACGTGGATTCGCTTGCGCGCGATTTCAACGCCGATCATCGGGACGATCCGATCGCCGCGCGATTCATCTTCGCGCTCAAGATTCTGGAACACAACGCGGACCGGATGGAAACCGTCGCCGGCATGGCACCGCAGGAGAACTGGCGCGATCGCCCGCTTCTGGAGTTGCTGGACGAAGCAGCGCCGCCCCGCTTCGCGGAAATCGAGGCCGACTTCCTGCGCCAGCTCAAAGGCCCCGTGCGTGCGGCGCTGCTTGGCTATATCCCGGAAGAAGCGGCACCCGCTGCGACGTCATCGGTGCCGCAGGGCTCCACTCCCGCACGCGAGACGCATGCGCAGCCACGAGCAACGAGGCAGGCCCGGCCCCAAGCGGCGCCGATCCAAAAAACAAAGGTGAAGACCCGAGGTGAGCCGGCGGTGCAACCGCCGCAAGTCGAGCCGGTCGCGTCGGATACCAAAACGTCCTCTCCGCCTGGCGCACCTTCCTACGCCGAAACGCGGCAACCAGGCTCGCGGCCTCACGGCGACCGCGAACACTTCCACCCGCGCGACCACAGGGCGCTCCCCAAAGCCGAAGTCAAAGCTCGCCGCGAAAAGCTCAAGGCCTATCAAAAGCTCGGCAAGCTGTTCCGCTTCACCGAGTGGACGCCCGAACTCGGCGATGTCGTGCGCGCGAGCTGGCAAGCGCACAACGCACGCGAAGCCACGCGGTGAGCTGAAGGCGCTGCATCCCGCGTGGGCCACAATGGCCTGCGATGACGCACACACCGCGCGACCCCCGTTTCGGTTCCGGCCTGGTGATGGCGCTCGCGGGCTCCATCGCATTCAGCGGCAAGGCGATCATCGTCAAGCTTGCGTATCGCTACAACGTCGATGCGGTCACGCTGCTCATGCTGCGCATGTTGTTCGCGTTTCCGTTCTTTGCTGCGATGGCGTGGTGGGCCGGCCGCGACCAGCCGCGCCTGCCGCTGCGCGATTGGGTCGGCGTGATTGGGCTGGGCGTGTCGGGCTACTACTTCGCGAGCTTTCTCGACTTCGCGGGCTTGCAATACATCACTGCGTCGCTTGAGCGGCTGATCCTGTATCTCAACCCGACGCTGGTGCTTGCGCTCGGATGGTTTTTATATCGACGCGAGTTCACGCGCAGGCAAGTCGTCGGCATGGCGGTGAGCTACACGGGCGTGCTGCTTGTGTTTGGGCACGAGGTGAGCCTTCAAGGGTCGCACGTGCTGCTCGGCGCGGGGCTCGTGTTCGTCAGCACGATCAGTTATGCGCTGTACATGGTCTACAGCGGCGAACTGGTCAAGCGCATGGGAGCGCTGCGGCTGGTGGGGCTTGCAACGGGCGTGGCGTGCGTCTGCTGCATCGCGCAGTTTCTTGTGCTGCGGCCAGTGGACGTCGCGTTGCACCTTGCGCCGCAAGTGATCTGGCTGTCCGTGCTCAACGCAAGCCTGTGCACGGCCGTGCCGGTGCTGCTGGTGATGATGGCGATCGAACGCATCGGCCCCGCGATGTCGGCGCAATCGGGCATGGTGGGGCCGATCTCGACGATCCTGATGGGCGTGCTGATCCTCGGCGAGCCGTTCACCGCGTGGATCGCTGCGGGCAGCGTGCTGGTGATCGCGGGGATTTTTGTGTTCAGCTCTCGTATTTGAACGACAGCGAAACGCGCGCGCGGAAAGCGGCGACCTTTCCGTTTTCGATCTTCATGTCGAGCTTGGTGATCTCGGCGACTCTCAGGTCGCGCAGGGACTTCGCGGCGGTTTCGACCGCGTTCTTCGCGGCTTCCTCCCAGGACACCTTGCTCGTGCCGATGATTTCCGTGATTCGGTAGACGCCCGATGCAGCACTCTTTTTGGCCATGTTTGTCTCTCCAGGGTTGGGAGGAACATCATAGGACCGCGGAGAGCGGCGCGATAGAGGCGCGCTAGGTAGTCGTTTTCAGCGGGGCGATCTTCCATCCCGCCGGCGCACCCGATTCGAGCTTTGCCTTCATCTGCGCGTTGGCGCAATTGGGCGCAAGGCTTACGCTGACGTCGCTGCCGTTCGTGCCCGCGAGCGCGAAGCACGCTTCACCTAATTTCGCGTTGAGCGGGCGCACGATGGCATCCTGAACGATGTCGGATGCGCTGCCTGGAGCCAACTGCAACTGGAAGCGCCCGGCGTCGCCGCCTTGCGCATCGAGCACCCCGCGCATCGAGCGCAGTTCGCGCAGCAACAGCGGCGCGCCGCCTTCGGGAAGGTTCGTGAGAACGAGCGTGGTCTTCTGCGGCCGATAGCTGAAGTACGACAGGAAGAAGTTCTTCGAAAACTCGTCGCCGACGAGCTTGCCGATTTCGGCGAGCGCTTGATCTTCATTCGCCCAGCTCTGGCCCGTGGGCAGCTTGGTGCTGACGTAAACCTCTTCGCCCGACGATGTGTCGACGGCCTTGAGCGTCCACGATGTGATCGCCGTTTTGCTCACGGTGAGGCCCGACGCGGGCAGCTTCATCGACAGCGTCTTGAGCTTGACGTCGCCTTTGATCGCGAAGTCGGCGGGCGCGGTGTTCGCGGGGTTGTCGCCGTCGCTCGACCACGCGCGAAAGCCGAAGGACTTGATTCGATCCTTCACCACGTTCTCGGCGAGTTGCGAGCGATCGCGGCCGATCACCGCACCGCCGTCGTTCGCGATGTCGATGCGGATGGAGATGCGCGGATCGCCCTGGTTGCGGATGAAGTCGATTCGCTCGTCGCGCGACAGCTGGTTGAGCGAGCGCTGCACATCGCGGATGCTCACCACGGCGCGCGTGGGCATCTCGACCAGCGAGCCGCGTGCATCGGCGCTGCCTTCCTGCACGACGCTGCGGATGAACGAGCCCGAGTTGACGAGCAGCTTCGCATCGATCAGCTTCTGGTTCTTCGCGAGCGAAGGGCCGTCGACATACAGCGCGAGCACTTTTTCGACGAGCTGGCGCTTGGCGTCTTCGCGCGCTGCGGCTTGCGCGGCAGCGACGTCGCCCTTGTATGCGGACGAATCCACCACACCGAGAGCGGATAGAACCATCGTGCCCGGCTCGCTCGGTGCGGCGGCGGGCGCCGGCGCGGATGCGACAACAGCCACAGCGACTTGCGGCGCGGGAGGCGTCGCTTGCGCGGCCTGAGGCGCGTTTGCCGTCCTGCTGCCGAACAGCATGTAGCCGCCTGCCGCGACGGCGATGAATGCAGCGGCGACTGCGGCCCACGCAGCGGCGGGAATGGCTCTCTTGTCGGCGGCGGGAGCTTGCGCAGAAGGGGTTGTGGCAGGTGCGGCCAATGCAGCGGCAACGGCGGCGGCGGTCGTTGCCGGGGCTTGCGCTTGCGGCGCATCCACCGCCGCTTGCAACGCTTGCGCGAATTCCTTGCCGGTCTGGAAGCGCTCGTTCGGATTCTTCGCGAGCGCCTTGCGCACGACGGCGTCGAGCGCGGGTGCAAGGCTCAAGTTGATCTGCGACGGCGGCACCGGCTCTTCGCGCAGCACCTTGTACATGATCGTCGTCGTCGATTCGCCCGTGAAAGGCTTTTCGCCGGTGAGTAATTGATAGAGGATCACGCCGCACGAAAAAAGGTCGCTGCGGCCGTCCACCGGATGGCCCATGAATTGTTCCGGCGACATGTATGACGGCGTGCCGAGCACCATGCCGGTCTGCGTGAGCTCCGACGCTTCCACGCGCGCGATGCCGAAGTCGGCGATCTTGATGCGCCCGCTGTCCTGCACGATGACGTTCGCGGGCTTCATGTCGCGATGCACGACGCCTTGCGAATGCGCATGGTCGAGCGCATCGAGGATCTCGCTCATGATGCGTGCGATGTCGGTGAGCTTGAAGCGTTCGCCCTTTTCGAAGAAGTCGCGCAGCTCGCGGCCTTTGATGAACTCCATCGCAATGTATGCAATGCGGTCGGCGGGCTTGGCGTCGGGCGCCGGCGCCATCATCGTCATCTCTTCGCCCGTCAAATCTTCCGGCACTTCTTCGCCGTAGTCGTAGATCGCGACGATGCCTTGATGATTGAGCCGCCCGGCGGCCTGCGCTTCGCGCTTGAAGCGCGCCATCACCTCCGCGTACTGCGCGCTATTGAGTTGCGAGGGCAGGATCGTCTTGATGGCGACAGTGCGTTCGATCGCGGGATCGAAGCCTTCGTACACGATGCCCATCGCGCCCTTGCCGAGCGGGCGGCGGATGAGGTATTTGCCGAGCTTGTTCAAGTCACTTGTACTTGTTGTCGATTTCCCAGACGGAGGTTTGCACGAGGCGCTGCACCATCGTGTCGAGGCCGACGCCGCCCTTGGCTTGCTGCGACACGCCCAGCACGCTCGTGGAGTTCGCGCCGACCTCCATCTTCAGCTCCTTGTAGCCCTGCGCGACTTGCTCCGTCGTCGTGGCGTCCATGATCTTGTAGCGCATGCCGATCAGCCACACGGAGCTGGCTTCGTTGGTCTTGACGCTGCCCACCGCCTGGCCCGCGACAAAATTGCCGGTGCCGCCGAAGAGGCCGCCGCCCAGGCCGCCGATGATGTTGCCGGCGGTGCGGCCATCGAAGCCCTGCTTGTTCTCGGCGATCTGCTCGGCCTTGAGGATGTCGAACTTGACGATCCACCTGGCCGTCTTGAGCTTGCCGATCTGCATCGTCTTGCGCGCGGCGTCGGGGTCGCCGAGGTTGTACGCCAGCGAAATTTCGTTGAGCAGCGGGCCGAGATTGGAGCGCTCGAGCACCTGGAAGTTGGCCTGCGAAAGTTCGAGTTCACCGAAGTCGGCGATGTTGTTCGGCCCGAACTTCTGCATGAAGCCGGCGTTGTTGCTCTTGATGTCGCCCGGGATCACGACGAGCACCGGGCCTCTCTTTGCTTTGTTGGTGTATTCGACTTCCTTGTACGCAGCGGCATCGGCCGCGGCATTGGCTTGCTGCGACGTGGTGCTGCCCGCGTTCGGCGATGGGTTGCCGAACTGGGGCTGCGCCAAAGCGCCCGCGCACGACAAAAGCGAAACAACAGCGAACGCCGCGGCGGTGTGAAAACTTGTCTTCTCCATTTTCTTCCTCTCGGTGAAATTTGTTATCGCGTGGTGCTGCAGTAGTCGGCATACAGGTGCGCGACCACGTCTTCCGCGCGCTCGTCGATCAGCTTGTAGGCCATGCCCGACACGTCGGCGCCGGAATAGCTTGCGTTCGTCACGTGGATCATCGACACGGGCTTGCCTGCGGCGTCGGCCAGAGTGAAATCCATCGAGACGTTCACCTGGTTGACGCCGATCGTCGGGTTGCGAAAGGCCTGCGTGGCGATGACGCCCTTCAGCACATATTGCGCGGCGAGGCGCTTCGATGCGGAAAGGGCGCGGTCGGGGTCGTTCTTGAAATACGCATCGACTTCTTCCTGCGCAACCTGCCTGCGGATTTCTTCGGGCGAATAGGTCTTGAGCCCGAGCGACTTGAGGCGCGAATTGATCGCATCGACGTGGCGGCTATAGCTGCCTTGCGGCGCGAGCACCCTGCCGTTTTTCTCCTCGCCGATCAGCACCATGATCTTGCGGTTCTTCAGGCGCTGGCCGCACGGCGTGGCCAGCAACATGTCGGTGGTGATGACCCAATTGGACTTGGCCTGGGCTTGCGCTTTCTCGTCCTCGGAAGGGTTGGAGAATTTGAAACCCTGCTGCTGCGCGAGGACGGGAAGGGCGAGCGCGCAGCACGCGATGAAAATGGCCGATGATGTGCGCATCGCTATTGGGAAACCCGGCACGTCTGAAGGAGGGCTGATTGTCATGGATATGGGTATCGCGGGCAAGTGGGCGCTGGTGTGCGGCGCAAGCAAGGGACTGGGCTTCGGCTGCGCGCAGGCATTGGTGCGCGAAGGCGTGAACGTCATCATCGTCGCACGCGGAGCCGATGGATTGGAAGCGGCATCGCGCAAACTCGTGGCCGATGCGTCGCGTCCGAAAGACACAATAGTGCAGCAAGTCGCGGCGGACATCACCACCGCTGAAGGCCGCGCAACGGTGTTCGGCGTGCGCGGCGAGTTCGACATCGTTGTCACCAACGCGGGCGGGCCGCCGCCGGGCGACTTTCGCGAATGGGACCGCGACGCATGGATCAAGGCGGTGGACGCGAACATGCTCACGCCCATCGAATTGATCAAGGCCACGGTCGACGGCATGGCTGCGCGCGGGTTCGGTCGCATCGTGAACATCACGTCGAGTTCGGTGAAGGCGCCGATCGACATCCTCGGCCTGTCGAACGGCGCGCGCAGCGGGCTCACAGGTTTTGTCGCGGGTGTGGCGCGCACGCAGAAGCTCGCGTCGGCCAACGTGACGATCAACAATCTGTTGCCTGGCTCTTTCGACACCGACCGCTTGAAAACAACGCTCGAAGGCGGCGCGAAGAAAAGCGGCAAGACGGTGGATGAAGTCGCGGACCTGCGGCGCAAGACAGTCCCCGCGCTTCGGTTCGGCACGCCTGACGAGTTCGGCGCGACTTGCGCTTTCCTTTGCAGCGTGCACGCGAGCTACATCACCGGGCAGAACATCCTGATCGACGGCGGCGCTTACCCGGGGACGTATTGAATCAACGCCCTGCGAATCAACGCCTCGAAGAAACGACGATCCCGCCCACGATCAGCACGAACGCAATCGCGTGATACGCGCGCGGCACTTCGCCGAGCATCGCTGCCGACAGCACCGCGGCAAATAGCGGCGTGAGGTTCGAGAAGAAGCCCGCGATCGTCGGCCCCACGCGCCGCACGCCCACACCCCAGCTGCGATAAGCGATCACCGCCGGCCCGATCGCGACATACGCCAGCGCCAATGCCAGCGCCCAGCTCCATTCGATGTGCGTGTCGCCCGTGGACCACTCGCCGATCGAAAAGAGCAGCGACCAGCCCAGCCCGAAGAACATCTGTGCAAGCAGGAAAGCGGCCCAGTCGGCGCGAATCGCGGGCGGGTCGCCGGGGCGCGTGAGCATCCAGCTGTAGAACGCCCACGCAAACGTGGCGACGAGCACGTAGAAGTCGCCGGGCACGAGATGCAAATGCATCAGCACGCTCCAGTCGCCACGGCTGAGCACGACGGCCACGCCCGCGATCGACAGCACGGCGCCGAGCATTTGTCGCGGCGTGATGCGCTGGGCGTAAAAAATCGCGCCGACGAACATGATCCACACCGGCGTGCTCGACGCGACGAGCGTGACGTTCAGCGGCGTCGATGTCTTCAGCGCCGCGTATTGCAGCGCGTTGTAGCAGCCGACGCCAAGCAGCCCCAGCATCGAATAGCGCCGCCAATGCGGCCACAGCGGGCTCGACGGGCGCAGCACCCACGACGCGAACGGCAAAAGGATGAGGAAGGCGAGCAGCCATCGCAGCAGGTTCAGCGTGACCGGCGGCACCATCCCCGAGACGAGGCGGCCGGTCACCGCGTTGCCCGCCCACAGGAGCGGCGGGATGGTGAGCAGTGCGGCGTTTCGAAGGGAAAGGCGTGAATCCATGCGAGGGCATGACTTTAGCCGTACGATGGCGCGGAATTTTTCGAGAGGACAACGACATGACACGCGCGATCCAGATCACCCAGGCCGGCGGCCCCGAGGAACTCAAACTCGTCGACGTGAAAGTGGGCGAGCCCGGCCCCGGCGAAATCCGAATCCGGCACAAGGCCGTGGGGCTGAACTTCATCGACGTCTATCACCGAACGGGCCTTTATCCGCTGCAGTTTCCGTCCGGCATCGGCGGCGAAGCGGCGGGCGTCGTCGAAGCTGTCGGTGAAGGCGTGACGCATTTGAAGGTGGGCGACCGCGCAGCCTATGCGACCACCGGCAGCCCCGGCGCGTATTGCGAAGCGCGCGTGATGCCCGCCAAGCAGGTATGCAAGCTGCCCGATGCGATCGACTTCGACACGGCGGCCGCGATGATGCTGAAGGGCATGACGGCGGAGTACCTGCTCAAGCGCACGCCGATGGGCCAGCTCAAGGCCGGCGACAAGATCCTCTTTCATGCGGCCGCGGGCGGTGTGGGTTTGATCGCGTGCCAGTGGGCGAAGGCGCTGGGCTACGAAGTGATCGGCACGGCGGGAAGCGACGAAAAATGCGCGCTCGCGAAAGAACACGGCGCGGCGCACGCGATCAACTACAACACCGAAGACTTCCTGGCGCGCGTCAAGGAGATCACCGGCGGCAAGGGCGTGAAGATCGTCTACGACTCCGTCGGCAAGAACACGTGGGACAAGTCGCTCGACTGCCTGTCGCCGCTGGGGATCATGGTGACGTTCGGCAATTCGTCCGGCCCCGTGCCGCCGTTTTCGCCGGGCATTCTCGCGGCGAAGGGCTCGCTCTACGTCACGCGGCAGACGCTCGGCACCTACACCGCCACGCGCGAATCGACGCAGCAAACCGCCGACGATTTGTTCGACGCCGTGACGAAGGGCCTCGTGAAGATTCGCATCGACCAGCGCTATCCGCTCGAAGATGTGCAGCAAGCGCACCGCGACCTCGAAGCGCGCAAGACCACGGGCAGCACGATCCTCACGCTGTGACGCGGGCCGCGATGCCGGCGATGCCTGTGTCGTGGCGCGATGAGCTCGCGCAGCGGGCCGACCAGCCGCCGCGCGCGCCGCGAGTGCCTTTGTTCGCGAGCGATGCAGCAGGTGGCGGACAAATAGGCTCGGTCGAGCCGCAGTTGTTTATCGACCTGCGATTGCCCGCGTCGCTCGTGCGCGAACACGGCGGCGGCGGCTGGCAAGTGCAAGGCGACATGACCGCATCGCTCGATGCGATCGCCCGCACCATGCACAACGCGGGCGTGGCTCATTCGTGGCGCGGCGAACAGCTTGCCGTGACGGATGACAAAGGCCGCAACGTCGCGACGGTCGAGCGCGCGGCCGTGCGCTTGCTGGGCATCACAACGTTTGCCGTGCATCTCGCGGGCACGTCGCCGGGCGGGCTGCACTGGATTCAGCAACGCTCCGCCACGAAGGCCTACGACCCCGGCAAGTGGGACACGCTCATGGGCGGTATGGTGCCCGCGAGCGATTCGCTCGAAGCCGCGCTCGAACGCGAAACATGGGAAGAGGCGGGCTTGCGCATCGCGCAGTTGCAGGGTCTGCGGCACGGCGGGCGCGTGCTCAATCGACGCAGGGTCCACGAAGATGCGGCGGGCTACGTGGTCGAGTGGATCGACTGGTACACGTGCGTCGTGCCCGATGGCGTCCTGCCGCGCAACCAGGACGGCGAAGTGGAACGCTTCGCGCTGGTCGATGACGACGAGCTCGCGCGCAAGCTGCTGGCCAACGAATTCACGCTGGAGGCTGCGCTGGTGTTGTCGGCTATTTGGGCATGAGCATCGCGCCGTCGGGCGGGGGCTCTTGCTGGCGCAGGCGGTTGGGCGCAAGCGCGCCGGCCGAATCGAGGATCGGGTAGGCGATCGAGCAGATGTGCGAGTTGATGCGCTTCAAATCGCTGATCAGGTCGATGTGCAGCGAACTCGTCTCGATGCTTTGCATGGTGTTGTCCGACAGGCGCATGAGGTGCGTCGTGTTGAACGCGCGCTCAAGGTCGCGAAAGCGCGCCTTCTCTTCGAGCAGCTTCTGCGCATCGCGCACCGACCCGTTGAGGAACACGCTCATGCCCAGCCGCAGGTTGTCGATGAGGCGCGCGTGCAGCTCGCAGATTTCGGCCATGCCCGCGTCGGAGAAGGTGCGGCCTTTCTTGATCTTCTTGTCCTCGACGTCGATGATCACGCGCTCGACGATGTCGCCGATCTGCTCCATGTTGATCGTGAAGCTGATGATGTCGGTCCAGCGGCGGCTTTCTTCTTCGCCAAGTGCTTCGCGCGAAATTTTCGTGAGGTAGTACTTGATCGCCGAATACAGCTCGTCGACCTGGTCGTCGAGGCGCCGCAATTCCTGCGCGAGTTTCAGGTCGTTTGTCTTGATCACCTGCAGCAGGCCGACGAGCATGGTCTCGACCACGTCGGCTTGATGCAGCGCCTCGCGTGCGGCGCACGAGATCGCAAGCGATGGCGTGGCGAGTGCCGAAGGATCGAGGTGGTGTGGCCGCCCGGCCACGAGCGCGCGATCCGGCTTGGGCAGCCATTGCTCCACCCAGCGCGCAACTGTCGGAGTGAAACCGATGAACAGGAAAGCGCCGGCAACATTGAACGCAAGATGAGTGAGGACGACGACGGTCGCCGGATCCTGGATGTACGGGCGCACGTGGCTTAACCACGTGCTTGCGATCGGGGCGGCGAGCAGCACGCCCGTTGCCTTGAAAACGAGATTGCCCACGGGCACCTGGCGCACTTCGACCGACGAGCGCGACGTGGTCATCACCGTGAGCAGGCCGGCGCCGAGATTCGCGCCGAGCACGAGGCCCATCGCCGATTCGAGCGGCACCAACCCCGACGAGGCCATCGTCGCCGTGAGCAGCACGACGGCGAGGCTCGAATAGCACACGATCGCAAGGAACGCGCCGACCGTGATCTCGAGCAGCAGGTCGTGCGAGATCGATGCCAGCAGCTCTTTCACCACGGGCGACTGCGTCATGATCGTCGTGGACTGCGCGATGAGGCGCAGCGCAAGCAGCATGAGCCCCAGGCCGATCAGAATGCGGCCGATGCGGCCCAGGCGCGTGGACTGGCGCGACACAAACAGCACCACGCCGATGAAGATGAAAAGCGGCGAGAGCCACGACAGGTCGAACGACAGCACCACCGTCATGAGGCTCGTGCCGACTTCCGCGCCGCGCATGACCGCGAGCGCCATCGGCAACGACACAAGCCCCTGGCCGACGAAGGACGAGACGATGAGGGCGGTGGCCGTGCTGGACTGCACGAGTGCAGTCACGCCCAGGCCGGAGATCGCGGCGGTCCAGCGGCTGCTGACACTGTGAGCCAGCACATTGCGCAGGTTGGCGCCGAACACACGCAGGATGCCGGCACGAACGAGTTGCGCCCCCCAGACCAGCAGCGCGATCGCCGCCAGCAGATTGAGCAGGTGCTTCATTGCTGCGGTCCACTATACGGGAAGTGCGGCCTCGACGCTACGGTCCGCGCTATTGCGTGCGCTACTGCCTGCGCTACGTTTTGCGAACGCGGCGCAGCTCGTCGAGGATCAAGCACACCGCGCCGATCGTGATTGCGCTATCGGCGACGTTGAACGCGGGGAAGTAGTAGTCGTTGTGCCAGTGGATCTGGATGAAGTCCACGACATAGCCGTGCACGAGGCGGTCGAACACATTGCCCACCGCGCCGCCGAGGATGCACGCGAGTGCGAATGAGAAGAGCTTTTGCCCCGCATGCGAACGCAGCAGCCACACGATGAACACGGCCGCTGCAATGCCGATGCCCGTGAAGAACCAGCGCTGCCAGCCCGATGCCGCCGCGAGGAACGAAAACGCCGCGCCCGTGTTGTGCGCGCGCACGACGTTGAAGAAGCTCGTGACGTAGGTCGTGTCGCCGACTTGGTAATAGCCGAGGATCAGGACCTTGGTGAACTGGTCGAGCAGGAACACGGCCAGCGCCACGCCCAGCCACGGCACCCAGCTGCCGCCGCGTCCTGCCGCACCCGCGCGCGCCATCAGGCGAACTTCCTGGGCTCGCCTTGGCCGAAGAGATTGGCGACGCAGCGCCCGCAGATCAGCGGATGCGCCTTGTCGATGCCGACGTCGCTGCGCCAATGCCAGCAGCGCTCGCACTTGACGCCCAGCGACGGCTTGACCGTGACCGACATCTGTTCGCCCGCTTCGACTTCGGCTTGCGAAGTGATGAAGACGAAACGCAAGTCGTCTTCGAGGCTCGCGAGCGCATCGAAAAGTTCGGGATGCGTTTGCATCGGCACGGTGAGCGACACGGTGGCCTGCAGCGATGAGCCGACCTTGCCGGCTTCGCGCAGCGACTCGATTTCCTTGTTGACCATTTCGCGCGCGACGCGGATGCGCTGCCACTTGTCGATGAGCGCAATGTCGGGCTCGCCGATCTCGGCGTATGTTTCGAGGAAGATCGATTCGGAACTGCCGAAGATCTTCCACGCTTCTTCCGCGGTGAACGAAAGGAAAGGCGCCATCCACCGCAGCATCGCATGCGTGATGTTCCACAGCGCCGTCTGCGCGCTGCGGCGCGCGAACGACTTCGGCGGCGTGGTGTAGAGGCGGTCTTTCAGGATGTCGAGATAGAACGCGCCGAGGTCTTCGGAGCAATACACCTGCAGCTTCGAGACGACGGGGTGAAACTCATACACCTCGAAATGCGCGAGCACCTCCTGCTGGAACTGCGCGGCGCGCGACATCGCGAAGCGGTCGATCTCGAGCATCTCGGCAAGCGGCACCGCATCTTTCGCGGGATCGAAGTCGCTGGTGTTCGCGAGCAGGAAGCGCAGCGTGTTGCGGATGCGGCGATACGCATCGACCACGCGCGCGAGGATCTTGTCGTCGCCCGCGATGTCGCCGGAATAGTCGGATGCGGCAACCCACAGCCGCACGATCTCGGCGCCGAGTTTCTTGTTCACCTCTTGCGGCTCGATGCCGTTGCCTAGCGACTTGCTCATCTTGCGACCCTGCGCATCGACGGTGAAGCCGTGCGTCAGCAGCCCGCGATAGGGCGCGCGCCCATACATCGCCGCAGCGGTGAGCAGCGACGAATGGAACCAGCCGCGATGCTGGTCGTGGCCTTCAAGATAGAGATCGGCTTCGGGGCCGGATTCGTGACCCGAGCCCGGATGCGAAACTTTCAGCACTGTGTAGTGCGTGGTGCCGGAGTCGAACCACACTTCGAGGATGTCGCTCGACTTGGTGTACTGCGGTGCATCGCTTGCCGCGCCGACTTTCGAGAAGATCTCTTCGGTCGTGGCCTTGCTCCACGCTTCGATGCCGCCTTGTTCGATCACCTGCGCTGCGATGTCGAGGATTTCCATCGTCTTCGGATGCAGCTCCTGCGTGTCCTTGTGCAGGAAGAACGGCAGCGGCACGCCCCACGAACGCTGGCGCGAGATGCACCAGTCGGGCCGGCCCGCGATCATGTCGCGCAGACGCTGCTTGCCGTTCTCGGGATAGAAGCTTGTCTCCTCGATCGCGTCGAGTGCCATCTGACGCAGCGTCTTGGGCGCCTTGTCCTTGGTGAAGACGCCTGCGCCTTCGTCCATGCGGATGAACCACTGCGCAGCTGCGCGATAGATCACCGGCGTCTTGTGGCGCCAGCAATGCGGATAGCTGTGCGTGATGGACTCGGTTGCGAAGAGGCGGCCGGCGTCCTTGATCTTGTCGATGATGACGGGCACGGCCTTCCAGATGTTCAGGCCGCCGAACAGCGGAAAGTCCGCGGCGTACGAGCCGTTGCCCTGCACGGGATTGAGGATGTCGTCGTACTTCAATCCATGCGCGATGCACGAGTTGAAGTCGTCGATGCCGTACGCAGGCGACGAGTGGACGATGCCGGTGCCGTCGTCGGCCGTTGCGTAGTCGGCAAGATAGACCGGCGACAAGCGCTTGTAGCCGGCGTCCACGTCGTAGAGCGGATGGCGGAAGTTCAAACCGCCGAGCGCTTCGCCTTCGACGGTGGACAGCACCTTGCCGTGCAAGCCGTAGCGCTTGAGCACGCTTTCCACCAGCGTCTCGGCCACGATGATCATGCCGCGCGGCGTTTCGACCAGCGCATAGATGATCTTCGGGTTGAGGTTGAGCGCCTGGTTGGCGGGGATCGTCCACGCAGTGGTCGTCCAGATCACCGCAAAAATCTCTTGGCGCCCTCTCCCGCCTGCGGGAGAGGGCTGGGGTGAGGGCAGCCCAAACGCTTCCAGCACCTTCGCGGGCTCGTCCGCAAGAAACCCCACGTCGAGCGTCTGCGACTTCTTGTCCGCATATTCGATCTCGAACTCCGCCAGCGACGAGCCGCAATCGAAACACCAATAGACCGGCTTCAAACCGCGATAGACGAAGCCGCGTTCGATCACGCGCTTGAACGCGCGGATCTCGGCCGCTTCATTCACGAAATCCATCGTGCGATACGGATGGTCCCAGTCGCCGAGGATGCCCAGCCGCTTGAAGTCGCCCATCTGGATCGCGATTTGCTCGGTGGCGTACGCGCGGCTCTTGGCCTGCATCTCGTCGCGCGACAGATTGCGGCCGAATTGTTTTTCGATCGCGTTTTCGATCGGCAAGCCGTGGCAATCCCAGCCGGGGATGTAGGCGGCGTCCAGGCCCTTGAGCTGGCGCGCCTTCACGATCATGTCCTTGAGGATCTTGTTGACGGCGTGCCCCATGTGGATCTGGCCGTTGGCATACGGCGGGCCGTCGTGCAGCACGAACTTTTCGTGGTTGCAGCGCGCTGCGCGCAGCTTCTTGTAGAGGCCGTTGTCTTCCCACTCCTTGATCCACGCGGGTTCGCGCTTGGGCAAGTCGCCGCGCATGGGGAACGGCGTGTCGGGAAGGTTGAGAGTGGCGCGGTAGTCGGTCTTGTCGGTCATGGAAGCCTTGGCAATGCGGTGAAATGTGTGGGCCACCTGGTAGCAGGGATGACCCGCAAGGCGTGCAGATGCACGGCTTGTCGGCGTCGATGCCGACCCATCGTCACCAGCTAAATTCGATCGCGCGTCGTCTGGCGCCGCGTGGATGCGAAGAACGCACGCGCCTGTTCGACGTCGCGCGCGATGCCGCTCTTCAGCAACTCGAGGCCGTCGTACTTGAGTTCGTCGTGCAGTTTGTGCAGCAGTTCCACGCGAATGATTTTGCCATAGCCCCCTTCGTCGCCGAGGCTCGCGGGCCATTCGAGGCAATGCGTCTCCAGCAGCACGCGCCCGCCGTTGGCGTCATGGGGGTCGAGCGAAGGCCGCACGCCCAGATTGGCCACGCCTTCGATCGATGCATCGCCCAGCCCATGCACAAGCACCGCGAAGATACCGCTCGCCGCGGGCTTCCAGTGCGCGAAGCGCAGGTTCACCGTCCGAAAGCCCAGTTCGCGCCCGAGC
>Ga0265314_10003399_pt1 | contig 15417 bp, 14 predicted proteins | sample 4126metaG_FD_203106 | JGI IMG/M metagenome (GOLD analysis project Ga0265314, IMG submission 203106) | Rhizosphere microbial communities from Carex aquatilis grown in University of Washington, Seatle, WA, United States - 4-1-26 metaG | ecosystem: Host-associated > Plants > Roots > Rhizosphere >... | reverse complement strand
ATCGACGGAGCGCGGTTCGCCGAGCTGATCGTCGAACGGATCGGCAGCCTGGGGTGATCGTGTTTGCCGCCATCGCGCCGCACGGGGGACCGGTGTTCGACCAGCCGGAGGCTCCGACGCGGAAGGCGATGGAGGAGCTCGGCCATCGCTTCGCCTCCGAGCGGCCGGAGGCGGTGATCGTGATCACGCCGCACGGCGTGCACGTCGACGGCCACTTCGCCGTCGTGCGTTCGGTGCGTCTCGAAGGCGACGCCTCGCAATGGGCCGAAGCCGACACGCACTACGAAGGGCCGGGCGATCCCGAGCTCGCCGACGCGTGCGTGCTCGCGCTGCAGCAGGCGGGCCTGCCCGCACTCGGGATCACATTCGGCGCGACTGCCGCGGGCTCGTCGACGATGCCGCTCGACTGGGGCGCGCTGATCCCGCTCTGGTTCATGCGCGCGCCGGCCGTCGTCGTCAGCCCGTGCCGTGCGCTCTCGAACGACGACCACGTGCGGGCGGGGGAGGCGCTCGCAGCCGCGACCGGCCATCGCCGCATCGCGCTGATCGCCAGCGCGGACCACGGCCACGGTCACACCGCCGACGGCCCGTACGGCTTCGCGGCCGAGTCGGCGGAGTACGACGAGGAGATCCAGGCGGTCGTGCGCGACAACCGGCTCGCCGCCCTGCGCGGCTGGGACCCCGGCTTCGCGGTCGCGGCGAAGGCCGACAGCTTCTGGCAGCTCCTGATGCTGCACGGCGCGCTCGGCGACGACTTCGACGCCGAATTGCTCTCCTACGAGGCCCCGACCTACTTCGGGATGCTCACCGCAGGCTTCGTGCGGAAGGACTGACCACCCCCAGCGCGAAGTGCGCCCCCATGGCGCGCAGCAAGCGGCCCCACCGGGCCTCCCCAAAGACGCCCAGCCGCGTCAAGAAGCGGACCGTCCGCAAGCGCCGCGGCAAGCCACGCGTCCAGGTGCAGCAGCATCCCGAGCTGATCGGTCTCGCCCTCGGCGCCCTCGGCGTCTTCCTCGCCGCCGTCCTCTGGTTCGGGTTCAATGGCGGCCCGGTCGCGGATCTCGTCAAGAGCGGGATCGGCGTCGCGGCCTACCTGACGCCCGTCGTCCTCGTGCCGCTCGGCGGCCTGATGGTGGCGAAGAGCGCGCTGATCGACGTGCGGCCGTTCCAGTTCGGGCTCGCGGTCGCGCTGACCGGGCTGATGATGGTGCTCGGCACCGGTCACGGCGGCCTGGTCGGCGACGGGCTCGAGTCGCTCGTCGCGCTCGGGCTCGGCACGAGCGGCGCGACGATCCTCGGCGTGTTCCTGACGCTCGTCGGCACGCTCTTCCTCACCGGCGCGAGCCTGGGCGCGATCCTCCGCCGCACCGGCCACGAGCTGCACCGCGCGCACACGCGGGTCCGGCGCGAGCGCGCCGAGCGCGCCCCGGTCGTCCACCTCCCCGAGACGCGGCTCGAACCGCCGATCGACGTCAAGCAGGACTACCCCGACCTCGTCACCGACTCGGTCTCCGGCCCGCCGCCGGTGCTCTTCATGCAGGAGGAGGATTCGCACCGCTTTTCCGAGGAGCACACGCAGGAGACGCTCTTCGACAACTCCGCGCCGGTCGCGGACTACAAGCTCCCGGACCGCGCGCTCCTCAAGCAGTCGAAGCTCGGCTCCGGCCCGACCGGCGAGGCGAACGCCCGCGTCGCCGAAGCGCTCGTCACGTGTCTCGCGCACTTCGGCGTCGATGCGACCGTGATCGGCCAGATCTCCGGCCCGCGCGTCACGCGCTATGAGCTGCAGCTCGCGCCCGGCACCAAGGTCGGCAAGGTCGCGAACCTGAAGGACGACCTCAGCTACGCGCTCGCGACGACCGAGATTCGCATCCTCGCGCCGATCCCGGGCAAGCAGGCGGTCGGCGTCGAGGTGCCGAACCTCAGCCCGAACCTCGTCACGCTCGGCGACATCTACGACGACCTGCCCGCGACTGCGAGCCCGCTCAGCGTCTGGCTCGGCAAGGACATCTCCGGCGCCGCCGTCTGGGCCGACCTCGCGCGCATGCCGCACATCCTGATCGCCGGCACGACTGGCTCGGGCAAGTCGGGCTGCATCAACGCGATCCTCACGTCGATCCTGCTGCGCGCGACGCCCGACGAGGCGCGCCTGATCCTGATCGACCCGAAGAAGATCGAGCTGAACTACTACGAGTCGATCCCGCATCTCCTGACACCCGTCGTCTCGAGCCCGAAGGAAGCGAGCGCGGTGCTGCTCAACGTCGTCAGCGAGATGGAGCGCCGCTACGAACGCCTCAGCCAGGTGCGCGCGCGCAATCTCCCCGAGGCGAACCGCGCGTTCCGGAAGCGCGGGGAGGACGAGCTGCCGTACCTGCTGATCGTGATCGACGAGCTCGCCGATCTGATGATGGTCAGCCCGCAGGAAGTCGAGGACTCGATCATCCGGCTCGCGCAGAAGTCGCGCGCGGTCGGCATCCACCTCGTGCTCGCAACGCAACGCCCGTCGGTCGACGTGATCACCGGCATGATCAAGGCGAACGTCCCGTCGCGCATCGCGTTCGCGGTCTCGTCGCAGACGGACTCGCGCGTGATCCTCGACCAGAACGGCGCGGAAAGCCTGCTCGGCCAGGGCGACATGCTCTTCAAGCCGCTCGGCACGTCGCGCCTGCAGCGCGTGCAAGGTGCGTTCGTGACCGAGGAAGAGATCGCGCTGATCGTCGAGCAGACGAAGAATCAGCGTGAGCAGCAGATCGACGAGAGCTTCCTCGAACTGCCACAGGTCTTTGCCGACGAATCCGACAGCGATGACGGCGAGTTCGACCCGGACGAGGATCCGTTGCTCGACAAGGCGATCGAAGTAGTTGTGACCGCACAGACCGCGTCCGTGAGCCTGCTGCAACGGCGTTTGCGCGTCGGCTATACGCGCGCCGGACGGCTCGTGGACATGCTCGAACGACGCGGCATCATCTCGGCGTACGAGGGCTCGAAGCCGCGTCGCGTGCTGCTCACCGAGCGCGATCTCGAACGCGTCGCCGCCGAGTAGCTCTCCACCTAGCCGTCGACCTGTGGAGGGGCTACGCTAGGGCCGCAAGTCCCCCCGGTTCAGACAAATTAGAGGAGGGTAAGTGAAGTTTTCTCGCGGTATTGTGCTGGCGTGCGTCGTCGCACTCGCCGCAGTGGTCGTCACGGCCACTGCGTTCGGCGGGGCGAAGGCACCGACCACGCAGAAGGGGTCATTCACGGCAGCGCTCGTGAGTGACATCGGTAAATTCACCGACAAGGGCTTCAACCAGAATCAGCTCTTGGGCCTGAACAACGCGAAGTCGAAGCTTGGAGTCACGACGCTGGCGCTGCAGTCAAACTCGACGAGCGACTACGCGCCGAACTTCAACCAGGCGATTCGCAAGGGCGCAAAGCTCGTCGTCGCGGCCGGCTTCCTGCTCGCGCCGACCGAAGCGACCTACGCGAAGAAGTTCCCGAACGTGGACTTCGCGATCACCGACTACACGGTGCACGAGTCGCCGTTCTCCGACAAGAAGGGCAACGTCCTTCCGGCCTACAAGAACGTCGAAGGCCTGACGTACATGGCCAACGAGTCGGGCTGCCTGGTCGGCGTGCTCGCCGCCAAGATGGCTGAGAAGGAAGGCGGCAAGGCCGTCGGCGCGGTCGGCGGCATCAAGATCCCGCCGGTCGACATCTGGATCGCCGGCTACAAGTACTGCGTCAAGAAGATCGATCCGAAGCTGCAGGTGCTGGTGCAGTACTCGAACGACTTCGTCGCGACAGACAAGTGCCAGACCGTCGCGCAGAACGAGATCGCCCAGGGCGCCAAGGTGCTCTTCCAGGTCGCAGGCGGTTGCGGTCTCGGCACGCTCAAGGCTGCCGACGCCGCGAAGATCTGGGGCATCGGCGTGGACGTCGATCAGTACAAGGACGCGAAGCGGGTGCTGACGAGCGGAGTGAAGCGAGTCGACACCGGCGTCTTCGACGCGATCCAGCAGGCGCAGAGCGGCCAGTTCAAGGGCGGCTCGGACCTCGTGTTCGACCTGAAGAACAACGGCATGGGTATTGGCAAGATCAACCCGTCCGTTCCGAAGGCGTGGATCACGTTGATGGACAAGTACAAGGCGAACATCATCTCCGGCAAGCTCAAGGTCCCGACGGGCCTGTAGGCGGTCGAAGAAGCAGTCGAAGCGGAAAGGGCGGGCGCATTTCATGCTCGCCCTTTCCGCTTCCTGTTTAGGATGGCCCCGCGATGACCGACGAGCTCGTTCTGGAGATGCGTGGGATCCGCAAGGAGTTCCCCGGCACCGTTGCCAACGACAACGTCGACCTCGATGTACGACGCGGCGAGGTGCACGCGCTGCTGGGTGAGAACGGCGCCGGCAAGTCGACGCTGATGAACATCCTGTACGGGCTCTACCGGCCGGACGCCGGCGAGATCCTGATGAACGGCCGGAGCGTCGAGTTCGCGTCGGCACGCGATGCGATCGGTGCAGGAATCGGCATGGTCCACCAGCACTTCATGCTGATCCCGGTGATGACGGTTGCCGAGAACATCGTGCTCGGAGTCGAGCCGCGCAACAATCTGCTGCTGGACGAGCGGGCCGCCGAACGTCGTGTGCGCGAGCTGTCCGAGCGCTTCTCGCTCGCCGTCGATCCCGCGGCGCTCGTCAGCGACATCACTGTCGGCCAGGAGCAGCGGGTGGAGATCCTGAAGGCGCTTTACCGGGGCGCCGACATCCTGATCCTCGACGAGCCGACCGCCGTCCTGACCCCGCAGGAGGCGCACGAGCTCTTCGGGATCATCCGCAGCCTCCAGGCGGACGGCAAGTCGATCATCTTCATCAGCCACAAGTTGAACGAGGTGCTCGAGATCGCCGACCGGATCACTGTGCTCCGCCGCGGCAAGAAGATCGAGACGGTTCCACGCGAAGGCGCGACCGAAGCGTCACTCGCCCGCGCGATGGTCGGACGTGACGTCCTGCTGCGCATCGACAAGGCGCCGGCGCAGCCCGGCGAGGTCCTGCTGTCGGTACGGGACCTGCACGTCCGCGACGAGCGTGGGCTGCCGAAGGTGAGCGGCGTGTCGTTCGACGTTCGCGCGGGCGAGATCGTCGGCATCGCGGGCGTCGACGGCAACGGCCAGACGGAGCTGATCGAAGCGATCACCGGCCTGATGAAGACGGAGAGCGGCGTGATCAGCGTGGCCGGCCGCGAGGTCCACAACGCGAACGCGCGTCAGATGCTCGACGCCGGTGTCGGGCACATCCCGGAGGACCGCCAGCGGCGCGGCCTCGTGCTCGATTTCTCGATCGCCGAGAACATCGCGCTGCACGACTACGCGAAGCCGCCGTCCGCGAAGTGGGGGTGGCTCTTCCCAAACCGGCTCGTCGAGCGGGCAGCCCGGCTGATCCGCGAGTTCGACGTTCGCGGCGGCGGCCCACTGGCGCGCGCCGGCGGACTGTCGGGCGGCAACCAGCAGAAGGTCGTCGTGGCGCGCGAGATCTCACGCGATCCGAAGGTGCTGATCGCCGCCCAGCCGACGCGCGGGCTCGATGTGGGCGCGATCGAATACCTCCACCGGCGGATCGTCACCGAGCGCGACGAGGGGCGCGCCGTGCTGCTCGTCTCGCTGGAGCTGGAGGAGATCATGTCCCTCTCGGACCGGATCCTCGTGCTCTACGAAGGTGAGATCGCCGGCGAGCACTCCGGCGACGTCTCCGAGGAGCAGATCGGCCTCGAGATGCTCGGCGGCCGCGAGCGTCCGGCGGCATGAGCATCGGCGCAAACGTCCCGCCGGAGACCCCCGAGGAAGCGGCCGAGACCGGCACGATGGCTGCGCGCTTCGCGCTGAAGCAGCGGGCCGGGGGCCTCGTCGTGCCGGTCCTGACCGGGGTGCTCGCGTTCTTGATCGGTGGTCTCGTCGTCCTTGCGACCGGTCACAACCCGTTGGCGGCGTATCGCGACATCTTCAACGGGGCCGGTCTCAACTGGATCTTCCACCCGACCACGAACATCGCGTCGACCTCCGCGTACAACCTCTCGCAGACGTTGCTCCAGACGACCACGCTGATCCTCTGCGGCCTGGCGGTTGCCTTCGCGTTCCGCTGCGGCATGTTCAACATCGGCGGGCAGGGCCAGTACTTCGTCGGGCTCTACGTCGCGAACTGGCTCGGTTTCGACTTCGCGTACATGAGGCCCCTGCCGCACATCCTGATCGCGGTCGGCGGCGCGACGCTGGCCGGCGCCGCGTGGGCGGGGATCGCAGGCTTCCTCAAGGCGACCGTCGGGGCCCATGAGGTGATCTCGACGATCATGCTCAACTGGATCGCCATCTGGGTCGGCGAGTGGCTCTTCGGCGACGGCGGGCCGCTCCAGAACGTCGCGAACAGGAGCGTCCCGATCTCGAACGACGTGGCGTCCAGTGCGCAGCTGCCGACCTTCTGGGGCGTGCCGGGACTTCAGGGCCTCGACGTCGGGTTCTTCGTCGCCATCGCGGCCCTCGTCGTCTTCTGGCTGATCCTCAACCGGACGACGCTCGGCTTCGAGGTCCGCGCGGTGGGCTTCAGTCCGGAGGCGGCGGCCTACGGGGGGATCAGCGTGAAGAAGAACCTGATCCGTGCGATGGCGATCTCGGGCGCGTTCGCGGGCCTTGCCGGAGGCCTCGACATGCTTGGTTACCTCTACCACTTCGGTGTGTCCGACATCCCGGCCAGCTCGGTCGGCTTCCTCGGCATCGCGGTCGCGCTGCTCGGCCGCAACACAGCTGTCGGTACCGCGATCGGAGCGCTGCTCTTCGGGGCGCTGCTGTTCGGGACGACGCACGGCCTCTCGTCGAACGTGATCCAACCCGAGCTCGCCGGCAACCTGACGTACATGATCCAGGGGCTCGTGGTGCTGTTCGTCGGCGCCGACGTGCTGATCCTCTACGTCTGGAACACGCGGCGGAAGCTGCGCCCGCGCACGAAGCCGACGACGGCGGGAGCGGCGACATGACGCCTACGACAGCACGGTTCGACAATCCCGTCAGCGGCTGGCTGCGGAACCCCGCGGCGACCGGCTACAGCGGCCTCGTGCTGGGAGTTCTGGCGGCGTTCCTCGGGATCCCGCCGATCCAGACGCGGACGGTGACGGGGCCGATCATCGTGGGCGTCGTCGCGATTGCGTTCGGGATCTGGACCGTCACCCGCGGGCGGCGGCGACTGGGGCTCGGTGCGGTCGTGACCGGGCTGATCGGCATCGGGCTCGGCGTGCTCGCGACCCGCTCGGGAGTCGGGAACCTGAACGCGGTGTTCAACGCCTCGCTGATCGCGCAGACCTTCGCGTTCGGTACGCCGCTCGTGTTCGGCGCGATCGCCGGGATGTTCTCGGAGCGCAGCGGCGTCGTGAACATCGGCCTCGAGGGAATGATGCTGATGGGCGCGTTCTGGGGCGTGTACGGCGCGGACAAGGGCGGCACCTGGGTGCTGGGGCTCGTCGTCGGGATGGCCGCCGGCGGCCTGCTGGCGCTCGTCTACGCCTACTTCGCGATCCACCTCCGGGCGGACCAGATCGTCGGCGGTACCGCGGTCAACTTCCTCGCGCTCGGGATCACCGGCTACTTCTTCTTCCAGCTCTACAACGGCAACTACGTCTCGGAGGGTGTCTCGACGATCCCGAACGTCCGGATCCCGGGGATCGCCAGCCTCCACTTCCTCGGGCCGGCGATCGGCGACCTGAACCTGATGGTCTGGGTGAGCTTCGTGCTCGTGATTGTGTCTTACATCGTGCTGTTCAAGACACCGATCGGCTTGCGGATCCGCGCGTGCGGTGAGCACCCGCGTGCCGCGGACACGGTCGGGATCAACGTCTACGCCGTGCGCTACGGGGCGGTCGTGCTCTCGGGCCTGCTCGCCTCCGCCGGCGGTGTCTATCTCTCGGACGGGTTCGGCGGGGGCACGTTCACCGACAACATGACCGAGGGACGCGGCTTCATCGCACTCGCCGCGATGATCTTCGGCAACTGGCGCCCGGCGGGCGCGTTCGCCGCGGCGATCCTGTTCGGGTTCTCGAGCGCCGTGGCCCTGCGCCTTCAGGTCTATTCCGCATCGGCCTCGACGCTCTTCAACGTGCTCCCGTACGTCTTGACGCTGATCGCCGTCGCCGGTGTGATCGGGCGGACCGTGCCGCCTGCGGCGGATGGCAAGCCCTACCAGAAGCAGTAGCCTGCGCACCCGCGCCCTCAGCATGGCGCTGCTCGCGGTGGCGCTCGTGCTCGTGCCGGCGGCCGGCTCGGCGGCTTCGACGTCGTTTCAGGCCTGCCTCGTGACCGCCGCGGGGGAAGCCGACGATCCCGCGCTCGATGGCCTGTCGGTCGCGGGCCTGCAGGCCGCCGAGCAAGCGGGCGTGGCCGGCCGTGTCGTGCGCGCCACGTCGCAGGCCGACGCGATCAGCCGGCTGCGGCTGTGTGCCCAGGAGGGCGCGGGGATCACGATCGGCGTCGGCTACGGGATGGCGACGGCGGTCGACCAGGTTGCGATCGAGTTTCCGCGGCGGGCGTTTGCGATCGTGAACGTCGGCGTCAGGGGCCTTCCTCACCGGCCGGCCAACGTCGAGGGGCTGCTGTTCAAGGACCAGGAGGCCGGGTACCTCGCCGGTTACGCAGCCGCCCTCTGGGCGAAGCAGCACGGCGGCGGGGCCGTCGGCTCGGTCGGCGCCCTCGGCATCCCGCCGGTCGAGCGGGCTGTCGCCGGCTTCCGCTTCGGCGCAACGCGCGCGGTTCCCGGGATCAAGACGCTGAACTCGTACTCGGGCGACTTCGCCGTGCCTGCGAACTGCGAGCAGCAGGCGCTCGCGCAGATCGCAAAAGGCTCGGTGGTGGAGTTCCAGGTCGCCGGGCCGTGCGGGGCGGGCGTCTTCGCCGCGGCGCGAGCGAAGGGAAAGGCCGCGATCGGCTTCGGCGCCGACCAGTCGTCCTTCGGCCCGTTCGTCCTGACGAGCGCGCTCGAGCGGGCCGATCACGCCGTCGAGGCGGCGGTACGCGACGCGCGGGCCGGGCGGTTTCCCGGCGGTGTCAACGTCTCGTTCGGAGCCCAACGCGGTGGCATCGGCATCGGCGCCTGGAGCCCCCGGGTGCCGAGGTCGATCAGGAGAGCGGTGAATGCGCAGTACGCGCTCCTGCAGTCCGGCCGGATCCCCGGCATCCCGACGTCACTGCCGTAATGCCGGACCGGCGTGAGTACGTTTAGCCCTTGATGCGGCTGAGAGCGGTCCTCGGTCTCTTCCTCGCCCTGCTCTGCACGGGGTGCGGCGGCGTCCGTCGCGCCACGACGACCACCACGACGACGACGACCGTGGCCAAGCCCACGGCGCCCAGCGGCCTGCGGGTCGGCATCGTGGGGCCGCTCGCGCTCGACGTCCCGGGGGTCGTCGCCGAGCGGGGAACACTCGACGGGCTCGACACGTCGCTCGTGCTCGTCTCGGCCGAGACGCATGGCGTTGCGGCGGTCCTCGCTGCGGCGCAGGCGCAGCCCGCAACGCATTTCGCGCTCGTCGGCGCGAGCACGAAAGGCCACCGCGCGCCGAACCTCGCCGGACTGGTGCTGGAGGACGACCAGGCGGCGCTGATCGCCGGCTACGTGGCCGGCCTCGTCGCGCAAGACGCCGGCACGAGAGCACCTCGCGTCGCGTGGGTCGGGCCGGTCGAGCACGGGCTCGCCCGCGCGTTCGCGCGGGGCGTCCACCGCGCCTTGCCCGGCGCGGCGGTGCTCGACGAGTGGTCGCGCTCGATCCCTGGATGGTGCAAGGAAGCAGCCCTCGGAGCGATCGAGCGGGGCGCGATGGTCGTGATGGCGCACGGCGGGCTGTGCGCGAGAGCAGCGATCGCGGGCGCACACGAGCAGAACGTGCCCGGGCTCCGGCTCGGGGAGTTCGAGTTCCCGGACCTCGTTGCGAATGTCGTTGCGCGCGACGCTGTGGCGGGGGTGTTCCACGGCGGCGAAGACATCGTCTTCGGCGCGGCGAGTGGTGCGGTGGGCGTCGGCGCGCTCGATCCGCTGATCCCGCTCGCGACGGTTGGGCGCGCGCGGGCCGCGCTGCAAGACCTGGCGGGCGGTCGCCCGTGAGCGACTTCGCCCCTGACGAGCTCGATCAGGAGACGCCGCAGCAGCACTTCCCGACGAGGTTCGGCGGCGTCAAGGGAATTCTGACACCTCTGATCACGACGGTCGTCGCCTTCCTCGTGGGCGGCCTCGTCGTCGCGCTCACCGGCAAGAACCCGGTTCGGGTCTACCACGCGATCTTCGACGGGACCGGCGTCGGCTGGTTCTTCCAGGTCGGGAACCACTCCGCGCGGATCCCATTCGCGACCGCTCACATGTGGTTCCCATGGGACACGGCCTCCGTGGCGGCCGGCAACCTGCAGCAGACGCTGCTCGTGACGACGCCGATCATGCTGACCGCGCTCGCCGTCGCGTTCGCGTTCCGCTGCGGCATGTTCAACATCGGCGGGCAGGGCCAGTACATCGTCGGGGCGATCTTCGCCGTGTGGCTCGGCACGTCGTTCAGTTCGCTCGCGCCGTGGCTGCACGTGCTCCTGTGTCTCGTCGCGGGCACGCTCGCAGGGGCGGTCTGGGCCGGGATCGCCGGGATCCTCAAGGCGACGGTCGGCGCCCACGAGGTGATCTCGACGATCATGCTCAACTGGACGGCCGTTTGGGTGGGCTCGTACCTCGTCGGTGCAGGCGGCCCGCTGCAAGGCTCGCAAGTTTCGATCCCCGTCTCGAACAACATCGTCGACGGTGCGAAGTTGCCGGTCTTCTGGGGCCTGAAGCTCTTGCAGGGTCTCTCGATCGGCATCTTCATCGCGATCGCGATGCTCGTCCTCTACTGGGTGATCGTGAACCGCACGACGCTCGGGTACGCGGTGCGCGCCGTGGGCTTCAACCCCGAGGCGGCGCGGTACGGCGGGATCTCGGTGGCGCGGAACTACTTCGTTGCAATGGCGATCGCGGGCGCGTTTGCCGGTCTCGCCGGAGCGATCGACATCACCGGTTGGGAGTACCAGCTCGGACCGACCGACATCCAGGCGAGCCAGATCGGTTTCATCGGGCTGGCCGCAGCGCTGCTCGGGCGCAACACGGCGATCGGCGCCGGCTTCGCCTCGCTGCTCTTCGGCGCGCTGATCACCGGCACCTCGAGCCGGCAGCTCGACCCGACGGTGTTCCGCCCGGAACTCGCCGGGAACCTCACGACGATCATCCAGGGCCTGGTCGTCCTCTTCGTCGGCCTCAACCTCGGCGGCCTGTGGGTGTGGCTGCGGCGCCGGAGGCGGGCATGAACCGTTGGACAAGCCCGCGCGCGATCGGGATCGTCGGGATGGTGCTCGGCGCGGCCGCATTCTGGCTCGCGCTGCCGCCGCTCGCCGCGCGCACCGCCGTCCTGCCGATCGCGCTCGGCATCCTCGCGATCGCGGCCGGCATCTGGGCCTCGTCGCGCGAGGCGGGCCGCGCCGGGGGAGGGGCGATCGCCGCCGGCCTGCTCGGCATCGGCTTCGGCGTCCTCGCCACACGCTCGTCCTCGGCGCACCTCGACACCGTCGTCGTCTGGAGCACCCTGTTCGCGGCCACGCTGCGCTACGCGACGCCGCTCACCTTCGCCGCGATCGGCGGCCTCTTCTGTGAGCGAAGCGGTGTCGTGAACGTGGCGCTGGAGGGGATGCTGCTCACAGGAGCGTTCTTCGCCATCTGGGGTGCGATCTGGGCGCACACCTGGGCGGGCGGCTTCGCCTGGGTGATCGGGCTCGCGGTGGCCGCGCTCGCCGGCATGGCACTTGCCGCCGTCCACGCCGTGTGGACGATCACCTTCAAGGTCGACCAGATCATCTCCGGGACGGCGCTCAACTTCCTTGCGCTCGGCATCACCGGGTACCTGTTCGTGGACAAGTACGGCGACACGGGGACTCCGGGTAACGTCCCGGCGTACGGAATCCCGGACATCCACCTTCATTTCCTGCAGAACTGGACTTTCATCGGACCGATCTTCGGCCAGCTCAACTTGATGATCTGGCTGTCGTTCGCGCTGCTCGTCGCGACTTCCGTGTTCGTCTTTCGAACGCCGTGGGGCCTGCGCCTCCGTGCGGTCGGCGAGCATCCGCGCGCCGCCGACACGGTCGGCATCTCGGTCTACAAGGTGCGGTACATCGCGGTCATCTCCTCCGGTGGCATCGCGGCGATGGGCGGGGCGTATCTGTCGCTCGGCTTCGTCCATTCGTTCAACGAGGGCATGACGAACGGCACAGGGTTCATCGGTCTCGCCGCCCTCATCTTCGGTAAGTGGCGGCCGTTCCCGACGTGGTGCGCTGCGCTCCTCTTCGGGTTCTCGAGCGCCCTCGCCGACCGGTTGCCGACCGCGTACGGCAACCAGTGGGGCACGCTCTTCCAGGCGCTGCCCTACGTGCTGACGCTGATCGCGGTGGGCGGCGTGGTCGGCCGATCGATCGGGCCCGCGGCTGCGGGGCGGCCGTATGTCAGGCAATAGCCGCGCCGCCCGCGCGGCCGTGTTGTTCGGCGCGCTGGCGGTGCTCGTGATCCCCGCAGCCGTCTTCGGCGAGCGGCTTGTGCACGGGGCCACGCTGCTGCACGCGCTCTACCTCGCCGCGCCGGTCGCCTTTCTGCTCGGGGTGATCGCCGTCCTCCTGGCCCGCCGGGCGCGCTTCGCGGCGGCCCGGAGCGTCCGCCCGGACGCCGGCGGGCCGCTCCGCCTCGCTCGGGCCTTTGCCTGGGCCGGGCTCTACGCAGGGATCACGACGGCGCTCGCGCTCGGCGTCTACGGCGCCCTCCGCTGGGCGCAGTAGCCGAAGGAGGGCAGTCGCGGCTACCCGTCGGTCGCCGTGTTCGAGATTGGCAACAGCCTTCGGGAAGCTCGCATGCGCAGGGGCGTGGACTTCGCGCAGGCCGAGCTCTCGACCAAGATCCGCGGGAAGTACCTCCGCGCGCTCGAGGAAGAGCAGTTCGACGTGCTGCCCGCGCAGACCTACGTCAAGGGGTTCCTGCGCACCTACGCCGAATACCTGGGCCTCGACGGGCAGCTCTACGTCGACGAGTACAACTCGCGCTTCGTCGGCGCCGGCGACGAGCACGAGCCGAGGACGCGCCGCTCCGCCGCGCGCCCGCAGCCGCGCCGCCACCGGCGGATCGAGACGAATGTCGTGCTCGTGGCGCTCGCCGCGATCGCGATCGTCACCGTCGTGTTCATCTCGGCCTGGAAGGCGGGCGGCGGCAACTCGCCGCCGGCCGCGAAGAAGCCTGCTGCGGCCGTGAAGCACCATGCGCCTGCCGCACTGCTGACGCTGACCGCCGTGCGCGGCTCGACCCACGTCGCGGCCCGCGTCGGGAGCTCCAGCGGCAACGTCGCCTACGACGGGACGATCCAGCAGGGCGACGCGCCGGTCGCGCTGCGCGGGCGGCGGCTGTGGCTGCAGATCGACTCGCCGGAGAACCTGCGCATCCAGGTGCGGGGCAAGCTCGTGCACGTGCGCGGCCTGAAACCGCGCGTGATCATCGTCACGCCCACCGGTTGGCACCCCGCGTAAGGGCAGCCATCGTCGCGTCGGGCTCGGAGCTCGTCCGCGGCGACCGGCACGACCGCAACGGCCCGTACCTCGCGGGATCGCTGCAGCGGCTCGGGATCGACCCGGTGCGGATCACCGTGGTCGGCGACGAGCCGGCCGAGCTCGAGGCTGCGCTGCGGGCGGGGCTCGAGGAGGACCTGCTCGTCGTCTCGGGCGGTCTCGGACCGACGCACGACGACCGCACGATCGAGCTGCTCGCGCTGGCCGCCGGACGTGCGCTGACCGTCGACGAGGGGCTCGCCGCCGAGATCGAGGCGCTCTCGCGGCGTGTCGCCGAGCGGCTGAGACGGCCGTACGCCGACTTCGCCCACGGTGTGCGCAAGCAGGCCATGCTGCCGGCCGGCGCGGAGTGGGTGGGCCTCGTCGGAACGGCGCCGGCCGTCGTGCTCGACACGGGCTCGTGCGTCGCCGTCGCGCTACCGGGGCCCCCGCGCGAGCTGCAGGAGCTCTGGCCGCGCGTGCTCGAGACGTCGCCGCTGCGGGCGCTGCGCGAGCGCTCCCTGGCTCCGGAGCGGCGCGTGCTGCGGCTGTTCGGCATCTCGGAGTCGGCGGTCGCGCAGGCGCTGGCCGCTGCCGGGGGCGACGGGGACGGCGTTGCCGTCACGATCTGCGCCCGCGACTTCGAGATCCACGTCGATCTCTTCGCCGAGCCGGGTGCGGAGGCGCGGGCGGCTGCGCTCGAGGCGGCGCTCGTGGCGGCCAACGAGCGGGCCGTGTTCTCGCGCGACGAGCGGTCGACCGCCGAGCTCGTGCTCGATCTGTTGCGGGCCCAGGGGCTGACGCTCGCGACGGCCGAGTCGTGCACCGGTGGGCTCGTCGCCGCGCGGCTCACGGACGTCCCGGGCTCGAGCGACGTCTTCCTCGGCGGGATCGTCGCCTACTCGAACGAGGTCAAGACGGCGCAGCTCGGCGTGCCGCAGGCCGTGCTGGCCGAGCACGGGGCCGTGTCGGCGGAGACCGCGGCGGCCATGGCGCAGGGTGCGCGCGCCCGCCTCGCGGCGGACGTCGCGGTGTCGGTCACCGGCGTCGCGGGGCCGGGCGGCGGCACCGAGGAGAAGCCGGTCGGGCTCGTCTTCCTGCACGCCTCCGGCCCCGCGGGGGAGCTCGGCCGCCGGCTCGACTTCCCGGGCGACCGCGAGACGATCCGCCTGCGCGCGACGGTCTCGGCGCTCCACCTCGTGCGTCGACTTGTCACTGAGTCGTGACAGACACGTCACACCTCCTCGGCTAGCGTGGCGGGGGATGCACGGATCAGGCTCTTTTGCGCGCTGGAGCTGCCGCCCGAGACGGTGGCGGAGCTCGTCGCCTGGCAGGCCGAGCACCTGGTTCCCGCAAAGCAGGGACTCGCACAGCACGGCGGGCGGATCGTCCCGGCCGAGAACCTGCACATCACGCTCGCCTTCCTCGGCTCGCGGCCCGCGGCCGAGCTGCCGGCGATCGCCGCGGCCCTCGCCGACGCGGCCCGGGCAGGGAGCCCGGCGGAGCTGCGGCCCACGCGCTACCGCGAGACCCGGAGCGTCGGGATGATCCTCTGCGACGACGTCTCGGGGGCGGCGACGGCGCTTGCAGCGGCCGTCGGGGAGCGGCTGGAGCAGCTCGGGGCCTACCGCCGGGAGGCCCGGCCGTGGCTGCCGCACATCACGGTTTTGCGCTTTCGAACGCGGGAAGGACTAGCATTGGAGGTCACGAACATATGTTCGTTCCGTGCCGTCCGCACTGCTCTCTACTCTTCGGCGTTGCGACCCGGTGGGGCGCAGTACCAGGCACTTGAAACGGCAGCCCTAGGAGGTCGGTAGACAGATGGA
>Ga0265314_10003396_pt1 | contig 15427 bp, 14 predicted proteins | sample 4126metaG_FD_203106 | JGI IMG/M metagenome (GOLD analysis project Ga0265314, IMG submission 203106) | Rhizosphere microbial communities from Carex aquatilis grown in University of Washington, Seatle, WA, United States - 4-1-26 metaG | ecosystem: Host-associated > Plants > Roots > Rhizosphere >... | reverse complement strand
TTGGTCGTGGTCCAAACGTCATGGTGAGGGTCATGAAATGCGGCTCTTCCTCAGTAAGACGAATGACGGCCGCATCAGCGCCGGGTTATATGAGCCGAATGTCTCCGGGGACATCAGCCATGAGAAGGTTTTTCCTGAATTTCTTGCCAATCAAAGTTTCGATGACTTCGATAAATTGGGTATCCGGCGGGCGTCCGGAAACGAGGTTCTTTCTATCCAAGTCGACGATGTGAAATTTGCAAAGGCATGCGTCGGGCTATTCGTGGACCCTGACAGTGCCTCGCAGGCGGCGAGCCTGGCGGTTGCGCTTAAGGATGGGAATATCTCGGAAGCACAGAGCGCACTCAGAACGCTTGGTACGATGTCAAACGTCCTTGGAGGGGACGAGCTTCAATCCGTATCCGACGCATTGATCGTGGCGGCTCGCAGCGGGCATTCCAGCTTTCTCACACCAATGACCGCCTTGGAACGCATTGGGCTGAAGCCCGAACAGTTCGAGGCCGTCAAATTATTTCTCGCACTTAAAAGCGGGGACGCTGTCGCTGTGAGGAATTCGATGGATGCTCTCGATAGAGCCGCATCAAGACGAAATATCCAAATCAGTGAGACCTTGCGTGGTGACGATATCGTGCAAGGCATGCAGGCCGCACTCCGGCTCGGGCACGCTGCTGCATTGCAGGAGTTCATGGGAGCACTACCGAAACTTGGCTTGACGACTAGCGAGACCGCCGAGATCGTCGCCGCAAGAAACGTGGACGATATTGCAGCACTGCATGTGGTTGGCGCGGAAGGGGATGTTGCAGCGGTGGATGCTTTCCTTGTCGGCTTGCAGAAGCTTGGTCTGGCACCCCTGCAGATCGCCGAGGTCTTGATTGCGAATAAATTCGACTACTCGACAACTGCGTTCCTCTACACCCGCATGGCTGCCATTGGAATGGCCGCGCCTGAAGGATTTCTGGGGTAGGGACGGTCAGCGTTGAATCATCGGCATCTATGCCGATCTCCTGCGCGACCTACTTGTCCGGCGGCGATGTTTGGAACCACCGGCGCGCTGCTGTTACCAACTGGAACCACGAGCTGCGAAGGAGCTTCGAATGGAGACATTTGCCGAACCGCAAGCGGTGACCGACCGGCTGGTCGAAGTCGCGCCGCTGTCCGAAAAGATCGTCGCCATGAGCCAGGCGGACGATGGAACCTGGGTCTTGTCGTTCGCGGACGGCACGATCGTCCTGATGGAATGGGCCAACAAGCCCGAACGCGTGGTGCTCACGTCACCGCTCGGTCATCCGCCGAAGAATCGGGCGGAAGAATTGTTCGCGCTGTGCTTATCCTTCTCCGCGCTCAGCCGCGAAAGCTGCGGCGCACGCATCGGCTTGGGCGGCGAAGAAGGCGAGCTCATGCTGATCCGCGAGCTGCATCACGACACGGCCGGCGGCTGGGATTTGCTCCCCGTGCTCGAACACTTCGCCTATGTGGCGAGCTGGTGGCAAGGCGTCATTGCCGAGCCCGCACAAGATTCCGAAGCGCATACGCAGGGCGACATGTCCGGCATGCTGCTTCGCGCCTGATCATCGAAGGGAATCGACATGACCGGTCCTATCAGCTCCAGTAGCAGCAGCATCGCCGCGTCGTATCGCGCAGCAGGCGCCGACGATGTGAAGGCAACGTCGCAATCGAAGATCGGCCAGGGCGTGCTGCCCGGCGGCGATCGCGTTTTCACGGGGCGTCAAGACGCAATGGCGCACTTCGAATCCGCCGTGCAGAAATACGGCGGCAATCTTGACGAGCTGCTGGGGATTGCCGGCTAGCTGGATGGATCCCGGATCAAGTCCGGGATGACAACATCCTTTTGCCGGGCAGGCGCTATGTCAGCTTGACCAGCTGCTTGCCGAAGTTGCGGCCCTTCAACAGGCCGAGAAACGCTTCGGGCGCCGATTCGATACCCTGCGCCACCGATTCGCGTGGCCGGAACTTGCCGCTGCCCACAAGCTGCCCCAGCTCCGTCAACGCCTGCGGCCACACTTCCATGTGTTCGCTCACGATGAATCCTTCGAGCCGGATGCGATTCGTGAGCAGCAATTGCGGATACGTCATCGGCACGGGCTTGCCGTCGTAGCCCGCGATCATTCCGCACAGCGCGATGCGCGCGAACGCATTGAGGCGCAGCATCACAGCGTCCATCACCATACCGCCGACGTTTTCGAAGTAGCCGTCGATCCCTTTAGGCGCGACCTCAGCCAACGCCTTGCTGAGCGACCCTGCATCCTTGTGTTCGCGATAGTCGATGCACGCGTCGAAGCCGATCTCCTTCACGGCGTAGTCGCACTTGTCCTTGCCGCCCGCGATGCCGACCACGCGGCAGCCGCGCGCTTTTGCGAGCGCGCCAAACGCACTGCCCACCGCACCCGATGCCGCACTCACCGCAAGCGTCTGGCCCTCCTTCGGCTCGATGAGCTTCACAAGGCCATACCACGCAGTGACGCCCGGCATGCCCACCGCGCCGAGGTAATGCGAGATCGGCACGTGCGTCGTGTCCACCTTGCGCAGCATGCCCTGCTGTTCCACGCCGACCACGCTGTATTGCTGCCAGCCGCCCATGCCGACAACCTTGTCGCCCACGGCGTACTTCGGTGAACGGCTTTCGATGATTTCACCGGCAGTGCCGCCTTGCATCACCTGCCCGAGCGGCTGCGGCGCGGCATAGCTCTTCGCGTCGTTCATGCGGCCGCGCATGTACGGGTCGAGCGACAGGAAGTGATGTCGCACAAGCACTTGTCCATCTTGCAATGCCGGAGTCTCGCTTGTGACGAGCTTGAAGTTGGACGGGCTCGCTTCGCCTTGCGGGCGGTTGTCGAGAAGAATCTGCTTGTTCGTGGGCATGGTTGCCTCCTTGTGTTGTTCGAATCAGTCGGTCGAAATCGTATTGAGCGGATTGACGCTCTTCGCGCCGGTGGGCAAGCGTGGCACATATTTGAACGTGCCGGTTGCATGCGCGCAGGCTTTGCCCGCTTCGTCGTAGATCGTGCCTTCGGTGAAGGCCATCGTCGCGGTGCGATGCATGAGCCGCCCCTTGCCTGTGAGCTTGCCGCGCGCGGGCTGCATGAACTGCGTCTTCATCTCGATGGTGACCACGCCCATGTCGGGTTGCGCGCTGCGCGCGGCAGCGGCCATCGTCACGTCGAGGAAAGTCATGCATGCGCCGCCGTGAGTCACCATGAATGAGTTGAGATGCTCGGGCTTGGGCTCGTACGTGAGCTGCGAATGCCCGCCTTCGAACTTGTCGAGCGAAAAGCCCAGATGCTCGACAAAGGGAATGTGAACGCCGAAACCTTTCATGCTCAACCCCCGCTGACCACGCTGACGCCGCCATCAATCGCAAGCCATTGCCCCGTGATGTGTTTGCCGGCGTCGGATGCATACAGCAGCGTGATGCCTTTGAGATCTTCGTCGTCGCCCAGGCGCTGGAGCGGCGCATGCGCGGCGAGCTTGTCAACGCCCAGGCGATCGAGCGTGCCCTGGGTCATCTTGCTCGGGAAGAAGCCCGGGCACATCGCATTGACGTTGATGCCGTACTTGCCCCATTCGCACGCAAGCGCTTGCGTGAATGTGATGACCGCGCCCTTCGATGTGTTGTACGCAATCGTGTTCATCTGCGGCGGGTTGCCGCCCAGGCCCGCGATCGACGCGACGTTGATGATGTGGCCCTTCTTTCGCGGGATCATCGATTTCTTCGCGAGCTGCTGCGACAGGATGAAATAGCCGCGCACGTTGAGATTGAGCACCTTGTCCCACGCTTCGACGGGATGATCTTCCGCCGGTGCGCCCCACGCCGCGCCGGCGTTGTTGACGAGGATGTCCACGTCGCCGATGCGTTCGAGCGTTTCGTCGGCGAGGCGGCGGATGTCGGATTCAACCGCGCAGTCTGCCGCGATCCAGCGTGCGTCGATGCCGGCCGATTGCAATTCGGCGACGGCTTCTTCCAGCTCGCCTTGCTTGCGCGCGCTGAGCATCACCTTCGCGCCCGCTTCGCCGAGCGCATGGGCGATCTGCAGGCCCAGGCCGCGAGACCCGCCGGTGACGAGCGCCGTGCGGCCCGTGAGGTCGAAGAGTTGCTGGATGCTGCGAGGTTTCATGGTGGTCCTTGGATGCTTGAAATCAGAGCGCGTCTTCGGGGACTTGCGCGCAGGTCGAATCGCGCGACGCGACGACCTTGAGCCATGCGTCGATTTTCGGCAGCTCGTAGTGGAAGAAATAGCGTGTCGCGGCGAGGCGGCCGACGCTCGCGGGATCTTTCGGGTCTGCCGAAACCGCAAGCGCGACATCGAGCCACATCCACGAAATCACCGTGTGGCCAAACGCCTGCATGTACGGCACGGCGTTCGCAAGCGCGTCGACCGGGTTGCCCGTGGCCCACGCCGCCTTCGTCGCGGCGCCGACTTGCTCTAGCGCCTTGCCAAGCGCGTTGGCGTATTCGGCGAGGTCCGCACGTTGCATCGCACGCTCGATCGTCGCGTTCATGCGATGCGCCACGAGCTGCAGGCCGCGCCCGCCTTCCATCGTCACCTTGCGGCCAAGCAAGTCGGCGGCCTGGATGCCGTGCGTGCCTTCGTGAATCATGTTCAGGCGCTGGTCGCGCCAATACTGCTCTACCGGGAAGTCGCGCGTATAGCCGTAGCCGCCGTGTATCTGGATCGCGAGCGAATTCGCTTCGAGGCAATTTTCCGACGGCCAGCTCTTCGCGATCGGCGTGAGCACTTCGAGGAGCATGCGCGATTCCTCGGCGGCCTCCGGCGTGCCCGTGTGCAACTCATCGACGAGCCGCGCGCAATACAGCATCAGCGCCAGCGAGCCTTCGCAATACGATTTTTGCGCGAGCAGCATGCGCTTCACGTCCGCGTGTTCGATGATTCGCACTTGCGGCTTCGATGAGTCCTTGCCTTCGGGACCAACGGGCCGCCCTTGCGGCCGCTGTTTCGCATAGTCGAGCGACGCGTAGTAGCCCGCAAGGCCCAGCGCAGTCGCAGCCATGCCGATGCCGATGCGGGCCTCATTCATCATGTGGAACATGCAGCGCAAGCCCTCGCCCGGCTTGCCGACGAGATAGCCGATCGCGCCCGCTTTGCCGCGCACTGCATACTTGCCTTCGCCAAAATTGAGAAGCGTGTTCGTCGTTCCGCGCCAACCGAGCTTGTGATTGAGGCCTGCGAGGGCGACGTCGTTGCGTTCACCGGTGAATTGACCATCGGCGCCGACGAGTTTCTTCGGCACGATGAAAAGTGAAATTCCCCTCGTGCCCGGCACGAGCTTGCCATCCGCGCCGGGAATTTTCGCAAGCACCAGATGGATGATGTTTTCGGTGAGCTCATGTTCGCCCGCCGAGATCCACATCTTGTTGCCGGTGAGGCGATAGCGCGGGCCGAGCGCATCGGATTCGAAATCGTCACCATCAGGAACCGCGCGCGTCGCAACATCCGACAGCGAAGAGCCCGCCTGCGGCTCCGACAAACACATCGTCCCCGAAAAGCGTCCGCTAAATTCATTGAGCGCGAAGACCTGCTTTTGCAATTCAGTGCCATGCGCCATCAAGAGGTTTGCATTGCCGATGGTGAGCAGCCCGCCGCCGATGCTCACCGATGCAACCGCGAAGAACGCATTCGCCGACGCCTCCACCGTGTACGGCAGTTGCATGCCGCCGATCTCGTAGTCCTGCGCCGCCGACAACATGCCCGATTCCGCGAAAGCCTTCCATGCTGCTTTTGTCGCGGCCGGAAGGATCACCTTCTCGCCGTCGAAGCGCGGCTCTTCGGTATCGACCAGGCGATTGAACGGCGCGTACTTTTCGCGCGCGATGCGCTCGCAGGTTTCGAGCACGGCGTCGAACGTTTCGCGCGAGTGGTCAGAAAAGCGTGGGCGCGATGCGAGCTCGCCGGCATGGAGCCAGTCGTGGAGGAGGAAGTCGAGCGCCCCGCGCAGCGTCGACATCAGAGCACTTCGAACACGCCCGCCGCACCCATGCCGCCGCCGATGCACATCGTGACCAAGACTTTCTTCGCGCCGCGCCGCTTGCCTTCGATGAGCGCGTGGCCCGTCAGGCGCTGACCTGACACGCCATACGGATGGCCGACTGCAATCGCGCCGCCGTTCACGTTGAGACGATCGGCCGGGATGCCGAGCTTGTCGCGGCAATAGAGCACTTGCACGGCGAACGCTTCGTTCAATTCCCACAGGTCGATGTCGCTGACCTTCAGCCCGAGCTTCTTCAGCACCTTCGGCACGGCGTAAACGGGGCCGATGCCCATCTCGTCGGGCTCGCAGCCTGCCACCGCGAAGCCGAGAAAGCGGCCCAGCGGCTTGAGGCCCTTCTTTGACGCGTACTCTTCGCTCACGATCACGCACGCGCCCGCGCCGTCGGAGAACTGGCTTGCATTGCCCGCCGTGACCACGCCACCGGGCAATGCGGCCTTGATGCCGCTGATGCCTTCCTTCGTCGTGCCGGGGCGCAGGCCTTCGTCCTTGCTCGACGTGACTTCCTTCGTGATCAGGCCCAGCACCGCATCCGCGATGCCTGCCTTCACCGTGATCGGCGCGATCTCGTCGTTGAACTTGCCGGCTTCTTGCGCGGCGCACGCCTTCTGCTGGCTCGCCGCGCCGTATTCGTCCTGCGCGTCCTTGCTGATGTTGTATCGCTTCGCGACCTGTTCGGCAGTCTGCAGCATCGTCCAGTAAATCTCGGGCTTTTTCTTTTCAAGATCAAGATCGCGCAGCATGTGGTGGTTCATCTCCTGCTGCACGCACGAGATGCTTTCGACGCCGCCGGCCACGTACACATCGGCTTCGCCCGCGATCACACGCTGCGACGCCATCGCGATCGTCTGCAGGCCCGATGAGCAGAAGCGGTTCACTGTTGCGCCGGCAACGGTGATCGGCAGGCCCGCCATCAGCGCGATCTGGCGCGCGATGTTCGCGCCCGTCGCGCCTTCGGGGTTCGCACAGCCCATGAGCACGTCTTCAATCTCCGCCGGGTCGACGCCCGCGCGTTGCACTGCATGCTTCACTGCGTGGCCGCCGAGCGTTGCGCCGTGCGTCATGTTGAATGCGCCCTTCCAACTCTTGGCGAGCGGCGTGCGGGCGGTGGAAACGATGAGTGCGTTCGTCATGGCGTGGGCCTTTCGAGGGAAGCGTTGCGGATCAGGGTGGTATAGAAGCGCGCGAGCTCCGCGAGGTTCGCGGTGGCGAGGCGTTCATTGGTGCCGTGCAGGCGCGGCAGGTCTTCGGCCTTCACGCGAATGGGCGTGAAGCGGTAGATGTTGTCGCTGAGGCTTGCGAACTGGTGCGAGTCCGAGCCCGCGGTGTACAAGCCCGGCGTCACGATCACTTCCGGGAACAGCGAGCGCAATGTCTTTTGCAGCAACTGGAATTGCGCCGAATCAATCGGCGACACAGGTGTGGGCTCCAGCACGCCGGGATATTCGCCCACTTCAATGCCCGGCCCGACCACTTCGCGAACATGCGTGATCACGGCATCGTGAGTGTCGCCGGGAAGGATGCGGAAATTCACCACCGCCGTCGCTTCCTGCGGGATCACGTTGTCCTTGTTGCCCGCCTGAACGATCGTCAATGCAGTCGTGGTGCGCAGCATGGCGTTCATCGCCGCGCTCTTTTGCAATTGCATTTGCGCGAGGGGCTTGAACAACCACAGGTTCGACAGCACCACGCGCTGCGCACCGGACATTTCGGGCGCGAGCGTTTCGAGACTTTCGCGCGCCACGCCTTCAAGGCGCGCGGGCATCTGGTTTTCGTCGAGCTTGCGCAGGGCATCGCTGATGAGTGCGATCGACGTCTTGCCCGGCGCGGGCGGCGCGGACGAATGGCCGGCCACGCCCTTGGCCTTGAGCGTGATCGAAACGAAGCCCTTCTCCGCCACGCCGACGATGGCAATGGGTTTGTCGATCCCGGGTACGAAACCCTGATTGATGAACAAGCCTTCATCGACCATGAACTCGGGGCGAATCTTTCGCTCCGCGAAGAGCTTCGCGATTTCCTTCGCGCCGCGCAGGCCGGTCACTTCTTCATCGGCGCCCGAGATGATGTACACCGTCTGGCGCGGCTGGAAGCCCGATGCGAGCAGCATCTCGATCGCTTCGAGCTGCGCGATAAGGTTGCCCTTGTCGTCCCACGTGCCGCGGCCCCACACATAGCCGTCCTTGATCTCGCCTGCGAACGGCGGCGATGTCCACTTGCCTTCGGTGCCCGGCTCGATCGGCACCACATCCTGATGCGCGAGGAAAGCAATCGGCGGCGCTTGCGGGTCCTTGCCTTGCCATGTGTAGAGCAGCGAAAGGCCGCCCACCACTTCGCGCTTGAGCGTTGCGTGCACGCGCGGAAAGCGCTGCTGCAAATAGTCGTGCAGCGCGAGGAACTGATCCTTGTTCTGGTCGGGGTCGGTGAGGCTCGATACCGTTTTGAAGCGCACCGCGCCCGCGAGTTTTTCGGCGAGGGCTTTTTCGTCGATGGCGATCGGCGGCGCGGGCGCGACGTCGAGCTGGCGCGAGCCCTGGCGCAGGGTGTTCACCGCCACCGCTGCGATGAGCAGCAGGACGGCGAGCAACAGGAACAGTAGGGAACGCTTCAGCATGATCGAGCGCCGACGACCCCTGCTTTCGCAGGAGTGACAGGCGGGTTAGCCGTTGAACGTCTTGCCTTCGGCGGCCAACTTCGCGATGAGCGCAGCGGGCTCCCAGAACTTCGCGTCGTCGTGCGGGTTTTGCTGGAAGCGCTTCATCGCGTGCACGACGTTGAACAGGCCCACCTGGTCCGCATAGAGCATCGGGCCGCCGCGGAAGATCGGGAAGCCGTAGCCCGTGATGTAGACCATGTCGATATCACTTGCTTTCGACGCGATGCCGTCTTCGAGAATGCGAGCAGCTTCGTTCACCAGCGCGAACACCAGGCGCTGCACGATCTCTTCGTCGCTGATCTTGCGCGGCGTGATGCCGAGCTCCTTGCGGTGATCCTCGATCATCTTCACGACGAGTTCGGACGGGATCGCGTCGCGTTTGCCTTCCTTGTAGTCGTACCAGCCCGCGCCGGTCTTCTGCCCGAAGCGGCCCAGCTCGCACAACTTGTCGGCCGTGCGGCTGTACAGCATGTTCGGGCGCTCTTGCGCGCGGCGCTTGCGAATCGCCCAGCCGATGTCGTTGCCTGCGAGGTCGCCCATGCGGAACGGGCCCATCGCGAAGCCGAATTTTTCGATCGCCTTGTCCACTTGCTGAGGCGTCGCGCCTTCGTCGAGCATGAAGCCCGCCTGACGGCTGTATTGCTCGATCATCCGATTGCCGATGAAGCCGTCGCAAACGCCGGAGACCACGGCCGTTTTCTTGATCTTCTTCGCGACGGCCATCACCGTGGCGAGCACGTCCTTGGCTGTCTTTTCGCCGCGCACGACTTCCAGCAGCTTCATCACGTTGGCCGGGCTGAAGAAATGCATGCCGACCACGTCTTGCGGTCGCTTGGTGAACGACGCGATCTTGTTCACGTCCAGCGTCGATGTGTTGGACGCAAGGATCGCGCCCTTTTTCGCCACTTCGTCGAGCGCTTCGAACACCTTCTGTTTGACGCCCATTTCCTCGAACACGGCTTCGATCACCATGTCGCAGTCCTTCAGGTCGTCATAGGCGAGCGTCGTCTTGAGAAGAGCCATACGCTGGTCGTACTTGTCCTGCTTGAGCTTGCCCTTCTTGACCTGCGCTTCGTAGTTCTTGCGGATCGTGGCGATGCCGCGGTCGAGCGCTTCCTGCTTCATCTCGAGCATCGTCACCGGGATGCCGGCGTTCAGAAAGTTCATCGTGATGCCGCCGCCCATCGTGCCCGCGCCGATCACGCCGACGGTCTTGATCTCGCGCTTGGGCGTGTCTTCGGGAACGTCGGGGATCTTCGATGCCGCGCGCTCGGCCACGAACAAATGACGCAGTGCGCGCGATTCGGGCGTGAGCATCAGGTTTGTGAAGATCACGCGCTCTTCGGCGAGCGCGTCGTCGAACTTCATCTTCGTTGCGTTCTCGACGGCGTCGACGCACTTGGCGGGCGCGGGCAGGTTCTTCGACATGCCCTTGACCATGTTGCGTGCAAACTGGAAGTACGCATCGCCGCTGGGATGCTTGCACGGCAGGTTGCGCACGAGCGGCAATGGGCGCGCATCGGCAACTTCGCGCGCATATGCAACGGCTTCTTCGCCAAGCGATTGCGCAGACGACGCCATGCGATCGAAAAGTTTCTGCCCGGGAATGCTGGAGAGCAAATCGCTCGCGACCGGATCGCCGCTCACGATCATGTTCAGTGCGTGCTCCACGCCGATCACACGCGGCAGGCGCAACGTGCCGCCCGCGCCGGGGATCAGGCCCAGCTTCACTTCGGGCAACGCGACTTGCGTTGCGGGCGCGCCGATGCGGTAGTGGCATCCCAGCGCAAGCTCCAGGCCGCCGCCCATCACGACCGAATGCACGGCCGCGACGACGGGCTTGGACGACTTTTCAATCGCGACGATGACGGAAAGAAGATTCGGCTCCATCGTCGCTTTCGACGAGCCGAATTCCTTGATGTCCGCGCCGCCCGAGAACGCCCTGCCCGCGCCGGTGACGACGATGGCCTTCACTGCCGGGTCGGCGTTCGCCTTGTCGAGCCCGTCGGTGATGCCGATGCGGGTTGCGTAGCCCAGCCCGTTGACGGGTGGGTTGTTCATCGTGATCACGGCGACGTCGCCCTGCACTTTGTATTCAGCAGTCATACGCGGTCCTTGGGAAAGAAGAGAGAGAAAAGTACGGTCGTGCGATTTTGGATTCTAGAGGGGAGATATTGCGCTTTGAACGCGGCCTTGTCACGGCAGGGACAAGGGGCGGGCGCGCTAGACCTCCAGCCACTCCTTGCGGATGTACGCGTCGGAGCGCAGCGTCTCGGGCGTGCCATGGAAGACGATGCTGCCGTGGCCCATCACGAGCGCGCGGTCGGAGATCGCCATCGCTATCGTGAGCTTCTGCTCGATGAGCAGCACGGATATCCCGCGCTCCTTCAACTTCTTCAGGTATTCGCCGACCAGCTCGACGATCTTCGGCGCAAGGCCTTCGGTGGGCTCATCGATGATGATGAGATCGGGGTCGCCGATGAGCGTGCGGCACAGCGTCAGCATCTGCTGTTCGCCGCCGGAGAGTACGCCGGCCTCGGTGTGCTGGCGTTCCTTGAGGCGGGGGAACATCTCGTACATGTCGTCGAAGCTCCAGCGCCCTTGCTGCTTGGCGCTCTTCTGGCCGAGCATCAAATTCTGGTGCACGGTGAGCTTCGGGAAGATGTCGCGGTTTTCCGGCACGTAGCCGATGCCCATGTGCGCGATCTCGTAGGGCTTGCAGCCCATCGTGGGCCGGCCTTTCCAGTCGATGGTGCCGCTGCAGTCGACCATGCCCATGATGGCCTTCGCCGTCGTCGAGCGGCCCGAACCGTTGCGGCCGAGCAGCGCGACGATCTCGCCGGCGCCCACGTCGAACTGCACTCCGTGCAGCACATGGCTCTTGCCGTAGAAGGCGTGGAGGTTGTCGACCTTCAGCACGGGCTCGCCCATCAATGCGCTCCCGTCTGCGCATCGGCGATGTGAGAGCCCAGATACGCTTCCTGCACCTTCGCGTTCGCGCGCACCTTCTCCGGCGTGTCGAAAGCGATGATCTCGCCATACACAACCACCGCGATCTTGTCCGCGAGGTTGAACACCACGCCCATGTCGTGCTCCACCGTGAGCAGCGTCTTGCCGACGGTGACTTCGCGAATGAGGTCGATGAAGCGCCTGGTCTCGCTCTTGCTCATGCCGGCCGTGGGCTCGTCAAGCAGGATCACATTCGCGCCGCCCGCGATGGTGATGCCAACCTCCAGCGCGCGCTGTTCCGCATACGTCAGGTTCACCGCCAGCACGTCGCGCTTGCGATCGAGGTGAATCCTGTGCAGCAACTCTTCGGCGCGATCGTTTGCATCGTCCAGGCCGGCCAGGAACTTCAGGAACGTGTAGCGGTAGCCCAGGCTCCACAACACGCCGCAGCGCAAGTTCTCGAAGACCGACAGCCGGGGAAAGATGTTCGTGATCTGGAAGCTGCGCGACAGGCCGAGCCGGTTGATCTCGTAGGGATTCATGCCGTCGATGCGGTGGCCGTGCAGCAGCACTTCGCCGCTCGTCGCCGGAAAGCGGCCCGAGATCAGGTTGAACAGCGTCGATTTGCCCGCGCCGTTCGGGCCGATGACGCCCACGCGTTCGCCCTGCGTCACCGCGAGATTGCAGCCGCGAATGATCTCCGTCTTGCCGAAGCTCTTGCGCAGATCCTTCAGCTCGAGCGCGTAGCTGCTCACAGGGATTGCCTCCGCTTCATTTCCGCCTCGATGTATTCCTGGATTTCGCTCCACTGGTGCGCGAAGTGGCGGCGCGTCACTTCGAACATTGCAATGCCGGTGAACATCACAAAAGCGCAGCCGAACCAGCTGTCGGCGCCCTTTGCATCGAGAGTTGCGCCGAGGAATTGAAGCTGCGGCCCGAGCGCGGCGTTGAGCTTGAGGTGATAGACCATTTCGATCATCCCCGCTGCGCCGAGCAACACGATCAGCGCCGTGACGCCGAGCGCAAGGTAACTCACCACGAGTTCGCGAAAACGCCCGAACGACGCGACGCGCAGGTTCATCATCACCAGGCTGGCAATGCCGCCAGGCGCATACATCACCATGAACAGAAAGACGAGCCCCAGATAGAGCAGCCATGCCTTGGTGACTTCGGACAGCATCACGAAGGCCATCACCATCAACACGCCGCCGATGATCGGGCCGAAGAAGAACGTCGCACCGCCGAGGAAGGTGAAGAGCAGATACGCGCCCGAGCGATAGCCGCTCACAACCTCGGACGTGACGATCTCGAAGTTGAGCGCCGCGAGGCCGCCCGAGATGCCCGCGAAGAACGCCGCGATAATGAACGAGATGTAGCGCACCTTGCGCGTGTCGTAGCCGACGAACTCCACCCGCTCGGGGTTGTCGCGCACGGCGTTGAGCATGCGGCCGAGCGGTGTGCGCGTGAAGGCGAACATCAACCCGGTGCACACGAACGTGTAGACGGCGATCAGGTAATAGAGCTGGATCTGCGGGCCGAAGGTAATGCCGAGCGTCTTGGCGCCCACGACGCGGTTGCTGGAGATGCCGCCTTCGCCGCCGAAAAACTCGGGGAACATCAGCGACATCGCGAACACCAGTTCGCCGACGCCGAGCGTGATCATTGCGAACGGCGTCGCGGCTTTCTTCGTTGTCACATAACCGAAGAGCACAGCGAAGAACGCACCCGCGAGCCCGCCGATGAGCGGGATCAAGCTCACGGGGATCGGCCAGTGTCCCTGCCCGACGAGATTGAGTGCGTGGATCGCAATGAACGCGCCCATGCCCGAATACACCGCATGCCCGAACGACAGCATGCCGCCCTGGCCCAGCAGCATGTTGTACGACAGGCAGACGATGATGCCGATGCCCATCTGGGTCAGCATCGTTTGCGCAAGGCTGCTGGTGAAGAACAGCGGCGCGATCGCAAGGAGGATCGCGAACGCGCTCCATACGATCCAGCGGCCGACGTTGATCGGTTTGAATTCGTAGTAGGCCGGCTTGTCGAAGACTGCGCTCACGTCACCCTTCTCTGGTTCCGAGCAAGCCTTTCGGCCGGAAGATCAACATCAGCACGAGGAACAAGAACGGCAGGATCGGCGCGACCTGGCTGATCTTCAGCCGCCACAGCGAATAGCCGAATGTTTCGGGCGAGATGTCCAGCCCCATGCTGGAGAGTGTGCTGACGATCGACGAATCGACGCCGACGGCAAACGTCTGGATGATGCCGATCGCCAGCGACGCGACGAACGCGCCCGCGAGCGACCCCATTCCGCCCACGACGACCACGACGAAGATGACCGGCCCCACCGCGCCGGCCATGCCGGGCTCTGTGACGAATGCATTGCCGCCGATCACGCCCGCAAGGCCCGCGAGCGCGCAGCCGCCGCCGAACACCAGCATGAACACGCGCGGCACGTTATGCCCGAGCGCCTCCACCGTGTCCGGATGCGTAAGCGCCGCCTGGATCACAAGGCCGATGCGCGTCTTCGTGAGCAGCAGCCAGATCGAAAGCAGCATGAACAGCGCCACGAGCATCATGAACGCGCGGTACTTCGGGAAAGCCGTGCCGAACACATGGAAGAGCGGGCCGTCGAGAAGATCGGGTACGCGATAGTCCACCGAGCTTGTGCCCCAGATGAGCTGCACCATCTCCAGCACCACGAACGACAGGCCGAAGGTGATCAGCAGTTCAGGCACGTGGCCGAACTTGTGCACTCGCCGAAGGCAATAGCGCTCGAACAGCGCACCGATCAGCGCTGCCCCGAGCGGTGCGAGCACAAGCGCGGGCCAGTAGCCGATCAATTGCGAGACCGTGAACGCGAAGTACGCGCCGATCATGTAGAAACTCGCGTGCGCGAAGTTCAGCACGCCCATCATGCTGAAGATGAGCGTGAGCCCGGAGCTCAGCATGAACAGCAGCAGCCCGTAGCTGATGCCGTTCAGCAGCGATATCGTGAAGAATTCCAAGCGAGGCGAGCGCGGCCGTCAGGCTCCCGGACGCTTCATCTGGCAGCTGGTCGGCGTGCTCGACACGTACGGCGGCATTTCCTTGATCGCCTCGAACGTGTACTGCGTCTTTTCGACCTTGTACTCGCCCGGCTTCGCCTTTTGCCACTTGGTGATGAACATGGTCTGCTGCAGCTGGTGGTCGGACGCGCGCATCGTGACGTCACCCGCGAAGCTCTTGACGGACAAGCCTTCGAGCGCATGGGCGACCTTCACCGGATCCATGCTCTTCGCGTTGGCGATGGCCTGGCCCAGCAGCTTGATGCCGTTGTACGTGGCGAACGTGTAGTAGTCGTCGTCGAACTTCTTCTGGAAGTCCAGGCCGATCTGGTTGATCTCGCCCTTGTGGTTGGAGTGGCCGTACGCCACGACATACACCTCGCTGTCGCCGCCCGCGGCCAGCGCCGTGGGCGTGCCGGTGACACCAGCGTAGTACGTGTACATCGGGATCTTCATGCCGGCGTCGTTCAGCGCTTTGACGAGCAGCGTCAGGTCCTGGCCCCAGTTGCCGGTGACGATCGCGTCGGCGCCGCTGGCTTTGATCTTCGCGACGTACGGTGCGAAATCCTTCACCTGCCCGATCGGGTGCAGCTCGTCGCCGACGATCTGCACGTCGGGGCGCTTGCGCTTCAGGTCTTCCTTGAAGTACTTCGACACCTGCTGGCCGTGCGAATAATTCTGGCCAATGATGTAGACCTTCTTGACGTTCGGCTGGTCCTTCATGAAGGAGGTCAGCGCCTCCATCTTCATGCTG
>Ga0265314_10003394_pt1 | contig 15435 bp, 15 predicted proteins | sample 4126metaG_FD_203106 | JGI IMG/M metagenome (GOLD analysis project Ga0265314, IMG submission 203106) | Rhizosphere microbial communities from Carex aquatilis grown in University of Washington, Seatle, WA, United States - 4-1-26 metaG | ecosystem: Host-associated > Plants > Roots > Rhizosphere >... | reverse complement strand
GTCATGCCGCCGTGGCCCCAGACCTGGGAGTTCGGGAAGGCGGGCGCCTGCTCGATCGGAAAGCGCATGCCCGGCATATAGACCGTCGCGTCGGTCACCCCTGAACCGCCGGCCTGCAGTACGCCGGGCGGATTGTAGGTGAAGGACGCCGGCGTCGGACCGGGCGTGCTGGACGCTGGCGGCGGCGCGGCCGAGGCGGGCGGTGGCGCGGCGCTGGCCGGAGCCGACGAACTTGAGGGCGCTGACGACGAGGCAGGCGCCGAAGACGACCCCGGCGCCGCGCCGGATGCAGGCGCGGAGCTCGATCCAGAGCCGCCGTCGGGGCTGCAGGCGGCGAGCAGCAGCAACGCCAGGGCGGTACAGGCGAGGCGAGCGCTCATGACGCGGTCCCCGGCATGATCACCATCAGCCGTCCGATTACGCCGCGGATGTAGGCGGAGCTGGTGCAGCGGGGGTCGGCGGCAGGCGAGGCGCACTCAAGCGAGATCGAATAGGAGGCGCCGAAGCGGTTGAAGCTGGCGCTGATGCCGGCCTCGGAGCCGTCGATGACAATGCCGTCGGCCGGGATGCGGCCGGCGAGGTTTCCGCCCGGCAACCCCTTGGCCGTTCCCGGCGCGATCGGGAAGGCGCGACCAGAGCCCATCAGCACGAAGGACATGCCGCTCGACTTGGAGCTGACCGTGTAGAACGGCCCGTTGGGGAAGATCCTGAGGTTCGCCGCGAGGTCCGGATCGCCGGGCAGAAGCACGGGGATCTGCACCGAGTTGATCGCCGCAGCATTGCCCGAGATGAACTTGGCGTTGAGGGTCCGGCCGCGCGTGTTCACCGCGCTGTTGGCGACCCGTCCGGCGGCGGCCCTGTCGATCGGCAGTGGCTGGGACTGCGCGGGACCGCCGCGCTGCGCGGCCACGGCCACGGGCGGCCGGGTTTGGGCCAAGGCGCCAGCCAGGAGGCCGATGAGGTTTCCTGAGCTGGATGGCTGCGACGCAGGTCGCGCCGGAGTGTTGGCCGCCGGCCGCGTCTGGGCGGACGCGCCGAGCGCGAGTCCCAACAGGCTCGCTGCCGCAATCTGCCAGGTTCCATGGCGTGGATGCATGGCCCCAATCCCCCGGAGCCATCCTGATCCAACACGACCAGGCTTACAACGAGAACGTTGGTCTCTAGGGCTTTGGAGCCGGCCCCGGCTCATCCTTGTTCACCCGCACCGCGAAGACCACGTGGGCGCCATCGGCGGGCTCGCCGTTGGAGAGCCAGGGGCTGAGCGCCACCGCCTCGGCGGTCTTCAGGGCCGCGGCGCCGAACCCCATGCCGGCAGGATCCTCCGAGGTCACTTGGCAGGAGGTCATCTTTCCCGCGGCGTTGGCGACACAATCGAGCACCGCGCGGCCGGTGGTCAGGCCCGCACGGGCCGCTTGGCCCGGAAATAGATCGGCGCTGGGAGCCCCGGCGCTGATCCAGTCCGGCTGATCGATGAGCCGGCGATCCTGGCGATGGCTCGGCGCGGTGAAATGAACGGCGAGATTGACCAGAACCATCCTCAGATCGACGTCGGGAGCGACGGCCGGATCGATGTGGAAGAGCGGTGTGAGAGAGCGGGCGGCGGCGGCGAAACCCTGGCCCTTCGGCTCCTCCGCGTCCGTCGTGCAGGCCGTCAGATCCCCGGCCTTGGTGAAATGGCAAGCCAAGACCACGTGGCCGAACGCCGTGTCGGTCTTCGCGCGCGCCGGATAGGCGACCGCTACTTGCTGCTCGGTCGGCGCCTTCGACCAGGGCGGACGGGCCGTGAGGTGATAGGCAGGGCCGCTCGGCTGCGTGTAGATTCGGCTGTTAGGGATGTGCGTGCCGGTCGGTGTGGGCGGCGGATCCTTGAGCGAGCGCCGGTTGCCCGGGCTCTCGAAGTTCACTGGGATGGTCACCCGGGAGGTGACGGGCTGGCCTTCGACGGTGGCGGGGCGGAACAGGAATTTCGGGGTCAAGGACATGGCGGCGCTGCCGAAACCCATGCCTGGGGGGTCTTCGGATATGACGGCGCAATCCTGGACCAAACCCTGGAGGTCGACCTCGCAGACGAGACGCACCTTGCCGCCCAGCTGCTGTCGCCAGGCTTCCGCGGGCCACATGCCGCGCAGGTCCTCTTCGCTCGGCGCCTTCAACCAGGCCGGATCGGTCTTATGTGACGGCTGAGCATTCGCCGGCATGGCGCAGGCCAGGGCCGCCGTAATCGCGGCCATCCTGAAGATAAGTCGCAAGCTGAACACGCCCAGACGCGCGGACGCTCCCCCAATTTCCCGCCACGAGTAAACGACGGGAAGGCGGGGGATGCAACGTCGGGTGGAGCGACGCGCCTAGAGCAGCGCGCCGTGGCAGTGCTTGAATTTCTTGCCGGAGCCGCAGGGGCACGGCGCGTTGCGCGGCACTTGCGACCAGCTGGCGGGATCGCCCGGATCGAAAGCGTGCTTCACCGGCGTTTTGCGCGGATTGCCCGGATGCCGCACCACCATGCCTTCCGGCAGCGGATCGGCTCCGGGAAGAACACCGGGGGGCAACATTCCCGGCGGCAGCGCGCCTTCCGGCGGCGCGTGCAGTTCCTGCGTCGCCACGGCGCTGCGGGCGATGATCTCTTCGAGGGACGGCATGCGGATCTCGGTATGCATCAGCGCGCGGGTGACGTCTTCCCGGATGCGGTCGAGCATCAGCTGGAAAAGCCCGAAAGCCTCGCGGCTATATTCGTTGAGCGGATCGCGCTGGCCGTAGCCGCGCAGATGGATGCCCTGCCGCAACTGGTCGAGCGCGAGGAGGTGATCCTTCCATGCCTGATCGAGCACGCCGAGCAAGGCGGCTTTCTCGGCGCGGCGCATCGAATCTTCCGTGACGAGCCGCAGCTTCGCCGCCACCTGCGCTTCGGATGCCTCCTTGATGCGCTGCTCGATCTCCTGTTCGGCGATGCCGTTTTCGCCCGCCCAGGCTTCCATCGGCAGGTCGAGCGCGAGGACGTCCTGCACGCGTTCCTTGAGCCCGGCGACATCCCACTGCTCCACGTAAGAATGCGGCGGGATCGCCTTCACCACCATGGCGTGGATCACTTCGTCGCGCAGGTCGCGGATGTTTTCTGCGACGTCGATCGCGCCCATGATGTCGCGGCGCTGCTCATAGATCACCTTGCGCTGCGCGTTCATCACATTGTCGAATTTGAGGAGGTTCTTGCGCATGTCGAAATTGCGCGCTTCCACTTTCTGCTGCGCTTTCGCAAGCGCCGTCGTGATCCACGGATGGGCGATTTTCTCGCCGTCGCGCAGGCCAAGCTTCGCTAAGATCTGCTGGGTCTGGTTATGCGCGCCGAAAATGCGCATGAGATCGTCCTGCAGCGACAGGAAGAAAATGGAAGCGCCGGGATCGCCCTGGCGGCCCGAGCGGCCGCGCAGCTGGTTGTCGATGCGGCGGCTTTCGTGGCGCTCGGTGCCGATCACGAAAAGCCCGCCCGCCGCGCGCACCTGCTCGCGCGCCGCCTCGATCTCGTTCCTGATTTTGGCGGTGCGTTCGATGCGTTCTGCTTCGTCGGTAATGTCTTTCAGTTCTTCGGCGAGGCGCATCTCGAAATTGCCGCCGAGCTGGATGTCGGTGCCGCGGCCCGCCATGTTGGTGGCGATCGTCACGGCGCCGGGGCGGCCCGCCTGCGCGATGATGGTGGCTTCCTGATCGTGGAAGCGCGCGTTCAGCACGTTATGCGGAATTTTGTTCTTCTTGAGGAGGGCCGCGAGGTCTTCCGACTTTTCAATCGAGACGGTGCCGACGAGGATGGGCTGGCCGCGCTTCACGCATTCCTCGATGAGCTTCAGGATGGCTTCGTATTTCTCCGCCATGGTGCCGTAGACTTCGTCGTTCATGTCGTTGCGGCTGACCGGCAGGTTGGTCGGAATTTCGACCACTTCGAGATTGTAAATCTCGGAAAATTCGGCGGCTTCCGTCAGCGCCGTGCCGGTCATGCCCGCGAGCTTCGGGTAGAGGCGGAAATAATTCTGGAAAGTGATCGAGGCGAGCGTCTGGTTCTCGCGCTGGATCTCGACATGCTCCTTGGCTTCCAGCGCCTGATGCAGCCCTTCCGAATAGCGGCGGCCTTCCATCATGCGGCCGGTGAACTCGTCGATGATGACGAGCTTGTCGTCTTTCACGATGTAATCGACGTCGCGGGCGAACAGCATATGCGCGCGCAGCGCCTGATTGACGTGATGGACGACCTGCACGTTCTGGGCATCGTAAAGCCCGCCTCCCGGTGCCAGCAGCCCGGCTTCGCCGAGCAGCACTTCCATTTTCTCGTTGCCGGCTTCTGTGAGCGAAACCGTGCGGTTTTTCTCGTCTTTTTCGTAATCGGCGGGTTCCAGCTTCGGCACCAGCGCATCGATTTTCATGTAAAGGTCGGAGGAATCCTCGGCGGGGCCGGAGATGATGAGGGGGGTACGCGCTTCGTCGATCAGGATGCTGTCGACTTCGTCGACGATGGCGAAATTGAAGGGGCGCTGCACGAGATCGCCGGTCGCGAATTTCATGTTGTCGCGCAGATAGTCGAAGCCGAATTCGTTGTTGGTGCCGTATGTGATGTCGCAGGCATAGGCTTCGCGGCGCTGGTCGTCGTCGAGGCCGTGGACGATGCAGCCGACGGTAAGGCCGAGGAAATTATAAATGCGGCCCATCCATGCGCTGTCGCGCTTGGCGAGATAATCGTTGACGGTGATGACATGCACGCCCTTGCCCGAAAGCGCGTTGAGATAGACCGGCAGCGTGGCGACGAGGGTCTTGCCTTCGCCGGTTTTCATTTCGGCGATCCTGCCTTCATGCAGCACCATGCCGCCGCGCAGCTGCACGTCGAACGGGCGCTGGCCAAGCACGCGCTTGGCCGCCTCGCGCACGGTCGCGAAGGCCTCCGGCAGCAGCGCATCGAGCTTTTCGCCCCTGGCGACGCGGGCCTGGAACTCCGCCGTCCTGGCTTTCAGCTCGGGATCGGTGAGCGCCTTGAATTGTGGCTCGAGAGCATTGACCTGCGCGACGTTTTTGTCCTGGGAGCGCAGGATGCGGTCGTTATGGGAGCCGAAGAACTTGCGGGCGAGTGAGCTAATCATCTGTTTCCTAAATCTCGTGATGCCGGGCTGCAAAGCCGGGTTTTCTGCGCTTCCGCTGCTCACGTACTGAAACGTACGCTGCGCTGCGGTTCTCGAAAACCCGTTTTTCGCCGCGGCCTGACGAGATTATCGACTGTTATTCGCACCTAGATGGCGATTTCGCGGCGGAAATGCAAGCCTTTCCCGGCGAGTAGCGGGCAAATAGAGCCCGCCCCAGGCCCCGCCCTTTCGCCGCAAGAATGCCGTATTTGAATGTTTTAGGTCCTCACTCTAGTACCCTTGCAGTTTACCCCGGGAGGCTTTAACTCTCGGAGGCAGCCCCGCCCCGTTTATCAACCAGAGGAACCCCCAGAGGAACCACATGTCGAAACCTATCCTGCTTTCCACAGTTCTCGGCGCAGCCCTCCTGCTCGGCATGAGCGCGCCCGTTTTCGCCGCCCCCGCTGCAGCGCCCGCATCCGCTCCTGCCGCCATGCCCGCCGGCGATCCGGTCGTCGCGCGCGTCAACGGCGAGGAGATCCACCGTTCGGAAATCATCAAGGAATTGCAGGCGATGGGCCCGCAGGCGCAGCAGATGCCGCCTTCGGTTCTCTATCCGCAGCTGCTGCAGAAAATGATCGCGACCAAGCTGGTTTCGGCCAAGGGTTATGCCGACCATCTGCAGAACGACCCGGAAGCGAAGGCGCAGCTGAAGACGGCGCAGGACCAGATCGTCGCCGAGATCTACGTTCACCGCGAAGTTCAGCCGAAGATCACCGACGCGAAGATCAAGGAGCGCTACGACACGCTGGCGGCGAAGTTCAAGCCGCAGGACGAAGTGCGCGCGCGCCACATTCTGGTGCCGACCGAGGCCGAAGCCAACGACATCATCGCGCAGCTCAAGGGCGGCGCCGATTTTGCCAAGCTCGCCGAGGAAAAATCGAAGGATACGGGTTCCGCCAAGAACGGCGGCGATCTCGGCTACTTCCCGCACGATGCGATGGTGAAGCCGTTCGCCGACGCCGCTTTCGCCATGAAGCCCGGCGAGATCAGCGACAAGCCGATCAAGACCGAATTCGGCTATCACGTCATCAAGGTCGAGGATAAGCGCAAATCCTCGCCGCCGCCGATCGCGGAAGTGAAGGACCAGATCGCCAACCAGCTCGGGCAGGATATGACCAACGATCTCGTCAAGGGCCTCGAAGCCAAGGCGAAGATCGAGAAGTACAATCTCGACGGCACGCCGATGAAGGCTACGGCCGCTTCCGCGCCCGACGCCAAGCAGCAATAAGAATACCGCTCCACGCGGTTTTTAAAGAAAGCCCGCCAGCAATGGCGGGCTTTTTTATTGGGCGCATTCGGTTAGAGCGTTTCTCAGTTGGATGGATCAACTCCCGGCTCGTCATGCCCGCGAAAGCGGGCTTGCTGCGCAGGCAGCAAGTGAGTTGAAGTCGCTCGATGCCTAACATCGAGCCCGTTTTCTTTTAAGGCATCAGGAAACAAACGGGACACCCGCTTGCGCGGGTGTGACGAAAATGGGAGGGTTCGATTCTATCTAAACAAAAAATGCTCTAGACTGCCGCCATGGCCTGCATCGATGTGACCATTCCCCCGCTCGCGAACAACCGCCCGCTTTTGCTGGTCGCCGCCGCCGCGCTGATCGATCAGGAGAAGCGCGTCCTTCTGGCGCAGCGCCCCGCGGGCAAGGCGATGGCGGGCCTCTGGGAATTCCCGGGCGGCAAGCTGCATGAGGGCGAGACGCCGGAACATGCGCTGGTGCGCGAACTGCATGAGGAGCTCGGGATCGAGACCTCGCCGGGCTGCCTATGGCCGCTCGCTTTCGCTTCGCATGCCTACGAGAAATTCCATCTGCTGATGCCGCTTTACGGCTGCCGCGTCTGGCAGGGCAGTCCTTCCTCGAAGGAAGGGCAGAAACTCGTTTGGGTGCGCAAGAATGAGTTGCGCAATTTCGAGATGCCGCCTGCCGACGTCAATCTCGTGCAGGCGCTCTGGGAAATCCTGTGATCAGAAGAAATCGCGCGCGAAGGCAAGCACGGCAACGAACAGCATGAAAAGGCCGCCGATAAAGGAATAATCGGCGCAGACCTCGTAGCGTGCCGCATGCTTTTCGGTGCGCATGGAAATGTAGGAAAGCATCGAGCTTGCCAGCAGCGCGCAGGCGGCGACCGCGGAAATTTCGTCGGCCCAGGTTTTATCGGCCGAGCCCGACAGCTTCAGCCCCGTAATGACGATGAAGCAGATGCCGAGCAGGTTGGTCGAGGCGTTGAGGATGTGGGGTTGCTTGCCGAAGATCATGCGGCGATTATAGCAGCGCTCCCGGAAAAGACAAAATACGGAAAGACAAAATAGGAAAAGACCGGGACGCTTAGGGATTGCTGGCGAGCAGCCTGTCGAGATGGGGTTTTGCGTTGGCTGAATCGCGGCGGATCGCCGTTCCCGCCTCGAGGCCGAGATCGGTCACGCGCTCATGCGGCCTTTCGCGGGAGGCTCTCCCCAGACATTCCATCGCCGCGTCCGTTTTCCCCTTGAGCAGCAGGACGACGCCGAGATAGCCGCGCGCCACGGGCCGCTCGCTGTCCTTCTGCATAAGCTGGCGGCAGGTCTCTTCGGCGGCATCGAGCTTGCCGGACTGGAAATTCAATTTGGCGCGGGCATAAAGGGCGGGAATGTAATTTGCGTTCTCCCGCAAAACCGCATTGATCATCTCGCGCGGCACCTCGAATTCGCGGCAGCAAATGAGGGTTTCCGCCTTGGCCGTGCGGACGAGCAGATTGCCGGGCTGGTTCGAATCGAGCAGGCAGTTCCATGCGGCGTGATGCTGCCGCATCTCGTTGTAGGTCTTGCTCATTTCGACGTAATAGACGCCGAATTGCGGATCGATATCGACCGCCCACTGGTGGCGCTGCAGCGATTCCGTATAGTGCCCGCGGCGGCGCAGGGTTTTGGCCAAACTATCGAGCACATCGGTGTCGCGCGGCGAGAACGCATGCGCTTCTTCGAGCAGGGGCAGCGCGCGCGCGAATTCCCCGCGCCCGATAAAGGAGCGGGCCTCCGCCATTTTTTCGACGATGAAGGGCCTTTGATCTTGGAGCATAATGTCTCCCGGCGTTTCTTTTAATGAGAAGCTTTTACGGCAACCGGGGCGCGCACGCAATGATGTGCGGCATTAACCTTAACGCGGCAACGAATCCAGCGCGCCCTGCAATATGTAAGCCGCCGCCGCCTTGTCGATCACGGCGTCGCGGCGCTTCCTGCTCATATCGTCCTCCACCATGAAGCGCTCGACCGCCGAGGAGGAGAGCCGCTCGTCCCAGAAGGCAATCGGGATGGATTGCAAAAATGGATCCCCGCCTGCGCGGGGATGGACGTTTTCTAAATTCGCGTTCCGCTCATTAAGAAAACGTTCCAGATTCCGGGCGAAGGCTTTCGCCGCCTGCGCCGAAGGGCCTTCCGAGCCATCCATGTTTTTCGGCAATCCTATCACGAGGCCGCCGACATTGCGCTCGGCGATAATCCGCAGGAGCGCCGCGGCATCGCCGGCGAATTTTTTGCGGGCGATCTGCGTCAGCGGCGAAGCCACCCTGAGGCCCGGATCGGAGATAGCGACGCCGATCACGGTGCTGCCGGGATCGAGGCCCAGGAGGCACGCGCCTTTTTTCAGGAGTTTCGGCAATTCGGACAGGTTGCAGACGGCCATGCCGCAATGATAGCTTCCTTGCCATTCCCGCGCCAGCCTGCGCCAATGGAAATTCAGGTTTTTAAGCATGACCAAAAAATCCTTCGCTTTCGTCGCGCTGATCGCCCTGCTGGCGGGAATGGCCGGGTCGTGGCTTGCGGGGCTCGCCGGGCATGCGTCCGGAGCCGCCGGGAATGAAAGCGCCTACGGGCGCGTCATGCGCACGCAGACCATGCGTTGCGGCTATGTGGTATGGACGCCGTTTCTTTTGAAAGATCCGAATACGGGGCAACTGTCGGGCATTTTCTACGACTATACCGAAGCGCTCGCCAAGGCCCTGCATCTGAAAGTCGAGTGGACGGAAGAAATGGGCTGGGCCGATTTTCCTTCCGCCCTCAATGCGGGCCGGATCGATGTCATGTGCGGCGGGTCGTGGCCGAATTCGGCGCGCGCCCGCGAGATCGATTTCGTGAAACCCATTCTTTACCAGCAGACTTTCGCATGGGTGCGGGAGGGCGACACGCGTTTCGACAACAACCTGGCATCCATCAATAATCCGGCTGTTCGCCTGATCTTCGTCGAAGGCACCACGCAGGCGGTGATTGCCGCCAACGATTTTCCCAACGCAACGAGCGTACCGCTGCCCGAGCTGACGAGCCTTGCCGACACGCTCGTAAGCCTTGCCGACGGCAAGGCCGATGTCGGGCTGGTCACTACCGAAGCCGGTTACCAATTTACCGTTAACAACCCCGGCAAAGTGCGCCGGATCGAACCTGCGACGCCGCTGCGGGTTTTCGGCAACGGGCTTGCCGTCGCCGGGGGCGAGGAGCGGCTGCGACGCATGCTGGACGTCGCGACGCAGGAAATGCTATCGAGCGGTCAGATCGATAAAATGATCGCGCCCTATGGCAAGGTCACTGAAACCTGGCTGCGGCCCACGCCGCCTTATATGAAGGAATGACATGTCCATCGACCAGAAAACCGTTGCCCGCATCGCCCATCTGGCGCGCGTCAAAATCCCGGAAGACGAGCAGAAGCAGGTGGCGAAAGACCTTAACGCCATCCTCGACTGGGTGGCGCAGCTCGACGAGGTGGACGTGGCCGGTATCCTCCCGCTCGCGAGCGTCAACGACGCCTCCTTGCGCTGGCGCGAGGACAAGGTGACGGACGGCGGCAAGACCGCCGATATCCTCGCCAACGCGCCCGCCAAAACCGCCGGTTTCTTCACCGTGCCGAAGGTGATCGAATAATGACGAAGCTCACCGATCTTTCCATCACGGAAGCCCTTGCCGGGTTGGACGCTAAAAAATTCTCGGCGGTTGAGTTGGTGGAAACCCATATCAAAGCGGTGGAAGCCGCGCGCTGCCTCAACGCCTTCATCACCGAAACGCCGGAGTTGGCCCGGAAGCAGGCCAAGGAATCCGACGCGCGCAGATCGGCTGGCAAAGCCGGGGCCATGGACGGCATCCCGCTCGCCATCAAGGATCTTTACTGCACCAAGGGCGTACGCACCACGGCGGCAAGCCATATTCTCGGCAATTTCACGCCGACTTACGAATCCACCGTCTCGCAGAAACTGTTCGATGCCGGATGCGTCATGCTCGGCAAAGTGAATATGGACGAGTTCGCGATGGGCTCCTCCGGCGGCAGCAGCTATTTCGGCCCCGCCATCAATCCCTGGTCGGGGAAGGAGCCCGACAAGGTGAACAGAAAACTGACGCCCGGCGGCTCATCGAGCGGCTCCTCGGCGGCGGTGGCATCGCACATCGCCATGGGCGCGACCGGCACCGATACCGGCGGCTCGATCCGCCAGCCGGCATCCGTCGCGGGCATCGTCGGCATCAAGCCTACCTACGGCAGATGTTCCCGCTGGGGCATCGTCGCTTTTGCATCCTCCCTCGACCAGGCAGGTCCGATGACGCGCACGGTATCCGATGCCGCGCTGATGCTGCGCACCATGGCCGGATATGATCCCAAGGATTCCACCTCTGTCGATCTCGCCGTGCCGGATTTTACGAAGGCCGTCGCCGCGGGCGTGAAGGGCATGAAGATCGGCATTCCGAAGGAATACCGGATCGAGGGCATCAATCCCGAGATCGACGCTCTGTGGCAGAAGGGTGCGCAGATGCTGCGCGACGCCGGCGCCGAGACCATCGATATCAGCCTGCCGCACACCAAATATGCGCTGCCGGTTTATTACATCATCGCGCCCGCGGAAGCCTCATCCAATCTCGCGCGCTATGACGGCGTGCGTTTCGGGTTGCGCGTGCCGGGCGAGAATTTGAACGGCATGTACGAGGCGACGCGCGGCGAAGGTTTCGGCAAGGAAGTGCGCCGCCGTATTTTGATGGGGACTTACGTTCTCTCGGCGGGCTATTACGACGCTTATTACCTCAAGGCGCAGAAAGTACGGCGGAAGATCAGGAACGATTTCGAGGAAGCCTTCAAGACGTGCGACGCCATCCTTGCGCCATCATCTCCCGGTACCGCCTTCGCGCTCGGCGAAAAGCAGGATGACCCGATCCAGATGTATCTCGAGGACGTGTTCACGGTGCCGCTCAACCTCGCAGGCCTTCCCGGCATTTCGGTGCCGGTGGGGCTCGCGCAGAACGGCTTGCCGCTCGGGCTCCAGCTGATCGGAAGGGCGTTTGACGAGGAAACGCTTTTCAAGGCGGCGGGCGCGCTCGAAAAAGCCGCCAATTTCAACGAAAAACCGCCTTATATGGCGGCTTAAAAAGAAGCGTCATGCCCGTGAAAACGGGAATCTAGCGCGAGCGGTAGCGAGCATAAGAGTGTCATACGGCCCGCAGACGCGGGCCTGCTGGATGCCCGTTTTCACGGGCATGACAATAAGATTCAAGGTTTCAACTTTTCCTTCATCAGGCTGGCAAGCTGGCTTGCCGTGAAGAAATCGACGAACTGCGCGCCTTCGTTGCCTTTTTTCGCCGTATGGAAATCCTTGTGCGCTTTCAGCACTTCGGGATCGAGCCATTTGTTGCGGCCGGGATTTTCCTTCATGCATTCGTCGAGCGTCATGCCCGCCATGTGCGGGCGGCGCACGAAATACCATTGCTGGTTGGTTTCGGTATAGACCTTGATCGGCGGCTGGGCCTCGGCGAGATGCTGCATGAGGAGGACTTCGGGGTTGAAGAGACAGGAGGCTGCGTACTCCGTCAGCCGGTCATAAAGCCGGTGGTAATAAAGGATGCTGGCGGGATCGCCGAGCGCGAAAATATCGGCGAGCAGTTTGTTCTCGTCCCACCACGGCGCGACGATGTTGTTTTGCCCGAGCTGCGGGAAAATGTAATTCACCGAATTGACGAAATGCAGGTCGGCCCGGCTGCGCAGGGCGAAATCATATTCCTGCGCATGCGGCGCGAACAGCTCGCCGACTTGCTTCCAGCTGTAATATTGGGAAGCGAGCCGCGAGGGCGCGTTGATATTGTCGGGCTTCACAACGGGATCGTGATCGAAGCCCGAGAAATCCTTTTGCGGCTCGAAACTATGCGCGACCGGCTTCGTCAGCCTGAGGATTTCGTCTTTTTCGGATGCCCCGACGGTGTCCCAGAAATGAAAGAACACCCCGACTTCGTTGGGCGCCAGCATGTTGATCTGGGTGAGCAACGAGGGCTGCCACTGGCGCGGCAGGCCCGAAAGAAGGAGCGCGATTTTCATTCCATGAAATTATCACCAGTGTCATTCCCGCGAAAGCGGGAATCCAGCCGCCGCGCGTCCGCGCGGCATATAACTATATCGCCGCAGACGCGGCTTAAGCTGGATCCCGGCTCGCGCCCGCCTTCGCTACGCTTCGGCTTGGCTTGGCCGGGATGACGGTAGCCCTTTTTCCCCTAGCCTCCGGCCCCCGGCCTCTCTATTCTGTTTTCCTCGAACAACGGAGCGTTTTATGGCCACAGCGCAGGCAGGCATCGTGCAGGGAAATACCGGCGAATGGGAGATGGTGATCGGGCTCGAAGTGCATGCCCAGGTGACATCCGACGCCAAGCTTTTCTCCGGCGCGGCTACCAAGTTCGGCGCCGAGCCCAACTCGCAGGTGAGCCTGGTCGACGCCGCTTTCCCCGGCATGCTGCCCGTCATCAACGGCAAATGCGTCGAGCAGGCGGTGCGTACCGGTTTGGGATTGCAGGCCGAGATCAACTTTAATTCCGTATTCGACCGTAAAAATTATTTCTACGCCGACCTGCCCGCCGGATACCAGATCAGCCAGTTCAAGCAGCCCATCGTCGGCAAGGGCGAGATTCTGCTCGACATGCCGGACGGCTCCACGCGTACCATCGGCATCACGCGCCTGCATCTCGAACAGGATGCGGGCAAGAGCATGCACGACCAGAGCCCGAGTGAGACCTATGTGGATTTGAACCGCGCGGGCGTCGCCCTGATGGAAATCGTCTCGGAACCCGACATGCGCTCGGGCGAGGAGGCCGGAGCCTACCTTAAAAAGCTGCGCGCGATCATGCGTTACCTAGGTACTTGCGACGGCAATATGGAAGAAGGCTCGATGCGGTGCGACGTGAACCTCTCGATGCGCCGCGTCGGCGACACCAAGTTAGGCACGCGCTGCGAGATCAAGAACGTGAACTCGATCCGCTTCGTGCAGCAGGCTATTGAATATGAGTCCCGCCGCCAGGTGGAAGTGCTGGAAGCGGGCGAGGCGATCAAGCAGGAAACGCGGCTCTGGGACACTTCGAAGGGCGAGACGCGCAGCATGCGCTCGAAGGAAGAAGCCCATGATTACCGCTATTTCCCCGATCCCGACCTTTTGCCGCTGAAGCTCGAAGAGGCATTCGTCGAGACCATCAAAAAGTCGCTGCCGGAACTGCCCGACCAGAAAAAAGCGCGCTTTATTTCGGATTACGGCCTTACGCCTTACGACGCTTCCGTGCTTGTGGCGGAAAAAGCCTCGGCGGAATTTTTCGAGAAGGTCGCCAAGGGGCGCGACGGCAAGCTGGCCGCCAACTGGGTGACCGGCGAATTTTTCGGCTCGCTCAACCGCATGGGCAAAACCATCGAGACGAGCCCCATTACGGCGGACGCCCTCGGCGGCCTCGTCGATCTCATCGCCGACGCGACGATTTCGAACCGCATAGCGAAGGAAGTCTTCGAGGAGATGCTGGCGAGCGGCAAGCCCGCTGCGCAGATCGTCGAGGAAAAGGGCCTCCGGCAGGTGAGCGACAGCGGCGCCATCGAGAAGGCGATCGACGAGATTTTGAAGGCCAATGAGGGCAAGGTGGCCGAATATAAATCCGGCAAGGACAAGCTGTTCGGCTTCTTCGTGGGGCAGGTGATGAAAGCGACAGGCGGCAAGGCCAATCCCGCGCTGCTCAATGAACTTCTGAAGAAAAAATTATCTTCCTAAATTTAAAACGCCATCAATTTAAAATGTCATCCCCGCGAAAGCGGGGACCTAGTCGGACTTTCCATTATGATATTTCTCTCCAAGGCCGTTAGTTCGGGGTTTGCCGCCTTGTCTACCGACAGTTTTTGCCGATAGACCTACTGGGCCCCCGCCTTCGCGGGGGTGACGGTTAAGGGGGCGCCGGGGTGACGAATTTTGTTGGAGTGTTTTCTTATCTCCCGCCCCGATATCCGTTCGTCACCCGCGCAAGCTGGCCGTTGCACGAGGAACTGACGCGGCGATATTCCTCGATCGTGTCCACGCCCTGCTGGCGGCGGCTGTTTTCCTCGACCATCGGCTGGAAATTGCGCGTGACGATATCCTGAAGCGCGGCGTTCAGCCGCGCCACCGCGCCGTCGGGATCGCCGCCGCTATAGAAGCCGTTGGCGTCGAGATAGCCCTGCACATTGGCCGTTATCACCGGCACATACTGGGCCAGCACGTCGCGGTTCACCGCCACATGCTTCATCTCGTGCCCCATCACCTCGTTGAAGCCGCAGGTGCCCTGCTGCACTTCCTGCGGGATATAGATCACCACGTTTTTGTAGCCGACGGAGATATCGGCCTCCTTCACCTTCACGCAGGAGCGGCCGTCCGCGAGTTTCAGGATGCGCACCGGCATGTCGATATGCATGAGCGGCTGGTACTGGGTGAGGCCGAGCGTGAGGCCCTTATGGGGGCTGTGCATCGCGCGGGCGGGATCGTGCGCGATCGCCTGAATCTGGCCGAGGCCGAGGGTGAAATCCATGGCCGGGTTGTCGAACAGCGGGGTAACGCGCACGGGAATGCGCGTATAGCCGTCGCAGACGCTGTAATCGACCTCGGCGAAAGCGGGGCATGAAAGAAACAGAAAAGCCGCTGCGAGCAGCGGCGGGAAAAGGCGGGAAATTTTTGCGATGGAAAGCACGGGAAACTTTACCCCTCATGTGCCTGCTGCCGCAAGGGGAGGGATAGCCCCTGCGGCAGTTCCAAGGAGAATCAGGCGCTTTCGGACTCCATTCCGGACTCGAGCAGCATGTCGGCGACCTTCCGGCGGCGGCCGCGGCGCGGAATGTCGGCAAAATTCCTGAGAACGCCGTCCTCGATGCCGTTGATGTTCTGCAGCTCGGCGAGCGCTTTCTTCAGCGCGATCTTTTCGCGCAGATCGTCGCGGTCGCCCACGGTCATGATGGACAGCTTGTTCTCGATCAGGTCGCTGAGCGCGGTGAACGATTCTTTCGATAAACTCATAG
>Ga0265314_10003393_pt1 | contig 15435 bp, 14 predicted proteins | sample 4126metaG_FD_203106 | JGI IMG/M metagenome (GOLD analysis project Ga0265314, IMG submission 203106) | Rhizosphere microbial communities from Carex aquatilis grown in University of Washington, Seatle, WA, United States - 4-1-26 metaG | ecosystem: Host-associated > Plants > Roots > Rhizosphere >... | reverse complement strand
CGGCACCAGGCCGAGCGACAACTCGCCGGCATGCAGCGAGATCTTCACTTTGGGGTAGCGCGCGTGGAAGGCCTGGAACAGGCGCATCTGCACTTCGAAATCGCGAAGCGCCACCGGATCGTCTTCAGGCGCCACCAGATTAACCCCGACGAAGCGGGGATCGGCTTCGCACAGAGCAAATCCAAGCGCGATCTGCGCTGCTACTTGGTTGAGCGGCAAGGTGCGCAGCACGAAGAAGAGATATCGCACCTGTAAGGCGCAGGCCGGTTCCGCTTGCGGCGTGCCGCATCCGAGCACTGTCCGCATTCTCTTCTCGGCGGCGTCGAATTCGGCGCGCGCCCCGGCGACCGCTTCCGGCGGTGTCGTCGGAACGACCATGGCGTTCAATTCGCCCGCCTTGGCCTCGGGCGATGGCTTGCCCAGGATGCCGGGTGCGAATGCGGCCGAGGGATCGGCGATCTGTTCGATGTACCGCACATTATCGCGCGCCGCGATCCGCCGCGTCGCCGCCATCATGTCGCCCAGATGCGCCGCCGCCACCGCGCCGAAGCGGGCGAAGGTCGCGAAGGTGTGGTCGTGGCCGGACGCCTCGCCCGTGCCGCCGCCCGGATACCAGTTGCGCATCGACAGCGCGTCGATCGTCTCCTGGTAGAATTTCGGATCGCGGCTGACGAGGCCCTTCGCCGGCACCGCATCGGCCGCGCAGGGCGGTGGCGTGATCATGCGCGTGGCGCGCGCGATGCAATCGCCGTCCTCGCTCGCCCATTTCAGATAGTCCTCGGCATAGACCGAGCCGTCGAGATGATTGTGCAGGTCGCCGCCCTTCGGCATCGGCTGCAGCAGCACGCGCAGCGCGGGCGGCGAGGCGGCATAGCGCGCGATGACCGCCGCGACGCGATCCTCGCGCGAGAGTGGTGCGGCGGCGACCGAGAGTGCCGCGAACGCAAGGACGAGGCTAAGCTGAAGTCTGCCCATAGGTCTGCCGCATCCTCTCTTCGGAATAGAGACCGGCGAGAATGGGCGGATATTTGGCCGCTCCGCAACCCGGCAGGCAGGCGATCTGCGCATCCGAATTGGGCCCGGTGAACAGCACGATGGACAGCCGGCGCGTGCTGGTCTTCCTCCCCTGCGCGCGCGGCAGCGCGCTGGCGGGGGAGGTGTCCGTAGCACCGTCAGGTGCGAAGGACGGAGGGGGATTATTGACTCGATGCACGTTCGAGACCCAGCGGTCATTGGTCCAGCGCTGGATGAGATCGCCGGCGTTGATGACGAGCGTGCCCGGCACCGCCGGCACGTCGATCCACTCCGTGCCGCTCCTCACCTGAAGCCCGCCCGGCGCCGCATCCTGGCGCAGGATCGTGAAGCCCGAGAAATCGGTGTGCGGGCCATAGCGCAGCGCATGCGCCGCGGGCGCATCGGGCTGATCGGGATACAGCACGCAGCGCAGATTCAATTCCATCTTGTCGAAGAACGGCGCGAAATAGTCCTCTGGAAGATCGAGCGCCGCCGCGCTCAGCCGCATCAGGTCCAGCGCGAGCCGCCGCCCCGCCGCGATATAGGCCTCGACCGTTTCGCGAAAGCCCGGCATGTCATCCGGCCACAGATTGGCGCGATAGAGTCGCGCATCCAGCGCGTTGTCCGGCGCCTTGGCGTCGAAGCGCGGATTGGCGAAGGTGAGCGACTCGCAGAGATCGGGCTTCGCGTCGGGATCGCGTCCGCTGCCGACGATCTCGCTTCGCAGCGGCAGATAGCCCTGGCCGCGCCCGCGCTCGGCAAAGCTCAGCCGCATCTTCTCGTCCAGCGGCCGCGCGAAGAAGGCCTGCGCGTGCTCGTAGATGCCGTCCGAGAGTTCCTCGGAAATCCCATGCCCGCCGATCAGCGCGAACCCCGTGTTGCGCATTGCCGCGTTCCACTGCGAAGCGACGGTCGCGCGGCCGTCGCTCAAAGCAAACGGCGCGATATCGATGACGGGGATTTGCAACGCGCTACTCGCCTGCCGCCCGCTTCGGGGCCGGTGCGCCGCTCAGGACTTCCTTCACTTTCGCCGCGAGCTGCTTCAGGCCGAAGGGCTTGGGCAGGAAGTGCAGGTCTTCGGCCTTCTCGTCGTTGCGGCGGAAGGCTTCTTCGGCGTAGCCGCTCATGAAGATCACTGCCATCTCCGGCTTGATCCTTTTCACCGCGCGCACCAGCGTCGGCCCGTCCATGTTGGGCATCACCACATCTGTAATAAGCAGGTGAATCGGCTCCTTGGCGGATTTCACGATCTCCAGCGCCTCTTCGCCGCCGCTCGCCTCCAGCACGCTGTAGCCGCGCATCTTGAGCGCGCGGGCCGCGAAGCTGCGCACCGCCTCTTCGTCCTCGACCAGGAGGATCGTGTCCTGACCCGTCACGTCGCGCGGGCCGGCGCGTTCCGGCTCGGCAGTGACGGCGGCGTTGGCGTCGATGCGGTGGCGCGGCAGGTAGATGCGGAAGGTCGTGCCCTTGCCGATCTCGGAGTCGACCATGATGAAGCCGCCCGTCTGCTTGACGATGCCGTAGACGGTGGCGAGTCCCAGTCCCGTGCCCTGGCCCACGGGCTTGGTCGTGAAGAACGGATCGAAGATCTTGCCCAGATGCTCTTTCGCGATGCCGGTGCCGTTGTCGGCGACTTCGATGCGGACATAGTCGCCCGGCGGCATCACGCCGGTGCCGAACGCGACCGGCGCGGTGATCGCCTCGTTCGCGGTGCGGATCGTCACCGTGCCGCCCTTGGGCATGGCGTCTCGCGCATTGACGACGAGATTGATGATCGCGTTGGAAAGCTGCGCCTCGTCGGCATGGATCGGCCACACGTCCTGGCCATGCTCGAGCTTCAGATCCACGCCCTCGCGCAGCAGGCGCCGCAGCATCAGCGCCAGCTCGCCGACCACGTCGCGCACCGCCAGGACGTGCGGCTGCATCGTCTGCTTGCGCGAGAAGGCGAGAAGCTGGCCCACCAGCGTGGCGGCGCGCAGCGCGTTCTGGTGGATCTCGTTGATCTCCTTGAACGACGGATCGCCCGCCTGGTGCCGCATCAGCAGGAATTCGGAATTGCCGATGATGACGGTGAGCAGATTGTTGAAGTCATGCGCCACACCGCCGGCGAGCTGGCCGACCGCCTGCATCTTCTGGCTCTGCGCGAATTTGGTCTCGAGCGCCTTCTGCTCCGACACGTCGACGAGATAGAGGATCGCGCGCCCGCCGCTGATCGGGCTGGCGAACAGCTCGGCCGTGCGCTCGTCGATGCCCGCGGCGCGCAGTTCGGCGCTGGCGACGTTGTGCATGCCCTGTGCCGCCTGCGAGATCAGCTCCACGATGCGCGCGCGATCCGCGGTCTCGACCAGCTCGCCGGCCGGCCGGCCCGCCAGCGCGCCCGAGACGCCGAAGAATTTCGCGAAGGCCGGATTGGCGTCGACGATTCTGCCGTCGCTGCCGGCAAAAGCGACGCCGACCGGCGCGTCGCGGAAGATGTCCCCCAGCGCCGGCGGCGCTGCGACCGGCGCCGGTCCGGCGGCCACCGCCTTGGCGGGCGCCGCCTGCACCGCCGGGCTCGACAGGCGCGGCGTGAACCACCACGCGGTCTGACCGTTCGACAGCGGCCGCACCGCGGCGACGAGTTCGATGCCCGGACCCACCGCGAAGGACTCCTCGCGTGGCACGCCCTCGGCGGCGCCGCGCGTCAGGCGATAGAGCACGGCGGAAGACGGCTCGCCGGCCAGCGCCAGTTCGGGCGGTGGCGCGGCCTCGCCCTCCTTGGCGCCCGACATGCGGCGATAGACGTCGTTGCAGTCGACCACCGCGCCGTCCGTCGCCGTGATCGCCCAAGCGATGTTCGCGCGCGCCGCGGCCTCGGCGACGCGCCTTGCGTCTGCGGCAGAGACCTTGTCCTTGGGCCAGACGGCGAAGAGGAACAGGCTGGCCACCGCGCCGATCGCCGCCAGCAGCATCACGCCGGCCCAGCCGACCGCGTTCGGGGTGGCGACCGCGAGGCCCGCCGAGCCCAGCGCCAGGAACACAAAGCCCAGCGCCGCCCAGCGCCAGGCGCCGGCCGGTATGCCCAGACTGCTGCTGAAAACGCGGGTCGCCATCATGATTCGTGCCCCTCCAAGGTAGGCTTTTTTCCAGCCCGGACCTAATGGGTAGTCTTCCGTAAGGGGTCCTCGCGTTGCATTGAGAAATGCCAATGGATAGCCTTCTGGTATCGTTACCAATAACAGGCGGGCGGACGCGTTGAGAGGGTTAGGGATCGCGCTGTTGGCCGCTGTCACGGTTGCGCATGCGACGCTGGCGTCTCCGCAGGGACCGGCCGGGCGGCAAAGCGCTTCCCATCACGCGATCCGGCCGCCGCATGCGGGGTCCCGAAGTGTCGCGCATGCGGCTCCGCCCGCGCAGCGCGCCGAACTCAGATGGACCGGTTCCTGGGCCGCGGCGCAGCAGCTTCCGGAAGTCTCCAACCAACTCCCGCCCGAGGCACTGCAGAACACGACCCTGCGCCAGACCGTGCATCTGTCGACCGGCGGCACGACCATCCGTGTACGGATTTCCAACGCCTATGGCGCAGCGCCGATGCACCTGACCGCGGTGCATGTCGCCCGGCCGATGCCCGGCCTGCTCGGCGTTGTCGTGCCGGAGACAGACGTCCCGCTCACTTTCGGCGGCCATGGCGATGTGACGATCCCCGCCGGCGCCGACGTGTTCTCCGACCCGCTCGCCTATCCCGTGGCGCCGCTGTCGGACCTGACGATCTCGCTGCATTACGACGCGCTGCTCAGCCAGCCGACCGGCCATCCCGGCGCGCGCGCCGCGACCTTCATCGTGCCCGGCAATCAGATCGCGGCCGCGTCGCCCGCGCCCTATACGATGCTGGAGCACTGGTATTTCATCGCCGCGGTGGAGGTTCAGGGCCCGCAGGCGCACAGCGCCGTCGTCGCGCTCGGCGATTCCATCACCGATGGGCGCGGCTCGGTGCCCAACGCCAATAATCGCTGGCCCGACGATCTGGCGCGCCGGCTGGCAGCCGATCCCGCGACGCGCGACATCGGCGTGCTCAACATGGGCACCGGCGGCAACCGGGTGTTGCTCGACGGGCTCGGCCCCAGCGCGCTGGCGCGGTTCGATCACGACGTGCTGAGCCAGGACGGGGTGCGCTGGCTGATCCTGTTCGAAGGCGTCAACGATCTGGGCACGCTGACGCGCGAGGCGCCCGCGACCTCGGCCGAGCATGAGGCGCTGGTGGCGCGGCTTCTCGTCGGCTACGCGCAGATCGTGCAGCGGGCGCACGACCACGGCATCAAGGTGATGGTGGCTACCGTCACGCCGTTCATGGGCTTTGCCTATTACCATCCGACGGCGGAGAACGAGGCCGATCGCCAGGCGCTCAACGCCTGGCTGCGCGCGCCCGGCCATGCCGATGCGCTGGTCGATTTCGACGCGATGGTGCGCGATCCGGCGGCGCCGGACCATCTGCTCCCGGCCTATGACGTCGGCGATCACATCCATCCGTCGGTGGAGGGCTATCGCGTCCTGGCGGACATGATCCCGCTGTCCTTCTTCGCGCCGGCCAAGCCGGCCGCGGCCCATCGCCATCCGGGAAGACGCAAATGAAGAGGCTGCTGCTCGCCGCAACGCTCGCTTTGTTCGCGGCGCCGGCCACGGCGCCCGCCGCGTCGCCGGTCCTGCCGCCGATGAAGATCGCGATCACCTTCGACGATCTGCCTTCGCATGCGCGATTGCCGCCCGATACCACGCGGGTGGAGATCGCGAGCAGGATCATCGCCGCGCTCAAGGACGCGCACACCCCGCCGGTCTATGGCTTCGTCAACGGCCTGCGTCTGGTCGACGATCCGCCCTCTGCGCCGGTGCTGGCGCTGTGGCGCGACGCCGGTTTTCCCCTCGGCAATCACACCTATTCGCATATGAGCCTGAGCGCCAACCCGCTCGACGCCTGGAGCGCCGACACGGTGAAGGGCGAAGATGCCATCGCGCCCCTGATGACCGGGGAGGACTGGCACTGGCTGCGCTATCCCTATCTCGCCGAGGGCGAGACGCTGATGAAGCATCTGGGCGGGCGCGCCTTCCTCGCCGCCAAGGGCTACCGCATCGCTGCGGTGACGATGAGCTTCGACGACTATCTGTGGAACGATCCCTATGCGCGCTGCATCGCCAAGCATGACGAGGCGACGATCGCCACGATGGAGACGGCCTATCTCGCCGCGGCGGAGGCAAGCCTCGCCTACTATCACGATCTGTCGATGCAGCTTTACGGCCGCGACATTCCCTATGTGCTGCTGATGCATCTGGGCGCCTTCGATGCGCGGATGCTGCCGCGTCTGCTGGCGCTCTATGCCGCGAAGGGCGTCGCCTTCGTGGCGCTGGACGAGGCCGAGAGCGATCCGTTCTACGCCGCCCAGATCGATCCGCGCCTGCCGCCGACGCCGGCCAGCCTGGAGCAGGCAATGCTCGCGCGCGGCGTGAATTTCACCCCGCGCAATGTGCAAGTCCTGCCCTTCGACAGGCTGTGCCGCTAGCGCGGTTGGCGCGCCGCTACCGTCCCGCCTTCATCTTGCCGGTGAGGCGATAGACATAGCCGATCACCTGCGCCACGGCCTTGAAGTGCTCGGCCGGGACCTGCTCGTCGACCTCTACGGTCGCGTGCAGCGCGCGCGCGAGCGGCGGGTTCTCGACGATCGGGATCTCGTGCGCCTGCGCCACTTCGCGGATCTTGAGCGCCAGCGCGTCGACGCCCTTCGCCACGCAGATCGGCGCCGCCATCTTGCCCTGCTCGTATTTCAGCGCGACGGCGTAGTGCGTCGGATTGGTGATGATCACGGTCGCTTCCGGCACCGAGGCGATCATGCGCTTCTTGGCGCGCTCGTTGCGGATCTGGCGGATCTTCGCCTTGATCTGCGGATCGCCCTCATTCTGGCGGAATTCTTCCTTGATCTCCTGCTTGGACATCTTGTTGCGCTGCGTGAAGCGGTAGCGCTGCATCACATAATCGGCGACGGCGATCACGGCGAGCGCGGCCAGCGCCGCCATCAGCACCTTGTAGAGCAGATGGCTCATGTCGCCAGCCACTGCGAAGGGCGACTGGTCCATCACCGATTGCAGCATGGTGCGTTCCGGCCAGATCTGCGTCCACACCGCGAAGCCGACCACGCCGATCTTGAGCAGGCCCTTGACGAGGTTCATCAGCCCTTCGACGCCGAACATGCGCTTGAGGGCGGCGAAGATGTTGAGCTTGGAGAAATCCGGCTTGATCTTCTCCAGCGTGAAGCTCGGCCGCGCCTGCAGCACATGGCCTGCCAAGGCGGCGACGATCATCACGCCGAAGATCGGCCCCAGGATGGTGCCCAGGGTCATCACCACATGGCGCATCAGCGCCATGATGTCGGCGGAGGTCGAAACGCCGATGCGGTCCGGCTGCTCCAGGAACATGCGCAGCGCCATCGTCATCGACTTCGCGGTCGACGCGCCGAACATCAGAATCGCGAAGGTGCCGCCCAGCAGCAGCACGAAGGCGGATACCTCCGGCGATTTGACGATGTCGCCGTGGTCGCGCGCCTCGTCCAGCCTTTTCTGTGTCGGCTGTTCGGTCTGCTGCGAGGAGTCGCGCTCGTCGGCCATCGGTTACAGGAACTGCGCCATCTGCGCCGCGTAGAAATTCAGGAACAGCGTCATCATCGAGCCGAGCAGAAGCGCCAGCAGCACGAAGCCGAACATGATGTTGATCGGCATGGCGACGAAGAACACCTGAAGCTGCGGCATCAGCCGCGCCAGGATGCCGAGCGCGGCATAGAGCGCGAAGCCGAACACCAGGAAAGGCGCCGCAAGCTGGAACCCCAGGATGAAGGACGCGGTCACGAGGCGCAGCGTCAACTCCGCCATGTCGCCGGTCGGCAGCGCCGCGCCCGGCGGGATCATCTTGTAGCTGCCGGCGATGGCGCCGATCGCCAGATGGTGCAGGTCGGTCGAGAAGATCAGCACGGCGCCCAGCAGCGAGAAGAAATTTCCGATCACCGCGCCCTGCTCGTGCTGCGTCGGATCGACGGTCTGGGCATAGGCGAGGCCGGTCTGCGTCGCGATCAGCATGCCGGCGGTCTGCAGCGCGCTCATGATGATCTGTGCCATGCCGCCGATCAGGATGCCGGCCGTCGCTTCCTGCGCGATGAGAAGGCCCAGCTGCAGCGTGTTGCTCGGCATCACCGCCGGGTAGTGGCTCTGGACCACCGGCGTCATCGCCACCGTGACCGCCAGCGCCAGCACCAGGCGCACGCGCGACGGGATTCCGCCCTGACCCAGCGCCGGCAACAGCATCATCATCGTACCCGTCCGCGCGAAGACGAGCAGATAAGTCAGGATGGCGCCGGAAAGATCGGGAAGGTGGATATGCACGGCTAATACGCCGCGATGCGCTGCGCGATATCGACCATCAATCCGTTCATCGCCGCGCCGGCAAAGGGCAGGGTGATCAGCAGCACCACGAAGATCGCCACGATCTTCGGCACGAAGACCAGGGTCATTTCCTGGATCTGCGTCAGGGCCTGGAGCAATCCGATGCCGAGGCCGACCACGAGGGCCGTCAGCATGGCCGGCGTGATCACTTCGAGGAGGACGAGGATGGAGGACCGTGCGAAGTCGATAGTGTCAGAGGCATTCATGGTGTGATTCCGGGTCCCGTCTCAGATCGGCATGTTCATGATGGACTGGTAGGCCTGCACGACCTTGTCGCGCACCGCCACCACGGTATCGAGCGTGATTTCCGCCTGGTTCACCGCGTTGACGACATCGACGACATTGGCCTGGCCGGCGACCTGGCGTGCCGCCATGGTCTCGCCCTGCTTCATCGTGCCGATGCCGTCCTTCAACGCGCCCTGCAGGAAGCTGGAGAAATCGCCCGCGCCGGCGCCGATCGCGCCCGACGTGGTTGCGCCGCCGGCGGCACCGGCACCGCCGATATTGGCGACGGCCTGGTAGGCGGCGGCCGCGGCAGCGGGAAGAACAGCCATGGTTTACTCCTTTGACTGGATCCCCGCCTTCGCGGGGGTTGGCGCGACAGCGACAACGCTGCGCGTCATTTCAGAAGATCGACGGTGCGCGACAGCATCGTCTTGGATGCGTCCATCACCGTCAGGTCGGCCTCGTAGGATCGCTGCGCCTCGCGCATGTCCATGATTTCGACCAGCGCGTTGACGTTCGGCAGTTTGACATAGCCCTTGGCGTCGGCGTTCGGATTGCCCGGATCGTAGCGCGTGGTGAAATCCGACATGTCGGTGGCGGGTTTTCCCGGCGTCACCAGATTGGCGTTCAGCTCGCGGTCGAATTCGCTGTTCACCGTCGCGATCTTGCGGCGATAGGGATCGCCGCCCGGCGTCGTCGAGGTCGAATTGGCGTTGGCGATGTTCTCCGCGATGATCTTCATGCGGTCGGACTGCGTGCGCATGCCCGACGCGGCGACGATGAGGGAGGTGGTGAAGTCCATGATGCTCTCCTTCAGTGGCCGATAGCGGTCTTCATCATGTTGATGGTCTTGGCGTAGAGATTGCTCGCGGCCTGGAATTCGGCCTGGGTATCGGCGACGCGGATCATCTCCTGCTCCAGCGAAACGGTGTTGCCGGAGGGATTGGCCTCGCTGTCGGGCGAGCTGAAGTCGTCGTAGTTGGTGCCGCCCGGCCTGGTGAGCGAGATGTGGCGCGGATCGGTCGTCGCCATGCCGCCCTGGAACTGCGACGGCGTGGTGGAATCCTTCAGGATGTCCTCGAAATTGACGGGCTTGAGATCCTTGGCGGTGTAGCCGGGGGTGTCGGCATTGGCGACGTTTTGCGCCAGCACGTTCTGGCGCGCGCTCAGCCAGCTCATGCGCTCCTTCAGCATCGCCATCAGCGGCATGTCCGAGATGTTGAGTGCCATCCGTTCTTCTCCGTATACGGAAAATTAGCCTTAACGGAACCGAGGATGCCCGCGATCGATTAATCGCCGCTTAACGCAAGTGGAAATACCTGCCCGGCAAATTCGGCGCGTTTTTAACGCGCGATTAAGGTTGACGAAGTTTGATGTGCGTATGGATATGCTCGATTTCGCGCGCTACATCGGCGCCCTTCTCCTGGTGCTGGGCCTGGTCGGCGCCGCCGGCCTCGCCGCGCGCCGCTTCGGCCTGGGCTCGTTCGTCAAGCCGGCCGCCGCGCGCCGCCTCGCCGTCGTCGAGACGCTGATGATCGGGCCGCGCCAGCGTCTCTTCATCGTGCGCCGGGACAATGTGGAGCATGTCGTGCTCTGCGGCCCCGAAGGCACCAGCGTCATCGAATCCGGAATCCCCGCGCAGGCCATGCCGATCACGGCCGCGCTGATGACCGCGGAGGCCCATTCGTGAAGCGCCGTGCCCTCGTCCTCATCGCCGTCCTGCTGGCCACGCTGCTGCTGCCGCACGCCGCCTACGCCGCGTCGCCGGCCGCGGCCGCCGCGGTCTCGACCGCCAGCGGCGCAACGGCCACCGCCGGCACCGGGCTCAACATCGATTTGTCGGGCGGCGGGCTCTTCACCGACAAGATGATGCAGATCATCGCGCTGATCACGGTCCTGTCGATCGCGCCCTCGATCCTGATCATGATGACGAGCTTCACCCGCATGGTGGTGGTGCTGTCGCTGCTGCGCACCGCGATGGGCCTGCAACAGAGCCCGCCCAACAGCGTGATCGTCTCGCTGGCGATGTTCCTGACGCTGTTCGTGATGACGCCGACGCTGAAGGACGCCTACAATCAGGGCATTGTCCCGCTGACGCAGAACAAGATCACCACCGAGCAGGCTTTCGACCGCGCCGGCGCGCCGATGAAGAAGTTCATGCTGGCGCACACGCGCCAGGCGGATCTCAAGCTCTTCCTCGACATGAGCAACGCCAAGGCGCCGGCCCGGCCGGAAGACGTCGCGCTCTCCACCATCGCGCCGGCCTTCATGCTCAGCGAGCTCAAGCGCGCCTTCGAGATCGGCTTCCTCATCTTCGTGCCGTTCCTCATCATCGACATGGCAGTCGCCTCGATCCTGATGAGCATGGGCATGATGATGCTGCCGCCGGTGATCATCTCTTTGCCGTTCAAGCTGATCTTCTTCGTCCTGGTGGACGGCTGGCGCCTCGTCGCGGGCTCGCTGGTGGAGAGCTATCTCCACGCGCCCCCGCCGAGCTAGCTATTTCTCTTCATCGAGCTGCTTCTGCATTTGCTCCGCAACGACGCCAAGCCGGGTCCGATAGTTCTGCTGTAAGCTCTTGAGCACGACGCCCTCTGGCTGGCTGTATGCGGGAGATTTGATATCGACCAGCGGCTGTTGCCGGTCGTCTCGGTATGCCTCAAACTGGGCCTCCTTATTTTTTCGGCGTCCGCGTTGAAAGAGCTCCTGATAGCGGCGGGGCGTAACTCCATAGAAGTGGTGGAATTCAACGGCAGGAAAACGGGCGTACTGACCCCGATCATGCCCTTCGATTTGTGCGGCGTCGCTGTGCAGCTGCGCTGTCAGACTTTTGGGGTATGGTTCCAAGAATACAACTTTAGAAATACCAGCGGCGATTATGTGCTTAGCACAGATGTGGCAAGGAAATGTCGTACAGTACAGAACTGCACCTTGTAACGCTCTGCCTAGTCGCGCAGCGTCACAGATGGCATTCATTTCGCCGTGAATGACGCGGGCATATTCCAGCGCATCCATCAACTGGGAATCGCGAACACCCTTGTCCTTCAATACTTCATCGACGTTTTTCGGATTGCCAACGGCACGGAGAATCTCGGAAAGAATTTCTCTTTTTCTGATTTCGTTCGAATCTTCGCCCCGTTTGAAATCACGATCGTCAAACTCGCCATCTGCCCAATATGTCCCGCCTTCTGCCTTGGGAACCTCGTTGGCACCAAGCGAGATTATTTGGCCCTGCCCGTCGAGAATGCACGCGCCGACCTGTCTTGAAAGGTCGAGGCTCCTCAAAGCCGCGCCTTTCGCTAGAAACATTCCGTGCTCGAGCTTGGTCGGAGATATCGAATTTGAGGAGAACAGCAATTCGAAGAAACGCTCAATTTGATCTTCTGCACTAGGTGAATGCTGATCCAAATTTACGATGAAATCTGCGTCGTGGAATATCTTTCCGACCTGTTGTCCGTGATCGTCGCGCTCGTTTTCATCAATCTGAACGAGTTCTTCCGCAAACGCGCGGAAGTTATTGAAGTTGAACGAGTCGTGACCGGAGGCAAACTTCCTAGCCATGTGATCGACGCGTGCGCCTCGGCGTGAATAAACGGAAATCTGGAAGAAAATATCTCCATATACGGATCGAAGCAGGTCGATCTCTTCACGTCTCTTGAACTGGTGGAGAAGATAGACGGTGCGGCTAAACTTCTTTTCAGGAGGGCGAGGTTGCGCTGCTCTCTTTTGCACGACGCGCGCGATTGTGGTCGCGGCCAGAAATGAGTCGTCCGCGAAGTGCTTCCGGAGCTGGTCACCATATTTGATATAGGATTTATAGCGAGACTGAGGAGGAAATGTCTCAAGGGTGTCGATGGGTTCGACGTACTGTTTGAAGACCTGAAATACGTCTGTGACTTTGATGTCTATTACGTCATATCGCTGCGCTCGAAAAAACGTTTTCGCGGCCTGCAGGGGACGTTTGTAGTCGGCACCGATTGGTGCGACGAAGCCGAACACGAGTTCCGGATGCTCAATTCTGGGTATGAGCGTGTTCATGGGATTCCAATCGCATGCGAATGGTGTTACTGATTCTGGCTCGCTAGATGGAGGATGGTTATGGCCGGCATGATCCCAGACAAGAAAACCATCCAAGAGATTGAGCGCGATTACGAAGCGTTACGCATCAAGCACGACCAACTTGTTGAGAGCTGGCTTCGATCTCGATTTGAATCCGTTCAAACTACCGACGAGAATCAAGTTGTAGCGAAAAATGATATTGTTAGTCGGGTAGTATTAGACTGAATTGGACATTGCCATATTAAATGGCACATGGAGAAGCGCTGTCAACCGAGGCTTCAATCTCGCCGTCGGTTTTGAATAATGCAAAAAATTTAATACTTTGTTTCACTCCGCCGCCTGTTTCACGTCCGCCGGCTTGCGTGCTCTGTTGAACGGCCGGTCGCCCAGGATCGTCGCGCGGTTCATGATGCGCCGATGGGGCAGATAGTCGTTCACCGCATAGTGCTGGGTGATGCGGTTGTCCCAGAACGCGATCGAATTCTCCTTCCACTTCCAGCGCACCTGATATTCCGGCTTCTGAATGTGCACGAACAGCATGTTCAGCAGCGCGTTGCTCTCTTCGCGGCGCAGGCCCTTGATCCGGTCTGTGAAGCCGTAATTCACGAACAGCGAGTCGGCGCCGGTTTCGGGATGGGTGCGTACCACCGGATGCAGCACCGGCGGATGCTCTTCGTGCGCCTTGGCGTGCTTCTCCGCGCCGGCCAGCGCCGCCACCCTACCGCGCGCCGGAAAGCCGCGCGCGAAATCGTGCACCGCGTCGAGTTCGGAGAGGAATCGCTGCAGCGGCTTGGACAATCCCTCATAAGCCGCCTGCATATTGGCGAAGCAAGTGTCGCCGCCCTCCGGCGGCAGCAGCTTGGCATAGAGGATGGCGCCCAAAGGCGGCCGCTCGATGAACGTCACATCCGTGTGCCAGGCGTCGTTGTCGGTCGGATTGTTCGCGTTGTTGTCGAGGATGAACATCTCGGGCGCTTCCGGCACGCCGGGATAGAGCGGATGGGTGTGCAACTCGCCGAAGCGCGCCGCGAAATCGCGATGCTGCACCGGCGTGATGTGCTGGTCCTCGAAGAAGATCACCTTGTGCTTCAGCAGGGCCGCGCGGATCTGCGCGATCTCCTCATCATCCGGACGGCGCGCCAGGTCGATGCCTTCGACGACCGCGCCGATCGCGGGCGTCAGCGTGCGGGTGGTGATCTTTGCCATGGTCTGCTCCACCGGAAAAAATGCGGGCCGGAGCTTAAGACGGCCGGCGAAGTGGCGCAAAAGGGGGTTGCGCCGCCGCGCGATGATCGTTCCTCCGGCCCGCTGCCAAGTTCAGGGAGGAAAACCCCGGGACAGGCCCGGGACCTTCTTAAACTCTACTAAACCGATAGAGTCAACGATGTATTTGACCTACCAGATGTGCACGCGCTTTTCCGGCGGCAGATAAAGCTTGTCGCCGGGCTTCACGCCGAATGCCGCATACCAGGCGTCGACGTTCCGCACGATGCCGTTGACCCGGTATTGCCGCGGCGAGTGGGGGTCGCTCACCACCTGCTTGCGCACGAAGTCGTCGCGCACCTTGCCGCGCCAGGCCTGCGCCCAGGAAAGCAGCACGCGCTGGTCGCCCGTCAATCCGCCCAGCACCGGCGCGGGCTTGCCGCCCAGCGAGGCGCGATAGGCCTCGAGCGCCAGCGTCACGCCGCCGAGATCGGCGATGTTCTCGCCCATGGTGAGTTCGCCATTGACATGCGCGCCGGGCACCGGCTCGAACGCCGAATATTGCGCGCCGAGCATCGCCGCGCGCGCCTTGAACGTCGCGGCGTCGGACGGCGCCCACCAGTCGCGCAACGCGCCTGTCGAGTCGAACTGGCGTCCCTCGTCGTCGAAGCCATGCGTCAGCTCGTGCCCGATCACCGCGCCGGCGGCGCCGTAATTGATCGCGTCGTCGGCATTCGCATCGAAGATCGGCGGCGTCAGGATCGCGGCGGGGAAGACGATGTCGCGCAACGACCCGTTATAGGCATCGTTGGTCTGCGGCGTCATCGACCAGTCGTCGCGGTCGACCGGTCCGAAGAGACGGCCGATGTAGAAGTCATAGGATTGCCGCGCCGCCGCCCGCACATCGCCGATCAGATCGTCGTCGCGGATCGCGAGGTTGGAATAGTCGCGCGGATGATCGGGATAGCCGACCTTGATCACATAGGTGTCGAGCTTCTTGAGCGCTTCGATCCTGGTCGCCGGGCTCATCCAGTCGAGCTTCGCGATTCGCGCGTGGAACGCGGCCTTGATGTTCTGCACCAGCCTTTCGATCTTCGCCTTCGCCGCGGGCGGGAAATATTTCGCGGTGTAGAGCTGCCCCACCGCCCAGCTCATATTGCCGAAAGTCTCGATGCGGTCGGCGCCGTCGCTCTGGCCCGACACGGCGAGCACGCCGCGCTTCCAGCGCACCGCCTGCTCCGCTTGGCCCGACAGCGTCTTGTTGTGCAGCTCGAAATAGGCGTCGGCGAACGGCTTCGACAAATAGGGCGCCGCGTCGTCGGCGGTGCGGAACGCCTCCCACGCCTTCAGCGTGTCGAGCGGCGTGCCGGCGACGATGCCGGCAAGCTTCGGGAAAGCCGATTTCTCGGCGACGATGATGCTCTGGAGCTTGTCCAGCTTCGCCGCCTTCAGGAACGCCGCCCAGTCGAAGCCGGG